>ENA-OQCP01000004-OQCP01000004.1-human-gut-metagenome-genome-assembly--contig:-NODE-4-length-88001-cov-2.750814_pt1 | contig 88001 bp, 108 predicted proteins | sample MGYA00242760_ERZ504583 | MGnify/ENA primary metagenome ERZ504583 (study PRJEB26092, sample SAMD00036308) | human gut metagenome | host: Homo sapiens | study: EMG produced TPA metagenomics assembly of...
TTTAACATTAGGTATTCCCAGCATTCATGTGTACGCACACGTGCCCCTCTGCAACAAACAATTACCCGTCCGGCAGGAACAACCCGCCCGACTCTACAAACGACATAAAAAAAATCAGGATACAACGATAACAAGCAATACATAGAATACCTACCTTTGCAGCGTTTTCAACGTATAACAATAGGTATTATAATAATATGATTCGTCAATGCGCCATCCTTTTCGGATGCTTAGCTTTGGGTGAACTGATTGTTTTCTTTACGGGTATCAAGTTACCTTCCAGCATCATCGGTATGCTGTTGCTCACCCTATTCTTGAAATTGGGTTGGATTAAACTGCACTGGGTGCAGGGTATGTCCGACTTCCTGGTTGCCAACCTGGCTTCTTCTTCGTACCGCCCGGTGTAGCTCTCATGCTTTACTTCGATGTCATCGCCTCCGAGTTCTGGCCGATAGTGACCGCTTCCATAATCAGCACCCTGCTGGTGATTGTAGTCACCGGATGGTTCATCAACTAACACGTAAAATCAAATGAACTTTTTAGAAAACGAATTTTTCCTATTGGCTGTCACCTTCGGGATTTTCTTTCTGGCCAAACTCCTGCAGAAAAAGACCGGCATCATGTTGCTGAACCCCATCCTGCTGACAATTGCCATCCTCATTGTCTTCCTGAAGATGACACATATCAGTTATGAGACCTACAATGAAGGAGGACATCTGATAGAATTCTGGCTGAAACCCGCTGTTGTGGCCTGGGAGTCCCCCTATACCTCCAATTGGAAACGATTAAGAAACAGCTGCTCCCCATCATGCTGTCACAACTTGCCGGCTGCATTGTGGGAGTTATCTCTGTCGTGCTGATAGCTAAATTGATGGGGCTTCCGACGAGATTATCTACTCCCTGGCGCCCAAGTCGGTCACTACGCCGATAGCCATGGAAGTAACCAAGTCGCTGGGCGGCATTCCCTCACTTACCGCCGCCGTAGTGGTCTGTGTAGGCTTGCTGGGAGGAATACTGGGCTTCAAGACCATGAAACTGACCCACATCGGCAGTCCTATGGCACAAGGCCTTTCCTTGGGAGCCGCCGCCCACGCGGTAGGAACTTCCACAGCCATGGACATCAGCCGCAAATACGGCGCATTCGCCAGCCTCGGCCTGACCCTGAACGGTATTTTCACTGCATTGCTGACCCCAACTATTCTGCGATTATTAGGGCTACTCTAACAAAATCTTCTTATTTTTGTTATCTATAATCATAACCAACTAAAAACAACGTATGATTTCATTTAAAGATATCGAATTACAAGACAAAGAACTGATTACTTCCTATACACAGAACAGTCCGCGACGGAATTGTGACCTCTCATTCTCCAACCTATGCAGCTGGCGTTTTCTATACAATACAAAGTTTGCCATCATGGACGGCTTCCTCCTGCTGAAATTCTGGGCAAACGATGAACTGGTGTACATGATGCCGATAGGTAACGGAGATTTGACAAAAGTACTGGACGCACTGGTCGAAGACGCACACCGAAGGGGAACCTTTCTGCCTGCTGGGAATATGTTCGGGCATGTGCTCGGAACTGGAAGCTTCATGCCCGGAAAATTCCAGTTCACAGCAGACCGGGACTATGCCGATTACCTCTATCTGCGTACAGACCTCGCCACGCTTGCCGGAAAGAAATTCCAGTCCAAACGGAATCATGTCAACAAATTCAAACGCACCTATAATTACGAATATACTCCCATCACTCCCGACCGCATCCAGGAATGTCTGGACCTGGAAGCCGAATGGTGTAAGGCCAACAATTGCGACCAGCATGAAGGAACGGGCAACGAACGTCGCGCACTGGTCTACGCCCTCCACAATTTTGAAGAACTGGGATTGACCGGAGCATCCTGCATGTAGACGGCAAAATTGCCGCCTTCACTTTCGGAATGCCCATCAACCAAGATACCTTCGGAGTACATGTGGAAAAGGCCGACACCAGCATAGACGGAGCGTACGCAATGATTAACTATGAATTTGCCAACCATATCCCCGAACAATATGTCTACCTCAACCGTGAAGAGGATTTGGGTATTGAAGGATTGCGCAAGGCCAAACTTTCGTACCAGCCTGCCATTATTCTGGAAAAATACGTGGCATGCCTGAAAGATGAACCGGTGGAAGCTATCAAATGGTGAGAGTAAGGATTAGAGATTAAGGATTAAAAGGATAAGGGATTGATGATACGGGAAAAGGTAAAGAACTTATGGAAGCTCTGTTTCAATGATAGCGAGGAATTTACTGAACTGTATTTTCGGCTCCGCTACAACAATGATATCAATATTGCCATCCAAAGCGGCGAAGAAGTGATTGCCGCCCTACAGATGTTGCCTTATCCTATGACGTTCGAAGGAGAAGATATTCATACGGCCTATATATCCGGCGCCTGCACACACCCTGATTACCGTAACCGGGGCGTAATGCACGAGCTGTTATCACAAGCCTTTGCACGGATGCTACACAATAATGTCGCCTTATCCACCCTGATACCGGCAGAACCGTGGCTGTTCGACTACTATGGCCGCAGCGGTTATGCCCCCGTATTCCGCTATGCCGAAGAGACCTTTATCGCTCCCGGTACACCGACAGCCGATACGGGCCTTACTTTGGAAATGTCTGCCGAATATACTGAAAAAAGATATGAATATCTCGACCGGAAATTGCGGGAGCGCCCTTGCTGCATCCAGCATACGGAAGAGGATTTCCAGGTTATTATTGCCGATTTACAACTGGGACAGGGCTTCGTTTGCACATTGAGCAATGGGGAGGAAATCACGGCTTTGGCCATTACCTATCCGATAGGGAAAGCCAACTGGCGCATTGGAGAAATCGTGTCGGATACTCCCGCAACAAAAACTTACTGCTTCAACATATCTGCCAAAGCTTGAATCTCCCGTCCATCCGGGTTCTCACTCCTCCCGCTACCGGTGAAAGCCAACTTTTGGGCATGGCACGCATCATCAATGCCAAAACCATGCTGCAACTCTATGCTACGGCCCATCCGGAACTGGAACTCAGCATTCATCTCACCGATGAGCAGGTCAGTGCCAATAACGGCTACTACTACCTGAACAATGGTAAATATATGAATAGTGCCAAGCGTCTGCCGGGCAGCCACTTGGCACTTACAATCGGTGAACTCACCGAAAAAATATTTGCAACATCAAGCCCATATATGAGCCTGATGTTGAACTAGCATTACAATCCGCTGAAGTCGACTCCCTCAAATACCAGCGAAGGAATCTGCCATGAACGGTTCGGTTGAGGGTCATTGCCCACAGCAACCAAGGAATTCCATAAAGTAACCATGTTACCCGTCACATTCATTTCGTTGACGGGCTGTGTCAGCTTGCCGTCTTCAATAAGGAAACCCTCTATACCATAAGAGAAGTCACCGGTACTGCTATTGCTGTTACCGCCATTGAAGCCCGTAACCAAGATGCCTTGTTTAATATCTGCAACCAATCCGTTCAGGTCCTTATCGCCCAGTGTCAGAATTAGACGTGAAGGTGCACTGATAGTAGGAGCTATATCCATCTTCTTACCATTGTAGGTATCGATGAAATAAGTTTTCAGCACGCCTTTGTCAAAAACAGTGCGGGGTTCGGTAGCCACACCCTCATTATCGAAATAGCGTGAACCGTTTGCACCGATAGCATGCGGCTCGTCACGCAACGTGAAGAGGTCGGAAGCCACTTTCGTATCCAGCTTATCCATCAGGAAGGAGTTCTTTTGTTGCAAAGCACTGCCATACAATGCACTTAGCATCGGACTGAGCAGGTTTCCCACATTCATAGGGTCAACCACCATTGTATATTTACCCGACTTTGCTTTCTTCTGTCCCAGCTTGCGCAATACGCGTTCCAATGCCTTGCACCGATTCCCGTCTTCGTCAATTTATCATAGAACAGAGCCGAGTCGTACCAGTAATCCTGAGGGCGAGCTTCGCCTTCTCCCTTAATGGATACACTGGCTGAGACAGAGAACCAGGTACTCTTCGACTCGCCTTCAAATCCGTTGCTTATCAAACGATAGGAAGAACCCTCGCCATCACTATAAGAAGAATCAACCGAAATGATACGCTCATCCTTGCCCAATACCTCCTCTGCAGCAGCACGTGCAATCGCCACTTTATCATCCGGGTTGACTTCATAGAGTTTCTTGTCAAAAAGCTGCAAGTCAGGCTTGCCTCCTTTATAGTAGCGTGCAGGGTCGGCCAGCATACGCGACTCATCCACCGCCAGATAGCGGGTAGACTCTATACCATTCGTGATAAGAGTTTCCAATTCTTTCTTATCCAGCCGATTGGTGGAAAAAGAGCCGAAACGTCCGTCCACATAAAGATTCAATCCCAAACCATTCTCCGTAGACTGCTGCAAACGGTCCATTTTGCCGTCACGCAGTTCAAAAGAAGAATTAGAATTTGTATATAGCACCAGTTTGGCTGCCTGGCAACCGTTCTTCAAGGCATATTCCATTGCCCATTGTGCCAATTTCTTATTGTCGTCTGTAATCATGTCTTTAATTGATAGTTGATAATTAACTTCTCCTCCTACAGTCAGCTTGCTGACTAGTGCCGATGGCATACCGCAGGTAACGGGACAAGACTGACCGTCTTTACCACAGGTCCAAGTACCGTTGTCAATCTTATCGTTATTTGCCACCATCGTGATGTCAGCCAATGCTTTCGGACCATTACCGATGATATTTATATCCTTGACGGGCTGCGTCAACTTGCCATCCTCAATCAAGTAACCCGACTTCACAAAGAAGGTAAGTCTCCGGCACCGATTTGCACCTGGCCATTGGTAAACTGGTCACAATAGATACCTTTCTTCACGGTGGAGATAATGTCCGCTTCCTTCATATTGCCGGCTTCCATATAAGTGGCACGCATACGGGGGATAGGAGTATTACGGAAAGTATCGCGACGTCCGTTTCCAGTAGGAGCCACCCCATAATGCTTGGCACTGATGCGGTCGTGCAGATAACTGGTCAGGATACCTTCCTTCACGATATAGGTTTTCTGGCCTTCCACACCCTCATCGTCGAAATTCACGGCTCCACGATTGAAAGCGATGGTACCGTCATCCACCACGTTGATATGCTCATCGCACACCTTCTTTCCCAAAAGGTCGCAGAAAATGGAAGTACGTTTACGGTTGAAGTCAGCCTCAAAAGCATGTCCTATGGCTTCGTGCAACAAGATACCCGAACCGCCAGCCCCCATCACGACGGGCATTTCGCCACCTTTGGGTTTCACAGCCTTGAACAAGATAGCAGTCTTATCCACCGCCTCACGTGCAATAATATCCACGATGTCATCCGTCATGAATTCAAAACCCTTGCGGTAAGAACGACCGGCATAACCGTTCTCCATCTTTCCATTCTCTTCCATGATACAGACTGCCATAAAAGAAACCATCGGACGGTAGTGTAGTAGCTCACGCCCTCGGAATTACAGAACAGCACGTGCGATGTACTGTCAGAAAGAGAAGCCTGCACCTTACGTACACGATTGTCCAAAGAGAAAATCTTTTCGTTCAGCTTTTCTAAATAAGGTATTTTTGCTTGACACTCACGTCCTCCCAAGGTTCAGTGACGGCATAGCGGCTTTTGGTAATTGTCTTTTCCGTCAGTCCTACAGATTTTCCGGCCTTGCCCGAAGAGGCGATACGGGCAGCAGTACGTGCAGCACGCAGCATTTCTTCCATAGTTACCCCTTCCACATAAGCATACCCCGTCTGGTCGCCTGCCAATACGCGTACGCCCATACCGAAGTCAATGTTAGCTCACAGTTGTTTACTTTGCCGTCCATCAGAACCACACTGTTGTTGAATGTGTGTTCAAAATAAAGGTCGGCATAATCGCCGCCTTTTTCCAGAGCGGCAGCCATCACTTTCTTCAAGTCAGCCTCCGTCACACCGAAGTGAACCATTGCCGAAGCTACGGCAGACTGATTATCTGCTCCTCCTAAAGCTCCGCGTACTGACGCAGGCATAGCCAACGAGGTACTGCCAGCGAACCTAACATCGCCAGACTTCCCGTCCGTAAGAAATTTCGTCTATCCATCCTTTTCAGTTATTAGTTATAAGATATTGTTTTTTATATCATAGTTATATGACGTAAAAATAGGAGATTTTGTCACACCTTAGCTTTCCTTTGTTAACAAACTTCCAATTCCTCTGCATTCAGACGCAGATAGAATTGTCCTTTGTAAGCCACTGAAATACCTCCGGTCTCCTCCGATACAATGATGGCATGCGCATCAGACACCTGGGAAATCCCCATGGCAGCACGATGCCTCAGCCCCAGTTCCTTAGGAATGTCCAGATTATGGGAAACAGGCAGGATACATCCCGCCGCTTTGATACGTTTCTTACTGATAACCATCGCTCCATCGTGCAACGGACTGTTCTTAAAGAAAATATTCTCAATCAGACGCTGGTTTATATCGGCATTGATAATCTCTCCCGTACGCACCACATCATCCAAAGGCAGATTATGTTCAATGACAATCAGGGCACCAACCTTCTGCTTCCCCATACTGATACATGCCATTACCACCGGCATGATGTCGTCATGTTCCAGCTTCTCTTTCTTGTTACCGGTGAAGAAGCGCACCAGCGCACTGGCATGCTGATGCGAGCCGAGTGTCAGCAAGAAGCGCCGTATCTCGTCCTGAAACAAAATGATAAGCGCCAGCACGCCCACACTGACCAGCTTGTCGAAGATGGAACCGAGCAATTTCATCTCCAGCACCTGCGATACCACCAGCCATATCAGGATAAACACCAGGATACCCGTAAACACATTTATAGAACCGGAGGCTTTCATCAGCTTATACGTATAGTACAGCAAAAAAGCCACTAACAGAATATCTATAAAATCTTTTATTCCAAATTCAAAAAACACGATATTGAATGATTAGGGGTTAGGGACTAGGAATTATTTCGCATGGCTTGCACAATCCGTACGTTTCCACGGCTTCTTTCACGTCGTGTACGCGGAGAATGTCAGCACCTTTCAGCAAACAGATGGTATCGAGCACCGTAGTACCATTCAGCGCCTCCTGAGGAGTAATGTCCAACAAGCGGTATATCATCGATTTACGTGAAACGCCTACCAGCAAAGGCAACTCAAAAATACGGAACTCTTCCAGATGGGACAGCAATTCATAGTTATGCTCCATTGTCTTTCCAAAGCCGAAACCGGGGTCCAGAATGATGTCTTTTACACCTAAGTCACGTAATTGCTGCACCTTGCGCGCAAAATACAAGAAAACCTCTTTCAGAAGATTGTCGTAATGAGGATGCTGCTGCATACTTTGCGGAGTGCCTTGCATGTGCATCATAATATAAGGTACGTTCAATGCCGCAACGGTATGGAACATATTCGCATCCATCTCACCGGCCGCAATATCATTGATGATGGCAACACCATACTCTTCCACACACATTCTTGCCACATCCGCCCTAAAAGTGTCTACCGACACCACAGCATCCGGCTGTATCTCAAAAAGTATTTTCAGGCCCATACGCAACCGTTCCATCTCTTCCCTGGCAGAGACATTGTCGGCATTGGGACGGGAAGAGTAAGCGCCTATGTCAATAATGGCCGCTCCCTCCGAAACTATCTGTTTCACCCGGCGTGCTATTTCCACCTCTGTCTGTGTACGGCTACCGGCATAAAAGGAATCGGGAGTAACGTTCAGTATGCCCATGACACGGGTTGAGAGAGGTCGAGCAGCGAACCGTTGACATTTATATATCGGGCAGTTGTAATTTCCATAGGCAGTCTGTTCTATATAGTACCTGCAAATGTAAACAAAAAAGTGGTTTCAAAATACATAAACTCATAAAACTGATAAGTTTTTTGCTTGTACGGGAAGGGAGAGGATTAAAACTATATCTTTGCACGATGGTTTACCACAGATTACACAGATTCACACAGATTGATTTAATTATAAAGTCATGGATATAACAGCTATACATCAGATATTCCTAACATGCACCAGTGTCACTACTGACAGCCGTAACTGCCCCCAAGGCTCTTTATTCATTGCGCTGAAAGGCGAGTCATTCAACGGAAATGCCTTTGCCGCCCGAGCGCTGGAAAGCGGAAGTGCTTATGCCATAGTAGATGAAGAAGCCTATGCCCCCGCAGGCGATACACGATACATCGTGGTGGAAAACAGCTTGAAGACCTTGCAACAACTTGCCAATTACCACCGTCGGCAGATGCGTACACCCATCATCGGCATTACGGGTACAAACGGAAAGACTACTACCAAGGAACTGATGTCCACCGTACTTTCGCAAACTCACAACGTGCTCTATACCTTGGGAAATTTGAACAATCACATCGGTGTTCCCCTCACCTTGCTTCGCCTGCGCCCTGAACACGACCTTGCGTGGTGGAAATGGGCGCCAGCCACCCGGGAGACATCAAGGAGCTGGTAGAGATAGCCGAACCTGACTACGGGATCATTACCAACGTAGGAAAAGCCCATCTGGAGGGATTCGGCTCTTTTGAAGGAATCATCAAGACCAAAGGAGAGATGTACGACTATCTGCGGACGCGGAAAGAAGCTACCATCTTTATCCATAACGACAACCCCTACTTGAAAAAGATAGCCTACGGACTCCACCAGATTGCCTACGGCAGTGAGGACGGGCTGTACATCAACGGACACGTCACCGGCAATTCTCCTTACCTCACCTTCGAGTGGAAAACGGACAACGAAAGCAAATATCACGAAGTACAAACCCGGCTTATCGGTGAATATAACTTCCCCAATGCTCTGGCAGCTGTCACCATCGGACATTTTTTGGTGTGGAACCGGAGAAAATAGACAAGGCACTGGCCGGATATACCCCGCAAAACAACCGTTCACAACTGAAAAAAACAGCGGACAACACTCTGATTATCGATGCCTATAATGCCAATCCCACAAGCATGATGGCTTCCATTAGTAACTTCCGGAACATGCAGGCCGAAAACAAAATGTTGATATTGGGAGATATGCGGGAGTTGGGTAAAGACAGTGCCGACGAGCACCAGAAGATTGCAGACTATCTGGAAGAATGCGGATTCAAGGATGTAGTTCTTGTAGGGGAATTGTTTGCCGCCACACGCCACTCTTATCAGAGTTATCCCGATGTAACCGCACTCATCGCAGAGCTGCAAAGAGAGAAACCTTGCGGGAAAACAATTCTGATAAAAGGGTCGAACGGCATCAAGCTAAGTTCCGTAGTTGAATACTTATAATCCTATTTCATCCTTGGCCTTAAAATGAAATAGCCGACCATTGATGCAAGCACCGCTCCCGTGGTATTGGCCGCAAAATCCAGCCAGTCTCCACCACGGTATGTCGTGCAGTATTCTTGCAGCAACTCCACCATTCCGCTGAACAAAACGGGACAGACAAACGCCCCTGCATGCATGCCATAAAGGGGCGTTGTCTCTCCGGTGAGCGCGAAGAAACTCCAGCCACAGCATTCCTGACATGCCGAAATACATACAGATATGCACCACCTTGTCTATATTGGGAATCTTGCTTATTTCTGTAGAAGGCGGTTTAAAGAATGAAAGATAAATCACCGTCAGAATAATAAAAAGCGACACCGGATATTTCTTAATATAATATAGCATATACCAAATTATCAACGAACTGTGCGCAAAAGTACAGAACATTTTCTATATTTGCATGTTTTAGCTGGTATTAATAACGAATTGAAAGAAAAATCTACGTTTTATGACAAAAAGTGACAGAGCCAACTTCGGAAGCAAATTAGGCGTCATACTTGCCTCGCAGGCTCCGCAGTCGGTTTAGGCAATATCTGGCGTTTCCCGTTTGAGACCGGGAATCACGGAGGTGCGGCATTTATCTTTGTATACCTGGTTTGCGTGCTCATTCTCGGCATCCCCATCATGATTGCAGAATTCCTCATCGGCAGGCGCTCGCGTGCCAATACGGCAAGGGCTTATCAGAAATTGGCACCCGGCACGCATTGGCGCTGGGTAGGACGTATGGGCGTACTGGCCGGATTCCTTATTCTGGGATATTACTCCGTTGTGGCAGGATGGACGCTTGAGTTTATCGGCGAAGCGGCTACCAACAGTTTTGCCGGGAAGTCGGCAGCCGATTTCATCGCATCCTTCAACAGCTTTGTCAGCAACCCCTGGCGTCCGGTCATCTGGCTGGTGCTGTTCCTGCTGGCCACCCATCTCATCATTGTCAAAGGAGTGGAAAAAGGTATTGAAAAATCAGCCAAAATCATGATGCCAATGCTATTTGTCCTATTGATAATCCTTGCCATCTGCTCCATATCCCTGCCCGGAGCAGGAGCAGGCATTGAATTCCTGTTGAAACCGGACTTCAGCAAAGTGGACGGCAATGTGTTCCTTGGAGCCATGGGCCAGGCATTTTTCTCCTTGAGCTTGGGGATGGGATGTCTCTGTACATACGCTTCTTACTTCCGCAATGATACGAACCTGCCCAAAACGGCACTCAACGTGGCGGCTATCGACACCATGGTACCATTTTGGCAGGATTCATCATCTTCTGCCGCCTTCTCTGTAGGCATCAAACCGGATGCGGGTCCTAGTCTGCTATTCATCACCCTACCTAATGTCTTTCAGCAAGCGTTCGGCAATATTCCCTGGCTGGCGATACTGCTGTCTCTGATGTTCTATATCCTACTGGCATTGGCAGCACTTACTTCCACCATTTCCCTGCACGAAGTGGTAACTGCCTATCTACATGAAGAGTTCAAGTTCTCACGCAGCAAGGCAGCCAGATACGTGACAGCGGGCTGTATTTTCTTAGGAGTATTCTGCTCACTGTCTCTCGGTATCGGCAAAAGCTATACCGTATTCGGGCTAAACCTATTCGATTTGTTCGACTTTGTAACGGCCAAGCTAATGCTACCGTTAGGCGGTTTCTTCATTTCCATCTTCATAGGCTGGTATCTGGACAAGAAAATCGTATGGGAAGAAGTCAGCAACAATGGCACTCTGAAAGTATCCGTCTACAAGCTATTGATATTCATCCTGAAATATATTGCTCCGATAGGAATTGCACTGATTTTTATCAATGAACTGGGTTTTCTGAAATAGGCCATCATGCAGAACCCCTTTAAAGAATTCCTTTATTTCTCCCGGGGAGAAAGGCGCGGAATACTGGTTTTGATTACCGGCATTATTCTCGTCTTTCTCTCCGGTATATTTATATATACCAAAGAGAGAACCGCCCCCTCTCCGATGAAGTAATCCGGCGGCAGGCCACTGCATGGCAGAATACGAATCGTTCATCGCATCCATACAAGAAAAGGAACAAAAATGGGACAACAGACTTAAACCTTCCTCCCAAAAACAACCGACAACCGTCTCCTTGGCCCGTTTCAATCCCAATATCGCCGACTCCGTCATTTTTTGCCGACTGGGACTGCCGGATGGATGGCGCGGAACATACTCCGCTACCGTAGTAAAGGAGGGAAGTTCCATAAGGCAGAAGATTTCCGGAAAATATATGGAATGACAGAAAAACAATATCAGACACTCTTACCCTATATCCACATCACTCCGGAAGACACAGAAACAAGAACCGTCCAGTTATACAGCTCTCCTGCAAGCAATGACAGCGCCGTTACTTTCCGAATTGCACCGGAAAAATATCCGTCTGGGACCCTTGTCGACCTGAACCGCGCCGACACCACAGAACTGAAGAAAATACCAGGCATCGGTAGTGGCATTGCCCGTCTAATCATCGGTTATCGGCAACGCTTGGGAGGATTCTACAACATCACGCAATTACAAGAAATCCATTTGGACACCACCCAATTGCAGTCCTGGTTTTCCATCGACACCGGGCCATCCACCTCATCAACCTGAACCGTAGTAGCATAGAGAGGCTGCGCAACCATCCTTACATCAACTTCTACCAGGCAAAGGCCTTTGTAGAATACCGGAAGAAGAAAGGCGACCTTCATAGTCTGAAACCTTTTGCACTTTACGAGGAATTCTCCGATACCGATTTGGAGAAAATCAGTCACTACGTTTGTTTTGAATAACAGCATCATGCAACATTTTTCAATGTCTGATGCAACCTTTTCACCAGTCATTTCGTCTAACAAGCAGAAACACCCTAAAAACAGGAAGGCCTACTGCAATAAGGATTAGAACCATCGTATCAATATGAAAAAATTAATGATTATAACCATGCTGCTGGGCAGTATGGCACAGAATGCTTTTGCTCAAAAAATAGAAATAAAAGGAACCGTCCGCGATGCTTCCGACAAGAGTATAGAGTATGTCAATGTGGTATTACAGACCATCGACTCTACTTTTGTCGCCGGTGTGACCACAAGTCAGAAGGAGAATTCATCTTCAAGAACACGGCTGCCGGAGATTACAGACTTGTTCTTTCCAGCATCGGGTATAATACCGGATACATCACCCTCAATGGAGTAAAGCGCCATACCGACCTTGGACCAATCGTATTAGACAGTGCTTCTATCGCACTGGAAGGAGTGACTATCACCGGCTCCAGCCAAATCAGCCGTGCCGACCGTAAACTGGTTTTCCCATCCGAAAGACAAATGAAAACTTCCACAAACGGAGTGAATCTGTTGCAGGAACTGATGCTGCCACGTATTCTGGTCAACCCCATGAACAATGAGATTGGATTGTCCGGCGGTGGAGAACTGCAATTACGCATCAATGGAGTCAAAGCCGAAATAGACGAGATAAAAGCCATTCGCCCTGCCGACATTATACGTATAGAGTACCATGACAATCCGGGACTGCGCTACGGTAATGCCGAAGTCGTTTTGGACTACATAGTGCGCCGACCTGAAACGGGCGGAAACTTCGGTGCCGACATTTCCCAAGGGTTGAACACGATGTGGGGAAACTATAATCTGTACGGCAAAGTAAACCACAAAAAATCAGAATTCGGCTTCTCCTATTACATGGGACCGCGGGATTTTAACGGCATGTACCGCGACAATGAAGAAGAATTCCACCTGGCAGACGGCACCACACTCAGACGCCTGGAGAAAGGAGAGCCCAGCAAGGCAACCATGTACCAGCACAACCTAAACGTAAATTACAGTTTGCAGGCTTCTGAAAATTCCCTTTTCAGCGCCACCCTCCGCCTTCGAGGAAACAATCAGCCGCACTGGGATTATAAAGGAACTCTCTATAACGCCAATGACGAAGCGGACGTGGTAGACATGACCGACCGTACCGACCAGAGCTGGACACGTCCCTCACTCGATTTGTACTACCAACAAGATCTGAAAAACAAACAAACCCTGGTATTCAATGTAGTAGGCACCTACAATCGGGAAAAATCGCAGCGGCTCTACCAAGAAAGCACCCTGGGAAACATATTGACCGATATTGACAACAATATCCGAGGAAACAAATACTCCCTGATTGCCGAGGTCATTTACGAGAAGCAATATTCCAAGGGGAACGCATTGAGCTTTGGATTGAACCATACACAGTCCTACTCCAACAATGAATACAGAAACGGGCATTATTATGAAACCAATATGCACCAAGGAAACACATACATATTCGGAGAATACCGTGGAAAGATAGACAAACTAAACTACCGGCTGGGAGTGGCCATGACTCGTTTCTACTATAATCAGAGCGGCAAGGACAAATCTACCGAGAGCTACAGTTTCAACCCGAGTATCGTTCTGCACTATGCCATGTCAGACAACTCCTACCTCCGCTGGAAGGGAAACATCTATAACGCTTCTCCTTCATTGGGCGACCTCAGCGATGTGGAACAAGCAGTGGATTCATTCCAGATACGTCGTGGTAACCCGAATCTGAAGTCGTACATGTGCTATCATACGGAGCTGACTTACGAGTGGAAAAAAGGCATCTTTTACACCAACTTATGGGGAGCCTATGACTATCGTCCCAATGCCATTATGGACGAGAAGATTCAAGAAGGCAACAAAATAGTGCAGACTTGGGACAATCAGAAGGATTGGCAGAAACTCTCCGGACGTGCCATGCTCCGCGTAGGACCCATCCGCGACATTCTGCAATTTTCTTTTACGGGCGGTGTCAACCATTACATGAGCCATGGCAATCACTACTCACATACCTACACCAACTGGTTTTGTGAGGCAGAAGCCTCATTAAACTACAAACAGTTCTCTCTGTTCTGGCAGATAAACACCAATTGGAACAATTTCTGGGGAGAAACCCTCTCGGGAGGAGAAAACATTCAGATGTTAGCTGTATATTACAAGCATAAGAATCTTCGGGTAGGAGTCGGTGCATTCAATCCTTTCACCGACAACTATAAAGTACAAAGCGAAAACTGGAATAAATTCGCATCCTACAAGACAAATAATTATATAAAAGAAAGCTCCCGCATGTTCCTGGTGAACTTTTCCTACAACTTCTCGTTCGGCCGCAGTTTCAAGACAGCACAGCGGAAGGTAAACAACAGTGACAATGACTCGGGAGTAATGGGCACGGGGAAATAGGCTCAGACCATTTTATTGATTTCCCCGTCAATCAGATGTATCGTCCGGTCGGTGAGCTGCGCCAGTCCTTCATCATGGGTTACGATAACAAACGTTTGTCCGAAACGGTTACGTAAATCAAAAAAGAGCTGGTGCAGTTCTTCCTTATTATGGGTATCCAAGCTGCCGGAAGGTTCATCTGCCAGCACCACTGCTGGATGATTGATGAGAGCACGGGCCACCGCCACACGCTGCTTCTCACCTCCCGACAACTCATTCGGCTTGTGGGAGGCCCGTTCGGCAAGCCCCATGAATTCAAGAATTTCCGTAGCCGCCTCCTTGGCTTCCTGCTGTCCTCTTCCGGCAATGAAGGCTGGTATCATTACATTCTCCAAAGCCGTAAACTCCGGCAGCAGTTGATGGAACTGGAACACAAAGCCGATATGGCGGTTGCGGAATGCGGAAAGTTCCCTCTCCCTCATACGGTTGACTTGTGTACCGTCAATAACCACCGAACCGCCATCCGGCATATCCAACGTACCCATGATTTGCAGCAAGGTAGTTTTACCCGCTCCACTGGGGCCTACAATGCTGACAATCTTCCCTTTCTCTATCTCCAGGTCAATACCCCGCAACACTTGCAGGTTACCGAACTCTTCGTTATATTCTCTAAATGAATCACTAGGCTATTTACAATTTGACAATTTACTATTTACTATTTGATAGTTTTCTTTCAAGTGCTATTACTATAGTCTTTTAATTACATATTCGGCCAAATAGCAGCCAAAAACTGCGGGCATGTAGCTCACTGTTCACAGGTGGACTTCTTGTTCATCTCGTCGTCCGTCAGCAAAACGGCATTCGGATCAGCCTGTTCGGTGCTGAAAACAACTGGAAGTTTCCGCTTTATGCCCATTTTTTGCAGACGCTTACGCACAGCCTTGCTCAACCCGCAATGATAGGTATCCCAGATATCGGCAAAGCGCACTTGCGAAATGTCACTCTTTGCTCCTGCCCCCATGCTGGACACTATCTTGATATGCCGCTTCATGCTTTCCGCTATCAAGTGGCATTTTGGAGCAAGCGTATCGATGGCATCCACCACAAAGTCATAAGCCGCATCATCCAGCAGTTCCGGTATGTTCTCATCTTTCAAGAATACGGGCAACACTCTCAGTTCCAGAGCCGGATTAATGTCCCTGAAACGTGATGCCAATATCTCCGCCTTCTTTTGCCCCAGGGTAGAATGCAGAGCCGGCAACTGACGGTTTATATTCGTAGGCTGCACGGTATCGGCATCGACAATCGTCATCCGCCCCACTCCGGCACGGCATATCATCTCGGCCGCATAAGCACCTACACCACCCAGTCCTACGACAAGTACATGTGCCGGCGCAGGCGTTCCATTTTTTCATCTCCTAATAAAAGTTGCGTTCGTTGTTGCCAATCTTCCATTTTCACCACAGATTACACGGATTTACACAGATTTTTGTCAATTATCAATTGTCAATCGTCAATTCTTCTTGAACCATTTATAGAACCATTTGCCTACCTTCTCGTAGTGCTGCGACTCGTTGTTGCCACGCGGTTGGAGAAGGATACCGCATCCTGCGGCTCGCCCAGTTGGTCGGGATAGAGTACTATCAGGCTGTTATTTGCAAAGTACTTGCTGATTTGTGCCGGTAGCTTCTCGAAGGAGCTGTCATAGGAGATGGAGCCGCGGCGGGCGCTGATGATGACCAGCAGATGGTCGAAATTCACTTGTCCGGTCAGTATCAGCAGGTCTCCCCAGTCGTCCAGGCGGGAAAAGTCTGTCAATGTCTGTCCATATTTGGCTTTCACCAGCCCTTGAAGATGGGCGGTAGTCTCTTCATTGGCATAAAAATGCACCCGACAGCCCAAAGTACTCCCCAACCGGCAGAAATGTTCCACCCACTTCAGGAATCCCGCCTCATACTCGGCTTTCGGAGGTACCGCCACAATCACCCGCCTAATTGTGTTAATGGGCATCAGGAACTTGGAAACCATCACCTCGCGATGCAAGCCCTTCAGCAGATTCTCCGTCAGCATACCGAAGAATGAATCCACAATATTGACTTTACGGTGCAGACCTATAATGACATCCGTTGCCGCATATTCTTTTGCTGTATGGATAATGCCCGAAGCGATATTCAAGTCGTAACGCGTGATTTGCCTCAACGGCACATCTGCCGAGGCCGTTATCATGGCAGCCTTTTCCAGATAGCGTTTCCCACGCAATTCGGCACTTTCAGAACTGCTATCGTCGTTGATGACATTCAGTGCCAACAGATTATCCCGTTGTTTCGGGTCGCGTATCACCAAAGAAAGATTTATCAGGTCTTCAATCGTATCGGGGTTGGCTATCGGAATCAATATCTTCTCCGCTTCCACGGAGCGGTTTTCTTCCAGATGCGCCTCCTCCATGGCAATCTTCCGTGCGGCACGCTCCGTAATGAACGAGCTCACAATGCAAGTTACAAGAATCAGCAGGACGGTACCATTCAAAACATCATCGTTCAGCAAGCGTTCCCCATTGGGCAGAATGATGTTGTACCCCACCAACACAGCCGCCAGCGTTGCCGCTGCTTGTGCATTGCTCAATCCGTACATCAGCTCCCGTTCAATCCCTCCCATCTTATATATTTTCTGCGTCAGCCAGCAGGCAATCCATTTACCTGCCAATGCCACCACAATCATTACAGCCGCTACTTTCAGAGCATCGCCATGACCGAAAATCACATGCACATCAATCAGCATACCCACGCCTATCAGGAAATAGGGAATAAACAAGGCGTTGCCCACAAACTCCAGATGGTTCATCAGCGGAGAGACATGCGGAATCAGCCGGTTCAATACCAAACCTGCAAGGAAAGCACCCAGGATACCTTCCATCCCCACAAACTCCATCAATCCGGCTCCGAGAAAAACCATGGCAAGCACGAATATGAACTGCATCACGTTGTCATCGTACCTCCGGAAGAACCAACGACCTATGCGTGGAAACAGATATACAATCAAAATACCCAGGAAGATAACCTTTATGACAAGCCATACCCAAAAGAAGCCGTCCGACTCCCCCTTGAACATACCACCCACAACGGCCAGAACCAGCAAAGTGAGTGTATCCGTAACCGCCGTCCCCCCCACTGCAATACTCACACTGCGATGCCGCGACACACCGTAACGAATCACGATGGGATAGGCCACCAGCGTATGCGACGCATACATACTTGCCAGTAGAACAGAGGTCAGCACCCCGTACTTCAACAAAGCTATATTCGTTACCAAGCCTATGCCTATGGGCACAATAAAAGCCAAGAGCCCCAGAACAAGCGCTTTGCCCCGGTTCTGTTTGAAGTCTCCCATATTCATTTCCAGACCAGCAAGGAACATGATGTAATACAAGCCTACTTTGCCGAAAAGCTCAAAACTGCTGTCACGCACCAAAATATTGAAACCATGCTCCCCAATGACAAGCCCCGCCAGTATCATTCCGATAATGTGCGGAATACGAAGCTTATTCAACAATATAGGAGCAAACAATATAATGAGGAGTACAAGGAGGAATATCCATGTAGGGTCGGTGATGGGAAGTTTCAAGCTGAAGTCAAACCAATCCATAGGCTGTAAGTTTTAGGTTTTGAATGCAAAATAACGAAAAACTTTTCACTTTATGCGGTGTTATACAGCATTTTGTTATAAATTTGCGACCAATTCTATCTTTTTAGAGATAGTATTTCACTTTTTTATAAACTTAATTTAAAACAAAAGAAAAATGAAGTAGCTATTGTTGGAGCAAGCGGAGCCGTGGGACAAGAGTTCCTGCGAGTGCTCGATGAAAGAAATTTCCCGTTGGACGAGTTAGTATTGTTCGGTTCTAAACGCAGTGCCGGAACCAAATATACCTTCCGCGGTAAACAGATCGAGGTGAAACTCTTGCAACACAATGATGACTTTAAAGGGGTTGATATCGCTTTCACTTCCGCAGGCGCAGGCACCTCCAAAGAATTTGCCGAAACCATTACCAAGTACGGAGCAGTGATGATTGACAATTCCAGCGCTTACCGTATGGACGACAATGTACCTTTGGTAGTGCCCGAAGTGAATGCCGCCGACGCCAAAGAACGTCCTCTCGGTATCATTGCCAACCCTAACTGTACGACTATCCAAATGGTAGTGGCACTGAAAGCCATCGAACAGCTTTCCCATATAAAGACCGTACACGTTTCTACCTATCAGGCTGCCAGTGGTGCCGGCGCCGCTGCCATGGATGAGTTGTACGAGCAGTACCGCCAGGTATTGGCAGGCGAACCCGTAACCGTTGAGAAATTCGCTTACCAGCTGGCATTCAACCTCATTCCGCAAATCGACATATTCACCGACAACGGTTATACCAAAGAGGAGATGAAGATGTTCAACGAGACCCGCAAGATTATGCACTCTGATGTAAAAGTCAGCGCTACCTGCGTACGTGTTCCCGCTCTCCGCTCCCACTCCGAAAGTATCTGGGTAGAGACCGAGCGTCCTATCTCCATCGAAGAAGCCCGTGAAGCATTTGCCAAAGGCGACGGACTAGTGTTGATGGACAACCCGGCAGAAAAGGAATACCCCATGCCGTTGTTCCTCGCGGGCAAAGACCCGGTTTACGTAGGTCGTATCCGTAAGGACCTCAGCAACGAAAACGGATTGACGTTCTGGATTGTGGGCGACCAGATTAAGAAAGGCGCTGCACTGAATGCCGTGCAGATTGCAGAATACCTGATTAAGGAAAAGGCACTATAAGTTCGAGGATTACCACATAAAATTATTTGAGGGTACTGAAAGTATAAATTATTCATATTTTCAGTACCCTCAAAAATTTCTCACTACTTGAGCAATCTCCGTCTATAATTTCACAAGGCTCATCATGGAGCGGATTCATTATGTAAACGGTCAAGAGCTGTCACTACATAACGATATTCCGTTTCCCCATCTTTATAAGGCAATCTATAAAAGTTGTCGCATACGATGGATACAATATTTAAAGGATCATCAAGATCTATTTTTTCATTGGAAGTAAAACGATAAACCACATATTGCACAGCGCGATCCATTTCACTCTTATACTTCGGCTCATGCCACTGAAGCATATATTCACCGTTCACCCACAAAGCTGTGAGTTTGCGCACTTTTCCCGGTGCTTGGTTATCTATAAAAGTAAACACGGGTGGCAATGCAGGATACTTATGATACTCCCGTTTCAAACGTTCACGATACCCAGCTGTATCTGCCAGTAAAGTAAAAGCCGACCATTGACAACTACCTCCTATCTCGGGAAAAGAACGCTGTAACATCATCTTACACCCCAGCTGACTAAAGCCGGATTATTGGGGTCAACATTTCGTACTGAATTTTCCACCGATTGCCCTATGAACAAAGGACGCTCTTCTGCATGTCTCGCCCACCATTCTACGAGTTCTTTATAATCTGCCCGCGGATGCCCTATTTCCCAGTAAAGCTGGGGAATATTATAATCCACCCAACCCTCACGAAGCCATAAAAGCACATCAGCATACAAATCATCATAGTTTTGAAGACTACCCGTCCTACTACCCGAGTGGATCAGTAGTAGCATTCCGATAAATGGCAAACGGAGAGATACCAAACTTCACCCACGGTTTAATCTCCCGTATAGTTTTATGTACTTTTTCAATCAGCAAATTTACATTATTACGCCTCCAATCTCCTTTATCGGTAAAATTCTCACCATAACGAATAAAGCTCTCATTATCTGGGAAATCTTGTCCCTTAATCGGATAAGGATAAAAATAATCATCCATGTGGATAGCATCTATATCATAACGCCTCACAATATCACCCACAACCCTACATATATGCTCGCGACTTTCAGGCAACGCTGGATCAAAAAAAAGTTGGTCACCGTAAACAACAAACCACTCCGGATGCCGATTATAGATGTGTGTAGATGCCAATTCATCATCCAACTTATTCTTTACCCGATAAGGATTAATCCAGGCATGAAACTCCATAGCCCTCCGATGACATTCCTCGATCATAAAGCGCATAGGATCCCATTCCGGTTCCGGCTTTTTCCCTTGCTCCCCAGTGAGGAAACGGCTCCATGGCTCTAACTCCGAAGAATAAAATGTATCCGCTTCCGGGCGAACCTGAAAAATAACAGCATTCATGCCAACCTGCCGCAGAGAATCCAACATAACAAGCAAAGTATCCTGCAACTGCCTCGTAGGCATATCACGAAAATGCCCATGTACTGTTTGTATCCATGCTGCCCTAAATTCACGCTTAGGATGTAAAGATGAGGAAAGTGACTGCGCTTGTATGGATAAAACGAAAAGACAAACGCCCCCAAATAAAAGGATCCTTTTTAATCGCATTTCTGACTATTTTTTTATAATTAGAACAAAAGGGTGTACCTCAAATGAAGACACACCCTCGTTTATTCAACAATTAAAATAACGTTGTCACCAACCTGGATTCTGAGTCAATACCTGACCTTTATTCTCATAAATAGTCAACTGTGCAGCCGGTATGGCACGCAAATAGTAGCGTTCCGAATTCAATTCACCAGCCTTGAATATACGAAGTTCCTTTTCACGAAGATAATAAATATACCTTTTTCAGTATCCTCATTACCCGGATTCTCTGGGTCGAACAGATAGAGCACTCTCTTGCCGGAATCATCTTTTGAAGATATTTCCGGATAATCGGCCATATTGACATAAGCACCTAGGAAAGACATGGTAGGATAACCATTTGCATCTTCTGAGTTTAAGTATTCAAACTTGGCCCAACGACGGAGGTCTTCACCACGACGGCCTTCCATAATCAACTCAATACGACGCTCACGACGGATTTCCCACAAAACCGGATTGACATCAGGGTCACGGGCAGGGTCATTAATAACAACCCCATTCACACTCAAGTTGCTGCCATTCAGTTGAACTTTCGGCATAGTCTTGGCTTCAGTATCTCCCCACTTCGTCAGCTGACGGTCACGGAGTTCATTGATAGACTTGTCAAGGTCGCTCTGCGAGAAAGCGTTACCCCCCACTTGGGCAATCTCATAACGCGCCTCTACATAATTCAGCAGCACTTCCGCATAGCGGATGCACGGCGCATCAGCCGGACTTAATCTACCGGTACAATAATCCAGACCAGCCACCCACCACTCGTCGTTCAAGAACTTTTTGGTAGGATATCCCGTTGGTGATGTACCTTCGGTATAATTTGTCCCCATGGCGCTCATGATACGAAGACTGTCGGCAACTGTTTGATACAAACGCGGTCACGGTCTTGAAATGACTTCTGAATACTCGGGTCTTCCTTACCTTGATACAGCGGAGACTGACCTATCGGCAAACCGTCACTGCAAAGATAAGTGTTGATTACATCTTGCGTAACACCACCCTGAGTCTGATCTTCCGGACCATTGTAGGACATCAAAGCATTACACTGCAAACCGCTTGTATATTCACGATACCAGATGACTTCCGGATTGTTAGCCAAATCGTCCGTAGTAAACAAAGCATTATAAGTATTGCCTATTGAATAGATACCGGAGTTCATTACTGCCTCCGCACCATTAATGGCACCTTGCAGCAAGTTCTTAATATCACCATCCACCACTTTCTCTGAAGTAGGACCTACAGTAGTACCGTGATATTTCAGCCATGTGGCATGATACAGCATTTCGCGTGACATATACGCACCAACCACATATTTGTTGACTTGGCGCTTTGTGTCATTCGTACGTACATTATCCAATGCATATTGAAAATCCTCTTGTATCTTCTGCGCTACATACAAATAAGAGTCACGGTCTTTATAAAGAGCCGGGTCTGCCGGGTCTGTCACCTTATCGTAGTAAGGAACACCGCCATAATACTTTGCCAGCGTACTATAGGCCATTGCACGGAAATAGCGTGCAACACCTTCCAGTGTTTCTTGGCTTCGTCCGAAATATTCATTCCGGGAATCTTCTCAAGCATGACATTGGCTTTATAAATAACACTATAATTGTCCGACCAAGTTCCCGTCCGGCTATTCCAGTCTGTAGTGGCAGAAGTGGAGAAATAAATATATCCTGAACCGTTTGTATTTGCATTATTCAGATTGATAAAATCATCCGTATAGTCATCTCCAGAGAAATAACCGGCAAAAACAGTATAGTCGGTACCATATCCTGTAAAGTAGGAAGAATAGAAGTCTTGCGCATAAGTACGCAAAGAAGTTTCAGTCTGCCAATAAGTGTCATTGGTCTGCTTGTCCTGCGGGTCTTTATTCAAAAAATCGTCGCAACCGCAGAGCGAGCCCATTGCCAACGCACAAACGATGTATAATAAATTTTTCTTTTTCATAACTGCAATTACTATTAGATTATAAACTAAGCTGAATACCGAACGACACTGTCTTCTGGTATGGATAGCTACGGCCAAAGTTACGCTGGTCACTCTTACCACTGGCCGTACGTATTCCTATTTCCGGATCGATAGCAGGTTTCACACCGTCGATGGTGAAAAGGTTTTCACCAGTGAAATAAACACGCAAACCTTGCACTTTGAATTTACTCAACCAAACCTTAGGAAGAGAATATCCTACAGTAAACGTCTTCAGACGCAGATAAGCCATATTCAGCAAATAGCGGTCATTCACGCTATAGTTACCCGAAGCAGACTGCTTGTAATCCATCGGACGGGGATAGAAAGCATCTGTGTTTTCGGGAGTCCAATAATCCTCAGCACCTTTGTAGAAGGGTTCACCGGTAGTAAAGCCTGGTAATACCTGGTTACCTGCCGCCCAAAGTTTTCTTTTGGCTACCCCCTGGAAGAACATGCTTATATCAAAGCCTTTCCAAGCAGCATCCAGATTCAAACCAAACTGTAAACGCGGCAGGGCGTTACCTATAACACTAAGGTCACCCTTGTCATTTGTATTGGTTTGTTTTACGATTTCACCGTTGTTGTCGAGGTCTTTATAAAGCACATCACCGGGAGCAAATTGATAACCGGCAGGGAATACTTTAGTCTGGTCGGGCAAACCGGCTTTCAAAGAACCGTCAGCATTAAAGTCATCTTCCGTCAGGAAACGGTCGAACTGCAACCCCCAGATATCTCCCAAAACCATACCTTCTTTATAAGCACTCTTATCCCACCAGCCGGTAGCTCCATAAGAAGGAATCTTTGTATTATACGTCCACTTGGTTACTTCAGTCTTGTCATCGGCAACAGAAGCCGTCACGCCAAAGTGCAGACCATTCTTGAAGGTATGGCGATAGTCAATGGCAAGTTCCCATCCTTTGGTCTGGATAGTACCCATATTTTCATATGGAGCGTCAGCACCCAATGTGGCAGGTAGGTTGGCAGTAGTCAAAATATCGCTGGTAGTACGGTTATACCAATCAAACGTTACTCCCAAAGCGTCATTGAAGAAACGGGCATCCAAGCCAAGGTCAAGTGTAGTAACCTTCTCCCAAGTAAGGGTTGAAGACACAATAGTCGGTTTTTGTGTTGACTGTACTTTCTTTCCATCGATAATCCAACTGTCTACAGAAGTGGACAGAGTGGAGATATAACGGTCGGTACCTACATCCTGGTTACCAATCATACCCCAAGAGCCGCGAATCTTCAACGTACTCAGATAAGGCTTCAGTGACTGCATGAACGGTTCTTCAGAAATACGGTAACCGGCAGACATGGATGGGAAGAAACCGAAACGATCCCAGAGGAAAACGGGAGGAACCGTCATAACGGCCGTTCAGTTCCAACATATATCGGTCTTTATAAGAATAATTAAGACGTCCGAAGAAGCCTGCTACAGACCACCAGGTATGCGAGGAGCTTGTAGTCTGGTCACCTGTAGCCAGATTCAATTCCGGTTTTGCGGGATCGAGCAGACCTTTGCGTTGTGCCCAGTAATATTCATATTCGCTCTTTTCAAGGCTGGAACCTGCCATCGCCTTAAAATCATGATCTCCCCAGCGTTTGGCATAAGTTGCCACGAAATTGGCTGTCAATTCTCCGTGCGTCCGGTTTCCTGATATACATAATCATAAGTAGCAGCAGATAGATAACTGCCATAAGAATCACGTAATGCCTCAACAGACGGACGGGCAGTGAAGATTTCATAACCACTGGTCAAGCTCGGTGTACCATACTTCTTATAGCGATTTTCCACGCTGCTATAAGCAACATCTATATCCAGTGTTAAATCTTTGATAGGCTTGATAGTTGCACCACCTGTCAAACGCAGATACTCACGTTCTTTTGTGGTAATAGGAGCACTTTTCTGTTCGGTCAAGGCGTTACGGAACTCCTTGCCTTCAAAAGTACCGTAAGGCATCATCGGCTGCAACGATACAGATAGTACATCGGGTCGTAAAGATCAGTGTTATAGTTGAATGGCTTGTCGTAGTCAGAACGGGTGAACATGACACCTGTACGGATAGACACATATTTGTTTAATTCAGAGTTCAAAGAGATATTGGCATTGTAACGCTTATAGTTGTCCGAATTGACTTTCATCATACCATCTTGACTCAGATATCCCAAAGCGATATTGTAATTAGTCTTTCCGTTGCCACCGTTGATAGAAAGGCTATGGTTCTGCTGCGGAGCCCAGTCCTTGATGTATTCATCATACCAGTCCCAAGTACGGATAAAGAACATACCGCCATCGCGGAACTCAAAGTCACGACCCAATTCCATCTCACGACCAAACTGGTCACCATAGCCATATTTGTCCCAGTAATCCTTCATTTTCTGCACATGTGTAGCATCCACACGCATATTACCCACTACGTTATAAAATGCGGCAGACCCCTTAGTCTGATTGATTACACCCTGCAAGTTTATATCAGCCTGCTGCCATCCCGGAAGTTGTTCGGGTGTCTTGGTCGGCGTACGCATGCGAAGTTATTGGTATATTTTACAGAAAGACGTTCATGTTTACTTCTTGATTTTGTGGTAATCAGCAATACGCCAAATGCACCACGGGCACCGTAAATAGAAGCAGAAGCGGCGTCTTTCAATACAGAAATACTTCAATATCGTCCGGATTCACCATAGAAATATCCGTTACTTCCACATTATCTACCAGAATCAACGGTTTGGAGTCACCATTCGGAGAACCGATACTACCACGAATCTTGATAGTAGGCGCACCACCTATCTCACCGGAGTTAGTAGTAATGGTCAATCCCGGTACCGCCCCCTGCAAGGCACGGCCTATATCCGTGATAGGACGGCTATCAATTGTTTTGTTCACATCCACGGAAGCCACCGCACCGGTCAGGTTCACCTTTTTCTGTGCACCATAACCTACTACGACAACTTCATCCAACAATTCCGTATCATCTTTCAAAACAACCTTCATTACCGAAGTTGCCTTGACTTCTTGAGTAGTATATCCCACAAATGATACTTGCAGAATAGCACCGGGCTTTACATTTAATTTGGAAACTCCATCCAAATCCGTGATACCACCATTGGTCGTACCTTTCTCAATGACATTGGCGCCAATAATAGGTTCACCTTTTGTATCTACAACTGTGACAGTCACAGAGATAGATTGCATCTGTTCTTGTACTCCTTGTGAGTCGTTGGATGCTGTTTGGGCAGCCATCACGTTGCCACTGCCTAAAAACAGAGCACAGATTGCCACCGCCGTAAAGAACTTACCATTGGCAAGTCCTCGTTTTTTGCGATCTTCATTCATAAGTGATTGATGATTTTGTTAATTAAACCAGTTTTTCAAAATTAGGGTAAGGGAATCATATAGTTCGGATTAGTCAGACTATTTCCGAAGGCTTCTTTAATTTCTCATAGGCGTTTTCTTTATTTAAAGGTTCACATTTTTATATTATCTCTCTTTTTTCTATTTATTTACCAAGTCCAGACGGAACTTAGTTATATATTATACAAGGTTAAAATCTTGTTAATTACTTAACTCTATTGGTTGTTTTAAGAGATAAAAAACTCGTTATTAACAAAGGTGAGAAATGATTCATTCATTTCGTCCTAACAAAGATACATTATTATTTAATATCAAGAACATTCCTTTGCATTTATTTAACTTTATATTTATACATTTGCAAAAAGGAGGTTATACACCTTATTATATAAAGAATTTAAGGTTCTTCTATATTTAAAGAATGGAATTCAATCAGGCCATTCATTGGTGTTTCTTCAATGATTTCCAGTTCGATGCCAAATTCACGGGCAACTTCCCGCAAAATGGTCGCGTAGCTGTAAGCCAATGAACCCACAAAACGAATAGGATAATTTTTGTAGTCATATTGGCAGACATTACGAATAAAGAAATTTCTCAGATTACCGGTAATCAGCTCAAATACATAGTCATCATTGGTATAATCAGCCAAAAAATAAGATATAGTAGACAAAAAGCGATTGGGGAACGGGCGGTTATACACAGATTCCATAACCTCATTCGGACTTATACGGAACTTCTCAAAGAAATCCGCCGTTACATCTTTAGGAGCCAAACCTTTCAGTACATCAGACAAGAACATTTTGCCCAATACAGCACCACTACCCTCATCCCCCAGGATGTAACCTCCTGCCCGGACATTCTTTACAACGATTTTCCCATCATAAAAACATGAGTTTGAGCCGGTTCCCAAAATACAAGCAATGCCGGCCTCGCATTTGAACAAGCCACGTGCAGCTGCCAGCAAATCACTCTCTACCTGAATTGGAGTTTTGAATTGTGCTACCAATGAAGCTCCCAATACATTTTTCTTTTCATAAGAAGTACATCCGGCACCATAATAATAGACTTGTTCCAATTTCCTTTTGAAAAAATGCTCGGGTAATCCTAACCGCACACTTCGGCTAATCTCTCTTCTCGTTTGAAAGAAGGATTTAAGCCTCTGTGAAGGCTCGCTGTATCAGACGATTATCTTCAACCAGCGCCCATTCTGTTCTCGTAGAACCACTTTCTGCAATTAGTTTCATAGGTAGTTAGTTTTAGAATTGAATACAAATATATAGCTTTTTTTAATCTTTCCAAGGCTATTTCAAGAAAAAATCATTTTGCTGGCCATACATCTCCCTTTTGCTCATGTCTTCAATCATCCAACAAAGTATTCCCACTTTTCCAACGCAACCGTGTTTTAGTCAAAACAAGACGATAACAGACTAACAATAAGATACTATCTGGCTGAATTCCAAGTTCCGTCTGGACTTGGCAAACAAATAGGAAAACAAGAGATAATATAAAGTTATGAACCTTTAAAAAGAGAAAATGCCTATGGAAAAAGAAACAATCCTGCAAGTTGAATAGTCTCACTATTCGGCCCTTATTACCCTTACCCTAAATTTAAGAAGTATTTAATTAACAACAAATCATCAATCATTTATGAATGAAGATCACAAAAAACGAGGACTAACACATAGCAAACTCCTCACAGCAGTGGCAATCAGCTCACTGTTATTAAGTAGCGGCAACGTGATGGCCGCACAAGCCAATCCTGATAAATCGCTTGGTGTAACAGAACAATTACAAGCTATCACCATCAGCGGTTTAGTTGTCGATGCAGCCGGCGAACCGATTATCGGTGCCAGCGTAGTAGAAAAAGGGACTACCAACGGCGGAATTACCGACCTAAACGGTAAGTTACATTGACCGTAACACCGGGAGCAACACTAAAAATATCATTTGTGGGCTATCAGACACAAGAAGTGAAGGCAGCCAAAACGATGAGAATAACTCTGAAAGAAGATACCGAGATGCTGGATGAAGTAGTAGTAGTAGCTACGGTGTACAAAAGAAGGCTAACTTGACAGGAGCAGTTTCTACAGTGGACTTAAACAAGACAATGGCAGGTCGTCCACAACAAGATGTAGCCAAAGCATTGCAAGGGGCTGTTCCGGGACTAAGCATTCTCACCACAAGTGGTGCCATCGACGAGACAGCCTCCATGCGTATACGTGGTTTGGGGACATTGAGTAATGGAGAAGTCAGCAATCCACTCATTGTAGTGGACGGCGTTCCGATGGATGACATTTCTTTCCTCGATACGCAAGACATCGAAAATATTTCCGTACTGAAGGACGCTTCCGCTTCCTCCATTTATGGAACGCGCGCCGCTTTCGGTGTGATTCTAATCAATACCAAGAGCGCAAAGCCTAGCGAAAAGGTTACCATCAATTACAGCAACAATTTTGCATGGGATCAAGCTACTTACCTGCCGGACTATCCCGATGTACCACACAATTAAAGATGGGTATCGAAGCCAGTATGAACGGTGGTGCCGGTATGCCTGAATTGTTCGGTATGTATTTCGACAAATTGTTACCTTACGCCGAAAAGTGGCAGCAACAGAACGGCGGCAAGACCGGCTACCGTCCTATGAACCTCTACCAAAGCGATAGTAACGTGGGTGACTATATCGTATTGGACGGCACTCCTTTTTATTATGCTGACTGGGATGTACAGGACATCTACTTCAACAAAGCTGCTCCTTCCATGAGCCACAATGTTTCTATACAAGGAACATCTGGTAAGACCAATTACTACCTATCTTTCGGCTACAACGAAAAGCAAGGACAGATGAAGATTCACCCGGACGAACTAAAAAAGTACAATGCCTCAGTCAATGTCACCACTAATGTTTACGACTGGCTACAGGTGGGTGCACGCATCAACTATAGTCGTAAGAACTATAAACGCCCGGACACATGGGCCAACACCTACCAATATTTGTGGCGTTGGGGTTCTTATTTCATTCCTTCGGGCACAATCGACGGCTATGACACACGCGTCATGGCCATGCAGAAGCAAGCTGCCGATCGTGAAGTGACAACAGACCTGACCCGTATGAACACTTTCTTGAAAGCTGAAATCGTTAAAGGACTGACCCTTAATGCAGACTTTACATATGCCATTCAGAATATGAACAGCGGTTCGCAGGACAACTCCGTTTACGGCATCAATTGGAGCGGGAAACCGGTACCCTCTTACATCGTCACTAAAGGCAATAGCGGTATCTGGAGAGACTTTTCCAAACAGAACACATGGACGGCCAACGCATACGTAAACTATACCAAAACATTTGCCAAAAAACACAATCTGAATGTAATGGCAGGTGTCAACGCAGAAGAAGAGGAATACAAATATCTGTATGGTACCCGCAATGTGATGTACGATCAAGAGGGATACCCCGAACTGAATATGGCTGGCAAGGATGGACAAGATTTGAGTTGGAATCATACATCCCGCGCTTCTGCCGGTTATTTCGGCCGTATCAATTATGACTACAAAGGCATTTATTTATTGGAACTGAACGGACGTTACGACGGTTCTTCCCGTTTCCCCCATACCGACCAGTGGGCCTTCTTCCCTTCTGCATCCATCGGCTACCGCTTCTCCGAAGAAGCCTACTTCGCCCCACTGAAACATATTGTCAGCAATGGTAAGTTGCGTGCTTCTTTTGGCGAAATCGGCAACGAGGCTGTGGCGACTACATGTTCGAACAATTAATAAGCCAACGGTTGAACAATAAAAGTACCGGCTATATCTATTGGATTGAAAACAATAATGCCAACGCTAATCTCCTGACCATGTATAACATGCCGGATTTGGTATCAAGTACTTTGACCTGGGAGCGTATCCGCACCCTCAATATAGGTCTTGACCTGGGTCTCTTGAATGACGAACTGACTATAGGTTTCGACTGGTTCCAACGTGAGAATCGTGACATGCTGGCACCGGCACAAGTATTGCCGAACACTCTGGGTGCTTCTGCTCCTTATGAAAATGCCGGTACCTTACGTACACGTGGATGGGAGTTGAACTTGAACTGGCGCCATACCTTCGGCGACTTCGACGTATATGCCAACTTCAACATCGGTGACTCCAAGACTAAAGTAACAAAGTGGACAATGATTCCAAACTGCTCAGCACCTATTACACCGGTAAAACCTACGGTGACATTTTCGGTTTTGAAACCGACCGTTACTTCGAGGAAAAAGACTTCACCAGCCAAAATGCAGACGGCTCATGGAATTATGCAAACGGCATTGCAAGCCAGGCAGGACTGGAATCCGGTAATTTCCATTACGGCCCGGGAGACGTCAAGTTCAAGGATTTGGACGGCAATGGCAAGATTGACGGTGGAAAAGGCACAGCAGACGACCACGGCGATTTGAAAGTCATCGGAAACTCTATGCCACGCTACGAATACAGCTTCCATTTAGGCGGAGCGTGGAAAGGTATCGACCTTGACCTCTACTTCCAAGGTGTAGGCAAACGTGAGGACTGGACGACTTCTTCCCTAAACCTTCCCGCCATGGTACATGCCGACGTAGCCATCTATTCCCACCAAACAAGCTATAACAAAGTGCTTTGGAATTCAGACTATACCGCCATTACCGGTTATGAGGTAAATCAAGGCAACCGTTATCCACGTCTTTATCGTGGTACAAATAATAGTGGAGGTACCGTATCCGGTATAGCTAACGGCTGCAACAACTACTATCCCCAATCCCGCTATTTGACAGACATGTCCTATCTTCGTCTGAAGAACGTAACTGTGGGATATACCTTCCGAAAGAGTGGACACGCAAAGCCTACATTGAGAAAGCACGTATCTACTTCAGTGGCAGCAACCTCTTTCTGCTCCACAAAGGGAATGACCTTCCAGTCGACCCCGAAATCAGTACAGGCAATGGACTTACAGCCGGTGGATGGGGACGTATAGCTCCTATTACACGCACATTCTCATTTGGAGTCCAGGTAACATTATAACAACCTCAAAAACTTAAGAACAATGAAGAAATTATTTATATATGGGGTCACAGCGCTGGCGATGTTAACCGGTTGCAACGATTTGCTGGACAAATCCCCCTTGGATACCTTCACGAATACTCCGGCATACTGGAGCAACACCGATAATTTGGATAATCAGTGCAATACTTTTTATAACAACTTTACCGGCTTTGGCAACGGAGCCAGTGGAGGATGGTTCTACTTCAAAACAATAAGCGATGACCAGGTAGATGCAGAAAGCCATAACTGGACTTACACTAACGTGTCGCATCTTCACAAACTGGTCAGCCCCTTTCACAGAAATCCGACGCGCCAACTATATCATTGCCGGTGTACAGTCTTCCTCTCTTGATGAAGCAACAAAGGCCCACTATGAAGGTCTTGCACGCATGAACCGTGCGTGGGAATACTATCAGTTGGTCCGTATGTACGGCGATGTTCAATGGATAGACAAAGTTATCGACCCAGCCGACAACGAAGCCTCTACGGACCACGCACCGACCGGGATGAAGTGATGGACCATGTGCTGGCAGACATCAATTATGCGTGCGAACACATTACCGCAAACAGCAATCGGCAACGTTTCAGCACCGACATGGCATATGCCATGAAAGCAGACATCACCTTATATGAAGGTACATACTGCAAATATCGCACTCAAGCTGAGAATGGCAAAGCCGCTGATGAGAGCCGCGCCAACAAATACTTGCAAGAATGTGTATCAGCCTGCGAATATCTTATGGCCAAAAACTACTCTCTAAGTAACAGTTACAAAGCCAACTATAATTCTGTCAGCCTGGCAAGCAATCCGGAAATGATTTTCTACAAGCCTTATGCACAAAGTTCGTTAAGGCACTCCACCATTGACTACACAATCAATACAAGTGGTACGCACGGCATTTCAAAGGACGCATTCGACAGTTTCCTTTTCCTTGATGGAAACCGTTGGCAACAACCTCGAAAAACAAGGACGATGCAGCCGTATTGGATGCAGACAAAAATTACTCTATAAGAGAGGTTTTGGCCGTACGCGACAAGCGCCTGTCCGAAATTCTTGACCCGGTACTTTCTTTCAGAGGCCACGCCTACAGCCGTGCCGGTGTAGCAGCCTTCACCACATCGACCGGTTATGGCATCGCCAAGTATGATAACCCCGAAGAATTGAGTGTTAGCGACCGAAACAACATCGGCTACCAATACACCGACTGCCCGCTCTATTGGATTTCAGTTATTTATCTGAACTTTGCAGAAGCCAAAGCCGAAATGGGTTCTCTCACACAAGACGATCTCAACAACTCCATAAACAAGCTTCAGGCTCGTGCCGGCCTGCCGGCTATGACAACTACTCCAGATGCCGATCCTGCCAATAATATGGGAGTAAGCAATCTGATTTGGGAGATACGCCGCTGTCGCCGTTGCGAACTGATTATGGATAACTGGTACCGATATTGGGATTTAATCCGTTGGCACCAGCTCGACAAATTGGATTCAACCAAGTACCCGAACACCATGTTGGGCGCCAACGTAAGCAATGTGCCTGACTGTGAAGAAGCGACCAAGAACGGATATATAGATGCCTCCGATGCACAAATCCGTACTTATGAAGCCAAACATTATTTCTACCCGATTCCAACTACACAGTTGACCCTGAATAAAAACATGAAGCAGAATCCGTTGGTAATCAACTAAAAACAGCATATCGCGCTGTACCTCGTTTGGATTTAATTAAAGCGTTCATACATTCCATGTATCTAAATACAAATGTATGGACGCTTTTGTTATTCCCTTTAAAAGGTGTATAGAAACACGAATAGCACCTTCTAAAAGGAACCATAAATCAATATCATATACTTTCCCTTCGTTCATAACATACTAACAAGAAACATATCATGAAAAAGAAGAACATATTTTTCGTACTACTAATCTGCTTCATCAATAGTAGTTGCAACAAAGAAGAACAAACAGACGAGTTACAAGATAAGGATTTCTATTCTGATGTCACAACACGTGCTTCCTACATAAGCGGTACTATTACGGGCGAAATGAACCCCTATGTTGGTGATGGTTACTACACTTATGATTTAAGTATTCCTATACAAAAACAATCTGTAGGTATAAGAATTTCAGCAGTCGGTGGAGAAGCACGATTCAAAACAAACTACCAAGAACGATTCGAGAGTACATGGGTAACCCAAATTCCAGCAGTAAAAAACCATTTTCCAATAAATGTATTATGGACTAAAGCAGGTAGTAATTCTACCCTGATGGTACGTCCTGAAAAAAGTACAATCGAACTTACCGCAGATCTAAGAAACATCAATGTCAAAATGAAACCTATGCCAATCAATGCCCCTTCAACATTTGAATTGGGAGATACGATAACACTTTGGTGCAATTATCCCATAAACAAAGATACGGGCATAAAGTGGACTTACGATAAAAATCTATTCGCTGAAATCTCTCAAAGTGCATCTGTTACACAAAGCAAATTCCAAATAAATTTGAAATCAAAGCAAGCCTTCAAGAACAGCGATGTCGGAGTAGAAGTCCATGATTTCTACATAAATTCTATCGGAGCAAAAGAGTATTTCATGGCTCGGAAAAGCAATATCAGTTTTCCCAATATGGGTCCTCAAATAGATGGCTACAGAAATATTGAACAATATAAAGAATACATATATTCCATCAATGACAGCAAGGCACATACATTTTATTGGACCGGGAAGAATATTAAGATAGTAAGTGGTCAGAACAGCTCTACGGTAACAATCGTACCGACACAACCCGGTAACGCAAGTGTCAAAGTGAGCTACAAATATAAAAATCAAACCGATAATTTTACCAATGAGCTACCTTTGAGTGTATCTAAGACATCAATGCAACTGATTGGCCCTGACGTAATCTGTGACAACGGGACATTCAGTATCAAGAATTTTCCCACAAAAGCAACAGTGGATTGGATTGTTGGCAACGATTTATATTCGCAATTAAATCAGGCATCACCTGCTATCACCCTGAATAATTTAGGGACACCCGGAGCAGTTCCATTTATACGACCTTAACCGCAATAGTACACACAAAGGAATACACTGTTCAGTTTTCCAAACCAATTACTTTCAATGTATCAGGAATACAAGAAAATGACCATGACATTATATATGGCTATCTGTCACAAAGCGGAGGTGAATGCGGATTGAATCCTATTCCTGAAGGTGCGCATGATTTTCATTGGAGTGTTGACTGCGATTGGGAGGTAGACATGCAAGGATATTATTTCACTACTTTCAGCAGTCGGAACAGTCATGAAATTGAACGAGTTTGCGTAACGGTTGATTTCATAAATGCATGTGGAACCAGAACATACATATATAACTATTTCGACATCGGCTCAACAAATTCAGGAACTTATTCCACACCTAAAAACAGCCTTTCTCCAAAATAGCCCCAGACAGCTTTCACGAAAAAGCCCCCATCCATTTGCTCGTTACACAAAAGAAGCTTATATTTGCTTACTTAAAAACAGACAGCTATCATGGTACAGCAAGACATACGATGGATACAGCGTTTTGAATATACCCACGAACTGGCCTGGAAAGTGATGAAGGACTATGCAGAATATCAGGGGTATACCGACATCCGCAGCTCCCGTGATGCCATACGCAAAGCCCTTGAAATGGGATTGATTGATGACAAGCAATGGACGGAGACTATAGAAGCCCGAAATCTGACATCGCACAATCATGACAACGATGTAGTCTCTGAAGAGAAAATGCAATCCTTGAATACACCATCCTTATTCGATTGAGCTATGTACGGATTGACCGACAATGAACTGGAAAAGCTATGCAATCTCTTCCGGAAACATGAAGAAATAGAGCAGGCTGTTTTGTACGGCTCACGAGCCAAAGGAAATTTCAAGCCTTTTTCCGACATAGACATCACGCTGATGGGAGACAGACTTACGTATAATACTTTAAGCAGCCTTTCCGATGAAATAGACGACCTGCTTTTGCCTTACAGCGTAGACCTTTCCATCTATGGCAAATTAAAGAATGCCGACCTTTTGGAACATATACACCGTATGGGAATACCCATATTCAGCCGCCCATCAAACTAAACTAAATTTCACACATCCACCCTCACCACCCTCACCTTTCACACGCATCGCCCTATTCATCGGCATTCAAGAGGTGGGTGAGAGCAAATTTAAAAAGTGAGGGCAAAATTGCCCTCACCACAAGATTTCTTCGTTTCAAAGTTATAAGTCACTCATTCTTACCGTAATATCCTGAAACGGGTACATAAATCGGTTGCAGCATTGTTCCCTCATTCTTCAACTTTCCTTCGGTGCGCAGCCGACGGATATGCCGCATGGCAGTAGTACGCATCATGCCGCAAACGCTTTGAAAGTCATTCCGTGTCATAAAAGGGCGAGTGGCGAAATAGTTGGTCAGCCGACGGTCTATCTCTTTATCCGTCAGTTTAGCCGAATGCTCGTTTGCCTTCAAAGCCTTTGCCTTGATGGTACCAATTTCATTTTTCAGTTTTTGGTCGGCACGAAATTTCACACCCGCCATCTTCACCTTCGTCAACTTACGCTTGGTAGCAGCCACTACCGGTTCGGTCGTGGTGAGCGACACGCGAAAGTAGCCGATGCCGTCGAGATGCACCTGCCTTCCTTCGGCAAGTTCCCTGCCATGACGTGCGACACAGCATCGAGCACAGCCGTCACATCGGTTTCTGTCAATGAGCAACGTGCCTGGATGTCCCGCCGCAATTCATCGGTAGACCTGCTCCCATTCAGGCGGAGACGGGGATGAAGGATTTTATCTTCCGGAGATTTGTCGTACGAGTCCGGATTCTCGTACCAATCAAACAAAATAGCCATAGTTCAAACTGCGTTAAAGGGTTACATTATACGATAAAGCACTGCACGGAACACGTGCGAAGTACGTACGCAGTCTGTTGAAGTACAAAGGTTATATCACAGCCCAGCCCGTGAGCAGAACCGTTCACTGTAGTGAGCTGCTCCGTTCACTAATATGAACAAGAAAGACCACTTTAGTGGACTGTTCATAAACTCTGGTGTAAAAGTAGACAAAACTATGGGGATAAGCAAAGAAACGAACACCTTTTATAAAAGAAACATATAGACATTCCACCCCAAAAAAGAAGCCAATCGGAAAATAATCCTTGAAAAGCTTGTATCCCCCCCTTTCCCGGCGTATCTTTACAAGAATATTACATACACGATAAAGAATGAAAATCACACTGATCAGAGAGGAACGCGAAAGCGGAAAAGAGGCCGTCAGCACACAAAAAACGGACATGTTGATGGAAAAGCTGAAAACAGAGAACAAGACCGGATACATTACGGAGCTGCGTAGCATCATCCGCATTTGAAAGGGACCAACGCCCGATATGAGCATATCGACAGACTGCCGCGTCTCTATCCCGCCGTAGAAATGACCCGCACCAAAGCAGGAGAACACCGGATAAAGACCTACAACGGGCTGGTACTACTGGAAGTAAACAATCTGGCCGGGGTGGCCGAAGCCGAACTGGTGAAACAACAAGCCGCCCTGCTGCCGCAAACCTTTGCCGCCTTCTGTGGCTCCAGCGGACGAAGTGCCAAAATATGGGTACGCTTCACCCTGCCCGACGGAGGCTTCCAAAGAATGAAGACGATATCGCCTTATTCCACGCCCACGCCTACCGCCTGGCAGTGAAGTGCTACCAACCCCTTCTCCCTTTCCCCATCACCCTCCAGGCTCCTTCACTCCTACAAAGCTGCCGGATGACCGTGGACGAACAGCCCTATTATAGCCCCACCGCCGTGGCCTTCTGCCTGGAACAGCCCTGCGCCCTGCCCTCGGAAGACAACTACCGCCAACGGAAACAGCAGGAAAGCAATCCGTTGCTGAGAATGACTCCCGGCTACGAAGTGGCGGACACATGCAACCTGCTCTTCGAGGCCGCCCTCGACCGCGCCTTCCGCGATTTGGACAACTGGCGACGGGGCGACGACCTGCGCCCGCTGCTGTCCCGCCTTGCCGAACATTGCTTCAAAGCCGGCATTCCTGAAGAAGAAGCGGTGCGCCAGACACTGATGCACTACTACCGGGAGGCAGACGAACCCCTTGTACGCCTGACGCTGCATAACCTTTACGGGGAATTGAAAGGCTTCGGCACCCGCAGCAGCCTGAACAAAGACCAGGAAACTGCTTTCCGGCTGGAGGAGTTCATGAAACGCCGCTACGAATTCCGCTACAACACCGTGCTTGGCGACTTGGAATACCGACAGCGCGACTCCATCCACTTCTACTTCCAGCCTGCCGACCAGCGCGTACGCAGCAGCATCGCCATGAAGGCACTGAAAGAGGGAGTACGTGTGTGGGACCGCGACATCACCCGCTTCCTGTCTTCGGACTACGTGCCGCTATACAACCCCATCGAAGAATATCTCTATAACACCGGACGCTGGGACGGCAAAGACCGCATCCGCGCATTGGCCGACCTCGTGCCCTGCCATAATCCCCACTGGAGGGAACTGTTCTACCGGTGGTTTCTTGGCATGGTGGCACATTGGCGGGGAATCGACAAACAGCACGGCAACAATACCTCGCCCCTGCTCGTAGGTCCGCAAGGTTACCGCAAAAGTACTTTCTGCCGCATCCTATTGCCACCGGAACTGCGTTTCGGCTACACCGACAGTATCGACTTCAAGAGCAAGCAGGAAGCGGAGCGCAGCCTTGGCCGCTTTTTTCTGATTAACATCGACGAATTCGACCAGATAAACGCCAATCAGCAAGGCTTCTTGAAGCACCTCCTGCAAAAACCGGTTGCCAACCTGCGAAAGCCCTACGGTAGCACTATTCAGGAAATGCGCCGCTATGCCTCCTTCATCGGGACCAGCAATCTGAAAGACCTGCTGACCGACCCGTCGGGAAGCCGCCGTTTCATTTGCATCGAAGTGACCGGCCCTATCCAGACAAACGTCACTATCAATTATCGCCAGCTCTATGCCCAAGCCATGCACGACATCATGAAGGGTGAACGCTACTGGCTGGACGACACTGACGAAGCAATCGTAAAGGAGTACAACCGGGAATTCGAGCGGGTAGACCCATTGGAAGAACTTTTCCTTTGCCATTTCCGTGGCGCGGAGGAGAGCGAAGAAGGCGAATGGCTCACAGCCATGCAGATTTTCAACGACCTGCAACAGAAAACGAGGGATAAGTTGGCCATCAACCGGATAGCAGCTTTCGGGCGCACGCTCCGCAAGCTGGACATCCTCAACAAGAAATCGAACCGGGGAACACTTTATCATCTGGTAAGAATAGAAGAATGAACCGGCACTCCCACCGATTGTACCAAAGTGAGGGCAAACTTGGCCCTCACTCTTTTATAAAAAGTATTCCGTAGGCAGCTGATGCAGTTCAACCATTATTTAATAAGGTGAACAGTTGACTATTTGCAAATTATGATTGATAATACTAAAAATACCCAAATAAGTGTTTTTGATATTAAAATAAAACGTATCTTTGTTGCAAACAACGTCCTCCTTAATAATACTATTATGAAGAAACTGCTGCTTTTAGCCTTTGTGCTATGTAGTTCTTTACTGTGCCGGGCACAAGAAGAACGAGTTATTTTAGGTGATGAACAGACTTCCGAGTATTTTCCAATCCTAAAAGATAAACGAATTGCCATATTCTCCAATCATACAGGAATGATAGGAGACAAGCATCTGTTGGATATTCTGCTGGAAAACAAGTTCAATGTAGTAGCCATTTTCTCCCCTGAACACGGTTTCAGAGGAGATGCCGACGCAGGCGAACATGTGTCCAGCTCGGTAGACAAGAAGACCGGAGTACCTATCCTCTCGCTGTACGACGGGAAATCCGGGAAACCAAGCGAAGCATCCATGCGCAAGTTCGATATCCTTGTGGTAGACATCCAGGATGTAGGCCTGAGATTCTATACTTATTATGCCTCTATGTGCCGGCTGATGGACGCTTGTGCAGAATACAACCGAAAGGTGCTGATACTGGACCGCCCCAATCCGAACGGACACTACGTGGACGGCCCGATACTGGACATGAAATATAAATCCGGTGTAGGTTGGCTGCCGATTCCCGTGGTGCACGGCATGACGCTGGGCGAACTGGGCCTGATGGTAAACGGCGAACGCTGGTTGCCGGCGTCACGCACTTGCGACCTGACCGTCATTCCCTGCAAGAACTATACGCACCAGACCCTATACAAGCTGCCGATTCCCCGTCCCCCAATCTGCCGAACATGAAGTCCATCTATCTGTACCCCTCGACCTGCTACTTCGAGGCCACTCCGGTCAGCCTGGGAAGAGGAACCGACCTCCCCTTCCAGGTCTACGGGCATCCCAACATGACGGGCTACAGCTACAGCTTCACCCCGCGCAGTGTTCCCGGAGCCAAGAATCCGCCCCAGCTGGGCAAGCTTTGCCACGGCGTGAACCTGAGCAACATGAGCGACGAGGAAATCTGGAAACGCGGCATTGACTTGAGTTACGTGATAGACGCTTACCGGAATCTGAACATGGACGACCACTTCTTCCGTTCCTTCTTCGAGCTGTTGATAGGCACCGACTACGTGCGCAAAATGATAAAGGAAGGAAAGAGCGCCGAAGAAATCAAGGCAAGATGGAAAGACGACGTGGAGAAATTCAAGGTACAGCGCAAGCCCTATCTGCTCTACGAAGAATAAAGGGATGTACGATTTGACGATTTACGATTTACGATTAAAAAATGAACGTGAATTGGAAGAGAACGTCAGAGCTACATAGGATAATCAAAGTCGTACATATCATCAAAAGAAGTAATTTCAATCGTAAATCGTAAATCATAAAATCGTAAATAACCTCATGACTCCACTTTCCGTAATCATTACCATCGCTGCCTACTTCGTGATATTGTTCACGGTATCTTATATTGCAGGAAGGAAGGCAGACAATGCCGGCTTCTTTGTGGGTAACCGCAAGTCATCCTGGTATGTCGTGGCGTTCGCCATGGTCGGTTCCGCCATTTCAGGTGTGACCTATGTATCCGTACCCGGCATGGTTGCCGCCAGCAGCTTCGGCTATCTGCAAATGGTGTTGGGCTTCATTGCCGGACAGCTCATCATAGCCTATCTGCTGGTACCGCTGTTCTACAAAATGAACCTGGTATCCATCTACGAATATCTGGAGAACCGTTTCGGCATGTCTTCCTACGCACGGGTGCCTGGTTCTTCTTCATCTCCAAAATGCTCGGTGCCGCTGTCCGTCTGTTCCTCGTATGCCTGACGTTGCAACTACTGGTATTCGAACCTTTCGGACTGCCTTTCCTGCTGAACGTGGCCATCACGGTGGCACTGGTCTGGTTGTACACTTTCCAGGGTGGCGTAAAGTCTCTTATCTGGACAGACTCTCTGAAGACATTCTGCTTGGTGGTGTCGGTCGTACTCTGCATCTGGTATATCGCTTCCGACCTCAATCTGTCATTTACCGGTATGGTAAGCACCATTGCCGACAGTGACATGTCCCGCATCTTCTTCTTCGACGATGTGAACAGCAAGCAGTACTTTTTCAAGCAGTTCCTCGCCGGCGCTTTCACCATGATTGCCATGACCGGGCTGGACCAGGACATGATGCAGCGCAACCTGAGCTGCAAGAACTTCAAGGACTCACAGAAGAACATGATTACCAGCGTCATTTCGCAGTTCTTCGTCATCCTGCTCTTCCTGATGCTGGGCGTACTGCTCTACATCTTTGCCGCCAACCAGCAGATTGCGGTGGAGAAGAGTGACGAACTATTCCCGCTGATTGCCACCGGCAACTACTTCCCTGCCATTGTGGGCATACTGTTCATCATCGGCCTAATTTCTTCTGCTATTCAGCCGCAGGTCGGCACTCACCGCGCTGACCACTTCCTTCACCGTAGACATTCTGGGAACGAAAGGCAAGTCGGAAGAGACGGTTGTGAAGATGCGCAAGAAAGTGCACATCGGCATGGCGGTTGTCATGGGAATCACCATTTTCGTATTCAATCTTCTCAACAACACCAGTGTCATCGACGCTGTATATATTCTGGCAAGCTATACCTACGGTCCTATCCTGGGTCTGTTTGCTTTCGGCATTTTCATGAAACAACAAGTGCGTGACAAGTACATCCCGTTAGTTGCCATCGCCTCCCCGGTTCTCTGCTTCATTCTGCAGAAGAATTCCGAAGCCTGGTTCGGAGGTTATCAATTCAGCTACGAATTGCTGATTTTCAATGCACTGTTCACTTTCATCGGTCTCTGTCTATTGATTAAGAAAGATAAAAAGAACAATTAACTTAATACATCATCTATGAATGTAAGACGTCAGTTTTTACTTAGTCTGCTTGCCGCCTCCCTCTTCCCCCACGCGGGAGGCGCGCAAGGACTTCCGACGGATGTCCGTCAGGCAATCGGGAAATTCCTGGATACCACCGCACGAAAAGAAGTTTCCGTAGGACGTATCAGCATCGACTCAGTGGCTGTGGAAGGAAATACACTGCAACTGTTTGCCAACATGAACTGTGCCTATATTCCTTTCCGTGAGGACAATGTGGCCGAAATCTACCAAGGCGTAAGCGCCCTGCTGCCGGCGGAGTTTGCCAAATACAAGCTGCAAATCCGTACCAACAAGCGCAGTATCGAAGAACTGGTTCCCCAAGCCCTGCGCAGTAAAAAAGACAAAAAGACGAAGACATTCAGCCCCGTCGCTTCCAAGCCTCTGGTTACCGAAGTTTCCTCCCCCTACACCCCCACCAACGGCTTGCATAACCGGCATATCGCCTATGGCAAAGCCACGGCTGGTACTACGAATCAAAACTCGACCGCTGGGAATGGCAGCGTGCGCGTATCTTCCAGACAGTGGAAGACCTCTACACCCAGAGCTACGTATTGCCCTTCCTCGTACCGATGTTGGAAAATGCCGGTGCCAATGTGCTGCTTCCCCGCGAACGCGATTGCCAGACGGCAGAAGTCATCGTAGACAATGACGGTTGCCTGACCGGCCGTTCCGTCTATACAGAAAATTCCGGTGACAAGCTCTGGAGTCAGGGAGAAGGACAAGGCTTCGCCCACCTGCGCCCCCAATACATAGACTTTGAGAATCCTTTCAAGGAAGGTACCTACCGCGCCATAGAAACCATCAAGAAAGGAAACGCAAGCACCGCCGAATGGATTCCCGAAATCCCTTCGACCGGACAATACGCCGTATACGTCTCTTACCAAACCTTGCCAAACAGCGCGGACGATGCCCTTTACACCGTCTATCACAAAGGCGGCACCACGCAGTTCAAGGTAAACCAGCAAATGGGAGGCGGCACCTGGATTTACCTCGGCACCTTCGGCTTCAATGCCGGCCGGAACAATGAATGCAAAGTCGTTCTGAGCAACCTTTCCTCCAAAGTAGGAAGAATCATCACTGCCGACGCCGTGAAGATAGGCGGCGGCATGGGGAACATAGCCCGGGGAGAAGTCAGCGGTTATCCCCGTTTCTGCGAAGCCGCCCGCTACTGGCTGCAATGGGCAGGCATACCGGACAGCGTATATTCAGAAAGCAACGGCAAGAATGACTATACCGACGACTATAAATGCCGTGGTATCTGGGTGAACTACCTTTCCGGAGCTCTGCCGTGAACCCGACGGAAAAAGGGCTGAACATCCCTGTCAACATGGCCTTTGCCTTCCACTCCGATGCAGGAACTACACTGAACGATTCCATCATCGGGACACTCGGCATCTACTATACCAATGCCTACAATGAGAAATTCGCCAACGGAGCATCCCGCTACTTGAGCCACGACCTGACAGACTTGATTCAGTCCAACATCGTGCGTGACGTGCGTACCCTCTACGAACCCCAATGGACACGCCGAGGCAAATGGAACCAATCCTACTATGAGGCCCGTGTACCCCGCGTACCTACCATGCTACTCGAACTACTTTCCCATCAAAACTTTGCAGACATGCGCTACGGACTGGACCCGCGTTTCCGTTTCACCGTAAGCCGCGCCATCTACAAAGGTATGCTTCAGTTCCTCTGCTCACAATACAACATGGATTATGTAGTGCAACCGTTACCGGTAGACCACATGGCCTTGCGCATGACCAGCGAGAACGAAGTGGAACTGACCTGGCAACCCGTAGCGGATGCGTTGGAACCAACTGCCGTAGCAGAGAAATACATTGTTTATACCCGTATCGGCGACGGGGATTTCGACAACGGAGTATTGGTGGACGGCAACAGTTACCGAACCACGCTCCCCGCCGGCATGGTATGCAGTTACAAGGTAACCGCTGTCAACAAGGGCGGTGAAAGTTTCCCTTCCGAAATTCTTTCCGCCGGACGGGCGTTCAATTCCAAAGGTACCGTATTGGTGATAAACGGATTCGACCGCATCAGTGCCCCTGCCGACTTTACGGCCCCCGCCGACACCCTCCTTACCGGATTTCTGGATGAGCAGGACCACGGGGTCCCCTATATCCATGACATCAGCTACATTGGCAAGATGAAGGAATACCGCCGTTCCATTCCCTGGATGGACGACGACGCTCCGGTTTCGGCGACAGTTATGGAAATTACGAGACCCAAGTCATCGCAGGAAATACGTTCGATTATCCTGCCATACATGGTGCCGCTATCCTGAAAGCGGGATATTCGTTTGTATCGGTTAGTAATGAAAGTCTCTCCCCCGTAGGAAAGGGAGAGAAGAATACTCCAGTGGATATGAGGGAGTATAGGTATGTGGACTTGATACTTGGGAAGCAATGCCAGACCAAGATGGGACGGGGAGGCGTAAAACCGTTGGAGTTCAAGACTTTCAGCAAACCGATGCAGGAGGCTATTGTGGCTTATTGTAAGCAAGGTGGAAATATCTTTGTTTCGGGCGCTTTTGTAGGAACGGATTTATGGGACAACCGCCTTGCAACTGCCGACGAAGCCGACAAGAAATTTGCGATGGAAGTACTGAAATATAAGTGGCGTGTGGGACAAGCGGCTACAATGGTAAGGTGAAAAGCGTAGCTTCTCCGTTCCCCGCCCTTTCAGGAAACTATACCTATCACAATGAGCTGAATGCCGATTCGTATGTGGTGGAATCACCGGACGCCATTGAACCGGCAACCAAAGATGCACACACCGTGATGCGGTATTCTGAAAACAACCTGAGTGCCGGTGTGGCCTACCAAGGCGACTACAAGACTGTTGTATTGGGATTCCCTTTTGAATCCATACGTACTGATTCTGAAAGAGAGGCATTCATGAATGCTGTACTGACATTCTTCAATGACAACAAGTAATATCAACCAATCATCATCTATGAACAGAAGACTGTTAATAATCGTCCTGATGGCTTGCCTGCTCCCCCTGGGGATGCAGGCACAGCAAGGGACATTCCGTTTTGCCCAACTGACGGACATTCATCTGACCCCGAACAATCCGAATCCCACAGAGGACCTGCTGCGTTCCGTGGCACAGATTAATGCCACCGACAGTATCGACTTTGTCCTGGTGACGGGCGACCTGACCGAAGAAGGCGACCGTACTACCATGGAAAAAGTGAAATCGTGCCTTGACTTGCTGAAGGTCCCCTACCACGTAGTCCTAGGCAACCATGAAACGAAATGGAGCGACTCCGGCTGTACCGCTTTCGGAGAAATCTTTGGCGGCGAACGCTTCGAGTTCGAGCATAAGGGATTCCTTTTCCTCGGCTTCAACTCCGGTCCGCTGATACGTATGGCCTACGGGCATGTAGTGCCGCAAGATATCCGTTGGATGACGGAAGAAATGGATAAAAACGGCAAAGACAAACCGGTGATACTTGTCACCCACTACCCGCTAATGGAAGGTGATGTGGACAATTGGTATGAGGTGACGGATGCCGTCCGCCCCTACAACGTGCGCTTGTTTATCGGCGGACACTACCACAGCAACCGGGATTTACGTTACGACGGCATTCCGGGCGTACTGATGCGCAGCAACCTGTGCGACAAAGAAGGGAAACCGGGTTACGGCATCTATGAAGTAACCGGGGATTCCATCCGGGTATACACGCAACGTATCGGCGAGCCCAAGAAGCAGTGGACAGCATTCTCGCTGACCGGGCAGTATTACGACCGCAACGGAAAGGCAGAGAAATATCCTGACTTCTCGGTCAACAAGGAGTATCCGCAAGTAAAGGAGCAATGGATGGTGCAGACGGGCGCAGGCATTTACTGCTCTCCCGCCGTAGAAAAAGATAAAGTGTTCGTAGGAGACGATATGGGACAGCTGACAGCCTACGCCCTGAAAAACGGTAAAAAGCTATGGAGCTTTGAATCCGGCAAGCGCATTGTCGGTACTCCGGCCGTAAGCGAGGGTATCGTTGTATTCGGGTCTGCTGACCGTCACATCTACGGATTGAACGCCAAAGACGGCAGCCTGCTCTGGACGGTAGAAGCCGCCGAACCGGTGCTCGGAGCCGTGACCATCGCAGACGGCAGAGCATACATCGGTGCCAGTGACGCCACTTTCCGTGCCATAGACATCCATACGGGAAAAGTAATCTGGGCCTACACCAGCGTGAAGGGCTACATCGAGACCAAGCCGTTGGTGACGGAAGACAAAGTTATCTTCGGCGCATGGGACAATACACTGTATGCCCTGAGCAAGGCAAACGGGCATGAACTATGGAAATGGACGGGCGGACTGACCCGTATGCACTTCTCTCCAGCCGCCGTATGGCCGGTAGCCACCGACGGCAAAGTATTCATTACCGACCCGCAACGCGCCATGACCGCCATAGACATCCATACGGGCAATACCGTGTGGCGCACCTTCCAGTCCATGGTGCGCGAGACCATCGGACTTTCCGAAGACGGTGAACGTATCTATAGCAAAACGATGAACGACAGCATTGTTTGCTATGCAGCTCAAGGAGATACTCCGCGGGAGTTGTGGGTAACCCATGTAGGTTTCGGTTATGAGCATGCCCCCTCCATGCAAGTGGAAAAAGAGGGGGTCATGTTTGGCAGTACCAAAGAAGGACTTATCTTCGCACTGGAAGGAAAAACAGGCAAAGTACTGTGGAAACATAAAATAGGAAATTCACTCATCAGTACCGTAGTTCCGTTGAACGGCCACGAAGTTCTATTCACGGCAACCAGCGGGGAAGTGGGACTTCTGAGAATTAAAAATTGAGAATTAAAAATTAAAAGATATATCATGAATAAAATCAGTTGCTTTCTTCCCTACGCAGGAAAAGAACAAGTAGAAAAAACAGTGAATAGCCTACAGGCGACAGGACTTATAGAAGAAATCCGGTTAATCACGACCGATGCCACTCTGGAATCGCTCCCGGACTGCGAAATATTGTTTGTTGACATGCCCTACAGCAGTGCAACTCTCAAGCTATTGCTAATGCAGCCAAGGGAGAATACACATTGCTTTATACCAAAGAGACTACGCTCGAAATGGGTATGTTTGCACTGGAACGTATGATACACATCCTTGAAGATTCAAGCGCCGGTATGGTATATGCCGACCACTACCAAATAGCAGACGGCAAGCAGAGCAACGCTCCGGTAATCGACTACCAATTCGGTTCCTTGAGGGATGACTTCAACTTTGGCTCCCTGCTCCTTTTCAACACCGAAAAACTAAAGGAAGCCGCCGGACACATGAAGTCTGACTACAACTTCGCCGGACTTTACGACCTGCGCTTGAAATTGAGCCAACATTCAAACTTGGTACATATCAACGAATACTTATACAGCGAGGTGGAAAACGATACCCGCAAGAGCGGCGAAAAGATTTTCGACTATGTAGACCCCAAAAACCGTGACCGCCAGATTGAGATGGAGCAGGCATGTACCGAACATCTGAAAGAAATCGGGGGATATCTGGCACCGGAGTTCAAGAAGATTGAGTTCTCTGCCGGTAACTTTGAGTATGAAGCTTCGGTCATCATTCCGGTGCGCAACCGTATCCGTACCATCCGTGACGCCATCAAATCTGTATTGATGCAGAAGACAGACTTTAAATATAATCTTATCATCATCGACAACCATTCCACAGACGGCACTACGGAGGCCATCGATGAATTCAAGGATGACGAACGCGTCATCCATATCATCCCCGAACGTACCGACCTCGGCATCGGCGGTTGCTGGAATATGGGGGTACACCACCAAGTGCGGCAAGTTTGCCGTGCAGCTGGACAGCGATGACGTATACAAAGACGAAAATACACTCGCCATCATGGTCCGCGCCTTCTACGAGCAGAACTGCGCCATGGTGGTAGGCACCTATATGATGACGGACTTCAACATGAACATGATTGCTCCGGGCATCATCGACCACAAGGAATGGACTCCGGCAAACGGACGCAACAACGCCCTCCGCATCAACGGTCTGGGTGCCCCGCGCGCCTTCTATACCCCGGTGCTGCGCGAAGTGAAAGTACCCAATACCAGCTATGGCGAAGACTATGCACTGGGACTGAACTTCTCCCGCCAATACCAGATAGGACGTGTGTACGACGTGGTCTACCTCTGCCGCCGTTGGGACGACAACTCCGATGCCTCACTGGACATCGTGAAAATGAACGGACACAACCTCTACAAAGACCGCATCCGTACCTGGGAACTTCAGGCACGCATAGCGATGAACAAAAACAAGTGATATGAATCAAACGATACACCATCTTCTGACTGGACAATTGGCATCCTGGGAGACGGCACGCAACAACTATGCCGCCCTCTCCGGTGTGCGGGTGAAAGAGCTGAATGTAAACGGGATACTTTATAAGGTACAGTTCAACCCCGCACGCATCGTTTCCTCCGGTGCCAAAGTGGATGCCAAGTCCATCCTGGAACGGAAATGCTTTCTGTGCCCGGCCAATTTGCCGCCGGTACAGAAAGGTATCCCGTTCGGAGGACACTACAATATTCTGGTGAATCCGTTCCCCATCTTCCCCCGCCACCTGACAGTACCGGAACTGGCACATACCCCTCAACGCATAGCCACCCGCTTCACCGACATGCTGGAGCTGGCCGAGGCGCTGACGGATTACACCATCTTCTACAACGGTCCCAAATGTGGTGCTTCCGCCCCCGACCATGCTCATTTCCAGGCAGGAACAAAGGGTTCATGCCTATTGAAAAGGACTGGCGCGGACAGACTGCCGGGAAAATAGCCGATTATAGGAAAGCAGCACTGTGGTATCTTGACGACGCTCCCCGTGCCACACTTGTGATTGAATCCACCTCCAAAGAGGACGCGGCAGACTTGTTCGACATCATTTACCGTTCTCTGGACGTGAAACCCGAAGAAGACGAGCCGATGATGAACGTACTGGTCCTATACGAGGCCGACCGTTGGGTGGTCTTTGTCTTCCCGCGCGAGAAACACCGCCCCGCCTGCTATACTGCCGAAGGAGAAGCCAATCTGTTGAGCAGCCCGGCATCCGTCGACTTGGGAGGTGTCTTTATCACCCCCGTAGAAAAGGATTTCTTGAAAATCACTGCGGAAGACGTGGCGCAGATATTAAGTGAAGTATGCCTCTCTGCCACAGATTTCCACAAGGTACGGCAGCGTATCAGGGAAAAAATATGACTTCTGAAATCCAAGAACTCTAATTTTAAAGAAATACCATTATGAAAGAGCCCAAAGTACAAGTAGGCATTCTGTTTGAACCGCAGATAGAATTCGTTTTGCTGAATCCGTATCGCATGGACGGAACGGAAGTCAGCGGAAAGCAGGTAGTGACCTACGACGAAGGCAAGATTCTCTGGAATGGACGCCGGTATGACGAACTGCTGTTTGAACCGCAACACGAGCAGACCGATGCCTTCGAACTATTGGACGTTACCATCGGCATCAATTTCCATTGGGAGCGCAAGGAAGACCAGCGTTTTCTGGGTGCTCTCAAAATCATCGTTGAGAATGGAAAGCTCACCGGCATCAACGTCATCCATGTAGAAGATTATCTGACCAGCGTCATCTCCTCCGAGATGAGTGCCACCGCTTCTCTGGAGCTGCTCAAGGCACACGCTGTCATCTCCCGAAGCTGGCTACTGGCACAAATACAAAAGAATAAGGAAATCACCGAAGCCCAAGCTAACTACTCGGCCTTTACGCAGACCGACGAAGAGCTGATTCGCTGGTACGACCGAGAAGACCACACACGTTTCGATGTATGTGCCGACGACCATTGTCAACGCTACCAGGGCATTACACGTGCCTCTACCGATATTGTGAAACAAGCCATCTCCGCTACCCGCGGCCAGGTACTGACATCTGATGGTAAGATTTGCGACGCCCGTTTCTCCAAATGCTGCGGCGGTGCTTTCGAGGAGTTCCAATACTGCTGGGAAGACATCAAATATCCCTATCTTGCCCAACAACGAGACAGCAAAACGCACGCCACACTGCCCGATTTGACGCAGGAAGTCGAAGCGGACCGCTGGATTCGTACCTCCCCCGAAGCATTCTGCAACACCACCGACAAGAAAATCCTCTCGCAGGTACTCAATAACTATGACCAGGAGACTACGGACTTCTATCGCTGGAAAGTGGAATATACCCAGGAAGAGCTTTCAGCCCTCATTCTGAAACGTTCAGGCATTGACTACGGACAAATCATCGACCTTATCCCCATAGCCCGCGGAACCAGCGGACGCCTCTGGAAACTGAAGATTGTGGGAACCAAACGCACACTCACCATCGGCAAGGAACTGGAAATCCGCCGCACGCTCTCCACTTCACACCTCTACAGCTCCGCCTTCGTGGTAGACAAAGAGGAGTTGTCCGCCGAAGGCATTCCCGGACGCTTCATCCTCACCGGCGCCGGTTGGGGGCATGGTGTGGGACTTTGCCAAATAGGTGCAGCGTGATGGGCGAGCAAGGTATAAGTATGATGCAATACTGCTGCACTACTATATAGGTGCCAGCATTGACAAGCTGTATGAATAATCGAATAGAACACAATAAATCAATATCATGAACCATACAAAAAACATATCGCCATGGGCATGGGTACCCACCTTGTACTTTGCACAAGGCATTCCATATTTTATCGTAAACAACATCTCCGTGATGATGTTTACCAAAATGGGCGTACCGAACGGAGAAATGGCCTTGTTCACAAGCCTGCTCTATCTGCCATGGACTATCAAACCCTTCTGGAGCCCGTTTGTCGACATCATCAAGACCAAAAGATGGTGGACCCTTTCCATGCAGATTCTGATGTCTGTGGCATTCATCCTGCTGACGCTGTCCATTCCACGGCCGGACGAGGCGACTATGGCGGCCGGAACAACCCCCATCAGCATGTTCAGCATCACGCTGATGCTGTTCATCATCACGCTTTTGCCTCTGCCACACACGACATTGCCGCCGACGGCTTCTACATGCTGGCACTGAAACAGAGTGACCAGGCAGCCTTCGTTGGCATCCGAAGCACGTTTTACCGGCTCGCCTCTATCTTCGGACAAGGCGTGCTCGTAGCCATTGCCGGCGCCATCGAACTGAGAACCGAAAACATTCCGCTGTCATGGACCATCACGATGCTGGTTACAGCCGTTCTGTTCAGCCTGGTGACGTTCTATCACCTCTTTGCAGTCCCCAAACCCACCTCAGATAAGTCAACACTGGCTGCCGATGCCGCCACTGCAGGAGCCATATTCAGAGAATTCGGACGAACATTCGCCACCTATTTCACCAAACCGGGCGCATTGCTGGCCATCGTGTTCATGTTGCTGTACCGCCTGCCTGAAGCATTCCTCATCAAAATGTGTATGCCTTTCCTGGTTGCCTCCAAAGAATCGGGAGGTCTGGAACTATCGACAGCAGAAGTAGGTATCGTATACGGCACCATCGGAGTCATATTCCTCACCCTGGGCGGTATCCTGGGAGGATTATTCGCATCACGCATCGGATTGAAAAAATCCATCTGGTGGATGGCAGGATGCATGACTCTGCCATGCCTGACGTTTGTCTATCTTGCCATTGCCCAGCCCGACAATCTGTTTGCCATCTCCACCGCCATCGCCATCGAGCAATTCGGCTACGGCTTCGGTTTCACGGCTACATGCTCTACATGATGTACTTCTCCGAAGGTGAATTCAAAACATCCCACTATGCCATCTGTACCGCATTCATGGCACTAAGCATGATGATACCAGGTATGTTTGCGGGATATATCCAGGAGGCTATCGGATATACGGACTTCTTCTGGTTGGTAATGATATGCTGTTTCGCCACGGTTGTTGTCACCATTTTTGCAGACAGAAGGATAGACCCGGAATATGGAAAAAAATGATTAATGGTTAATGATTAATGTTTTGTGAGTAATATTTAGTGATTGGTTATGAAGAGGACTATTATTATATCCTTGCTCTGCCTCCTTTGCGGAGGTGCGATGCAAGCACAGAAGATCAGAATAAAGACCGGTATCGAGGTACTGAAAGAACAGAATTTCCGATGCCTGGAAGGTAAGCGTGTAGGATTGATTACCAACCCGACGGGGGTGGACAACCGGATGAGGTCCACCATTGACATCCTGCACGAGGCGCCCAACGTGAACCTTGTGGCACTCTACGGCCCCGAACACGGCGTGCGCGGCGATGTGCACGCAGGCGACCATGTGACGGACATCAAAGACGCGACTACCGGACTGCCCGTCTATTCGCTTTACGGAAAGACCCGCAAGGCCACGCCGGACATGCTGAAAGATGTGGATGTATTAGTGTATGATATCCAAGACATCGGTTGCCGTTCCTTTACCTACATCAGCACCATGGGACTGGCCATGGAAGCCGCTGCCGAAAACGGCAAGGAATTCATTGTGCTGGACCGGCCCAATCCCGTAGGCGGATTGAAGATTGAAGGCAACTTGGTTGAAGATGATTGCATTTCTTTTGTAAGCCAGTTTAAAATTCCGTACCTTTACGCCCTCACTTGCGGTGAGCTGGCACTGATGCTCAATGGCGAGAAGATGTTGAAGGATGGGGAACAATGTAATCTCCACATAGTGAAGATGAAAGGCTGGAAACGCAAGATGGATTATACCCAAACCGGACTGCAATGGGTTCCCTCCTCTCCACACATTCCACATCCTCATTCTGCATTCTTCTACCCCGTCAGCGGCATTCTGGGTGAACTAGGATATATGTCTATCGGCGTGGGGTATACCATTCCGTTCCAGATGTTTGCCGCACCATGGATGGAAGCGGAAAAGCTGGCCGGAAACCTGAACCGTCTGAACGTACCGGGGGTCATCTTCAGACCGATGTACCTGAAGCCGTTCTATAGCGTAGGCAAAGGCGAGTTGCTGCAAGGTGTGCAAGTGCACATCATGGATTTCGGCAAAGCACCGTTGAGCGACCTGCAATTCCTGGTCATGCAGGAAGTCGCCGCCCTCTATCCTGACCGTGCCGTGTTTGACCATGCCGACAAGGGACGTTTCAACATGTTCGACAAAGTAAGCGGTTCGCGGCAGATACGCGAGCGCTTCTCGAACGGAACCGTTGGGAGGACATACGCGACTACTGGTACAAAGATGCCGAAGACTTCCGTAAGCTGTCGAAAAAGTATTATTTATATAAATAAATTTACAGATAAATAAGGAAGGGAAAAGAGCCTGATACGGAGACTATTTCAGTCGTATACAGAACCACATTCAGTCGTATACTTAAATATATTCAGTATACGACTGAATGTACCCCCTCGTAAGACACGTTTACAGAGCACTTTGAAGCGAAGTGATGCAATAAAAAAAAGTGAACATGAAAGAGCATAGTTACATGGCTTTCCTGCAGGAAGCAAAACAATTCATTCCGCAGGAAAGGATTTACACCGACGAACTTCGCCGGCTGGCTTGGGGTACGGATGCCGGTTTTTACCGACTGATTCCCCAGATTGTAATCCGTTCGAAAGACGAAGATGAAGTTTCACAACTGTTGAAACTGGCGAGCCGCCACGGGCTGCCCGTCACCTTCCGAGCGGCAGGGACCAGTTTGTCGGGTCAAGCCATTAGCGACTCCATCCTCATCGTAGCCGGCAAGAATTGGGAAAAATACAGCATATCCGCCGACTACGAACAGATAACCCTCCAACCGGGCATCATCGGACAACGTGTGAACGAACTGTTGGCTCCCTACGGCCGTAAGTTTGCACCGGATCCCGCCTCGGTGAAAAGCGCATGGTAGGCGGTATTGTCATGAACAATGCTTCCGGCATGAACTGCGGTACGCACGCCAATAGCGACAAGGTGCTTGTTTCCGCCCGTATTATCCTGATGGATGGTACCCTGCTGGATACCGGAAATCCCGTCAGCCGCGCCTCCTTCGAAGTGAGTCACCGTGACTTCATTCGCCGCATCTGCGAACTGCGCGATGAAATACGTACCAACGAAAAACTGGCCGAACGCATCCGTTACAAATATTCCATCAAAAATGTAACCGGGCTCAATCTGTTGCCCTTCGTCCGTTTCGACGACCCATTCGAAATCATTGCCCACCTCATGGTAGGTTCCGAAGGTACACTGGCGTTCCTTTCGGAAGTGACGATGAAGACTGAATATGATTATCCCTACAAGGCCAGCGCTATGCTCTACTTCAAGACCATCAAAGAAGCGAGCCGCGCTGTGGTAGCCATGAAGAAGCTGGTCGACGAAACCGGCGAATGGACAGTAAAAGGGGCTGAAATGCTAGACTATAAGAGCCTTTCTTCCGTCAACGACCCCGTATTCCTAAAATACAAAGGCGAAGTTGCCTCCTCTGCCCTCCCCGGCGTGGAGCCCGGCGACGAAACCGGGTTGACAGCAGTGCTGACCGAAACCAAAGCCCGTACCCCGGAAGAACTGCAACAGAACATATCTGCCATTGAAGCTTGCCTGCAAGCCTTCACCACCTATATTCCGGTACGCTTCACCGACCGTCCGGAGGAATATTCCAAATACTGGGCCATCCGTTCCGGCATCTTCCCCTCTGTGGGAGGTACGCGCCAGCCGGGAACCACTTGCCTCATCGAAGACATCGCCTTCCACATTGAAGACCTTCCGGAGCAACGGCAGAACTGCAACAGCTCATAGCCCGCCACGGATATAATGACGCCTGCATCTACGGCCATGCTCTCGAAGGCAACTACCACTTCATCATCAACCAGTCCTTCAGTACCCAAGCGGAAGTGAAACGCTACGAAGACTTGATGAATGACATCAAGACCTTGGTAGTAGATAAATATGACGGTTCCCTGAAAGCCGAGCATGGCACGGGCCGGAATATGGCTCCCTTTGTCTGCCATGAATGGGGAGATGACGCCTACAAAGCCATGAAAGCCGTCAAAGAGCTGTTTGACCCACAAGGATTGCTAAACCCCGGTGTCATTTTCAATGATGACCCGCAATGCCATATCAAGAACTTCAAGCCGCTGCCTTTATTAGTGATGAGTGACAAGAGACAAGCTACGTCACTCGTAGCTGACAAATGCATCGAGTGCGGTTTCTGCGAAGTCAACTGTCTCTCCTGCGGCTTTACCCTTCCTCGCGCCAGCGTATCGTGTTGCAGCGCGAAATATCCCGGCTGAAACAAAGCGGCGAGGACCGACACGCCTTGCACTGCTCGAAAAACAATACCGCTATCCCGGCAACCAGACTTGTGCCGGAGACGGCCTCTGCTCCATGTCGTGCCCGATGGGTATCAATACGGGCGACCTTACCCATATAATCCGCCAGGAAGCATTACCCAAAGGCAGTCTGGGATACAAAGCCGGAGACTTTGTCGCCAATCATTTCGCTGGTGTCAAGAGTACACTGCGTCCCGTATTGTCCTTAGCCAACTTCGGACATTCACTATTAGGGACAAAGGCGATGAGCGGCATTACCAAGGGGCTGCACAATGCATTAGGCATACCTCTATGGACGCCGGCTATGCCGAAAAGTTATCAGTTACAAGCTACGGAGTTACAAGCTACAAGCACTATGCAGCATAATAGCGCAGCACTTGTAGCTCGTAGCTCTGTAACTCGTAACTACAAAGTCGTCTACTTCCCCAGCTGCATCAACCAGACTATGGGTCTGGCAAAGAAGTCTCCCGTAGAGCAGCCATTGGTAAATAAAATGGTGTCCTTGTTGCAAAAAGCCGGTTACGAAATCATCTTCCCGAAAGATATGGACAAGCTTTGCTGTGGCACCATTTGGGAAAGTAAAGGGATGCTGGACATTGCCGATCGCAAGACAGCCGAACTGGAGGCCGCACCTTGGGAAGCCAGCGAACAAGGCAAATACCCCGTCCTCTGTGACCAAAGCCCTTGTCTGCACCGCATGCGCGAATGTATCAAGAAGATGAAACTGTATGAACCTGCAGAATTCATCTATACATTCTTACGTGAGAAGCTGATTTTCACACCTATTAACCGCCCCGTAGCAATCCACATCACCTGCTCCATGCGGAAAATGGGACTGGCAGATACCATTATAGCCCTTGCACGCCTTTGCTCCAGTAAAGTCATCGTGCCGGAAGAAGTAGGTTGCTGCGGTTTTGCCGGAGACCGGGGATTCACCTATCCTGAGCTGAACTCGTACGCCCTACGCAAACTCCGCCCGCAAATAGAAGCGTCCGGAGTGAATATAGGCTACTCTAACAGCCGTACTTGTGAAATCGGATTGACAACAAACTCAGGTATCCCCTATGTATCCATTGCCTATCTGGTAGACGAATGTACAAAGGCAGCTGATAATTAGGATTGATAATTAACTTAACACACAAATATTACAATGAACAGTACAAAAGTAAGTAAACGCATCCTTGCACTCGACATTCTCCGTGGTGTCACCATCGCAGGTATGATTATGGTAAACAACCCCGGTTCGTGGGGACATATCTATGCCCCCTTGCGGCATGCAGAGTGGAACGGTCTGACCCCCACCGACCTCGTCTTTCCCTTCTTCATGTTTATCATGGGAATTTCCACATACATTTCCCTGAAGAAATACAACTTCGAGTTCAGCCACGCCGCCGGCATGAAGATACTGAAACGCACCATCGTCATTTTCCTTATAGGCATGGCTATCGGCTGGTTCTCGCGTTTCTGCTATTACTGGGCCTCCGCTCCGGACGACCTCAGTTTCGGAGAGAAGCTATGGGCTTCCGTCTGGACATTCGACCGTATCCGTATTCTGGGTGTCATGCAACGGCTGGCCCTTTGCTACGGAGCAGCTCCATCATTGCACTAACCATGAAGCATAAACATATACCTTATCTGATAGCCGGCCTATTGACAGGCTACTTCATACTGTTGATGTGCGGCAACGGTTTCGCCTATAATGAAACAAACATTCTTTCCGTGGTAGACCGTGCCATCCTGACCCTGCACACATGTACAAGGATAACGGCATAGATCCCGAAGGTTTGTTAAGCACCATTCCTGCCATTGCACATGTGTTGCTGGGCTTCTGTGTAGGGCGGCTGATGCTGGATGGCAACAAGTCGGAAGACCGTGCCTCATTTCTCAATTCGCAGCTTATCACACTGTTTCTGGTAGGTGCTATCCTTACTTTCTCCGGTTTCCTGCTAAGCTACGGTTGCCCCATCAACAAGAAAATATGGTCTCCTACCTACGTACTCGTCACTTGCGGACTGGCATCCAGTTTTCTGGCATTGCTTATCTGGATTATTGATGTGAAAGGCTATAAGAAGTGGAGCATGTTTTTCGAGGCATTCGGTGTGAATCCGCTGTTCATGTATGTATTGGGCGGCGTACTTAGCATACTTTTCGGTAGTATCAGTTTCCCGTGGGGAGACAGCAGCATCAGCATACACGGATTCTTATACAATATAGTCCTCATGCCCGTTTTCGGTGAAACCGCCGGTTCCCTTGCCTTTGCCCTGCTGTTTATCGCCATTAACTGGTGTATCGGCTACCAGTTGTACAAACGAAAAATATATATCAAAATATAAGGATTAGGGGTTAGTGATTAAGGATTAGTGATTAATACGTTGCCTATAATTAAGAAACAGTATCACCTACCATTAATCACTAATCCTTAATCACTAACCCCTAATCCCTAATCATTAAACATTATTTATATGATTCTAATAGCAGACAGTGGCTCTACAAAGACCGATTGGTGTGTTGTAGAGAATGGAGTACTTCTCCAACAGATATTCACGAAAGGGACGAACCTTTCTTTCAGTCGGAAGAGGAAATCAGTAATGAAATAGCAACAGCGCTATTACCTCAGCTGAAGACAAGTGAGCTGGATGCCGTATACTTTTATGGTGCAGGATGCGGATTTCCCGACAAGATAAGTATGGTGCACCGTGCCATAACCAAACACCTCAGTGTGAAAAATGAAGTGGAAGTCAATACCGATATGCTGGCTGCCGCACGTGGCCTCTGCGGACATGACTCAGGCATTGCCTGCATCATGGGGACCGGCTCCAACTCATGTTATTATGACGGAAAAAGCATTGTCACCAATGTATCTCCTCTGGGATTCATCTTGGGAGACGAAGGCAGCGGAGCCTGCTTGGGCAAACTGTTGGTAGGCGATATCTTGAAAAATCAGATGACACCCGAGCTGAAAGAGAAATTCCTCAAACAGTTCGACCTGACACCTGCTGATATCATCGACCGTGTCTACCGTAAACCTTTCCCCAACCGTTTCCTGGCAAGCTTGTCACCATTCTTGCACAGAATCTGGGTGAACCTTGTGTACGCGCTCTGGTACTGAACAGCTTTAAGGCATTCCTTAAACGCAATGTCATGCAATATGAAGACTATCAGCATCAAAAAGTACATTTCATCGGTTCCGTAGCCTTCTATTACAAGGAAGTTCTGGCAGAAGCTGCCAAAGAAATGGGTATCCAACTGGGTGCAATCATCAAGAGCCCCATGGAAGGACTCATCAAATATCACAACTGAAAGTGACAAATCGTAAATAGTAAATAGTAAATCGTCAAATAGTAAATAGCCTTATGTTCGTAAAAATCTCAGAGCAACCATCGCTCTACAATGACTTGGAAAAGAAATCAGTCCGTGAAATTCTGGAAGACATCAATACCGAAGACCAGAAAGTGGCGCTTGCCGTACAGAGGGCAATCCCTCAAATAGAAAAGTTGGTAACCCAGATTGTGCCCCGCATGAAACAAGGCGGACGCATCTTCTACATGGGTGCGGGTACCAGTGGACGTCTGGGCGTACTCGACGCTTCGGAAATTCCACCGACTTTCGGTATGCCCCCCACGCTGGTTATCGGCTTGATTGCCGGTGGTGACACTGCATTGAGAAATCCGGTAGAGAATGCCGAAGATGACATTCACCGCGGTTGGGAAGAGTTGACGGAACGCAATATTACAGATAAGGATACGGTCATCGGTATTGCTGCATCCGGTACCACCCCCTACGTGATTGGTGCCATGCACGAGGCACGCGAACACGGCATACTGACCGGCTGTATCACCAGCAACCCGGACTCTCCAATGGCAGCAGAGGCAGATGTAGCCATCGAAATGATTGTAGGGCCTGAATATGTGACGGGAAGCTCACGCATGAAATCGGGAACAGGACAGAAAATGATACTGAATATGATTACTACTTCCGTCATGATACAGTTGGGACGCGTGAAAGGCAACAAAATGGTGAATATGCAGCTCAGTAACAAAAAGCTTGTGGACCGTGGTACCCGTATGATTGTAGAGGAACTCGGACTGGACTATGGCAAAGCCAAGGCGCTGCTGTTGATGCACGGTTCGGTGAAAAAGGCAGTGGATGCGTACCGGATTTAGCTATTACTCACTCTTAAATTCCTTTATTATGAAAGCAATATATTTTTTTCTCTTTTCTCTTTGTCTGCAAGCTGCCACCGCGCAACCCTTGCAACGCGTAGCCCCTGAACAAGTGGGAATGGACTCACGCAAGTTGATGTATGCTGACGAAGCGATTGAAACAGCCATCTCCAACAAGGATATTCCCGGTGCCGTACTTGCTGTAGTACGTAACGGCAAGATGGCCTATCTGAAAGCTTACGGCAACAAGCGTATTTATCCCAATGTGGAGCCTATGACTGCCAATACTATCTTTGATATGGCATCTTGCAGCAAATCCATGTCGACCGCCGTATGTACGATGATACTGGCAGAACGCGGCAAGCTCCGTATGCTGGACCCGTCAGCCTCTACATACCCCATTTCAAGAATTGGGAAAGCGAAGACGGCAAAGAGAAAAAGGTAATCCGCATTGCCGATTTGATGACACACACTTCCGGTCTTCCTCCTATGCACCGGTAGCCGAGCTAGAAAAGCAGTACGGTTCTCCCAATCCTGATGGGCTTATGGAATATATTGCTACTTGTAAACGCGACTTCAAGCCGCAGACTGATTTTCAATACAGTTGCCTCAACTTCATCACTTTGCAGCACATTATCGAGACTATAAGCGGACAGAGCCTGCGTGACTTTGCACGTGAAAACCTATTTGATGTACTCGGCATGGAGCATACCGACTATCTGCCTTGCCAACGTGATAAGGATGGTAACTGGATTACGATAGTTGACAAAGGAACGAGAAAACAAGGACACAAGGAAAACAACGTAGCCAATTCTCAATTTTCAATTCGCAATTCTCAATTGAATAACATTGCCCCCACTGAAAAGCAACCTAATGGACAAGTTCTCTGCGGACAAGTTCATGACCCGCTGGCACGTGTCATGAACGGAGGTATCAGCGGTAATGCAGGAGTATTCTCTTGTGCTGATGATATTGCCATACTCTGCGCAGCCCTGCAAAACGGAGGTGAATGGAACGGACGCCGCATCCTGAGTCCGCTGGGTGTAAAAGCCATGCGTACTGTGCCACGCACTACCGCCAGTCTGGGACGCACTCTCGGTTGGGATAATTTTACAGCCTATGCCTCCAACAATGGAGATTTGTTTGGTCCTAATACCTATGGGCATACCGGCTACACGGGTACCTCCATCATTATCGATCCGGACAATGACACTTCCGTCATACTCCTTATCAACGCCGTACATCCGGAAGACGGACACAGCGTAGTTCGCCTGCGTTCATTGGTTGCCAACGCTGTGGCGGCTTCCATCTACCCCATTCCGCGTATTTATACAGACCATTACTACAAACGTTTCCTACAGTTTATGGATGAGCCTGCCATTACAAGCAAGGACATCGTCATGCTTGGCAATAGCCTGACTGAAGGTGGCGGTGACTGGTCTGCCCGTCTTGGTAAGAAGAATGTACGTAATCGCGGCATCATCGGTGATGAAGTGATGGGTATCTATGACCGCCTGCATCAGATACTTCCCGGACATCCCGCCAAGCTGTTCCTGCTTATCGGAGTCAATGACATTTCCCATGACTTGGCACCAGACAGTATTGTAGACATGATTCGCATGACGGTGGAACGCATCCGGAAAGAATCTCCCGACACAAAACTCTACCTACAAAGCCTACTCCCTTTCAATGAAAGTTTCGGCCGATACAAAAAACTGACTGGAAAGACAGATATGGTTCCTGAAATCAACTCCCGTCTGGAGGCGTTTGCCAAAGAGGAAGGCATTGCCTATATCAATCTTTTTCCACTATTTACAGAGAAGGGAACAAATGTACTACGCAGTGAGTTGACCGGCGACGGACTGCATTTGAATGAGGATGGATACAAAATCTGGGTAAAGGCCATTAAGAAGAAAATATAAAACGAACCAGTCTCCGAACGTCTGCCACACTACCAACAGGCTAAAGAAGACATCTCTCCATTAACTAGATTCCCCCTGCCATAGACATCTATAGCAGGGGGAATTCTTATATTCGGGGCGTTTCGGCACACACCCTCTTTTATCTCATTCGGCAAAGCTAACCAGTTGCAAGTCAAACGTCAACAGAGAGCCTCCGGGGATTGTATTTGTAGAATAAGGAGCAGTATAATCATTTATACCATATCCGCTTTGATAAGGGATATACAACATCCACCGCTCACCCATCCGCATAAGCTGCAAGGCAGCTGCCCAACCGGCAACGACACCCGAAACTTCAAAATCCACGAATGAATCAAAAACCGTAGGTTCTTTTACCGGAGGAATAGGTATATCGCGGTCAATAGCACTATAACCGTCAAAGCAACCGTCGAATTCTTCGCCATTCACATAAGTCCCATAATAATAAGCATTCACCTTTGAATGATAACCCGTATACAACGGGCGTTCACCCGTCTCATTCTTCACAAGCTTCTTGCAATAGACATACTGAGCACCTTCAGAAGTGCTTGCAGTCGTCTGTATGGCATACAGTTTCCCGAGTTCCATAGCATCGGCCTGCTCTGCTGTGGCGACATAATTCTCGCCAGTCAGCCTTTTTATCGAGTCAACAAAAGCCTCGCCGCGTTCTCTCCAATTATCATACTTTCCAGCCTCTTCCACTTCTTCACAAGAGATAAAAGCACCCACCAGCAACAGCAAGAAAGGCAAAAACAAAAGGGACTTTTTCATTTACTATTTTACTATTTTACTATTTACTATTTCAGTTTGTTCACGCACCGGTCTATTCCATAACCGCTTTATTGCAAGGTTTTCAGCAACGATGTGATGCTTACACGGTCTGCAATAATATTATTCAGTTCAGAGATAGCCACGCGCTCTTGCTGCATGGTGTCACGATTACGCAGTGTCACACAGTTATCTTCCAAAGTCTGATGATCCACGGTGACACAGTACGGAGTACCAATGGCATCCTGGCGGCGGTAACGCTTACCAATAGAATCTTTCTCATCATACTGACAATGGAAGTGGAACTTCAGATTGTCAATGATTTCGCGCGCTTTTTCGGGCAGACCATCTTTCTTTACCAACGGCATTACGGCCAGTTTCACCGGTGCCAATGCAGCAGGCAACTTCAAGACAACACGGGATTCACCGCTATCCAACGTCTCTTCACAGTAGGAAGCCGACATGATGCTAAGGAACATGCGGTCTACACCGATACTAGTCTCGATGACATACGGGGTATAGCTTTCGTTGGTTTCCGGATCGAAATACTTGATGTTCTTGCCGGAGAACTTCTCATGCTGGGACAAGTCGAAATTTGTACGGCTGTGAATACCCTCTACTTCCTTGAAACCGAAAGGCATCAAGAACTCAATGTCTGTAGCAGCATTAGCGTAGTGGGCCAGTTTGTCGTGGTCGTGATAACGGTAATGGTCATCACCGAAGCCCAGCGCCTTGTGCCATTTCAGGCGAGTAGCTTCCAACTCTTGAACCAGTCAAGCTCTGTACCCGGCTTCACAAAGAACTGCATTTCCATCTGCTCGAACTCGCGCATACGGAAGATGAACTGGCGGGCTACAATTTCGTTACGGAAAGCCTTACCAATCTGGGCGATACCGAAAGGAATCTTCATGCGACCGGTTTTCTGTACATTAAGGTAATTTACGAAGATACCTTGTGCCGTTTCCGGGCGAAGGTATATCTTCATGGCACCATCGGCGGTAGAGCCATTTCAGTTGAGAACATCAGATTGAACTGGCGTACCTCTGTCCAGTTCTTTGTGCCACTGATAGGGCAAACGATTTCTTCGTCAAGGATAATCTGACGGAGTTCGTCCAGATTATTATCGTTCAAAGCCTTGGAAAAACGTTCATGCAAGGCATCACGTTTGGCCTGGTGTTCCAGCACACGACCGTTGGTACTGCGGAACTGAGCCTCATCGAAAGCCTCACCAAAACGCTTGGCAGCTTTGGCCACTTCTTTGTTTATCTTGTCATCGTACTTAGCAAGCTGGTCCTCTATCAACACATCGGCACGATAACGTTTCTTGGAATCGCGGTTGTCAATCAAAGGGTCATTGAAAGCATCTACGTGTCCGCTGGCTTTCCAGATGGTGGGGTGCATAAAGATTGCTGAGTCGATACCGACAATATTTTCGTGCAGCAGCACCATACTCTGCCACCAGTATTGCTTGATGTTATTTTTCAGTTCCACACCCATCTGACCATAGTCATACACAGCTCCCAGTCCATCATAAATCTCGCTGGAAGGGAACACAAAACCATATTCCTTACAGTGTGATACGAGTTTCTTAAAAAACGTCTTCTTGTGCCATTTTCTGTTGTATCTAAATTAATTTGAATCTTATTTTCAGCTAAAAAGCGCCACAAAGATAGGGATTTATATCGTAAGTAGGACACGGAGGTATTAATTTATCTTATTACCAAATAAAAGAAGAAGCTACCTCATAACTCCGAGGCAGCTTCTTTCCCAATTTTACCCAATTACAATTAATTTACCTAAGCACTACAAATCAACCTAATCACAACCAAGAATAATATTATACTCACCTTCAGCGTTTTATCGTATTAACAGTCTCTTGTGGTTTCAATATGTCATTTGTTTTTTCCACAACTGATACCACATCAACATCAAGTACAGCCTTAATATCCTTGGAAGAGGTTCCAATCAAAAACTTATAATTTCCAGCATCCACTACCCATGAAGAAGAAGCTTCATCATAAGAAGCCAAATCCGTAGTGTTCAGTTTCAAAGTGGCAGTAACAGTCTCACCTGGCCTCAATTCCTTAGTTTTGGTAAAAGCTTTAAGTTCTTTTTCCGGTTTGTTCATCTGAAACCTATTGGGAGCGGAGACATAAAGCTGAACAACCTCTTTCCCTGCAAACTTACCAACATTCTTCACATCAATAGAAACAGAATATATACCATTATCAACTTGACAGACGGATTGACATACTCGAATGTTGTATACGAAAGACCATAGCCGAAAGGATAAGACACTTGCTTTCCGAAACTATCGAAATAGCGATAACCGACAAAAATATCTTCTTCATAATCCGTATAGTCTACATTCTTCACTGAAGAGCTTTTGTCCTCCTTATTCCTCACATCTGTATTAGCCCTAGCATCCATAGGAAAATTGGTCGAAGAAGCAACGTCCATCAACTTGTTCGGGAAAGTCATTGTCAACTTACCCGATGGAGATACCTTACCGCTCAACACATCCGTCACACTATTTCCACCCTCCTGTCCTGCCTGCCAAGCCAGCAAAATAGCATCCGGTAGTTTTTTCCAAGAAGCTGTTTCGATTACACCTCCGATATTCAATACCACCACCACTTTCTTCCCAGCAGCATGGAAAGCTTGGCTGACGGACTTCAGCAGTTGCAATTCTTCCTCACTCAGTTCAAAATCACTGACATTACGGTCTACAAATTCACCGGAAGTACGTCCCAGCGTAACCAATGCAACATCCGCTTTAGCAACTTGTTCTGACAACACCTTTGTAGTAGGGATAAGTTCTGTCGGGCGAGGTACCGGCATAAATCTGGAGAAAGGCTGAGACGAGTCAGGAGTATTTTTCTTATTCTCGGCCTCAATATACTGTTCATAATCGGCTTCAATGCTTCATCTATCTGGTATCCAGCATTCTTCAAACCATCCAATAATGAGACTGTATAGGCACGATTCACATTACCTGAGCCGGTACCTCCTGCTATGAAATCATAGGAAGTACACCCGAAAAGAGCTATATTTCTGACCTTCCTTTCAAATGGCAAGGTTTCGTTATTATTCTTCAACAAAACCATTCCTTCAGTCGCTGACTGGCGGGTAACTGCTGCGTGCGCCTTCAAATCAGGTTTATTGGAATATTTGTATTCTTTAAAATGAGGAGTTTGGAGAATAAGTTCAAGAACACGCTTCACATTACGATTCAGTATGGATTCATCCAATTTTCCGGATTTCACCCCTTCGATAATCATATCATACTGGTTAGCCCTTCCCGGTTGGAGCATATCATTACCTGCTATCATCTGAGCCACGGCATCCTTCCCTCCAAACCAGTCAGTTACCACCATACCCTCGAAATTCCACTCATCACGCAATAAAGTGGACAGCAAGTCTGTATTCTCAGAAGCATAGGTGCCATTAATATGATTGTAAGAGGACATTACTGTCCATGGTGCCGATTCCTTCACTGCAATTTCGAACCCCTTCAAATAGATTTCCCGTAAGGCACGAGGAGTGATACGAGCATCATTAGCATTCCGATTGGTTTCCTGGTTGTTAACAGCAAAATGTTTGATGGAAGTTCCCACTCCGTTGCTCTGTATCCCTCTAACATATGCAGCAGCTATCTTGCCAGACACCAACGGGTCTTCGGAATAATATTCAAAATTACGCCCGCACAAAGGATTCCGATGGATATTCAAAGCAGGAGCCAGTAAAACATCCGCACCATATTCCAACACTTCATTACCAATTGATTTTCCAACTTCCTCTACCAAATCCTGATTCCAAGTAGAAGCAAGTAACGTACCGATAGGAAAATGTGTACAATAATAAGTAGCAGAATCCCCTTCGCGGATAGGATCTATACGTAAACCTGCAGGTCCATCAGCCAACACAATGGCAGGAATTCCCAAACGGGGTATCGGATAAGTAGTACCTGCTGCACCGGGAACCAACTTCTTTGTAGTGCCAATCACCGTACTGTCACCCGAAGTACCCACCATTCCGATACCGATAACCAAGCGCGCCTTTTCTTCCAGCGTCATAGCGCCAATGACATCCTCAACGGAATCTTTACCCAGTTGGGGAGCCGCCGGTCCACAAGCGCTCAAAACGCTTGCGACCAACAGCAGACTGAATAGTTGTTTCTTCATGGTGTGTTATGATTTATTTGAACAACTTGGGAGCAAATACAGAGAGATAAATACGCCAGCAAGTCCATACATGCCCACCGGGAGTTTCCATAAACTCATACTTATATCCCTTCTTATCCAAATCGGCGCGATAGGCGGCATTGTTCTTATACAGGAAATCGTCTTTGCCGATACCCAGCCAGTAGAGTTTAGGAGCTTTTTCAAACTGGACAGCCAGCTTCTTGTCCATATCCTGATAAACCGGGCTATTCCGCTGGCCTGCACTCTGGACATTAAGAGCGGCAGAGAACAAACCTACATAATCGAACATATCGGGATAGTTCAAAGAAATATTGGCAGAATGAAAGCCACCCATTGAAAGCCTGCAATGGCACGGTGTGCCTTGTCTGCCTGCACACGGTAATTACTTTCTACGAACTTCACAATCTCGGGGAAATAGGTTTCAAATGCACCGTCCATGGTTCCGTTCTTCATGTGGTAGGGCTTATAGTAACCCAGGCTGCTTTCACCCGGTGCAGCTTCCATGGCGCATGTCCATTGGGCATCACGACAATCATCGGTTCAGCCTTGCCTTGTGCTATCAGATTATCGAGAATCTGTGCCGCACGTCCGAAAGTAGTCCATTCGTCTTCATCACCGCCCATGCCATGCAACAAGTAGAGCACAGGATATTTTCTGTTACCGGACTGTTCATAACCCGCCGGTGTGTAGATGTTGATACGGCGATCCATTTTCATGCCATCAGAGTGATACCAACGGTGGGCCAATGTTCCATGAGGCACTTTATTGACCTTATATAAATCAGCCTTGCCATTCCCTACGATGAATACATTGCTTGTTGTGGCAAAGTCACGATAGACATAAACATTGTTGGGTCTATGGTCGGTACGCCGTCTACCATGAATTCATAACTGTAGAGTTCCGAGTCCAGCGGTTTGGTGGTATAGGTCCAGATTCCTTCGGCATTCTTCGTCATGTCTATCAGGCCTGCGCCCACCATACCGCCAATGTGTTGTCCCTCCGCCCTTTCGGCAAAGTCACCTGCAATCTGTACCTTCTTGGCATCGGGAGCTTGAAGTTAAAAGTCACTGTGTTGTCTTTATTCACGATTGCAGACTCGAGGTCTTGCGCAACAAACAAGTTCTGCTGGGCAGACATTTGCAGTCCACAAGCTGCCATAAATGCAGCCAATATAATCTTTTTCATTTCAGTTCTTCAAATTAAAGTTCATTGATTCAAGTTCATTCTGCCACTGTAATAATCAGGCGGTGATAGCGGTTCATCTGTGGCGTACCGTTATCCGTAGCTTCCAAAATCAAGTGGATGGTATCACCGGGGTTGGCATCAGCCGGAACAGTAAAAGCTGTATTTGCAGAAGCAGGGTCATCTACCGTTACTTTGCCCCGATATGTACCGGCTGACACATACTGCCACCATTTAATGGTAAGGGCATCCTTATCCGGATCGGTTACAGTGTATTTAAGTTTCAGCTTCTCACCCGGCTTGGCACTCATGGCAAGCGCCCCTTTTATCACCGGCTCATGATTTGCGTCGGCATAGTTTGGAGTGACCGACATTTAAAGCGGGCAGCCAATCCATTCATTACCGGAGCTGTGAAGTCGGGCAAAGGATAGTGCTCGGCTCTATACTTCATCTGCTCCATGCGCGGAAGATTCTTCACCGAATCGGGAAGGACGGTTCTTCCACCGCACCATCCCCATAAGTGGGGTCTTCGTGACCACGCAGGCCGTTACCTATCAAATTCAGGAAACAGTAAGTATCGCCTTCAGCCAGATAGGAGCCTTTCGGCTGGATTCCGGTCCAAACCACATAGCCTTGCTTTTTCAATTCATCAACCGTATAACCCGACAAACCGAAGAAATCGAACTTATCACCTTTCACCATCTGCTTACCGTCTCCCCAGACCCGATACATTTCACCGAAAGGACCTTTACTGCGGATGTTCTCCTGCATCCATTCCGGAGAGTAGAAAACCTGATTTTCCTTGGAGCTCTTAACTGTGCATTATAAGCCAGGCCGACTGTCATCCCCCCCATCTCCATTTGTCTGAGTTCCGGCCAGAAAGGTCGGATATACCGTGCATACGTATCATCCTGATCACCCGAAAGGGAAAGGACCACTTTTCCTATTATCTTCTCACGGATGCCTTTCCAGGCATCGGTATGCTCATAAATATCCTGAATGGACTTCAAGGCACGGGCGATGGTGCTGCCACCTCCCCAAGCATTGATGAATACCGGATCCGTACAATCATCGAGCAATACAGCTTTAATCAGCTCCGACCCCGGAGTGTCCTTGGAAATATCACCGTCGAACTCGATATTACCGATACGCACTTTAGACTTCAGGTATTCGGGAGTCGGATAAGACGGGTCGTGCACTTTCAGATTGGGATATACTTTCTCGTAAGCTTCCACGGCATCGTCAATGAAACGTTCATCCGGATCCCAACGCCAGCTTTCCATAGGTCCGTAGTCTATGCCATTACGGGAATATTCACGTCCAGGCACATACCACTTCGTGCCGTGCCCGTCACCTTTCCAATGGAACTGGCTGCTGGCATAAATCAAGCCTTCCACACGGAAATCCGTACTGAAAAGCAGGAAACGTATCAAAGAGTTCAGGTCATCAAGTTCCGGGTCACAAGTAATGATGACACGCGGTTTTGACGATTTTTCACCGGGCGTCTGCTGTCCGCTCATGCAAACCGGCATCACAGCCATAAGGCCTGATAGGAATAAGCATTTTAATTTATTCATAAACTAAGTTTTATTGATTAATTACCAACGGGTTCTGGGTCATATTCTTATTGACATTCATTTCAGTAGCAGGGAACGGAAGCAGTTCATGCTTACCGCTCTTGAAGCCGGCAGAAGCATTTTTCTGTTCATCCCAACTTACACGGCCGTCTTTGTAAAGAGCCGGTCTTTCCTGCCCTCTCTTGGCAAGTACCGTAGCAGCATCACCCCACCGAATCAAATCCTGGTAACGGCAGCCTTCCATCCAAAGCTCCAGACGCTTCTCTTTCTTGATATCATCCATAGAGACGCTGCCCAATGCAGGCAACTGGGCACGGTCACGCACTTTATTCACATATCCGGCAGCCTTACTTGCATTTCCGGACTGAAGACTCGCTTCAGCAGCAAGCAGCAGAACCTCGGCATAACGCATGGCACGGGTATTGTTAGGACAACGCAACCACCAATAGTTGATGACATCTGCTTCATAAACACGGTATTTCCAGCTGAAGTAACCGGCATTGTCCGGCATATAAGCTATGGCATTGCTCAATGAGATACCCATATCCTCCATTTGCCGGTATGTCTTGATAGAGGCATTCAACCGATAAGTATCTCCCATTTCGACAAACGCATCGTAGCTTTCCTTCGTCGGATTAAAAAATCCCCAGCCGCCATGAGAATAGATTTGAGTAGGCTCATTGAATGCAAGCATGTCTCCACGCCAATGCACATATACCCAAATCATGTTACTCATAATGCCGGTAACATTGTTGGCGTCGTAAACATAATTACTTTCAAACAGACTTTCACAATTCGCCTCGCCTTTGGTAGTCTGGATATTCTCATAATCACTGTAAAGGTCGTACTTCCCGCTATTGATTACCTCATCCAAAACTGTAACAGCAGCACCATAATTCTTCTGGAATACGTATGCCTTGCCCAACAAGGCTTGTGCAAATTGTTTGGTGATACGATAGGTAAAGTTGTCCAAGCTTGTCTTTTCCTCCAAATTGCCACTGTTGACAGCTTCGGTCAAATCTTGGTTCACCAATGCCCAAAGCGCCTCTGTATTACCATTTGCCTGGGAATATTCGTTTGCTTTCAACGGATGGTCCACCAACGGCGGAGTTCCCCAAAGACTGATCAATTCGATGTAGGACATCGCACGGAAAACCTTTGCCTCTGCACGTGCACGAAGCTTAACCTCAGAATCATCGCCTACATACTGCAAAACAATGTTGGCGGCATAAATCACTTTATAAAGATTCGTATACAACGTTTTAATATGGGAAAAATCAGAGTCGAACGTATAAGTCGACAGCAACTGTGCACTGGCAGCCGTCCAGCTTTCCCCTGCCGAATAGCAATCGTCAGAAAGAAGATTCTTCAGCCAGAACGCAGGCGCATAGGTGTCCTTCCAATTGCTATAGCAGGCTATAATGGCTTCTTCCGCATCGGCATCCGTTTTATAGAAATTTTCGAAAGTGCTTACCCCATGCTGCGAAATATCCAGATTGTCCTCACAAGAGGAAAAGAAAGTGCAGCCGGCAAGTAACAGACTTGATAAAATATATTTTGCTTTCATATTTCGTATTGAATTAAAGATTAAAATACTACGTTAAGACCGAGCACGACTTTCTTGCTGGACGGATAAGAGCCCATATCCAAACCCATCGCATTGCCTGTACTCGTAAATTCAGGATCAAATCCGGGATATTTGGTAAATGTGAAGAAGTCGTCTAAAGAACAATACAAACGAAGGTTACTCAAACCCACCTGCTTCAACAAATTCTTAGGCAGGTTATAGCCCAACTGTATCTGCTTGATTTTAAAATATGAACCGTCGAATACAAATTTGGAGCTCTTTAAATACTTATCATAATTGCTGGGATTGGAACGGGCATATTTTGCATTGTCTCCCACAGCAGTCCACCGTCCGTCATAGAATTCCTTCAAGGTATTCGCTTTCATACGGGAAGTACGGTTATAGCCGGCAAACACATCATTGCCATGAGAACCGGAACCAAAGATTGTCAGGTCAAGGCCTTTCCAGGCAGCTGTCAAAGTAATACCATAAGTAAAGTCGGGAATGGCAGAACCGATTTCTGTCTGGTCGGCATCTCCAATAATGTCATCATCATTCTTGTCTTTGAATATTGGGTCACCCGTTTGCGGATCAATACCCGTGCACTCATAACCGCGCATGTACCAAATGGGATGTCCTTCTTCAAAATAATTCATAGTGCCGATACCTGCACTTGTTGTACTGGCAATACGCTCCAATGTTTCATGAAGATAAGTTACTTTATTCTTCAAAGTAGCGATGTTAGCTTTTACACTATAACTGAAATCTTTGATATGATCACGCCATGAGAGTTCAAACTCAAATCCGCTGTTCTTGACATTTCCCGCATTCATAGGTGAAGTAGTGTTACCCACAATCAAAGAAGGAGTAATACCGGTTACAATCAAGTCTTTGGTTTTCTTCTCATAATAGTCAAATCCGAAGCTCAAACGGTCATTCAGCATCCGGAGGTCAATACCCAAGTCTATCTGTTCGGAAGTTTCCCACTTCAAATCATAGTTACCGGTTGCAGATGGCAACGAACCTGTTTCATAAGACACATCACCTGACATCGGATAATTGATTCCAGACAAATCGTAGCATCATACATATAGTCTGCCAAACCGGCGATACTACCATTCTGTCCCCAGCTTGCACGCAACTTCAAATGAGAGATTGACTTGAGGTTTTCCATAAATTTCTCGTTGGAAAGTACCCAGCCGACAGACACAGCCGGGAAATAGCCCCAACGTTTCTGCAAAGGAAGGATAGACAAGTCGGCTGCATCCGCACGAAGGGTGAATTGGGCAAAATACTTGCCTGCATAGTCATAAGATGCCCGGCCAAAGTAAGAAAGATTGGCATACCTCCGTTTCTCTCCACCACTTACCGTACGGGTGGCAGTACCGGTCCGAAAAGCAAAATAGGCATAATTGGGATCCAACTTGGTAATACCCAAATCAACCTTGTCGCCGGAACGGCTACCATTGATTCCTCCGTCACTCCAAAGGAAGCATTGGAAGAATAGGACATACCAAGCATCACGTTTACATTGTGCTTATCTGCAAATGTCTTGGTATAGTTGGCAAAGTTTTCCCATTGCCAGTACGTGGTGTTGGAGCTTGTCGCACTTACCGATACATAGTCCTGATAAAGGTCAGAGCAGGTAATGTTAGGCATAACATAGCCGTAGGAATTGCTGTAAGTATAACGGTATCCCAAACGTGAAGTGATGACCAACTCTTTGATCGGAGTAAAATCCAGATAAGTGGAACCGCTGAATACAAAACCATCCTTTTCGTTGTGCCACGGTCACGCATGATATACGGATTGATATTATTGGAGTCGCCATAAGGGGAAATGGAATAATAATCACCATTGGCATTCTGAAGCAGGGTATGTCCCTGATTCATATAGTTAATCATAGTGTCGGGCAGTTTGTCCGGTGCATAGGTGACCGGCGTCAGAGGGTCAAGCTGAATGGCAGACAGCATCAGAGAACCGGTTGCCGAACCTTCGCTCACAGTCTGTACATGATGACGGGAGAATGAATTGTTTGTCGTGAATTTCAGCCAGTCCTTCACCTTATAGTCAGCATTCACAGTACCGGTAATACGGTCAAAAACGTCCTTATTGCCTACAATGGGACCATTGTTGCTTAAATAAGAAAGCGATGCAAACAGTGAACCATTATCATTGGCCCCTTGGAAATTGACATTGTGACGTTGCATCATGATGATTCAAACGTTTCTTTCACCCAATCAGTATTTGTCTTTCCATCCCAATACCTATCTATTGTTTCTCTGGGAATAAGATTGCCTTCAGTCATATAATTGACGTATTCCTGAGCATTCAGAATATCAGGAGTACGACCCAAAGACTGGGAGGACAACTGGAAATCATAAGAAATACGGCGGACTCCCTTTTTTGCCTTCCGGGTGGTAATCAAGACAACACCGTTACCGGCCTGGGCGCCATAGATAGCAGCAGAGGCAGCATCTTCAATACTTCCATACTCTCAATATCGTTCGGATCGAGGTTGCTGATGTCTTTCGTACGCAGACCATCGACTACATACAAAGGATCTGAGCTGGCATTACTGCTATATCCACGGATACGAATGGCGGGATTCGAACCAGGAGCCGCAGATGCAGAAATAATTTGCACACCGGCTGTCTTACCCTGCAAGGCCTGCTCGGCATTGGTAATGGTACGATTTTCAAAATCTTCAGCCTTTACGGAAGAGATGGCCCCCGTTACGGAGCTTTTCTTCTGTACACCATATCCCACTACAACCACTTCATCCAAGGTCTTGTTATCTTCTTTCAGTACTATATTCATAGTACCCGCAGCGGCTTTCTTTTCCTGGGTCACATAACTATATACGAAAAGACGATAGTGCGCCCTCATTCACCGACAAGGTATAATTACCATCCAAATCAGTTATGACACCATTTGTCGTACCTTTTTCCAATACACTTACACCAATCATCGGTTCATTAAGTTCATCGGTGATTCTGCCAGATACACTTACATGTTTCTGTGCAAAAACAGATGTCATACCTACCAAAAGGAACAGCACCAAGACCATTAACCTTTTCTGTTTAATTTGTCTTACAATCGTTTTCATTTATTATTATTTTGGGTTAACAATGAATTAAAATATCAGTTTGAAAGCGTAATCAGTACCAGCCCCACAACAAAGAGTACAAACATAGTCGCAATCATAGGTACAGTTCCTTTGGGAGCTCCTTTGAACTCTTTCCATACAAAGAATCCCCAAATCATGGCTACCACCGGTGCGGCATTGCTCAGCGCATAGGCTATGGCCGGATTGCTGATCCGGCTCCCATAAAGCTGACCACCATACCGCTCATCCAGATAAAGCCGCCCAACATACCGATCAGGTGTGTACGGGTATCACCTTTCAGATAGTCCTTCATTGTGACCTTGTTTCCTTGAGCCGGATGACTCATGGCAAACGTATTGAAAATGGGAGTAGTGATAAGGACACCGGCGGCAAAGCAAAATACGCCGGTATAGGGAGTCAGTGTTCCCGTACCACCCGCAACATACTGGGGATCGAGTGATTTTACAACCAATCCATAGAAAAACATGATGGCCAATCCTGCCACAATAGCCAATAAGATACCTTTTTTAGGGGTGGATGCCTGACTCGCCGACATCTTTCCATAAGCCTTCCCGCAAATGCAGATGGCTACAATGATAACAACTACCCCTATCCAAAGCAATGCCTGGTTTCCGGGGTATACTTCACCGGCCAAAGTTATCAGCAGATAATTAAAAATTATACCGCCTATCCAGGCTAAGCCTCCGCCAATGGGAAACCCTATCGACATACCGGCCACAGCGATGGCTGCCGTCAGAAAGATATTACCGAAATTCCAGACAATACCACCCAACAGTGCATACTTCATACTGTTCCAGTCCATTGCCGCCAAGTCCTCAAAGAAAGTACGGCCTTCACTTCCCAAGCTTCCCAATGTCAGAGCCCCCAACAGAGCCGTGAAAAACAAACCGAAAGCCAAGTCCCAATAGAAAAGCTCGAAACTCCAGCTTTTCGAGGTCACCATCTTCTGCGTATTCGCCCAAGAGCCCCAACAGAGGCAGCAATAGACACAACACAGAATGGCCAAAATATAGTTGTCAACAAGTATCATAATTTATCTTCTGTTGTTTACCGTGTGTTTACTTTTCATTCATGCACATATAGATTCCAGCCCAAATAGTCCTCGATGGCTTCGTTCAGAATTTCCTTCACATCATTGCGAACCATAGCCACATGATGTTCAAAACCATTTTTACAAATATACTTCATCAGAGTCTGCAAGTTATTCACCTTGGTGACAGCTATGCATCCATCCATTCCATACGGGTCATCCGTGATTTCACCAGTACCCAAATAAGCCTTGATAGCGCCTTTTGTATCATCTGTGGAAATACGGAAGAATGTGAAATCACCTTTGGTCACTTTACCATATACGGCACCGAATGTATTGACCTTGCCCAGCGTACGTCCCAAAACGCCCAGTGTACCAAGCTTCAAGTCATTTCTGACAAACGATTTCGGGAAGTTACCGCAATGTACATACACATTTGTTCCGGTCTTCTGCAAAATTGTTATTCCAGTCAAGCAATGCCGATTGACCTTGCGCTGCCAATGTCAAAGCATACATGGACACAGCGCCGGCAATATCTACCTCACAAGCGGCAGGAAGTAATTTTTCACCCAGCATACTCATTGTCACACATGCTGCACAACCATAATTTTGTTCCAAAGAGTCCCAACACTGAACAGCAACAGCATCAATCTGATTGGCTCGATCCAACGTTCTACAGCCACACCGAATTTTGCCCGAAGCACCAGCTTGTCACTATATTCCTTGGGAACTGCCGCATAGCACTTAATTTCTTCAAGCTTCTTCAGCAACTCCGCATCCGTATCCTCAATCTTACGGGCAGCACCGAGTATTTCAGAAAGGTCGACCGGAACGACTGTAATGCCACTCTTCTGTAACAGTTTCTCACTTGCACGTACAGTCTGGAAACCAGCCGGACGAGCACCGATAGCACCGATACGTGCATGGCGCAAGCCATTGACTACACGACAGATACCAGCAAACTTATTGATATCCTTGGCCAGTAATTCGGAGTATATAGAATAGGTGTGTAGCGTGGTATCTGTAAAAGGTATGCCATATTGATACAGATTGTTACAAACAGAAATCTTACCGCAAAAAGCATCACGGCGGCTGTCCAGATCCACCTTGTCGTTCTCGTCGTCACAAGCCTGTACCAAAACGGGGACATTCAAATCGGCCACGCTGATAGCATTGATGATTCCAATCTCAAAGCCAAAGTTGGGCAGGGAAACTATGATACCGTCAATGCGGTCACGATTCTGTCGGAACAGTTCCGCACACTTCAATCCGTCTTCGCGGGTTTCAATACTGCTACTGCCGGTAGGAGTAGCGTCTTCAGGTAAGATCACATAATCATAGCCTTCGTCGCAAGTGTTTTCAACAATTGTTTGCGAACATCTTTAGCCAATTCTGAATTAAAATAAGCACGAGTGCCGATAATTATACCGAAACACATTCTTTCCTTGTTTTTCATTGTAGATAGTGGGTATTTAAATTATACTTTGAAAATATTTATCTGATTAATTGGTTTACCGCTTTCAACCAGCCTTCACACCATTTTTCTACCTGTGATAGGTTACTTTGCGGCTCTATGCGGTAGCGGCTCCGGCGTAATACGGACACCTGCTCAAAGCTCGTCCATATCTTGCGAGCCATTCCGTTCATTACAACGGCTCCCAAGGCCGAAGCTTCTTCAACATCCGAACAATTGATCGGTACACGTAAGCAGTCGGCCTGGAACTGCATCAGGAATTTATTTTTTGTAGGTCCTCCATCGGCTCTGACTTCTTTCAGCTTTATACCTGCCTGACTGGTCATCGCTCTGACCAAATCATTCACTTGATAGGCTATGGATTCAAGTGCTGCCCTGAGAACATGCGGTTTCCCGGTACCTAAGGTCATCCCTAAAATGGCAGCCTTTACATCCCCTTGCCACCAAGGAGCTCCCAACCCGGCAAAAGCCGGTACGACATACACACCTCCATTGTCTTTTACTGTAGCCGCCAACTCTTCCGCTTCGTCTGGCGAACTAATCATCTGCAATCTCTGTTCTAGCCACTTGATGGTAGCACCAGTACAATGGATATTGCCTTCAAAAGCATAGAATATTTTTCCAAGTGCGGCAAAACCGATGGAAGTGACCAATCCACGGGGAGCAACGGCAGCTTTTTCACCAATATTCACCATCACTGATGAGCCGGTTCCATAAGTGACCTTGCCCAGCCCTTCTTCAAAGCACATCTGACCGGCCAGTGCACCGTGTGAATCCCCCAATACACCGGCTATGACAATAGGATTCTTAAATAATCCTCCCACCGTAGTTTCTCCAAAAACAGCATCACATGGCAGTAATTCAGGCATCATAGTTTCGGGGATGGTAAATAGCTCCAGCAGGTCACTGTCCCATTGCATCGTATGAATATTAAACAAAAGAGTCCTGGAAGCATTGGTATAATCTGTCACATGGCGTTTACCATCAGTCAATTTCCAAATCAGCCACGTATCAATGGTTCCCATCAATAAGTCACCGTTATCAGCAGCCTGACGGGCTCCTTCCACATTGTCAAGTATCCACTTCACACCACTGGCTGAGAAATAAGGATCCAATAGCAAACCGCTTTTCGCCTGTACTATTTCGCTGTACCCACTGGCTTTCAACTCATTACAGATATCAGCACCACGCATGCATTGCCATACCACAGCATTGCATATCGGTTTGCCCGTATGCTTATTCCATACAACCACTGTTTCACGTTGATTGGTGATGGCCAACGAATACATATTGTCTGCCACTTCCTCCTTTATCAGTTCGGCTATACTTTTCTGTACATTCCGATAAATTTCTTCAGCATCATGCTCCACCCATCCGGATTTGGATAATATTGTTCATGGGTGACATTGACGCGCCTCAGCATTTCACACCTCTCATTGAATAGCATGGCTTTGGTAGCGAGGTGCTTTGGTCTATTGCAATTATCAGGTTTTCCATTTTAGGTATTATTAAAGGCTAATTGATTTCAAATTTATCGAATCGGAGTTACTTAAGGAAGTCAAGGGCAGTTTTCACGATACCGGATGAGTCGAGTCCATAATGGGCAAAAATTTCCAGGGAGTTCCCATGCACCACATTCTCATCAGGGATACCCAGGATTTTCACCGGTACGGGATGCTCGGATATGATTTCAGTCACCATCGCCCCAAGACCTCCATACTGGCTATGCTCCTCAACCGTGATGATTCGCCCGGTTTCGGAAGCGGCTTTCAAAACAGCTTCCTCATCACAAGGTTTAATAGAGGACATATCCAATACCCGGGCCGAAATACCATATTCGCGTAACTTCAAAGCCGCCTGACGTGTGTGGTATACGGTTTCACCGGTTCCGATAATAGTCAGATCTGTTCCGTCCAGCAACATGTTGGCCTTACCTATGGCAAAATCAAAATCATCATTTTCATAGACATCGGGAACTGCTGCACGACCTACACGTACATAAACCGGTTCGGGATAATCAACCAAAAGCTCAACCAGTTTTTTAGTCTGTCGGGCATCGCAAGGTAACACGATATTCATTCCGGGAAAAGTACGCAGCACGGCAATGTCGTGTAAGCTATGATGGGTAGCCCCCAAAGCTCCGTAAGCTACTCCTCCACTTACTCCCAATATTTTTACGTTGTTCTGGCTATAAGCCAAGTCCACCTTTACCTGTTCCAAGCTACGAGCCACATAAAAACAAGCCGGACCACATACAAACACTTTCTTTCCGCTATGAGCCAACCCGGCTGAAATACCCACAGCATCCTGCTCCGCAATACCACACTCCACGAATTGCTGCGGCAATTCTTTGGCAAAATCATTTAACGTCACCGAGCCACGGGCATCCGTCGTCACAGCAATGATGTCCTTGTCCATCCGAGCCAATGACAACAAAGTGTCGGTGAAACTTTTTCTGCAAGCTATCATATCAATTATATTCTAAATCCTTAATTCTTTCTGATATTTCTTGAATGGCCTGTTCATACTGTTCGTTACTCGGAACCCCATGATGCCATTTAGCTACCCCTTCCATGAAAGATACTCCTTTCCCTTTTGTCGTATGAGCCACCAGCAAATGAGGGTGACGGTTTGCATAATCAATGGAACGGAAAGTCCGGATAATATCTTCCATGTCGTCACCATTCATATCCTTTACCTCCCAGCCGAATGCGTCCAGCGATCATGGATATCATCAATTCCCATCACATCTTCCGTATTTCCGCTAATCTGCAAATGATTACGGTCTATTATAGCCACCAAATTATCTAATCTATACTGCCGGGCAGCCATTGCTGCTTCGTAGATGGAACCTTCACCCTGTTCACCATCCCCCATCAACACATAGGTTTTATAATCCCTGTTGTCCATTTTGGCAGCTATCGCTATACCTACCCCAACAGACAAACCATGTCCCAAGGCTCCGGTATTCACTTCAATACCCGGAACTCCGATAGTGGGATGTCCCGAAAGGATAGAGCCATATTGTCCCAATGTATCCAAAATGCCTTCTGTTATAAACCCTTTGGATTCCAGCGTCACATACAAAGCCTCCACACAATGCCCCTTGCTCAAAATGAAACGGTCACGCAAATCATCTTTAGGACTGTCCGCATTCACATTCATCACATCAAAGTAAAGAGCCGTAAGAACATTGAGGCAAGACAAATCTCCGCCGATATGACCGGCTTTTGCCTTATAGATAATTTCAATTAATCTTTTTCGATTCCTTCTGATTGAAGAGTTAATTCTTTTGTTTTCATAGCTTATTTGCTTTCATTTCTTTGCAAAGAAAACAAATAAAAACCACAAAACGAAAGAAAACGAAAGTTTTCCATTATTTATTAACATGTTTTATAATTAGACCAGGGCGAAAAACGAAACAAATAAATAAAAAAGAGAAAGGAACTACAGTGCAAAAGATAATATATAGAATAAAAAAGAAGAAAAACAGCAAGAATAGACTTTCATTTGACTTTTTCTGACTACCTTTGCGGAAAAATTAAATGATTATACAATGCTCAATACTGTAGACGAAGGAATAGAAGCGGTTCGACAAGGGAAAATAGTGATAGTTGTCGATGATGAAAATAGAGAAAACGAAGGCGATTTTATTGTATCCGGTGAAAAAATAACTCCTGACATTGTTAACTTCATGATTACACACGGAAGAGGGCTTCTTTGTGTACCGCTACCGCGTTCACGTTGCAAAGAACTCCAACTGCCCCCAATGTCGGAAGACAACACTTCCCTTTTAGGCACGCCGTTCACCATGTCCGTCGATCTGAAGGGCTATGGCTGCACAACGGGAGTTTCCGCCTATGACGCTCCGCTACCATACGTGCTTTGGTTACCGGTAATATAAAGCCCTCGGAACTGGCACGTCCCGGACACATTTTCCCCCTTTACGGACATGAGGACGGAGTATTGGGACGTGACGGACATACAGAAGCATTACTCGACCTGACAAGAATGGCAGGATTGACACCCGGCGGCGCTCTCATTGAAATACTGAACCAGGATGGGACAATGGCCCGCTTGCCACAACTACTTGAAATGGCAAAAAAGTTCCGACTGAAGATTATAGCGATCAAAGATATACAGGATTATCGTAGAAACAACAATATATAAAGTAGATATGGCACTAAACCAAAGAAGAGTCAAGATTCTGGACCTTATCCGCGAAGACGGGCATGCAAAAGTTCAAGAATTAAGCAGGATTTTCAATGTAACGGATGTAACAATCAGACAAGACCTGGAAGCCTTGAAAAATTAGGGTATATCCAAAGAGAACACGGCGGAGCCTTCCTGAAGGATGTGGCTCATTTGCAAAAACCGGAAAGGTTTTCAATCAGACCCATATTGAGGAAAAAAGAGAAATAGCCCAAAAAGCAGCGTCGTTTATCAGTGAAGGTGAATGTATCATTCTCGACTCCGGTTCTACTACCACAGAAATAGCCAAACTACTTACACAATACAAAGAGCTGACCGTCATTACCAATGCTCTGAACATAGCACTTATATTGGGCGAAAATCCAGCATCAACCTCATTGATGACAGGAGGAGAATTCAAGCACCCACCTTCATTGACAGGAAAGATGGCAGCCGATTCACTCAAAGGTTTCCATGCCAACAAACTATTCCTTGCCACAGCAGGAATATCCCCAGACATGAGTCTGACCTATCCGAGCCTCAGCGATCTGATGGTTAAATCGGCCATGATAAAAGCCGCCGAGGAAGTCATTCTGGTAGCTGATTCCTCCAAGATAGGAATTAGTGCATTTGCCAGTTTAGGTTCAATATCTATGGTAAATTCTTTCATCACAGACAGCAATATCTCGGAAGAGAATATCGAAAAGATGAAAGAAAAGAACATAAACCTTCTAATTGGATAACTTAAAAGATTACCCCTTCCAGAAGATATTGAACAGACAATATAGTAACGATTGGAATAAGGAACAATTAGAAGTAAAACTATAAAACATGTTTTTTAGCCAGCCGATACGCTTCCCCGACCACTTCCTTCGGATAACCGCACATCTCGATAATCCGGATGGCATTACGTTCCGTCGCCGGTCCCGGTTTCAGCTTATAATCAAAAGACAAGGTATTGTCGGCAACACATTCACAAAAATGAAACGATTCATATTCGTTCTCAAGTAAGGAAGCCAGTTCAACGTCGTGAGTGGAAGCAAACACGATACTGTTCTTGTGTGCCAAAGCAGATAGCACAGCTTTGGCTATAGCTATCCGTTCCACCGTGTTCGTCCCTTTGAACAACTCATCCAGCAGGAAAAGCTGCCTACGTCCCTTTCCGACCTCCAGCATCTCTCGAACAATCTGTACCTCCTGCAGAAAGAAACTTTTTCCTTCCATCAGACTATCCTCCAGATGGATAGCAGAAAACAATGCGGTATCCATGGGAAAACGAAAACTGCGGGCGAAACAAGTATGGAACACTTGTGCGGAAAGCAGGTTAAGTCCGATAGCACGGATAAAGGTTGTCTTACCAGACATATTGGAGCCGGTAACAAGGACAGAACTGCCACAAAGCGTAATGTCATTGGGGATACAATGCTCTATAAGCGGATGATAAAGGCCCTCTGCATGAAGCGTTTCACCCTCGTCACAAGCTTCCGGAAGAGTATAATAGGGCAGCCCATCCCGAAGCTCGGAAACAGAGCAAAGCGCATCCACCAATCCAAAATAGCGGAAAACCTCTTCAATCTGTTCTTGCCTGCCCTGCAATAGAAAGAAAGCCTTGGAAACCGGAATAACCTCCCGCAGGAAAAACACATTCACCATCTCGATGAAGAAATAAGCAAGAATGGCGATGTCGCTCTCCAGCTTGATACTGAAACGGAAAGTGGAAAGTTGCTTTCGTAACGGACGCAGCGCCTGCAAAGTCTTTTGGATATCCCGATGCACCGATACACACAACGGAATCTGTGCCAGCCTCTCCGCTTGCCTGAGCAGCAGCCATAACTGAGGATGGAAAAGAAATAGCCCTGAATCCGTGCCTTGCTGCGATAGTGCAATACCATGTTCACCAATACCGATATACACAATAACCCCAGAACGTAAAGCGAAGATGTAACATAAACCATCCCTGACAAAACAAAAGGCACGAACTGCAATATACTTAGCAAACGGTAAAAGCGGCGGGAATATATGGGATGGGAAATGGAAAACAACGATGCAATGGCGCAAGCATCCGGCGTATCCAGTTTCTGCAACTCCGACCGGATTTCTGCACGCAACTCCTTGTCGGCAGAGAGTTCGCGAATCACTTCCTCCTGTTCCGAAATCTCCGAAAGGCGGTTGTAATGCAACAAGTCGTAGAGGTACTGTCGGCCCACACAAGAAGAGGTACGGTCGGCCCATTCGAAAAAGTCATCCAGATTGAGGTCGTCCCAGGTTTTCTGTGACACCAAATGTTCTTTCTCCTTCACCGACCGGTACTCGTGGTATAGCGATATATCCGAAAATGACTGTCCCATCAAAGAATTATTTAGAATGATGCACAAAAATAATGAAAAGCTTGCATTCTATCTAATTTCCTTGCAGCTTTCCCTATATTGTGTTTACTTTGCAGATACAAACACTTTTCGTTACTTCAACATTTAAATTCTAACAAGATGAAGCACACCCTTTTCACATTGGCACTGGTCTTATTGGCTCTGCTGTCAGCATCATGCGGAGATAAGAAGAAAGTAGTATATCAGAACCCACTTCCCATGGCCTTCGGAGACCCGTTCCTCCTGAAAGCTTCCGACGGGAAATTCTATATGTACGGGACGGGGGGAGTACAGAACGGCTTCAAAGTATATTCCTCCGATGACCTGGTGACATGGAAAGATGAGGTCCCGTCTATCAAGGCGGCACATCCGACTCATGGGCCACCGACTGTTTCTGGGCGCCCGAAGTGTATGAGCGCGACGGCAAATACTACTTATGGTTCAGCGCCAACTGGAAGGAAAACCCCACTCAGGAGCAAGAGAACTTCCGTATCGGCGTAGCCGTAGCCGATAAACCCACCGGGCCTTTCAAAGATTTGTCCGACCGCCCGGTATTCGACCCCGGCTATCCTATCATCGACGCAAACATACTCTTTGACGATGCATCCGGAAAGACCTACCTCTACTACTCCCGCTGCTGCTACAAACATGCCGTCGAGAGCGAAGTCTCAGCATGGGCCAAAACAAAGCTGGTTTGACGAGATTGAGGAGAGCTGGATTTACGGCGTGGAGCTGAAACCGGATTTCTCCGGTGTCATCGGAGAGCCGGTAGCATTGCTTTGCCCGCCCAAAACGATGGACGACCCTCAAGCGAAATGGGAGAACCGTTCGGTGACTACACATGAGGTCAACAGACGCTGGACAGAAGGTTCGTATATGGTGAAACACGGGAATCTCTATTACATGCTTTACTCTGCAAACTTCTTCGGAGGAAAGAATTATGCGGTGGGCTATGCAACCTCCCAAAGTCCTTTAGGCCCATTCACAAAGGCTGCCAACAATCCGGTGCTGCAAAAGAACACAGAGCAAGGCGGCATCGTGACCGGAACCGGGCATTGTATGCTCATCGACATTCACAATCGGCTCTACTGTGTCTACCATGGACGCACCGAAACCACCGGTGACGAACGAATGGTATTCATCGACCTCATAGACATCCAACCAGACGGGAAACTGGTAGTCCACGGACCGAATACGGATTTACAGAAAATCACATATTAAAGCTATCAGGCGCAGACTGTACAGCATTTCACGGTTCATTATTCCCCGTGGCTCTCCTATACATTCCGCGCCTGATGAAAATTAAAAAGGACATATCCATACACAACAATCCGCTCCATATTTGTTCCTGACTTCAATTCTATTTTCACCGGTATCCAATACAATGCCTTTCCATTCCAGTACATTTACGGAATCAGGTTTTGCAGTCCCATATGCTTTGCCATTGATATACAATTTGGCAGCTCCGCTATTGCTGAATACTTGCACATCAACGGTTTTGCGGGTTCTGTTTACCAATCGTTTTCCTGCGATATATACAAACTTATCTTCTTGATTCCAGTTTGCCTTATAAAAGTAAAAGGCATCTTTCTTTATTTTCCGGTCGTAAGTCACCAGCCCCTTATCGTTGCGTCCCATAATGGATCCCTCCCTACGGCCTGCCGCCGAAAAGTCGAACATGCACCAGATGAAGTTGCACCACAAGAATTCGCGTTCCTGAAGCTGTTTCCAATTCTCCACATGATAATAAGTCTGCCAGTTTTCGGGATGCCATTGCCCCCACGGTTCCGGATGCCTCAGCGAGTCCTCCTGCTGGAATACGCATGCCCCGGCACCATACTCGCTGATGCCCATCTTCCGCTCCGGATGTGCTGCATGCTCGCGGTCTATCCAGCGCCCCATGTCATCCATGTTGTCGCCATACCAGCCGAAATACTTGTTGAAAGCAATCAGGTCGGTGAATCCGTTGAAGTCGTCATCCTGATTACTGGCTCCCATAGTGGGACGGCTCGGTCCAACTGACGGGCCAAAGCATGAAGCTCTGCCGCCATACGCGAAGGACGGTCCAGCCAACCGGAATTTATCTCATTGAACAGCCCCCAGAACAAAATGCAGGGTGATTGTAGTTCTGTAAATCAGTTCCTTCAATTGCAGGCGCAAGTTTTCATCATAAGCAGGATTATTCACATAAACATTGACAAAAGGAATCTCAGCCATGCCACCAGTCCCCGCTTGTCCATCTGTTGATGCATGTATTTGGCTTGCGGATAGTGGCAAAGACGCACGGCATTGCATCCCATTTCCTGCATCAAGTCCAAATCTTCATCATGGTCTTGCGGATAAAATGCCGAAGCGCGTTCTGCCCTATCCTGATGCCGGTTCACGCCATTCAAGCGATAAGGCTTTCCATTCAGGAAGAAACCTTTCTCCGCATCGGCATGAAAGTAGCGGAAACCTATCTCTTCTTCGCGGCGGTCTATCTCTTTCCATCCTTACGCAATATCACCACTCCTTTATATAAATAGGGATTCTTCACTCCATCCCACAAATGAGGCCTTTCAAGCACTATGTCCATCATCACCTTTTTATCCTCACCCACCTCTGCACTGGCAACACGGCAAAGCAACTTTTCCTTGTCATATAGTCGAAACTCCACCTCGCAACCGGTCACAGTAGTTTCCCTTGCCGAAAGCAGTGCTTCAATTTTCAAATGGGCCTTTTTCTCCGATACATCGGACTGAGTGAAGAATACACCTGAAGAGGCATAATAAGCAGGTTCTATGCAGACATCCTCCGTCACCAGCAGTTCCACCCCCCGATACAACCCACCAAACATATTGAAGTCGCCGCAAATGGGAGCGACATCCATAGTCTGAGCATTGCTGACACGAATTTCCAATACACTTTCTGTTCCCGGGACCAGGAAATCAGTCAATTCTGCCACAAATGCCGTATAACCACCCTTATGTTGCATCACAAAATGATGGTCGATAAAAATGTCGGCAACCGTCTGTGCAGCCATCACTTTCAAGAAAAAACGTTTGCCCCGATAATGGGCAGGAACAGACAACTTACGACTGTAATTGCATAATCCCCTATAATAATCGGCATTGCCAAACATGCCATCGCCCGCATTCCAAGTGTGAGGCAAAGTAACCTTCACTATTTCCGAAGCAGGTGCCTGAAAACCCCGGTGGAAATTCCATCCTTCATTCAGTGGAATCACCTCTACGGCAAATACACATGTTGACAATATTCCCAAAGAGAATAAAAATAAAATGATGAATCTGTTCATTTTCGATAAAGTATTAGAAGGTTAATCATATTGGCAGGAACCAGTCCTTCCCTGCAAAGGTATGAAATAAATGTTGAATAATAAATGAGAAAAACACTTCAAGACACGCAAGACAACAAACGGATGGCATGTTTAAGACTTATACGACCGCGATGCAACATTACAGACCTATTAATGCAACATATTTACGTTTATTTAAATAAGATATTGCTATCTTTGAGAATTCAATTTCAGATTATATAGTATGTCTTTTACAAACTATTTACACAAATTAGTGTTCCCCTCATTATTCTGTTACTGGCTTATCTGCCGTTAGCAGGACAAACTCCGTATGTATTTCGCCATCTGAAAGTAGAAAACGGGCTTTCAAACAATAACGTAAAAACCATATTGAAAGACTGTGAAGGCTTTTTATGGATAGGGACCGCCAATGGATTGAACCGATACGACGGATATAGCTTTAAAGTGTATCAACCCAAAGAAAAAGACATCCATTCTTTATTGTCTAACGACATCTGGAACTTACAGGAAGACGGTTTGGGCAATTTGTGGATTGGAAGCGAGGCAAGATATTGTATATACGACCGAGACAAAGACAACTTCATTACCGATATTCCCTCATACCTCCTTAAAATAGGCATCCAGATAAATGGTACCTACAAAGTACATGTTGACAAAAGACACAATTTATGGGTACTGCAAGGCCAAAATGCTTTTTACTTCAATTTTTCTCATAAAACCCTTAAAACATTCAAAATAGAAAACTTTCCAGAAGAAACTCCGGAACTGAGTATCAGCGATGATGGTGAAAACCTATATCTTCTTTGGAATTCGACCTTATTGAAACTAGAGAACAACGCAAAGAAATGTAAACGGGTAGATAACATCAGCTTACCCTCCAACTCTATTATCGAAAAGCACATATACACTGATTATCATGGAGGCATCTGGCTATATTCATATACCGATGAACAAATATTCTATAAGAAAAACATAAAATCGGAATGGAACCAAATCAATCTCCATTCCAAAATAGAGACAAAAAGTAATGCGGTAAGGAGCATACTGGATGACTCGAACGGACATGTCTGGATAGGAACGGACCATAAAGGAGTATTCATTTATGACTACGTAAATGATAACCTTGTCAACCTCCTGAATACCCCTATGTCTTCCACATCCCTTGCTTCCAACAGAATAAATACAATCTACCGTGATGATTCAGGCGTCATTTGGTTAGGAAATTTCAAAAAAGGAGTTTCTTATTATCACGAAAGCTTCCATGAATTTATTGATACCCAGCATAAAGAATGCGGTGATATAGCCTCCATTTTAGAGGATAAGGCCGGAAACATTTGGCTGGGAACAGATGGGAACGGACTTTATGTAAAAGAAAAGCAAAAAGGATTTGCCATTCGCAAACTATCCATCCCCGACATAGCCATCATCAGTCTTCTCGAAGACCATAAAGGACGGAATTTGGGCAGGAAGTTATCAAGACGGATTGTTCTGCTATGAGAACAACAGTATTCGCCATTTTACTCCAGAGAACAGCCAACTGCCATACAGTGGCGTATGGAGTATGAAGGAAGACCGATATGGAACTTATGGATAGGTTATGTACTGGAAACTTTGGTTTGTTTTAATCCGGACGCAAATACTGCGACAAGTTATCTACTACCTGATGGGAATAATATCAATGTACTCAATCTTGATGAGAGCCTTGCCTTTTACAAAGAAGCACTTGGTCTGACAGAGGTTTCGCGAAAAATCGCGGAGGACGGCAGCTTTATCTTAGTTTACCTTGTGATACCTCCACTAAACACCAGTTAGAGTTGACTTGGCTTAGAGATCGCCATGATCCTTATGACCTCGGCGACAATGAAATCCACATTGCATTCACCACTTCTGATTTCGAGGCTGCTCATGAAAGCACAAAGCAATGGGCTGCATCTGTTATGAAAACAAAGCAATGGGAATTTACTTCATTGCCGACCAGACGGCTACTGGCTGGAAATTATTCCAGAAAAAATGTAAATTACTTTTGTTTCATAAATTATTCTCCTAACCTAACGAAAAG
>ENA-OQCP01000005-OQCP01000005.1-human-gut-metagenome-genome-assembly--contig:-NODE-5-length-81390-cov-2.949891_pt1 | contig 81390 bp, 88 predicted proteins | sample MGYA00242760_ERZ504583 | MGnify/ENA primary metagenome ERZ504583 (study PRJEB26092, sample SAMD00036308) | human gut metagenome | host: Homo sapiens | study: EMG produced TPA metagenomics assembly of the...
GGGGCCTAAGTATATTAAGGTTAAGAGCTCAGATATTGAAGGCAAAACCGATGCTCAGCTTGCAGATTACTTCAACAATTCTCCTTCTGTTGAAAAGCCGTGCTTGAAAATGAAACCACACACGGAAGTGCAACAGTAAACAAGAAGAATCAGTCAGGCGGTAATGTAAGTGGTACGGAATTTGCTGTGATAAAGGTATCTCGTGAGGTATCTTTACTGCAGATGATATCAATACAATCATTAAAAATGCCACAAAAGATGCCATCAATGAAAGCTCATATGACTTCTAAAAATACAGACAGGAACGGTAAGGCTAAGTTTGACAATCTGACAATCTTCAAGGACGGTCAGGGTGAGTTTACAAAATCAGGCGGCAATGTTGTTTGGAACAGCAGTTCCGATAACTACTTAAAGGGTACTTCAACATATCAGACATACTGTCTGTTTGAGTACAAACCGTCAGAGGGTTACACCCCAAACTACACACTCTCCTACTTTACACTTCCTGTTAAGGGCGAGTACAATGTTACATACGAGTATGTTGACGGTGCAATTACAATGCCTTCGACAAGCGGTGACGGAATGAACGGTTATTTTGTTCTCGGTGTATCGGTTGCAGGTCTTGCGGTGACAATGTTCACGGGTTATGCAATCTATTACGGAAAAGGTCGTAAAAAACGCAGAGCAAGATGCAGAAAGTAACCCGATATGATTTAACTTGTTAGAACAGATGATTTTTTAATCATATGTTTCTTTCATAGAAAACCTCTTTGACTGCTACGGACACCGTTGTTAGCCGGTGTCCGCCATGCAGCCACCCAAATTCAGTTTAACCATTCGGTTAGAATATAATTACATATATTTAAATCAAACACAAAGGAGAAAGAAAAATGAAAACTACAAAGAAAATCTTTGCAGCTGTTCTTGCAGTAATGATGATCGCTCTCATGATTCCATTCTCAGCAAGCGCTGCTACAACACTTACAGTATCATGCAACCCTAATGCCGGTACAACAGGTGATAAAGCCGACTATGTTGGTACTTATGAGTACAAATTCTTCAAGCTCGCTAAAGTTGATACTGGTAACGGTACAGTAACAGTTGAAGATGCTTATGCAAGCAACACTGCCCTTGTGGACGCTCTCAACTCAACAGAAACAGACAAGAGCCAGAAAATCATCACAATTTGTGATGGTATGTCATGGACAGGTACAGCTGCTAAGACTGTTACATTCAAATATGACGGTTCAGCAGATGTTCCTACACAGACGATTACAGACCTTACAGACGGTATCTATTATGTATACTGCTCTAAGAAGCCTGGTACAGTTAAGTCTGTACAGGGTTCACTCATCTCACTTCCTTTCTTCAATGGCACAGACTGGACATACGATTATGAAACAGTAAACCTTGCTTCAAAGATTGATGTTTCAGGTATCACAGTTACAAAGACAGTTGCAGACAGCAATGTTGGTACACAGAAGAACGCTGATTACACACTTACAGCATCAACAGCAGGTTCAACAACTAACAAGGTTGGCACATATGCAATTGTTGATAACATGGACAACGCTCTTTCACTCATTGACAGTACTGTAAAGGTTTACTTTGTCAAAGACGGCGTTGAAACAGCAGCAGAGGACGGCGACTTCACAGTAGTTCCTAATTATGATTATAAAGATGCCACTGGCAATGATGCAACAGCTACATTCGCAGTCGTTGCATCAGATACACTCCTTCAGGGTGACAAGTTCTACGGTTATGACACAATCAAGGTAACATTCTCAGCTAAGGTAAACGCTGATATCGCTGATAAAGTTACTAAAGACCTCCCCAACACAGACGGTCTTTACTATGGTAATGAAGGCAACTTCACATACAAGCCAGGTAATAATACTGTAAATGTTGCAACTGCAGGTCTTGATGTAACAAAGGTTGACGGTAACGCAACATCAACAAAACTTCCAGGCGCTGAATTCACACTTTATAAGGATTCAGCATGCACAGAGGCAATCGTAGTTGACGGTGAAACTGTTAAGGCTACATCAACAGAAACAGGTAATGATAAGTTCTACTATGGCACACACGAGTTCTACTTTACACCGGATGTTACATATTATGTAAAGGAAACAAAGGCTCCTGCTAACTACAACCTCAACGCTACAGTATTCACAGTAAAAGCTGTTGCAAAGGCATACACAGCAGTTGGTACAGTTGAAAACGGTGCTACAGTAGTTAAGGATTACCCTGTAACTGTTCCTCAGACAGGTGGTATGGGTACAATGATGTTCTATATTGGCGGTGCAGCACTTATCGTTTGTGCAGGCGTTCTCCTCTTTGTTCTTAAGAGAAAGAAAGCAGCTAAATAATTAATCGAATATCTTTTATCTTAAAATCTGTGATATATGTAATTTTCAGGGGATGCGGCAACGCATCCCCGTTCTATTTACAGAAGAGCCGTAGAGGCGGATGAATATTTATGTTTATATAATATGTTTTGATGTGATGAAAATTGTGTATTGTCTGTAGGGGAGAACCATTACATTTTTACAGTCGGGCATAATATGTTTTTTACATTACAAACTGTCTTCCCGACATTAATTTTCCATTTTCAATTTTCAATTTTACATTTAATTAAACCTTTCGCTCGGGCATAATATGTTTTGACATTACAAACTATCTACACGAACAGGGAACGGCGGCTCGCCGTGCGGTTGCGATAAATAGTAAAATATAGTATAATAACAACGGAACAAAACACGCAGAAAAGGAAAATTTTATGAAACGAAAGCTGTCAATTTTACTAATAGTTTTAATATTCGTTGCAGGAATCGGCATAATGAGCTACCCGCTTGTCAGCTCCGCAATTAATAACTATGTCAGTCGAAGCAGGGTTAAGGAGTACACCGACAGGGTTGCTCAGATGCCGAGTGAGAAAACTCAAAAAATGTTTGAAGAGGCTGCTAAGTACAATAACAGCCTTTCAAATAATATGATAATTACCGACCCGTTCGACGAAAAGGCTTTTCAGAAAATCGGTGCAAATTATGAGAAAACTCTCAATATTGATGACAACGGTCTTATCGGCTATATTGATGTGCCGAAAATCAATGTTTATCTGCCGATTTATCACGGCACAAGCGAAGAGATTCTTTCCAAAGGTGCAGGGCATCTTCAAAACACTTCCCTCCTGTCGGCGGTGCAAGCACACATTCCGTAATTTCTGCCATTCGGGTTATCCGGGCGAAACATTTTTCGATTACCTCACCGATATGAAGGTCGGCGATGAATTCTATGTTCATATCCTCGACAGAACGCTGAAATATGAGGTTGATCAAATCGAAGTTGTTCTCCCCTCGGAAATCAATTCTTTGCGAATTGTTGACGGTGAAGACCTTGTAACGCTTCTCACCTGTACCCCATACGGCGTTAATACTCACAGACTTCTCGTGCGTGGCAAGCGTGTCGATTATGACGATACAAAGTATATTGAAACGGGCGAGTCACTTGCAAAGTTTGACAACGGTTACATATTCTTTCTCGGTTACAAAATCCCTTATGCAGTCGCAATCGGCATAATTGTCGGCTTTGTTGCACTTGTTGTGTTTGTGGTTGTATTTCTGCTCAAGCGTAAAAAGAAGAAGTCAAACGGTGCAAAACGGCTGAGAGATGACTCGGCTGACGAAAATCAGAATGATTTGGGCGGTGATTCCGATGATTAAAAAAATACTTACGGGTGTGGCAATAGCAATGCTCGTTGTCGGAATAGGTCTTGTCGCATTCCCACCTATATCAAATTTTATCGGAACACAGATTTCAAACGGTGAGGCTGACGGCTTTGATACCCGTGTTGAAGAAGCTGAGGACGGCTCTTTTGAACAGGCAGTCAAGAACGGCAAGGTTGACGAAGAGGGTTACAAAATTGACATGGAAGGCAAGCGTACCTCCAAACAGCCCGTTGTTTTCAAGGCTGACCTCGACAGACTTTTCAATGACAGCGTTGCCTACAACAAAAAACTTGAAACGAACCAGTATGAAATGCTCCGCAACGATACCTATTCACAGGCTGCCGTCAATCTTGAAGATTACGGCATAACCGACGGCATTTACGGCTATGTGACCGCCGAAACAATAAATATGCGTCTGCCGATTTACCTCGGTGCGAACAGCTCAAATATGAGCTACGGTGCGGCACATATGAGTGCAACCTCATTGCCGATCGGCGGTAAGAATACAAACGCAGTCCTTGCAGGTCACACGGGATATGTCGGAAGAATTTTCTTTGATAATCTCCGCAATCTCAAAATCGGTGACAGGGTGTCAATCACAAATTATTGGGATACACTCAATTACAAGGTTGTTGAAACCAAAGTCAATAAGCCGAACGAATCAGGCGACTGCTATTTGCAGAAGGACAAAGATTTGCTCACGATGTTTACCTGCATAAGTGACGGAAACGGCGGTTTTGACCGTTACTATGTAATATGTGAGCGTGCGTCATAATTTACAGCAGACTGTATCACGGTGCAGTCTGTTTTTTGTTTAAAGACCAATTGTTAAAAACAGAAATTCCCGAGTATTTTGTCTGTCATTTGTAATAATTAATATTGGGAAAATACGCATATATTGCCGTAAATGCCAAATTATTTCAAAATTATTGACATAAGAAAAATAGATTGATAAAATGAAGCAAGTATGAACAAATTTGCGGATAAAATTACAAACACGGAGGATAACAATGAAAAATACAATTAAAAAAATAACTGCAATCGCAATGTGCGGTGTGCTTACTGTCGGTTCGGTTCTTATGACAGGTGCGGTAAGCGAAGATGAAAATCACAAGGACTTTGAAGTTACAGGTACAACGCAGAAAATTTCAAACAATCAGCTTTTTGTGACAACAACGGGATACACTGAAAATACCGATAAAAATTTCGGTGCAAGTTCAGAACAACCGACGAAAAGGATTACGATATATGGTTTAAGGATTGTATCAACGCACCGAGATTTTTAAATCTTCCAAAGGGCGAAAAATTCGTAAAATATATGATGACGCAGGGTCACGGTTATTTCGGTAATGTTCAGACATTCTATCAGTTTAACAAAACAGGCGGTGAATATGTTAAGGTAAAAATCAAGCTTTCCGATTTTTCCTATCTGTTCAATGAAAACGGAACAATGACTGTTGAGCTCAGCGACGGTTCTTACAAGGATTTTGATTTTACATACGAAGATTTCGGAACTGACAGCAACGGTGTTAATTGCTATGCGGAATCCGGTGCATATGCGACAAGCGGAGGTGCGGTAACATCCTTTGCTCCCGATAAGGACGGCTATGCTGAAATATATGTTTCAAGAAAGCTTGGCGAAGACACAAAAGTAATGTCATACTGCTATTGCAGACTTAAAAACGGAGCTCGTCGCGATTGCGGAAGAATCGGAGGTACTCTGGTCGGTTTAACTTGCGGTGATACGGATTTAAGCGGATACATTTCTGTTACTGATGCAACGCTTGTTCAGAAGTATGTTGTAGGTATTGAGGACTTTGACAAGCTTCAGCTTTTTAACAGCGATGTAAACCATGACGGTGAAATCAGTGTTGTTGATGCAACCTTGATTCAGAAGTATATTGTCGGTTTGGACAGCTAAACAATAAAAAACTGGTGTAATCAATGAAAAGAACAGTCAAAAAAATAACTGCAATCGCAATATGCTGTGTGTTGGCAGTAAGCTCTGCGTTTGTTGCAAACGCAAAATGGATTTGGTGATGAAAGAGATTTCAAACTAATGGGCGAAACCCGTAAAATCAGTAATAAATCAAGTTTCTTGTTACGGCAACAGGCTATAACGAAAGCAATCCAAAGTATTACGGTGTTATGTTTGAAATATGGCAGGCAAAGGATACAGCGTATATTTTAAAGATTGCGTGAATAAACTGAAATTTTTAAATCTTCCGAAAAATCAGGAGTTTTATTACAATAAATTGACAAACCTGAGCGGTTCTTATTTTACAAACATATATGACATTTATACATTTGATAACACCGGCGGAGAATATATAAAGGTAAAAATTAAATTATCTACTTTTTCGCCTTACTTTAACGAGGACGGCTCTGTTACTCAGACCCTTGATGACGGTAGCACACACACCTTTGCCTGGTCTCACAAGGATTACGATTCCGCAAGCTCCGACAAAAACGATTATTGCGAAACCTCGGGTATGTGTGTAAAGAGCGGTGCGGCTGTAACGGCAATTGTCCTGATAAGGACGGTTATGCCGAACTTTATATTTCAAAGAAAATCGGTGTAAGAACCGAATTGTCGATGTATCTTAACTACAGAAGAAAAGACGGACTGTCCTTTAATCGTGCTGTACAGGGTGCACGCCTATACGGTCTTATTCGAGGCGATATAACCAAGGATGATTCTATCACAATTGTAGATGCAACGCTTGTTCAGAAATATGTTGCAGGTATTGAGAACTTTGACAAGCTTCAGCTTTTTAACAGCGATGTAAACGATGACGGCGAAATCAGTGTTGTTGACGCAACATTGATTCAGAAACATATTGTCGGTTTGGATAGCTAAACAATATAAATAGGTGTAAACAATGAAAAATATAATTAAAAAAATAACTGCAACTGCAATGTGCGGTGTGCTTACCGTCGGTTCGGTTCTTATGACAAGTGCGGTAAGCGAGTATGAAGATCGCAAGGACTTTGAAGTCACAGGTACAACGCAGAAAATCTCAAACAATCAGCTTTTTGTTACAACAACGGGATATACCGAAAATACGGCAAAGAATTTCGGGGCAATGTTCATATCAACGGATTATCAAAAGTACAGCGTGATGTTTAAGGACTGTATTGATGCACCGAAGTTTGTAAATCTCCCGAAAAATCAGGAATTTACTCGCCATATGATAACAGCGGATAATCGTTATTTTGGTGATACGGGTATGAAATTCAATTATGATTCAACAGGCGGAGAATATGTTAAGATAAGGATTAAACTCTCCGACTATTTTCCTGATGGCTTTAATGATGATGGCACAATGACCGGAAAACTCAGCGATGGCACATACAAGAATTTTGACTTTACATATGAGGATTTCGGTACAGACAGCAGCGGCAAACCTTGCTATGCAACCTCGGGCGCATATTTTGTCAGCGGAGGTGCGGTAACATCTTTTGTCCCCGATAAGAACGGCTATGCGGAGTTTTATATTTCAAGACAGCTTGGCGAGGATACGGGCCTTATAGCTTATAAATATTGCAGACTTAAAAACGGCGCAGAGTGTAAAACAACGATTGGTGGCAAATTGAACTGCCTGACTTGCGGTGATGCATATCCAGACGGAAACATTACGGTTGGAGATGCAACATCTGTTCAGAAATATGTTGTAGGTATTGTAAAATTCGGCAAGACTCAGCTTTTTAACAGCGATGTAAACCATGACGGTGAAATCAGTGTTGTTGACGCAACCTTGATTCAGAAGTATATCGTTGGGTTGATTTAAACAAAAATAATGGTACAAATAATATTGTAATTTAAATGATATAAATGTTACAAAGTAACTGCAATTCTGTATCTCATTTATACAGTTTATTTTTATCATAAATTTTCTGTCATTACTTGGCGGGCGTCCAATGAACGCCCCTACGGGATTGTGCGAAAAATTGCAATGCTACGCTCGGGCATGATATGTTTTTTATATTACAAACTATCTACACGAATCGGGAACGGCGGCTCGCCGTGCGGGAGAACACGGTTCTCCCCTACAAAATCATACACAACTTCCATAACATCACATAATCTTATTTAAACATAAAATTCAATCAAATCGGGCGTCCGATGAACGCCCCTACTGATTAAGCAAAAACAGTCGGGAAGACAATGCTTTGCATTTCGCAAATTGTCTTCCGACTTTAATTTTACATTTTTAGTTATAGAGTTCTGCTCGGGCATTTTATTTTCGCCTTATAATACTGTCTGCACGAACTGGGAACGGCGGCTCGCCGTTAGTGTCCGTATTCGTTTAAGATATCGTCAATTTCGCTTTCGTTCGGATCTTGCTTTCTGTCAATACCGGAAAGGTACTTGTCATAATCAAAATCATCGTCATCTGCTGTTTCGGTTTTCTGCGGTGCAGGCGACGGTTTGTGTGCAGGCTTGCGTTCCTGTCTGTAAGGTGCTTTTCTTTCGGACTTTTTGCTTGATGAAGTCATGTTCTCAAGCTCTTCCTTTTCACGGCGCTTTGCTCAAGGAGCATTTCCTCTGCTTCTTCCTGTTCTGCCTTTTCTTTCTGACGGCGCTTGTCACCGAAAGCAAGGTCGCCGAGGAAAAGTCCGAAAATTCCGGCAACAAGATAAACTACAAGGAGAATAAGGTTTGTTGAAAGTGTGCTTGAAGAAAATCCGCCGTTGTAGATGAGCATACTCGGAAGATAAATAATCGGCGCAATGAGTGCAAAGAGAAAGTCAAGTCCGTGTTTTGAGCAGTAGTGTGCCGAACAGCCGATTGCCGTAATCGGGAACACAAAGTCATATGCAACGGGTGAAAACTTCTGCATTGCGCCCGGAATAAACACAAGCGGCAACAGCATATAAACAAGCAAAATTATTACCGCATAGGGAACATATTTTTTAACCATATCTGTCATAACGGTTAATCTCCAATCTTTGAAATTTTATTTTAAATCATGCATATTTATTATACATTGATACACATCAAAAAGCAAGAAATATTATACCGAATTACCAAGCCGTTACAGAGAATAATGTAAAATGTTTGCAAAGTGGATTTTTAGCGGATAAATCCGTTGACATCGGACATAAAAAAGAATAAAATAAATATGTACGGGCTTTTGCCCGAAATTTAATGCGAATGAGGTGAAAACTTAATGGACGCAGACGGTAATAAAGGCGCTGTACCCGGGCGAAGTTGCAACAGAATGTGCGCTTGTGCGTTCATTTTGTTTTATTGATTTTGCTTTGTATTTTTATTTTAATTTGAATTGATTTAATTTAATACTCAGGGTGACACCGTCTTTACTTCCAATTGAATTAAAAAGGAGGAAAAGATGATGGAACAGGTTAATGTAACCCTTACCGAAACTATCAAAGTGTTGCTTGATGACAAAAAGTTCAGCACTTTGCGGGACATTCTGATTACGATGAAACCGTTTGACATTGCGGCGGTTTTTGAAAATCTACAGGATGAAAAAATGCCGATTCTGTTTCGTATTCTGCCAAAGGAGCTTGCGGCGGAAACCTTTGTCGAAATGGATGACGAAACTCAGGAATTCCTTATCCACGGCTTCAGCGACAGCGAACTGAAAGAGGTTGTCGATGAGTTATTTGTCGATGACGCCGTTGACCTTATTGAGGAAATGCCTGCCAATGTTGTAAAGCGTATTTTAAGACAGGCCGACAAGGATATGAGAAAGCAGATTAACGAGCTTTTAAAATATCCCGAGGACAGCGCAGGCTCGATTATGACAACCGAGTTTATTGTGCTTCGTCCCGATATGACGGCTGAAATGGCTATTAAAAGAATCAGAAGAACAGGTGTTGACAAGGAAACAATCTACACCTGCTATGTAACCGATGCCAACAACAAGCTTATCGGTATTACCACCGTAAAAGACCTTTTGCTTGCCGAAGATGACGAGCTTGTAAAGTCGATTATGGAGGAAAATGTTATCTCGGTAACTACTCTTGCCGATCAGGAGCAGGTTGCCCAGATGTTCTCAAACTATAACTTCCTTGCTCTTCCTGTTGTTGATAACGAAAACCGACTTGTCGGTATCGTAACAATTGACGACGCTATTGATGTTATTCAGGAAGAGGCTACCGAGGATATCGAAAAGATGGCAGCCGTATTGCCGTCTGACAAACCGTATATGAAAACAAGCGTTTTCGGTCTGTACAAAAAGAGAGCGCCGTGCTGCTCATACTCATGCTTTCGGCAACCTTTACAAGTGCGATTATCTCATCATTTGAGGCTGTGCTTGCAAATGTTTTGATTCTCTCATCGTTTATCCCGATGATTACGGGTTCGGGCGGTAACGCAGGTTCTCAGGCGTCGGTTTCCGTAATCCGTGCGTTGTCGCTCGGTGAAATTCATTTCAAGAGCATTTTCCTTGTGCTGTGGAAAGAATTCAGGGTGTCAATTCTTTGCGGTATTACCCTTGCGGCGGCAAACTTTGTAAAACTGCTTTTATTTGATCTCAACGGTCAGGAAAACGCATTTATGATTGCCCTTGTAATTTCGCTTACGCTTGTCGGCACAATTATTATGGCAAAGCTTGTCGGCAGCAGTCTGCCTCTTTTGGCAAGCAAGGTCGGCTTTGACCCTGCCGTTATGGCGAATCCGCTCATTTCAACAGTCTGCGACTCGCTTTCATTGCTTATCTATTTCGGCGTTGCAAAGTTGATTTTGCATCTGTGATTTTTTTAAAATTGAAAGTTGAAAATGGAAAATTGTGGTCGGCGGTGTGCCACCGCAATCTATTCGAGAAGATACTCGGATAAAGGAATTGCATCAGATGCCCGAATACGGCATTGATGCAATTTTTGCTTTATTATGAAAGTAATTTATACTCTGTAGTGGAGAACACGGTTCGCAATTACAGAGTATAATGGTGAATTTGGTTTGTTAACAAATTATAATTATTATAAAACTCTTTGATATAATTTTTGTTTATACCCAAACTTCCAAAAAAATGATAGCCTTAAACGACAAAACCCACCAAAACAGTATTGTATGCAAAAATCATTTATGCTATAATTAATCAAGTTTAACAAAACCATTACCGAGGTGTTTATATATGAAAATAAGCAATTTATTTAACAGCGGAAAAACAGTTTTTTCTTTTGAAGTATTTCCGCCTAAAAAGACCTCTCCGATTGAATCGGTTTACGGCAAGCTTGAAGAAATTTCGGCTTTAAAGCCTGACTTCATCAGCGTAACATACAGCGCAGGCGGCAGCGGTTCAAAGAGCCGTACCTGCGAAATCGCAACAAAAATCAAGAGAGATTTCGGAGTTGAATCCGTGGCACATCTCACCTGCATTAACAGCACAAAGGCTGATATTGACCGCAACCTTGCGCTCTTTAAGGAGAACGGCATTGAGAATATTCTTGCGCTCCGTGGTGACAGGGTTGAAGGTGTTGAACCGCAGAAGGATTTCACTTATGCAAGTGATTTGTGCAGATACATTGCGTCACAGGGTGATTTTGACATTGCCGGCGCTTGTTATCCCGAGGTTCACAGCGAGGCAACCGATGAGGTTGAGGACATTCACAACCTTTGCAAAAAGGTTGAATCGGGTGCAAGCCACCTTATTTCACAGCTTTTCTTTGACAACTCCGTTTACTATCGCTTTCTTGAAAGAGCGAAGATTGCAGGCGTGAATATTCCGATTGAGGCAGGTATTATGCCTGTAACAAGTAAAAGTCAGATTGAAAGAATGGTTTCAATGTGCGGTGCAAGCCTTCCTGCAAAATTTGCAAAGATTATGCAGAAGTATGATACAAGACCCGAGGCTTTGCGTGACGCAGGCATTGCATATGCGGTTGACCAGATTGTTGACCTTATCGCACACGGTGTTGACGGCATCCACCTCTACACGATGAACAACCCGTATGTTGCAAGAAAAATTACGGAGGCGGTGTCAAGTCTTTTATGATAACGCTTGACAGATTAAACCGCAAAGAGGCTATACGCTACCTCGGCGGTGCAGGAATCAGCCTTAATTACCGCATGGATGTGCTTATGGATGAATGTGAAAAAGAAATATTAAAAACAGCAGAGCCGAGATTTCTCTATCTTGAACGCAAAGCTCCGTTTGATGATATTTTACTCGGCAATGATATAAAAAAGCACCTTGAGGGTTGCCACACAGCCGTTATGATGTGTGCGACAATCGGTTCGGAAATTGACAAGCTTATCCGTATAAGTCAGATTTCGATATGGCAAGGGCGGTTGTGCTTGACAGCTTTGCAAGCGTTGCCGTTGAACAGGTGTGTCAAAAGGTTGACGAAATCCTTGCCGAAAAATACAGCGGAAAGTATATGACCTTCCGTTTCAGCCCCGGCTATGGGGACTATCCTATTGAGATGCAGAAGGAGTATCTGAGAATACTTGACGCTCCGAGAAAAATAGGTCTTACAACAGGCGACAGCTGTTTGCTTGTGCCGTCAAAGTCGGTGACGGCGGTTCTCGGAATTTCAGACAATCCGATTGAACGAAGAAAACGAGGGTGTGCAATTTGCAGTATGAAAGGCAAATGTCGCTTCAGAAGAAATGGGGAACATTGTGGTGTTTAAGAATTTTTCAAACTTTAGTGAATATCTCAACCAAAAGAATTTTATTCTGCTTGACGGTGCAACAGGAACTCTCATTCAGAAAAGCGGTGTAAAGTACGACCATGTGCCTGAGGTGCTGAACATTACTCACCCAGAGCTTATCGAGAGCTTTCACAGGAGGTATATTGATGCCGGATCTGACATTGTGTACGCAAACACCTTCGGTGCAAATGCCTACAAGCTTCAGGACAGCGGTTACAGCGTTGAAGAAATCATCGGCGCCGGTGCTAAGATTGCAAGAAAAGCCGTTGAGGTACAGACGCTCTCGTTGCCCTTGATATCGGTCCGATAGGTCAGTTGCTTGAACCTGCCGGTTCAATGAAATTTGACGAGGCTTATGAGTATTACAAACAGCAGATTCTTGCCGGTAAAGATGCCGATGTCATAGTTTTTGAAACAATGACCGACCTTTACGAGCTTAAAGCCGCAGTCCTTGCCGCAAAAGAAAACTGCGACAAGCCTATCCTCACAACAATGACCTTTGAGAGAAACGGACGAACATTTACGGGTGTATCCCCTGCCTGTGCGGCTGTCACTCTTACGGGACTCGGTGTTGACGCTCTCGGTGTCAACTGTTCACTCGGTCCGGATGAGCTTGAACCCGTTGTTTCCGAGATGTCGAAATACACAAATCTTCCCCTTGTAATCAAGCTAACGCAGGTTTGCCAGATCCTAACAGCAACGAGTACAACATTATGCCCGACAAATTGCCGAGTGCGTTTGTTCACTCCTCAAATACGGTGTTAAGGTTATCGGCGGATGTTGCGGAACGAATCCCGATTATATTGCAAAAATTAAGTCGGAGGTTGCCGACAGAGAATATCAGCCTCAGACAAAGAGCGTTGACACAACCGTTTGCAGTTCAACGACGGTTGTCGAAATCAACGGTCCGAGAATTATCGGCGAAAGAATTAACCCCACAGGCAAAAAGCTGTTTAAGCAGGCGCTTGTTGAAAATAATATTGACTATATTCTCACTCAGGCTCTCAGTCAGGTTCAGGGCGGTGCGGAAATTCTTGATGTCAATGTAGGTCATCCCGAAATTGACGAAAAAAAGATGATGGTGCGTGTTCTCAAGGCTATTCAGAGTGTGTGTGATGTTCCGCTCCAGATTGACTCCACAAAGCCCGAGGTTATTGAGGCTGGACTCCGCTACTACAACGGCAAACCGATTCTGAACTCCGTAAACGGTGAGGAACAGAGCCTTGCAACGGTTCTTCCTCTTGTCAAAAAGTACGGTGCGTCTGTTGTCGGACTTGCGCTTGACGAAAACGGTATCCCGAAAACCGCCGAGGCAGATTTGAGATTGCAAAACGAATTGTTGAAAGAGCCGAGACTGTCGGCATTGACAGAAAAGATGTATATATCGACTGCCTTACTCTTACGGTTTCCGCAGAACAGGCTGCTTGCCGTCAGACTCTTGAGGCCTTGCACAGAGTAAAAACGGAACTTGGCTGTAAAACCTGTCTCGGTGTATCAAACATTTCGTTCGGACTTCCGAACCGTGAGCTTGTCAACAGAACTTTCCTTACAATGGCTATGGAACAGGGACTTGATTTGCCGATTATCAACCCAAATGTTGAGTCGATGACAGGCGCTGTAAGAGCATTCCGTGTGCTTAACGGCATTGACAAGAACTCGCTTGAATTTATCAACGCATATAACGACGCTGTTCCCCCCGCCCCCGTTAAAAAGGCAGACAGCAATGTTGATATTTTTGCGGCTGTTTATAACGGACTTAAAAACGAAGGTGCAGCCGCAACCGCAAAGCTTCTTGAAACAACCGATGCAATGCAGGTTGTAAACGAAATGCTTATCCCTGCACTTGACAGAGTGGGTGAAGATTTTGAAAAGAATAAGATCTTCCTTCCACAGCTTATCCAAAGCGCAAACACAGCTCAGGAGTGCTTTGATGTAATCAAAAAGCACCTTACAAAGACAAGCGGAACTCCCGTAAGCAAGGGTAAAATTATTGTGGCAACCGTAAAGGGCGACATTCACGATATCGGCAAGAACATTGTAAAGGTTCTTCTTGATAACTACGGCTACACAGTTGTTGACCTCGGTCGTGATGTTGACCCTCAGCTTATTGTTGATACTGCCGTTGAACAGAATATTACAATGATAGGACTTTCGGCTCTTATGACAACAACCCTCAAGAGTATGGAAGACACAATAAGGCTTGTAAGAGAATGTAAGGAACTTCAGAATCCCGACGGCTCAAGCAAATGTACAATATTTGTCGGCGGTGCGGTTCTTACAAAGGACTACGCTATGAAAATCGGCGCTGACTACTACTGCCGTGACGCAAAAGAAAGCGTTGACACGGCAAAGCTCGTTCTCGGCTGATTTAGTGACATATATCGTCAAATGTTTATTGAATGTACGCCCTGCCTGTGATAAAATGGTGGAAGGATGATTTTTGTAATTACCGCTTTTTGCGGAAAGGATGAACTTTATGCGTGGATTATTTAACAGATTCGCCAATTTTATGCAGGGCAGGTACGGCACGGATAAGCTCAACAATGCACTCTGGGTGCTGTTGCTCATACTGTGGTTCGTGAATATTTTTGTGTGGAACCGTGTTGCAAGATACATCATTGACGGAATAATGCTCTTGATTATCGTGCTTATCTGTTTTCGTATGTTCTCACGCAACATTGTTGCAAGAAGTGCCGAAAACAGAAAATTTCTTCCGATTTACAATGCGGTAACAGGTTGGTTCAAACTGACCTTCAAGAAAATTCGTGACCGCAAGGACTACCGTTATATCAAGTGTCCCGTGTGCAAGGCGCAGCTTCGTGTTCGCAACAAAAAAGGCAATCATACTGTTCGCTGTCCGAAATGCGGAAGTGAATTTAACAAAAAAATATGACCGCAGAATCTGCGGTTGCAACGAAATAATTTTGCGATAAAACTAAATAAAAACAGAGATTTGACCACAGGCAGTATAACAGGCGGCCTGTGGTCTTTTGCAGTACCGCTTATGCTCGGCAATGTGTTTCAGCAGTTTTACAACCTTGCCGATACATGGGTGGTCGGAAAATATGTGGCGACAATGCCCTTGCGGCAGTCGGCTCGTCATATGATAGATTTTTTGTGTACGGATTTAAGCGAAGCGATAAAGCGTTTATAAATTGAAAATTACGGTGAGCCGCCGTTCCCAATTCGTGTAGATAGTTTGTGAATGTCAAAAAACAAACTATGCCCGAGCGTAAGGTTTAATTAAATGTAAAATTGAAAATTGAAAATTGAAAATGGAAAATTAATGTCGGGCAGACAGTTTGTAATATCAAAAAATATATTATGCCCGAGCGTAGTATTGTAACCGTTTGTACAAATAACCAAAACCTTTGTTATTGATTTTTAAAAAATCAACAACAAAGTATTTTGACGGGAACAAGTAAATATAAAAACTTTTTTGTAAAAAACGAAACAAAAATATATATCCTGCTTTGAATTTCTTGTGTAAAACACTTTACAAATCGGTGTTTAAGTGATAAAATTTAAGATGATACAAAGTATCCGTACCGCTTGTTGATTTACGGTGCGTAATTAACGGGTATCGAAAATTTATGCGGCATCATTTCCTTTGCCGCTTTGATTAAAAAGGAGGACGATTCCATTGGCAAGAAAAATGAAAACTATGGATGGTAACAGCGCAGTAGCTCATGTTTCTTATGCGTTTACCGATGTTGCGGCTATCTATCCTATTACACCTTCTTCCGTAATGGCTGACCTTACCGACAAGTTCTCGCACAGGGTGCCAAGAACCTTTTTGGCAGACAGGTTCAGGTAACGGAAATGCAGTCGGAGGGCGGCGCATCAGGTGCTGTTCACGGCTCACTCGCAGCAGGTGCTTTGACCACAACTTACACAGCATCACAGGGCCTGCTCCTTATGATTCCGAATATGTACAAGATGGCAGGCGAGCTCCTTCCGGGCGTTATTCATGTATCAGCCCGTGCGCTCACAAGCCACGCACTTTCTATTTTTGGTGACCACTCAGATATCTACGCTTGCCGTCAGACAGGTTATGCAATGCTTTGTTCAAACAATCCTCAGGAATGTATGGACCTTGCCGCTGTTGCTCACCTTGCAGCTATTGAAGGCAGAGTTCCTTTCCTTCATTTCTTTGACGGTTTCAGAACTTCTCACGAAATTCAGAAGATTGAGGAGTGGGATTACGCAGACCTCGCCGATATGCTTAACTGGGATGCAGTTGAGGCTTTCCGTCGTCGTGCTCTTAACCCTGAGCATCCTGTAACAAGAGGTACTGCTCAGAACGACGATATCTTCTTCCAGGCAAGAGAAGCTTGTAACAAGTATTATGACGCAGTTCCCGAAGTTGTTGTTAAGTACATGGACAAGGTTAATGCTAAGATCGGCACTGACTACAAGCCGTTCAACTACTACGGTGCAGAGGATGCAGAGCATGTTATCGTTGCTATGGGTTCTGTTTGTGACTGTACGGAAGAAGTTGTTGATTACCTCAATGCCGCAGGCGAAAAGGTCGGTCTTCTTAAAGTTCACCTTTACAGACCTTTCGTTGCCGACTATATGCTCAGAGAGCTTCCTAAGACTGTTAAGACAATCTCTGTTCTTGACAGAACAAAGGAACCCGGTTCAATCGGCGAACCTCTTTATCTTGATGTTCTCGCCGCTATCAACGGTTCGGACTTTGCAGGTGTAAAGGTTTACACAGGCAGATACGGTCTTGGCTCAAAGGATACAACACCGGGCGACATCATCGCTGTTTACAGAAACGCTGAAAGCGAAACACCTAAGAGAAGATTTACAATCGGCATTGTTGATGATGTTACAAACCTCTCACTTCCGATTGTTGAAAATCCCGATACAACTCCGAAGGGTACACACAGCTGTAAGTTCTGGGGTCTTGGTGCTGACGGTACTGTCGGTGCTAACAAGAACTCAATCAAGATTATCGGCGATAACACCGATATGTATGCTCAGGGCTACTTTGCATATGACTCAAAGAAGTCGGGCGGTCTTACAGTTTCTCACCTTCGTTTCGGTAAAACTCCCATTAAGTCAACATACTACATTTCAAAGGCAGACTTTGTTGCCTGTCACAATCCGTCTTATGTTGACAAGTACGATATTGTTGATGACCTTAAAGAAGGCGGTTCATTCCTTCTTAACTGCCCATGGGATACAGAAGAGCTTTCTGAGCGTCTCCCGGGTAAGATGAAGAAGATTCTCGCTGAAAGACACATCAACTTCTACACAATTGACGGTATCAAGATCGGTAAGGAAATCGGTCTCGGCGGTCGTATCAACACAGTTCTTCAGTCAGCATTCTTCAAGATTGCAGATATCATTCCTGCCGACAAGGTAAGGAGCTTATGAAGGCTGCCGCTAAGAAGTCATACATGAAGAAAGGTCAGGCTATCGTAGATATGAACTACGCCGCTATTGACCGTGGTATGGAAGACCTCAAGAAGGTTGAAATTCCTGCTGATTGGGCTAACGCTGTTGATAATTCAGTTGCCGACAAGGCAGAGGGTAACGGTGCTCTCGTTGAGTATGTAAACGAAATCCTCAAGCCTGTAAATGCGTATAAGGGTAACAAGCTCCCTGTTTCAACATTTATGGATCATGTTGACGGTACTGCTCCTAACGGTTCTGCCGCTTATGAAAAGAGAGGTATCGCAGTTGATGTTCCCGAATGGAATCCTGAAAACTGTATTCAGTGTAACAGATGTGCAATCGTATGTCCTCACGCTGTAATCCGTCCTGTTGCCATGACAGCCGATGAGCTTGCAAAAGCTCCCGAGGGTACAAAGAGCCTCCCGATGATGGGACTTAAGGACCTCAACTTTGTAATGACAGTTTCAACACTCGACTGTACAGGTTGCGGCGCTTGTGCTCAGGTTTGTCCGGGTAAGAAGGGCGCTAAGGCTCTCACAATGCAGCCAATCGACTCACAGCGTCCTAAGCAGGCAGTATTTGACTACGCTCTCACACTTGAAGATAAGCCTGAAGTTCACGAGAAGTTCAAGTTCACTACAGTTAAGGGCAGTCAGTTCAAACAGCCGTTGCTTGAATTCTCAGGCGCTTGCGCAGGCTGCGGTGAAACACCATACGCAAAGCTTGTTACACAGCTCTTCGGTGACAGAATGTTCATCGCCAACGCAACAGGCTGTTCATCAATTTGGGGTGCATCTGCTCCTGCAACACCTTATACAAAGAATAAGAAGGGTTACGGTCCTGCTTGGCAGAACTCACTCTTTGAAGATAACGCAGAGTTCGGTCTTGGTATGGCTCTTGGTCAGAAGGCTATCCGCAACAGACTTATCGAGTATGTTGAGGGTATTCAGAAGGATACAGACAGCGCTGACCTCAAGACAGCTTGCCAAAACTATCTCGACACAGTAACAGATTCAACTTCAAGCCGTCCTGCAACAGACGCTCTTATCGCTGAACTCGAAAAGAACACAGAGGATGCAAAGGTTGGCGAACTTGTTAAGAAAACACTCGTTGACAAGGACGAACTTGCTAAGAAGTCAATGTGGATCTTCGGCGGTGACGGTTGGGCTTACGATATCGGTTTCGGCGGTCTTGACCATGTAATCGCATCAGGCGAAAATGTTAATATTCTCGTATTCGATACTGAGGTTTATTCTAACACAGGCGGTCAGGCTTCAAAGGCTACTCCTGTAGGTTCGGTTGCACAGTTTGCCGCCGCAGGTAAGGCTGTTAAGAAGAAAGACCTCGCCGCTATTGCAATGAGCTACGGCTATGTTTATGTTGCACAGTGCGCTATGGGTGCTGACAACAATCAGGTTCTCAAGGCTATGGTTGAGGCTGAAAGCTACAACGGTCCGTCACTCGTAATCTGCTACGCTCCGTGTATCAACCACGGCATCAAGGGTGGCATGGGCATTGCTCAGCTTGAGGAGAAAAAGGCTGTTGAGGCAGGTTACTGGAACATCTTCCGTTATGATCCTCGTCTTGCAGACGAAGGAAAGAATCCGTTCATGCTTGACGGTAAAGCTCCTTCTGCATCATATCGTGACTTTATCATGGGCGAAGTTCGTTATAACTCTCTCACTCGTTCATTCCCCGAAAGAGCAGAAAAACTCTTTGAAAAGGCTGAAAAGGTTGCTGCTGATAAGTATGCTCACCTTGAAAAGCTTGCAAGCCTTCCCGATGCCGAATAATTTTGGCTAAAGCTTGTACAAAGTGAATATGTGAATAAATAAAAAATTCTCCCGAATATGGCATTTGCCGTGTTCGGGATTTTTTTAATTGAAAATTGAAAATGGAAAATTGTAGCGGCGTTCAGTGAACGCCAATCGAACCGATTGCAAAATTGGTTCGACTACAGGCAATGGCAGAAATTTTCCGTTTAAATAACACTTTATAAATGAAACTTGTGAAACGGGCGAACACGGTTCGCACCTACAACATACATTGCAAAAATAATTGGAATTTTATACTTGGTCAAAATATGTATGTTGCTGTGTGGTTGATTTGGCTTTGCAACCAAATCAAATGGCGGTCACTGACCGCCGCTACTGTATGTACAAACAATTACTATGTTATGCTCGGGCAATATTTGTAATTTACTATTAAAACCGTCTGCACGAACACACGAATATAAAAAATGCGGTGGCACATTGCCAACCGCATTTTTATTTTGCATTTTCAATTTTCAACTTTCAATTTGACAATCACGCAACCGTTACCGTAATCGTTACGCTTGATGTTCTTTTAAGCACATCGGTGACTGAATATGTTACCTTGTACTTGCCTTTTCGGGTGGTTACTACATTGCCGAACTTCGATATTCGATGTTATGTCGTTGCCGCAGGTGTCAACGGCTGTTACTCCGGCAAGGGCGTAAAATTCGCCGCCGCTTTTGATTGTGTAATCGTTTGCACCGCTGATTATTGGTGTTGCTTTTGCATACGGGCATTTTTTATTGCTGTCTGTCGGATCCCATTTGTTGGTGAAATCGGTGATTTTGATTGCATCCGGTTTTCCGAGAGGGCCTGCATTTTCTGCATCGTCATATATGCTTACATTCGTGCCTGTGGGGCAGTTGTCATAAACCCACTTTGCATCCGAAACCGCAAGTCTTACGCATCCTTGTGATGCCTGTTCGCCAAGCTTGTTGAACTCCTCAAGCTCCAAATCTTCTTCGCTCATTGAGTAGTAGGGAACGGAGTGGAAAAGATAATCGCCCGAAATTCCGCTGATGTATCTTCCGAAAACATCGCCCACAAGGAAAAGCCATTCGGACTTGATTCCGATTGTGTAGTCACCCGTGATTGTCGAATTGTCAAGACCTGTGGAGCAAATCATCGCCCTTACGGGGATTGTGTACTTGCCCTTTTCGTCATATGTGTAAACCGTCACGCAGTTTGCCGTGCGGTTGACCTTGATTGCGTACAGGTTTTTTGCCGTATTACGCTTGTTGCTTTCAAGCTTGTCAAGATTTGCCGTTATACAGGTTGAGTAGCTTTGCTGTTTTTTCACAGTTGATTTTGACACCGTAACCTGAAATTCCGATTTTGATTTGTCTTTTGAAATGGCAGAAATCAGAGCCGTACCCTCTTTGAGAGCGTCAACCCTTCCGCCGTCATCAACGGTAACAATTTTACTGTCCGAGCTTGTCCATTTGGTAACGGATTTTGCTTTTTCGGATGACAGTTCAATAAGCTTTGATTCGCCGACTTTTAATGTGAGCGAATGACCTTGCTCGGAAATGTCATATTTTCGGTTACTGCGGTATCAGGCGTCTGCGGTTTTGGAGAATTTCGAGAATCATTTCCGAAAATTCCCGTCAGACGCATAATATGCAGGTTGCAATGAGGACAACACAAAGTAAAAGAATGAAAATTTTCTTTTTCATAGATTACCTATCCTTATAGAATTTAACATTAAATGGTTACAAAATTTTAACCTTTGTATATTATAACTTTTTTTTCGACAATCTTGCAAGTGCTATTTTAAATCGGCAGGAAATGTGGTAAAATGTCAGTCGGAGAATATTTTGTATTTTCCAAACTAACAATTTATGGTGATAATTATGGCACATCCGATTAAACATTTCAGAACAATAACCCGTCACAGGCACAAGGTAATTGCCAACTGTGCAAGGGCAGGAATTCTCAGACAGGGATTAATACACGATTTGTCAAAGTATTCGCCTACAGAATTTATTCCGGGTGCAAAGTATTTTCAGGGCACGAGAAGTCCCAATGAAAAGGAAAGAGAGCTGTACGGCTATTCACAGGCGTGGATGCATCACAAGGGCAGAAACCGTCACCATTACGAATACTGGAACGATTACAACCCAAAGACAAAGCAGATTGAAAATGTTGAAATGCCTGTAAAATATGTTATCGAAATGTTCTGCGACCGAGTTGCCGCAAGCAAAATCTACAACGGCAAAAATTACACGGACGGCGCTCCGTTTACATATTTTTGCAGAATCAGAGGCAAACACCGTATGCACCCCAACACTGAGGCTTTGCTTGAAAAATTATTGGTTATGCTGAGAGATGAGGGTGAAGAAAAGACCTTTGCATATATAAGAAGTATGAAAAAGTGATTGTTTGCGCGAATCCTCCCGTCTGAAATATAGTTGCAATGCTACCACTACAGATTTGCACAAACAAAAAACTATATTATGCTCGGGCATAATATGTTTTTGATATTGCAAACTATCTACACGAATAGGGGACGGCGCTCGCCGTAAGGAGTGATAATATGAAACCGACATGGTTATAACTGCTATGATTGAATATTTTGGAAGTGACAAGAAAAGGATTCACCATTTTCTCAAGGTTTATTCATTCGCAAAGACAATCGGTGAAAGTGAAAATCTTTTGCCCGACGATCAGGAGCTTCTTGAAATCTCCGCAATTGTTCACGATATCGGCATAAAGGTGAGCGAAGAAAAGTACGATTCGTCTGCAGGAAAGTATCAGGAGCTTGAAGGCCCTCACGAGGCTGAAAAGTTGCTTGCCGCTCTCGGCTACGAAAAAACATTTATTGACAAAGTTTGTTACCTTGTGGGACACCATCACACCTATGGAAATATTGATACTTTGCCGTACCGAATTTTGGTAGAGGCTGACTTCCTTGTGAACCTTTATGAGGACGATTCAAGCCGCAGTGCAGCAGAGCAGGCATACGACAAAATATTCCGCACAAATACAGGAAAAAATCTGCTGAAAATAATGTTCCTCATACCCTAAAATTGTACTCATTTACCATAGTGTTTTGAGCGTGAAAAAGTGGTGTAAAAAGTATCTCAAAATGCTTGACAAACGCCCTTAAAAAGTGTTATTTTAATGGTGTTGGTTATATGATTATAAAAGTGAATAAATGACAGAATACAAGGATGTTATGACGATTTTTCAAGGAGCTGACCTTACCGGGCGTCTGCTTGGAATTGAGTGGCATTTTTTTGTGTCATATACAAAATTCAGTATTAATTATCATTATCGGAGGTTTTACAGTAATGAGAGAAGAATGGACAAATTTTGCAGGTGGCAAATGGGAGTCCGACATTGATGTCAGAGACTTCATTCAGAGAAACTACACACCTTATGACGGCGACCAGTCTTTCCTTGAAGGTCCTACAGAAGCTACAGACAAGCTCTGGGGCGAGCTCAAGGAACTCCAGAAGGAAGAAAGAGCCAAGGGCGGCGTTCTTGATATGGAACTGAGGTTGTAAGCGGCATCACAGCTTACGGCGCTGCATATCTTGATAAAGACCTTGAAAAGGTTGTAGGTCTTCAGACAGACAAGCCTCTCAAGCGTGCATTTATGCCTTACGGCGGTATCAAATGGCTGAGCAGTCATGCCAGATGTATGGCTACACTCCAAGCCCTAAACTCCACGAAATCTTTACAAAATATCACAAGACTCACAACCAGGTGTATTCGATATCTACACTCCCGAGATGAAGCTTGCCCGTCACAACAAGATTCTTACAGGTCTTCCCGACACATACGGCAGAGGCAGAATCGTCGGTGACTACAGAAGAGTTGCTCTTTACGGTATTGACCGTCTTATCGAAGGCAAGAAAGAGGACTTTGCAGAAACAAACCGTCAGGGTATGAGAAGAGGCGACTTCCAGCTTCGTGAAGAAATCGCCGATCAGATTCGTGCTCTTAACGATATGAAGGAAATGGCACTTTCTTACGGCTTTGATATTTCACAGCCTGCTAAGAACGCTGCAGAGGCAGTTCAGTGGCTCTACTTCGGTTATCTTGCTGCTATCAAGACTCAGAACGGCGCTGCAATGAGCGTTGGTCGTGTATCAACATTCCTCGACATCTACATCGAGCGTGACCTTGAGAACGGTACACTTACAGAATCACAGGCTCAGGAACTCGTTGACCACTTTGTTATGAAGTGCCGTATGGTTAAGTTTGCAAGAATTGAGTCTTACAACCAGCTCTTCTCGGGCGACCCTGTATGGGCTACACTCGAAGTTGCAGGTCTTGGCATTGACGGCCGTTCAATGGTTACAAAGAACGACTACCGTTTCCTCCACACACTTGAGAATATGGGACCTTCACCTGAGCCAAACCTCACAGTTCTTTATTCTTCAAGACTTCCGGAGAACTTCAAGAAGTATGCTGCTCATATTTCAGTTACAACAAGCTCAATTCAGTACGAGAATGATGATGTAATGCGTCCTGTATGGGGCGATGATTACTCAATCTGCTGCTGCGTATCCGCAACACAGACAGGTAAGGAAATCCAGTTCTTCGGCGCAAGAGCTAACCTTGCTAAGTGCCTTCTCTACGCTATCAACGGCGGTATTGATGAAAAGACAAAGATGCAGGTTGGTCCTGAATATACACCTATCACATCAGAGTACCTTGATTATGACGAAGTTATCAAGAAGTATGACACAATGATGGATTGGCTTGCTCACCTCTATGTAGGCACACTTAACATGATTCACTACATGCATGATAAGTACTACTATGAGGCAGCAGAAATGGCTCTTATTGATACAGATGTAAGAAGAACATTTGCAACAGGTATTGCAGGCTTCTCACATGTTGTTGACTCACTCAGCGCTATTAAGTACGCTAAGGTTAAGGTTATCCGTGACGAGGACGGCGTTGCTGTTGACTTTGAAACAGAGGGTGACTTCCCAAGATACGGTAACAATGACGAGAGAGCAGATAAGATTGCCGTTGATCTTCTCAAGACATTCATGCTAAGCTCAAGTATTGCCACACATACAGAGATTCAGAGCCTACAACTTCTATCCTTACAATCACATCAAATGTTGTTTACGGTAAGGCTACAGGTTCACTTCCTGACGGCAGAAAAGCCGGCGAGCCGCTTTCACCGGGTGCTAACCCAAGCTACGGTGCAGAGCAGAACGGTCTTCTTGCTTCACTTAACTCTGTTGCTAAGCTTCCTTACGAGTACGCTCTTGACGGTATTTCAAATACTCAGACAATCAACCCGGGTGCTCTCGGACACAACGACGACGAGCGTGTTGACAACCTCGTAATGTTATGGACGGCTACTTTGATCAGGGCGCACACCACCTCAATGTAAATGTATTTGGTACAGAAAAACTCATTGACGCTATGGAGCATCCTGAGAAGGAAGAGTACGCTAACTTCACAATCCGTGTATCGGGTTATGCTGTTAAGTTCATCGACCTTACAAGAGAGCAGCAGCTGGATGTTATTGCCAGAACCTGCCACGACAGAATGTAATGTCGGACAACGCTGTTAAAGGCTTTGTACACTCAATAGAAACTTTTGGCTCTGTTGACGGTCCGGGCGTGAGATTTGTGATTTTTCTGAGCGGTTGCGCAATGCGTTGCCAGTTCTGCCACAATCCCGACACATGGAAACACGATGAAAACACCGTGGAATACACCGCCGACGAGTTGCTTAATAAAGCGCTTGCATACCGCCCCTATTGGAAAAATAAGGGCGGTATCACAGTAAGCGGAGGTGAGCCGCTTTTACAGATTGACTTTTTGCTTGATTTGTTCAAGAAGGCTAAAAAACAGGGCGTTAATACCTGTATTGACACAAGCGCCAACCCGTTTACAACCAAAGAGCCGTTCTATTCAAAGTGGAAAGAGCTAATGGAATATACGGATTTGCTGTTGCTTGATATAAAGCATATCGACAACGAACAGCACAAAATCCTTACAGGACAGCCAAACACCAATATTCTTGAAATGGCAAGACAGCTTTCCGATATGGGCAAGCCCGTATGGATAAGACATGTTCTTGTGCCTGAAAGAAATGATAAGGACGAGTATCTTTTCAGACTTGCCGACTTCATTCACTCACTCAAGAATGTTGAGCGTGTCGAGGTTCTTCCTTACCACACCCTCGGTGTGTACAAGTGGAAAGCACTCGGCTATGACTATCCTCTCGAGGGCATTAATCCCCCGACAAAAGAGCGTGTTAAGAATGCGGAAATGATTCTTAACGGCGAAAAAACAAGAGATTAATTTCTTATATAACAACGGCAGTACCGATTTTTTTGGTACTGCGTTTTTGTTTTGATTTTTATTTGTTATTCTGCTTTTGCAGAATTTTGCAATAATAAAACAGCTTACTGCCGTATTCAATATAAAACTATTGAAAAATTGCGCAGAATATGGTACAATTCACCCAACAAAGCATTGATTTTACAAACAATTACTACATATTTCTAATTTGAAAGGAGTAAAGTAATGAAATCAGAAAACATAAAAAAATTCGGTTGTGTTTTGCTTAGTGCCATAATGCTTTCGGGCATTTCGGTGTGTGCTGTATCTGCCGAAGAAAAATCAACGGAAATTCATATCGTTCACACAAATGATATTCACGGCTACTACAAGTCCACATCGGGCGGTCAAATCGGTTTTGAGGCAGTCAAGACCATTGCGGACAAGGAAAATGCCGATTTGATACTTGATGCAGGCGACACCTTTCACGGACAGTCATTTGCCACCGTTGAAGAGGGAAAAAGCATTGCCGAGCTTATGGACGCTGTAGGTTATGACGCAATGACACCCGGCAATCACGATTGGTCATACAGTGCCGACAGGCTGAGAGAGCTTGACAGAGAAAGCTCTTTTACCATACTTGCCTCAAATGTGGCAGACACAAACGGCAACAGATATTTTGACAACAACTTTTATATAAAGAATGTTACTGCTGATGACGGCACAAAGGTAAGAGTCGGAGTTTTCGGCGTTATTGACGAAGATTTTTACACATCAACATCGGCAAAGAATGTTGAAAATGTTCGCTTTGAAAATTCAGCCGAAACAGCGACAGCGTACGCGAATTTTCTCAGAGATGACGAGAATTGTGATATTATACTTGCGCTGACTCATAATGCAAACCCCGAAAAATTCATTGCAGAAACATCGGGCATTGATGCGGTAATCGCAGGTCATCAGCACATTCTCATTGACAAATACTGTACTGACAGTGACGGCAAGAGCGTAAAGCTTGTTGAGGCAAACTGCTTTTTCAAAAATGTAGGTGTGCTTACTCTGACATATTCCAATGAAAAGGGCGTTACCGATGCAGTCGAAAAAACATATTCGTCTGCCGATACTCAGGGGATGTCCGATGAAAAGATTGCGTCCGATATTTCTGCGATTGAAAAGCGTGAACAGAGCGTACTCAGCGAAGTAATCGGCGAGAGCAGTAGGGAGTACGCTTACAGCTGGGAAGAGCTGAGAACAAGCGAGCAGGAGATAGTAGAATTGTAACAGCCGCTTATCTTGACTTTACGGGTGCTGATGTTGCAATGGAGAATGCAGGCGGAATCCGTGGGGGTATTCCAAAGGGTAATGTGACATATTCCGATTTGATTTCAATTTCACCCTACGGCAATGTGCTTGTTGAAAAGGAGCTTACAGGTCAGCAGATTATTGATATTCTTGAATTTTCAGTTGACCTTATGAAGAAAAACAATGCGGTTTATGACCTTCAAAAGCAGGCGATAAAGGACGGGGAAGACCCGTATCAGTACAGCTGGCCCGATAACAGCGGTTCTGTAATGCAGTTCAGCGGTTTAAGTGCGGCATATGACTATTCAAAGCCGTACGGCGGCAGAGTGTCAGATGTAAAAATCAGTGGAAAGGCAATTGACACTTTAAAAACTTACAGAGTGGTTTCAAATAACTATGCGTTTGACAGTTCCGATTACGGCGATGTTGCGTCGCTCCCGACCGTGAAAGAATATACCACCTGCGAACAAATTCTGCGTGATTATATCGGCAAGGGCGATTTTGAAAAGGCTGCCGCAAATGCAAATCTTGTTGAGAAATCGTCACCGTCGGAAGAACCGACTGCTACTCAGGAACAGACTGTTCAGACTGCTCCGACGGGTGAGCCTGCAACTGTCGGTACAACCTCTGTAAATCCGACTTCGGCAACAGGCGGTGCCGCAACATCGGACAGCACTCCTTCACAGCCTGATAAAACGGCGGTGTTCAGACAGGAGTGACAGCAACGGCTGTTATGATGCTTGTTGTAATTTCGGGCGGAGTGCTTTTTGCCCTTGCAGAGCGTAAAAAGAGAATATAACACACTGACAGCCATTTGTGCAAAGATTATCAGTTGCCTATTGAAAAATTTGTAAAAATGATATAAAATAGCAATAAGTAGAAAAATACGGTTTTTCCGCTGATTTATATTAATACTGAAAGAGGTGCCGGAATGGATAAAAACAAAAAATTATTCTACACAATAATCGGTGCAATCTCTGCACTTGCGGCTGCCACAGCAGCATTTCTCGCTTTAAAAAAGCACAGATGTGCAGAGCAGAAGCTTATTGAGGAAATTGACGATATTGTTTCCGAAAAAGAGCCTGAGGAGGCTGCAAAGGAAGAACCGCAGGCAGAAGTTACAGCCGATGAGCTTGCTGAGGAAGAATAAGCAACAAGTTGTTGCACCAATTCGGGGAGCAGTATTTGCATGTGCAAAAGTTAAATACCCGAGCGGTGCTTTCAATTAAGAATTGAAAGTTGAAAACAGATAATGATGTCGGCGGTGTGCCACCGCAGTCTATTCAAGAAAACAGTTTAAAAAAGAAAATGCATCAGTTGCCAGAAAAGGTCTGATGCATTTTGTTTTGTGAGAAGCAACCGTAAGCCTTAATTTCCTCTGAATTTAAGATAAACGGCATAGACAGCCTTTTTAATTTTTTGAATTGGCGTAAGCTTGAAACCCTTCTTTTTCATAAGACTGAGAATTTCTGCATAATAGTCCTTGTTCTGATGTTTGAGGACATAGTTCATATATTTGTTTTTGTCTCTGTAAAATTTCGGAATATCAAAAACATTCTTATACAGTTCAAGTTTTCCGAGTACCATAAGCTCAAATTGCGTTCTGACGCACTTTTCACAGTGACCGCAGTTGTTCTCACCGTAGTAACACACATTGAGGTTATCATATGTAATCGGAAATTTTGAAATGAAGTCAACCTTTTCAAGTCTTGTCTTTTCAAGACCTGTAATGTAAAAAGCGGTACTTTCGGTACTCAGCATACTTGCCGTAAATGCCTCATAGTGTGCCGAGCCGGTGTCGCATTGTTTTATCGAAAAACTGCTTATCGGGTATCCCGACGCATAATAGTAGTTTTTGAAAAATTTCTGCATACACAAGACCGCCGAAAAGCTGCAATAATGATGAACCTTTACATACGGCAGGGTAAGGTGTTCACCGAGATTTGAATTGATGTCAATCAACGGCATATCAAAGATTTTTGCGGATTTTTTTGCAATTTCAAGACGATTTGCGTACAACTCGGCAGACTGTTCGGGTGTGTAATTTGCCGTACTTCTGTGGGAGCCGACATTGAAAAAGGTAAGATGACTCAGCTTTTCCGTGCTGTTTTCGGAAAGACTGCAAATTGTGTCAAATGAATCCACACCTCTCGAAAATCCTGTTGCCGACGCATTTTTGCAGCAGTAGTTTTCCTGTGTAAGCTCTTTTGCAGATATCGAAATTTTGTTGAATAATTTTGAATTTTTTGTAAGAACGGGAATGAAAATTTCATTAAGCTGAAAACACAGTTGCTTCGACATCTTTGCTTCTGCCGAAATATTCAGACTGTTGTTCATTGCATACGGCAACAGCGCAACAACGAATGCGTCGGCACTTTCGGTCAGATAGTCAGCATACTTTGCATCAACATCAAACCAGAGAGTGTAGGAAGGCTTTCCGTTTTCGCTGATTTTTGAACAGAGTCTGGCACGATTATCAAGTTTTTCAATTTTCGGTTTGCCGATAATCAATGTTTCCATACTTTTACCCTCAAATTAATCTCTGAAAAACAAATCTCTTGTGTAAACCTTTTCTTTTACACAGTCAAGAACGGAGCTGTATCTGTTTGCAACGATTACATCCGATTTTGTGACGAACTTTTCAAAGTCGTTTTCAACGCCAAAGCCCTCGAATAAATCGACTTTAAGTGTCGGTTCGTAGATGATTAACTCGATGCCGTTATTTTTCAAAAGCTCCATAACGCTCTGAATTGAGCTTTGTCTGAAGTTATCGGAATTTGACTTCATTGTAAGGCGGTAAATTCCGACAGTTTTTGGATTTTTATTCATAATCTGCGATGTAATAAATTCTTTTCTTGTCTTGTTAGATGTTACAACAGCGCTGATTATGTCATTCGGAACATCCGAAAAGTTCGCCTTGAGCTGTTTTGTGTCCTTTGGCAGACAGTAACCGCCGTAGCCAAAGGACGGATTGTTGTAGTGATTTCCGATTCTCGGATCAAGACATACACCGTCAATGATACTTTTAGTGTTAAGATTCTTCATTTCGGCATATGTGTCAAGCTCATTGAAAAAGCTGACACGCATTGCAAGGTATGTATTTGCAAAAAGCTTGACCGCCTCTGCTTCGGTGTAGTCCATAAAGAGAGTGTCTATGTTTTCCTTAATTGCACAGTCTGCAAGTGCCGTTGCAAAAGTCTCGGCAGATTTTTGCAGTTCTTCATTTGCCATATCAACACCGACAATGATTCTTGACGGATAGAGGTTATCATAGAGAGCCTTGCCCTCACGCAAAAATTCGGGACTGAAAAGAATTTTTGTGTATTTGTATTTTTCAATAACACTTTTTGTGTATCCAACCGGTATAGTGGATTTGATAACTATAACCGCATTTGGGTTGCATTCAATTACAAGCTCAATTACAGCCTCAACGGACGATGTATCAAAAAAGTGTCTTTCGTCATCGTAATTGGTAGGAGTAGAGATAATTACAAAATCAGCATTTTTGTACGCAGATTTTGCATCGACGGTTGCAACCAAATTTAATTTTTTGTCAGCAAGATATTCTTCGATTTCCCTGTCGGCAATCGGAGATTTCTTTTCATTGATTAACTTTACCTTGCTTTCAACTACATCAACAGCGGTTACCTCGTGTTTCTGCGAAAGAAGTACAGCGTTTGAAAGACCTACATACCCTGTCCCGGCAATTGCTATTTTCATTTGGTTTCACCTGATTACTTTTTTAATAATTTTTTTGCCTTTTGAATCTGTGACGGACTGAGAATTGACTTTGCTTTTTCCATCATCTTGAGCTTCATTCCGCCAAATTCATTCTGTTGTCATGAAAAAGCCTGTTAATAAGCTTTGCGTCCTCTTCCATATCGGTGAAAATCTCAACAAAAATCGGTCGGTCGGATTCTTCTGCAAGTGTAGGAATAATGTTGTCAACTTCTTCCTTGGTTGTTGCGCTGTAATAGTCATATCCGAGTGATTCAATCCAGCCCTTTGCGCCCTTGTGATGTTCGGCACAGATGTACTGATTGATTGTAGGAATCTTTTCCTTGCCCATAAAGAAGTGGAATTCTGAACCGCCGCCGTTGTTGAGAAGAATAATTCTCGCATTGTTCTTGATTCCTCTGATGCCTGCGGAGTTCATATCATAGAAGAAACTGAGGTCGCCCACAACGCAAAAGGCAAGCTCGTCTGTTGCCGATGCCTGTCCGAAGAACGAAGACATACAGCCGTCAATACCCAGAGCGCCGATATTGCTGTAAACCTTGACATTCGGTTTCAAATTGAAGAACTGCATAGTTCTTGTACTGCTGAGAATTGCAAGGTGCAGAACAGAACGGTCGGGAATAATTTCAGCAAGCTTTTTGGCAACATACATATTTGAGAACGGAAGATTGCTTGAATAATCAAGCATTTTGATATCGTCATTCCACATATTGTAGTATGTCATATCATTTTTTGAATCCTGCGGTGCGTTCTCTGCAAAGCAGTTGAAGAAATACTGCGGTGTACATTCAAATACATCTGTCAGCTTGTCGGAAAAATCTCTGATTCTTCCCGCAGTATCAATTTGCCAGTGAACAAATTTTTCCTTGTGAGCCTTAATCATAGGCTTGAGTTTATATGAAGCAATATTGTTGCCGAACGAAATAATAAGATCGGGCATAACTCGCCGAACATTCCCTGCATTGAGCATTCTGACAAAGGATAGGTCATAAGGCAGCCCTTGCACTTGAGGTTTGACATATGCTCAAACCGGATTATAAGGCAATTGTAATTTCTCAAGAAACTTCTCAACGCACGCTCTGTCATCTTCCGAGAAACAGTTGTTCTGACCGGCAATGACAAGAATTTTCTTATATTTTGAAAGCCTTTCTGCATATTCACGCCACTTCTCGGAGGCATATCGGGAGAAATTCTGTTGATTTTCCTAACCTGAGGAAGATTTTCACAATCATATACAGCTGAGTTTTCAACAATCGGAATATTGATATGCACAGGTCCTGTTCCGTGATGGTCAAGCTCCGAAAGAGCCTCGTTAATAAGTCTTTCGCAGTACCATCTGTCATTTCCGCCACGCACAACGGAAGATTAACGGATTTTTTTGTAACCGATTCAAAAATATTGACCTGCTGGGTTTTCTGCAGCATAAGCTGATTTAATCTGTACGGGTCTTTGTCAGCGGTAATTGCGACAATCGGAACATCCTGATAAAATGCCTCTGTCATACCCGGAAGATAGTTGCTTACAGCCGTACCCGAGGTACAGATACAGGCAACGGGGGATTTTGTCTGTTGTGCAAGTCCGATGCCGTAATACACGGCACTTCTCTCGTCAACGACCGAATGACACTCAAAAAAATCGTCATTTTCAAGTGAATGAATTATAGGAATATCACTGCCTCCGGGAGAAAGCACCAATTTGTTGATATTATATTTTTTCAGAAGTGCAGTGAGCAACTGAATGCTTTTTATTGTAGAATACATACGCTTTCCTCCGCTTTAGTTTTTGATAATTCCGGAACCGCCTGTAATCAGAGCGGTTTTGCCGTCAAGAATATTGTTATTCTCCTTTTGTACATACACGGGAACAACATTTTTTGCTTTAAATGTTTTGATTATGCCTGTCTGACTTTTTTTAGTGTATTTTTAAGACTCATTTTAACCACCGCTGACAAAGGATTTAAGATAATCCAAAGATATTATTGTCTGGTTCTTGATTTTTTTGTTCACATCGTACCAGTTTATTTCGGTTTCTCGGCAGTTTCCGTCAACAATTTCACGGTCGATTCCAAGACTTTTCAAAAGACCTTCGGAGCGGATGTTTCTTCCGCTTTTGTTCTTGAATTCAACAAAAAGATTCTTGTTGAAAATAACAGAAAACGCTGTTCCGTGAAACGAGTTTGTAACAACATATTCGGCATTTTTGAAACAGCCGACAAATTCCTCAACAGTAGGTGCAACAATATAATTTATACCGTGACTTACAGGGTGAGGTGCATCGTTTATGCAGTAAACGGGAAGGTTCTTTCCTTTTGACAGTTTAAGTGCAAAATCCACAAGCGAAACTGCCGGATTAGCCGTAAAAATGAGGATATACGGTTTGTCGATTTTTGAAACGGCAATCTTTTTCCATTCGTCTGCCGAAATCAGCAGGGTAGGATCAAGATGAGTTTCGGCAGTTCTGCCCGTGAGTTCTTTTACAAGCTTTTCTCCGCTCGGTTCACGAACTGAGAACTTCTGAAAACCGTTCAGCCTTTTTTATATTCATCAATAAATTCATCGGGCAATGTCGGAACGGCAAAGCTTGCCGCATATGAATACTTCTGTCTGTCATCGGCAAATGTCAGAAAATAAGCGGGATCAAAACCGACGCATCTCGGACTCCACACCTGATCGCTTCCCGAAATGAACAAGTCATAATCGTTTTTAAGCTCTCCGATATTCTGCGGAGTATACGACTTTTTACTCTTTACAAGATAGTTATTGAAAAACGACTTAAAAGCGTCTCTGCGTTTTGCTCTTCTTCTTACCATGACACAGCTTTTTGCAAAGGATTTCAGAAGGTCGTTTTTATAAATGCGAAAGGGTTTGTAGTCGGCTGTGATTTTCGGACAGATATAGTCAACAATTTCACACTCCGCACCGAGCGAGGAAACGGTTTTTTGCAACGCATAGCTCTGAAGCACAGCGCCGTAGTTCAATGCACGGTGAAATGTTACAATTCCTACCTTTTTCATTATCTGCTTCCCCCTGATTGTTTTTTGTACAATATCCCATGGGATAAAATATGATTGCAAGAGCCCTCTTTGAAAATGTGTCGGGCATCTTTTTTATTTCGGAAAATCTTTTACCGTTGAGCAAGCCGTCACGGGAAAGTCCCACAAATTGTTTGATAAAGAACTTAGGATTGCTCTTTGCGTAATCCCAACATTCGTTTATAAAGTGGAGTCTTACGAAAATAGTTTCCCTGTGAGCCGAGTAAGCGTTACCCGTCAAAGAATTTTCCTGATCGTTTATGTAATATCGCAACGGTGTGTCAATAAAACGGGTTATATACTTTCTTCCGATATTGTCCCAATAGATATTTTCGGGATAAAAATGAAGTCCCGAAACACACGGATAAGGGTTGGCTCTGATTATTTCAAGTTTTGTCATTCCCCACATCTCACCGTCAATTTTATACTTCAATCTCAGGTCAAGGTCGGAACAGTCAAATCGTTCTGACGGCAGAGGACAACCGTTTGTTTTGCCGCTTTCGTTACAGGTGCGGCACGAAATTCCCTTGTATTTTGACCTGTCTTCATCGGGAATTTTGTTCCATTCGTTTATAAATGTTTCAAGAGCGTTGTCTTTTACGCTGTCATCGGAGTCAATCGTTATAAAGAATTCACCCTTTGCAATCTGTGCCGCAACATTTGTTGCAATGTGTTTTCCTTTGTTGGTCTGATATTTATAGGTTATATTAAAGTCGGGTTTGTCGCTGATGAATTTCTCAACCGTTTCTTTTGTGTTGTCGGCTGACCCGTCATCAACAATTATCCATTCAAAATTTCTGTATGTCTGTCTTTTCAGCGCCTCATATAATCTGGGCAGAGTTTTTGCCCTGTTATATGACGGTGTAAAAACGGAAAAAGTATATTCAGTCATTGCAACCTCAAAATGATAATAATTTAGCTTTTCTTAAACTTCTTCTTAATTTTATCCTTGATAAGAACGAGTTCTTTTCTTGAGAAAATGAGCGGAACGGAAACGGCATATCCTGCCAGTCCGCTTGCTGCACAGAGAAGAAGGAATGATATCCAGCTGTTTGCGTGTACAAAGCTGTTGATAAAGATGAACATGGTGATAACAACAGCAAAGCAGAACCATCCTCTGAAAATAGACCTGTAATATGTTGTAAGCTTTATTTTCAAAATATGTGCGGCGTACAACGGAACGAATACTATCGCTTTAAGACCGATAAAAACAGAGCTGACGCCTGCAATAGCATAAACGCCGAGCGGTGTAAAGTGTATGAGCAGTAAAACGATAATAACCGTAAGAACACCGCATACAAGCGAGATAAGAACGGAGGCCTTGAGCTTGTTGCATACGGTGAAAAGGCTAGAAAGAGTTCTTGTGTGACAGGTAAACAGGTATGAAATACATACAAGCACCGACAAAATCTGAATTATGGTAATTTCGTCCGGAGATTTGGTCGGCTGCCACAATGTATAGAACTTGTTGCCAAACGCAATAAATCCCGCAAGAGGTGCAGTCATGAGAAAACTCATAATCTTTGACGAAAACTTTGTTTCTTCAACAAGTAAGTCCGTGTTGCCCTTTGCATAAAGGATTGTAAATCTGGGAGTGAAGATATTTGCAATGGTTGTAATAAAGTTATCAATGCAGTGCGGAACGGTGTTTGCAATCGATAAAAGTCCCATGAGTCCCGCTCCGAGAGTCAGGTTACAGATTAACAGGTCAAGACCTCTGTTCAGAGCTGTGCTGAGATAACCGATTGACGACCAAATTCCTGCGGAAATCAGAACTTTTACCAGCTTGAAACTGAAAAGGTTGAAGTTCATCTTTACTTCCGGCAGAATTTTTTCTTGACTTTGATATTGGTAAGCAAAAGAAAAATTCCGCTTGCAAGTGACGCCATAGCGAGAAAATATACTTTTGCGGGAAAAAACGAGAACAAAATTACTACAAGCAAGAGCTTGAGCGTGTTTGACGCAATATCACGGAGGGAATTGATATACAGCTTGTTTTTTACAAATGCCGCAGTAGTAAATATTGCCGTGATAACGCTGATTATAAATGTTGCAAAAGTGAGCGCAAACAATATCTTTACGCTGTCAACAAGATTTTCGGGAACATTCAGTATAAATTCAATGTTGAATGTAATAATTGACGAAACCAAAAGTAAAACGCCGGCAATAATCAGGTCGGCAACCAGAACCGAGCTGAAATATCTTGATGCCTTGTCAATGTTTCCTTTGCTGTATTCAATTGAAATAAATCTGCCCGACATTGAGTTGAGAGCAGATGTTACAATGGTGGCATACTGGACAAGTTGTTTGCAAGTCCGATAATCCGTAGGTTTCAGAACCGAGTTCCTTTACAAGATAGGGTGCAAGAACAAAGTTAATTCCTGTTCCTATCAAAAAAGACACTATGGCGGCAACCATATTTATTGCCATTTGTTTACTTGTTGATAATTTTTTCATAATATGACCTTAGTTTTAACTGATTAAAATTTTGGAAAAGCATTGAAGAGCTGTTCTTTCTTCAGTTCAACAACATCCGGATCGATTCTGTAATTGTTTTTCACCTCGCTGATTGTAGGCATATCACCGTTTGAACAATCAAAGGGTGTGTGTGTAATGTCAAAGGCGGAGAGGTAATCATTGTACTTGTTTCCGTCACCGAACATATTGTTCGTAAGGGTTATGTGCATATTGGGAATGTGGAAACTGTCGGCAACAATCATACCGTGAAGGCTGCTTGAAATAATGTATTCGCACTCACCTATTTTTTCGACAACCTTTTTTTGGGTTTTCCTTCAGGTCAATAAGCGTTGAATTATCGTAGTTATCAAGAAGTTTTTTCACAACAGGGTGATCCTGTTCCTTAAAGTGCGGGATAATTCCGACACTATACTTTTTTTTCGGGATAAAATCCAAGCCACCTTTCGGCAAGAAGTCCTCCGTCACCTGTCGGCACATCAAGCTTTTTGCCGAGAATATTTTCCATTCTCTGCAATGAAAGTCTGCCCCTCAGAGCGTGTATATGTATATGTCTGAATATCAGCCCCAAATCAAGCTCGGCATTGCCTCGGATAAAGCCCGTACTCCATATGTGGACATTATCATTCATAAAATGCTCAATTTTCTGCTTTGCTCTGATCTTCGGGTATGTTGAATACATTATGTGGTCAAGCGCAGAACCGATTGCAATCAGGTACATCTTTAAGGTCTTTTCTTACAACCTTGATGTTAAACAGTTCTTCAAGCATATCTTTATTAAGAAGATCTCCCATATTCGGAATCGGGGGATACATTATCTTATATACCATTGTATTTTCTCCGTTGTATTATTTGCGCCGTGAGCAGAAGCTCTGATTAAGAGATATAAATATCGGATTTGTCTTGCATATGTATATCAGCGAATAAGTAATCAGCATCCATATCGATGTTGTTGCCCATGGTTCGGTGGAAATCAGAAGTTTTGGAAGTGTTACGCACACAAGCGTACAGCACAAGGCAAATTTCCGACTTATCTTTGATTCTTGTGCATACAACCTTGCCGTCAGCGAAAGGTTGAATATACCGGAATAAGTCCGAATACAATTCCGCCTTCAAAGAGGTATTGGTAGATGTACTGGTGCGGATACGGCCATGAACGGTTTGCCAGCTCCCCCGAAACCTTTGAGAAGGTTTCAATGCCGTAGCCGAAAATAGGATTGTTCGCAATTGCGGGCAATGTAAATGCATCAATTGCGGTTCGTCCGTCAGATACATCACCGAGTTCAAGATATTTAATCATTTTTGAAATGAAGCTCGGAACGCTGTTTAAAATACTGTTGCACAGGTCTGCCAGCGAATGCAACAGGGGAAGTGCAAATATAATTATCAAAATTCCGATTACAGAGAAGACAATAATGAGCGACAGCTTAATCGCAGACAATTTTTTGCGTTTGTCGTCATCGTATGCGTTTATGACAAGCACAATGGCACAGCAGGCAAGACAGAGAACAGCGCCTCTGTTTGCAAACAAAACAATCTTAACCATTATGTAGAGGTTGTATATATATGTAAGCTTTATGAGAAGGTTCGACTGCTTTCTGTACAGCTTAAAATGTATCATGGCAACGATAACAGGTGATAAAATTGCGTAGATATTTCCCATATATGCCTGATTGTATTTTACATACTGGAGAACAAAAAACAAATTAATAACCGGCAGGGTCATAAGGGAAAGATAGAGAATATACCGCATCACAAGTTCCCCGTCAAGCTTTTTGCCTATGACATAAATCGGTATTATTGCGTAAAATATGAATTGAATCACATCCAGATCGCAGTTATTTCCGTGGAAAATGAGGGAATAAAGATACCACAAGGTTACAAAAGAGAGAAAGAACATAACAGGAAGTTCTATAGTCACTTTCTTGTAGTAAATTATTTCCGCAAAGATTATTGTAAGTGCAATTACCAAAATTATGAAATTGTTATGAAAATCTTTAAAAGCCGGAATACGAACGATTGTACCCGTGATGGTCTGTGCTGAAATCATCATGGCTACAACAAAGCTGTTAAGTTTTATGAAAAGCCGGTCTTTTGAGTTTTGAAGCGTGTTTTCCATAAATTACCTCGGTTATTTTCGTAGAATAAAAGTCATTCCGTCTTTAACAAACAAAAACAGAGCCTTTGCCGGATTGGAAGTTTTAAACGCCCAATGCATAGCCTTCTTCAACTGCTTTTGTTTTAAATACGCCTTGCCGATTTCCGTATAATGAATGTTGTACAATCTTTTTTGTTCTTTCTCGGTGAATTGTTCAATAATTGGCTTCATTTTATTAAGATAATGAAGTCTGTATTGTTCATAAAGCTCGCCCTTCGGCATATTGCGGTCAAGCTTGAACTTTTCAATGCAGACATCACTTATGCAGGCAACCCTGCAGCCGCAGGCAACACGGGCAAAAATTCAAGATCCTGATGACGCTTAAATGATTCGTCCCATTCTTTTACATAGTCAAGCACACTTCTTTTAATCATAATTGTACTTGAACAGGCAATTATTTCGTTGCACAAAAAGCGGTAAAGAAAATTGTCGGCATTATCCGCTTTTACAATACGGTCGGTGTTCTCGGTCATATGCTCCAGAAACGAGCCGTAAATCATAGCGTAATCATCGGGAAGCTTTTCAAAGCAGTCAACCTGTTTCTGCGTTTTGTCCGGAAGAAATACATCGTCATCATCAAGAAAGCCCAAATAAAATCCCTTTGATGCTCTGATTCCCGTGTTTCTGGCGGCAGAACCGTTAATATTTTTTTTGTGTACAAGATATTTTACATTTTCAAATGTTTCGTATTTTTTCATTTTTTCGGCAGTAAGCAACTGTTCCGGTTCATTTTCGCCGTTATCGTCAACAACGATTACCTCAATGTTTTTGTATGTCTGGTTAAGAACGCTGTCAACGGCAGAGTTGATCTTGTCGGCACCTTTATATGTAGGAATGATAACGGAAACGAGCTGTTGCATTTATACCACCTTAAAATGTTTTTGCTGTAATTATAAATTTTTTTGTGCGTGTCTTGCTCTGAGTGTGCGGTCAATGTAGAAGTCCTGAAGAAGCTTTGCCGTGTTGCATACATCGAATCCGGCGTCTGTAACCTGTTTCTGACAGTCCTTTCTTTCGTATGCGCCAAGCACATCAAGGCAGGTTTTTGCCCATACATCGGCAGAGTTTGAAAGCGAAAGTCGTGTTACATTGTCCGTAACAACAGTTTCATCGGCAATAACATCACTCATAACAATCGGCAAGCCCGAAGTCTGGGCTTCAATGCCCGTAAGCGGCAAGCCTTCCCATAATGACGGAAAAAGGAAAAGGTCAAGCGCCTGATACAATACGCTTGTGTCCATAACGCCTGTAAAAATCACATCATTTTCAAGACCGAGTGCCTTTGTTTTAGCTTTTATATCGTCCTCAAGCTTTCCTTCACCGCAGAGAACAAGAACCGTGTTCTTATTCATCCTGTGAATCTCGTTAAAGACATCAAGAATAAATGTATGGTTTTTCGGCTGTGCAAAACGGCCTACATGACCGATGACGATTTTGTCGCCGACGCCGAGCTTTTCACGCATATCTCTGCGTGTCTGTTCGTTATATTTGAATCTGTCTGTTTCAATGCTGTTGTTGATATATTTTACTTTTCCGTCCTGAACAGCTTGTTTTCCGAACAGCCATTCTCCGGCAGGCTTTGAGCACATAAACATATCCGTGCAATGTTTTTTGATGAACATTTTTTCGTAAAGAAAGAAGAAATATTTCAGATTTACGACAGTTTTCGCATTGTGAGCATGTGCAATTCTTGTCGGAATTCCTGCCTGATGAGCATAATCAAGCGTCCAGAGTCCCAGTTCCTGATGAACATGAAAAACTTTGTACTCCGGATGACTTGTGAGAATATTCATACATTCCTTTTTGTATTCTCTCATATGCAGGGGATTAAACGGACGGGTTCTGTAAACTTTTCCGCCGTATTCTCTGATTTCCTTTTCGTAATAACCCTCCTGCGGTCTGTGAACGAGAAAATCAAATAAAATCTGTTCCTTATCAATATGTCTGTATAAATTCATTACGAGGGTTTCAATTCCGCCCGCATCCATCAGCACGATGTTGTGCAAAACTCTTATCGGTTCCATACTGACCTCCGTATCATTTCTTGATTTTATGCAGTGCAGGAATTATTTTGTCATGAACAATTCCGATTGAACCCGCAACAAAGCCCTGTGGCAGAATATTGAACATCTTGCCGCCTAACTTCTTGACGGCACTGCGGTTGTCTTTCCACAGCGGTGTGTCTGCCCATTCACTCTTTTGCTTGTAATCAAGATACTGTTTTATCATAGGATGATTGTTGTTTTCAATCCACGGCCTTGTTCCGTCCATAAAACAGGTCGTAAAATGAACAATACAGGGGTTGGAAACTGCATCAAGCACCTGCGATTCCGTATAATACCGGCTGACTCTCTTGGCTTTTTTCGCATTTTTATAATTGAGATAAAAAACAATTGAGTAGGCGTTGTAGTTGAGCGGAATAAGAAGCTTGTCCTCGTTTGTAGTGCAGGCATTCAGTACAGGCTGGTCAACAAAGGAGAGCTGACGATGCGAATGTATAAATTCTTTGAAATTTTCTTCAAGCTTTCTTCTGCGGATTTCCGCAAGATTAAGCATAATATTGCCTGCGCTTATATATATGTCGTCGGGTTTCATTCCGATTTCCGTTTTATAGCTGTCACCGATACATTCATATGCACCTGCAACAATCTTGTTTTTCATATCAATGTTCCATAACGGCTCAAGAGAGGACATTATCATTGTGTCGCAGTCAATGTGGATAACCTTGTCAACCATTCGGGCAACATACTTGAATAAAAAAGTCTTGCAAATGTGCTGATATTCCATCTTCCGATGTTGATTGATGAGTTTGTCAGCTTTTCAATATCGGAAATGGGAATAAAAGTAATCTGACGGTTAAATTTTTGACACATTGTTGTGAATTTGTCTTTGTTTTCCTGCGACATACCGTTTTCAATCAGGAAAATATTTAGTTCGTCAACAGATTGGTTGTTTTCGAGCAGGGAATACATTGATATACCCGCAACCATCGAGTAGCTGTCCGAACTTGAATAAACTACGTTCATTTTACCCTCCGGGGCTTATATACTAAAACTTATTTAAGATACATTTCCTCATATTTCTTGAACGATTGAAGATTTTTATCTTTGTCGGCTATAATAAGATTTTCAATACCGCCGATTTCATCAAACGGCCATTCAACTCCCAAATCCGGATCGTTGTACATAATGCCGTCATCATATTCGCCGTAGAATTTTTCACCGCATTTGTATGAAACGACAGACGGTTCAAGCACAAGATAGCCGTGTGCAAAATGTTCGGGAACATAAAGCTCGTTCATATTTTCTTCGGAAAGGTAGAATCCCTGCCATTTTTTGAATGTAGGTGATTCGGGACGGAGATCAACGATAACATCAAAAACCTTGCCCTTAATGCACCGTACCAGCTTTGCCTGTTCGTGAACTCTCTGAAAATGAAGCGCACGAATTACACCCTTGTGAGAAACCGTGTAGAAAACCTCGGCAAGGTTGTGTTCAAGGCCGTTAGCCTCAAAAACTTCCTTTGAGTAGTCCTTTATAAATGCACCTCTGATATCGGTTGCACAGAACGGTTTGATGAGGTATGCACCCTCAAAGTCCGTATTGCAAAATTCAAATTTCTGTATCATTAAAATACACCTTACTTTAAAAAACTAATTGAGTGATTTAAGCCATTCCATTGTTTTTGAAACACCTTCGGCAAAAGAAACCGAGGGCTTGAAATAACAGTCTGTTTCAATATCGGCTGTATCAAATGCCTCAAGCGGCATATTTACTCCCGTAAAAGGTACATCGCCGAAAATCGGCTTTGCTTCGGGGGCAAGCGTCTGTTGCATTTCAAGAATAAATTCTTTAAGAGGTCTTGCGTTTCCGCTGCCGATTGTATATTCCTTGTTAGGTTTACCGTGTTCTCCGATTGCTTCAAATGCTCTTGCAACATCGTCAATATAGATGAAGTCATAGTTCTGTGTTGCGGCGGTGAACTGCAACGGTTCATTTGCAATGATTTTGCGGATTGTAGAATTTACAAAACGGGGCGAAAGCTCACCGACGCCGTATGCGTTTGTGATAACTGCCCAACAGAGGTCAATTGAAAGGCTGTTTGCAATCGGCTTGCAAATTGCTCTTGCAATCAGCTTGCCTGCACCGTAAATGTACGGAAGTCCGGGCTTGCTTTCCTGAGTGTAAACAGCGGTGTAGGTTTCTTTTTCCATTATTGAACCGGCATTTACAAACTTTTTGCACTGCATTTTGTCGGCTGTTCTGAGAGCTCTTGCTGTCCAGAGTGCATTTTTAAGCTGAACATTTTCGTCGCATCTGAGCGATCCTGCCGAGCCTACCCATGCAAAGTGGTAGAAAACATCAATATCTCTGTCAGAAATTATGTCAGCCAAGGTTTCAATCTCATCAAGCTCGCAATACACAATTTCAATGCCGCTGAGATTCTTTATGTTATCAATGTTTTCGTTTTCATCCTTAACAACGGCAAACACCTTTATACCGTCGGCACAAAGTCTTTTGCAGACATTTGAGCCGATAAAACCGTTTGAACCTGTTACAATTGCCTTTTTCATAAGTAAACCTCTTTTTATATTTGCCGTATGATTATTTCAGAAATTCTTCAATCTGCTATCCATACAGCCTCTTACATTGCCGTTTTCCATATAACAGCATGACCATTCGACCGTTTTTTTAACTGCATCATCAACATGCCAATGAGGTTTCCAGCCAAAAACAGTCTTGAGTTTTGAGCAGTCAAGCTTGAGAAAATTAGCCTCGTGGACTGCATTCTTTTCACTTTTGTCAATCCGGTTTATATTGCCGGCATATTTTACGAACAAGTCAACAAGCTCGCCTGTTGTTATGCAGTCGCACTCGTCAGGACCTACATTATAACAGTCGGCAAACTTAATGTCCCCGTACTGGGCTTTTGCAATCATAAGATATGCATAAAGCGGTTCGAGAACATGCTGATACGGTCTTGTGGAATGCGGATTGCGGACGATAATGTCCTCGCCTTTTTCCAAGGCTCTCACGCAGTCGGGAATAATTCTGTCGTTTGCAAAATCTCCGCCGCCGATAACATTTCCTGCTCTCGCTGTGGAAATTGCTGTTCTTCCGTCGGCAAAGAAAGAATTTTTGTAGCTGTGAGTTACAAGCTCCGAGCAGCTTTTGCTGTTTGAATACGGATCAAACCCGTCAAGCGGTTCGTTTTCACGATATCCCCATTGCCATTCCCTGTTTTCATAAACCTTGTCGGTTGTTACATTGAGAAACGATTTCACACAATTTAACTGCCGTACACACTCAAGAATGTTGACCGTTCCCATAACATTTGTTTCATATGTATATGCAGGCATTTTGTAGCTGTCACGCACAATCGGCTGAGCCGCAAGATGAAGTACAATCTCAGGCTGTGCCTCATCAAATGCCTTTTTAAGCGAATCAAAATCACGGATATCTCCGATAACCGACTTACATCGCTCTCGATATTTGCAATCTCAAAAAGTGACGGTGATGTTGGCGGATTAAGCGAATAACCCGTTACATCCGCACCGGCATTTGCAAGCAGCTTGCAGAGCCAACTGCCCTTGAATCCTGTGTGTCCCGTAATGAACACTTTTTTACCCTTATAAAAATCAAGCATCATTCCGACCACACTTTCCAAGGAGCAGTACAGTCGTTCCAAAGCTTTTCAAGACGCTCTTTGTCACGCAATGTGTCCATACACTGCCAAAATCCGTTATGCTTGCAGCACATAAGCTGACCTTCTCTTGCAAGCTGTTCCATCGGCTCACGCTCAAACATAACTGTATCGTCTTTATATAGTCCAAAACCTTCGGTTCAAGCACCATAAAGCCTGCGTTAATCCAGCCTGAGTCAATATCGCTTTTTTCACGGAAAGCTCTGACTTCGTTGTTTTCGGTCAAATCAAGCACACCGAATCTGCTTTCGGGTTTTACGGCTGACATAGTTGCAAGCTTGCCGTGTTTTTTGTGGAAATTGAGCAGAGCGTTTATGTTAACATCGGAAACACCGTCGCCATAGGTCATAAAAAACGGTTTATCTCCGATAAAATTGCTAATCCTTTTAAGCCTGCCGCCTGTCATCGTGTCAAGACCTGTGTCAACAACAGTAACCTTCCATTTTTCGGCTCTTTTGTTATGTACAATAATCTTATCATCCTGAGTAAAATCAAAGGTGATGTCTGATGTATGAAGGAAATAGTCGGCAAACCATTCCTTGATTACATGCTGTTTGTAACCTGCACATATGATGAACTCATTCACGCCGTAGTGGGTGTACAGCTTCATAATGTGCCACAAAATAGGCATTCCGCCGATTTCAATCATTGGTTTCGGTTTGAACTGGGATTCCTCGGAAATTCTTGTTCCGTATCCTCCTGCGAGTATAACTGCTTTCAAAACTCTGCCTCCTTAAACAGCACCCTCACCCTTGAAAACAGAGGTGATAGTTTTGAGAATAATTTTCAGGTCAAAGCAGACAGAGCGGTTTTTGATATAGCAAATTTCCATTGCCCTTCTGCGTGTGTATGTAGTACAGCTTCTGCCGTTTGCCGCCCGGAAACCCGTAAGCCCCGGCTTAACGCTCAAAAGCATGTCACGGTAGTTGCCGTAAATTTCAGTTTCAACCTCCATAACGGGTCTTAGTCCTACAATAGAGATGTCGCCTTTAAAAATATTGAAAAGCTGAGGCAGCTCGTCAAGGCTTGTTCTTCTCATAAATTTGCCGACCTTTGTGACTCTGGGATCGTTTTCAGGCTTGAAATTTCTTTCGTACTCAGCTTTCTGCTCGGACGAGCATATGATGTCAAAAATCCGTTTAAAAAAATCATAAACAGGCTTTTGTTCAGTTGTATGTCCGCTTGATGACGCACTTTTGTTTATGCTTTTTACGGATTCCATTTTTCCCTCTGTGGGCAGGACGAGCCTGTTAGTTTATGTTTGCAAAGGCGGTTTGGCATCAGTCATTTGCTGATGCCTTGTAATATCCGCCGTATCTTGAGTAATAGCTCTTGCCCTTACGGGTTTCGTGAGGCTTTACACGGTTAAGAATAACACCGAGAATTTTTGCATTGGTTCTTTTGATAACTTCAACTGTTCTTGAAAGCTCGGGATATGTTGTTGAGTTATTTCTTGCAATAATAACAACACCGTCAGACGCCTTCATAATAGGCAGGGCGTCAATAACAACGCCGATTGGCGGTGTATCGAAAATAATGTAGTCGTAATTTTTTTCAAGAGTTTTGATAAGATCAAACATGGATTCACTCGCAAGAAGCTCTGACGGGTTCGGCGGAATAGCGCCGTATGTAATCGCCTTGAGATTCTCGATTTTTGTATCCTTTACAATGTCCTCAAGTGAACATTCCTCGTTGAGGTAGTTTGTAAGACCGGGAGTAGGTGTGATTTTTAAAGCTGTGTTAACTCTCGGACGGCGAAGGTCACATTCAACAACGATAACCTTTGTGCCAACCTGTTGAGCAAGAGCAGATGCAACATTGATTGAAGTTACGGTTTTGCCCTCACCTTTTGTTGAAGAAGTAAAGGCTACCTTTTTACAACCCTTTTTGAAAATTGAGTATGCGATGTTTGTTCTTGCTGTTTTGTATGATTCACGAACCTGAAAGCCAAGTGCTCGGTGCCGATTGAACGGTCGATTTTAGTCTTTTTCATTGCAGTTTCACTCCTTTAACAATTAATAACCCGATTCGTAGTCACCGTACTTCTTTTCGGCTGCCTTCTGATTTGAAAAATATTCAAAGTCGGGAATAGCGGCAAGCAACGGAAGGTCAAGAACGGTTGTCATTTCATCATTGTACTTGATTTTAACATCAAGGATGTCACGGACGAATGAAATGATGAGTGAAATAATAATACCTGCGGCGAAAGCTATCATAACATTTCTCGAAACATTCGGGGATGTAGGAGCTTTCGGTGTTGTAGCCTTGTCAACAATTTTAAGCTTTGCATTGGTCCTTTACATTGGCAATTGTATTTGGTGCAATTTTTGCAATTGCGTTGCCTATGTTTTTTGATTCGGACGGACTGCCCGAATTTACAAGCACCTTAAAAACCTCGGTATCTTCAATGCATTCAAACTTAATCATTGATTTAAGCTGTGACGCTGTGTATTTTTCGTTGAGTTCCTTTGAAACGGAATTGTAGAAAGAATTTGAATCGAGCAACTCGATATAGGTGAGAACAAGATTCTTTGCGTAGTTGATACTCTGATAATCGTCATAAGCCGACTGGCTTTTGTAGTTGGTTTCAACATAAAGCTTTACGGTTGAAGTATATGTTTTCGGAACAAAAAATGTTGTTACAAAATATGACGCAGCCGCACATAAAAGCGACAGCACCACAATAAACACGATATTTTTCTTGATAATTCTCGTTATGTCCTTGAATGTTATCTCCATTAAATTACTCCTCTTCCCGGCTTTTGCACGCATATGACATAATGCCACAATCGACACGAAAGTGCTGCAGGCGAAAAACGGCACAAAAGCACAAAATAATTTTAAACATTTACTACTATTATATTTTAAATCAGTAAAAAAATCAATATGAACAAAGGGCTCAATAAAGGAAAAAAGATGTCTTTTTTGCAGAATATGCGATTGCTCTGTTTTTTTATATGTACAAAACGCACATAAAATATAAGATTATTTTGTTGCAGTTAGCTGTTAAGCACATAAATAACGAGTTGAAATAAAGCTCAGGTAAAATTTGCAAAAAAAATAAACAAAAATACGGTGAATAACCGACAAATTTTCTACTTATATATTAGTATGTCACAATATGTCATAATAAGGAAACAATTACAGAAAAAGGTGTAGGGTAAGCGGATAAGGTCTGCACACGAATATTTGCAAAAGAAGGAATTTATAAATCGGTAGGCGTATTTTTATGCAAAAGCCAATAAATTAAAATACGAAATCAGAGAAAACGATGCAGTGTAAAATTGATTTAAAACGGCATAATGCACAATGAAAATGCCTGATTTGACAAAAGGATTGTAATTTTTCCGAATATAACAAATTTTTATAATAAAATGCTTTACAAAATGCGAAATGTGGTGTATAATACTGTACAAAGAAGTTAAATGGTGAAGTTTTCCATTGTGCTCCCTGCAGTTTTCGGCTTGCAGATGCGTATTATGCCAATGAATCCGTGAAGCTTCTTGCTGATGAAAACAAAATAAATACAAGGTGGTATGAACTATGAAAAAGTTATCAGCAATGTTAGTAGCGTTCATCCTTGTTGCAGCAACTGCTTTCACTGCTTTTGCAGCAGGAATCAATGACAGCGAACAGGCTGTTCTCAACGAACTCAAGACATCTGTTAAGATGAACGGTTCAGAGATGGTTATTCCGAGCGAGTTTGTAAACCAGGCTGAAAACTACTTTAACACAATCGACATGACAGCAGATGAGTCATCTCAGATCGTTGCTATTCTCAAGAAGGGCGAGAGCTTCCTTGAGAACTCAGGTGCATCTAATATTGCAGATCTCACATTTGCTCAGAAGCAGACACTTCTTTCTTACGGTAAGGAAGTTGTCGGTGTGCTTGGTATGACAATGTCATATGACACATCTTCAAAGAAGCTTACAATTTACGGCAAAGACGGCAAGGTTGCATTCTCAGCTGTTCCTACACTTACAAAGGCAGGCAGTGTTCAGGATAACAGTGTTATCAAGACAACAGGCGCAGAGGCTGACTTCAGCGGCATTATCGCTGTTTCTGCTGTTGCATTTGTAATGGTAGCAGGCGGTGCTTTCTACCTTGCAAAATCTAAAAAAGAAAGAGCTTGATTCTAATGTCTGATAAAAAAATCAGACACGGTCATAAATCAAAGAATGGGAAGAGTTTTATAATTCTTCCCATTATCTTTTGTTTGATAACATATCTTGTGCTGTATCTTGCTTTTGTTCCGTCCTTTTCACCTGTGATTTCGGCAGTAGGTATGTTCTTCTCAGATAATGAAAAGGATTATTCAACAGAGTACGATAATATTTTTGTGCCCGTGTCAGAAAACTCAACCCTTCCTACCGTTACAAAAAAGGATTCAAACGGTCAGGAAAAAACTTATGTTAAAAACGACTCCGTTCAGTACCCTAACTACGGAAATCTGTTCGGTGAGCTTATAATCAATGACTGCAATATTGACGCAAATCTTTTTTTCGGTGACAATGATGTTGCACTCAGAAACGGTGTTGGCATTTATGCCGGAAGCTTTGTCCCCGGTTACGGCGGAACAATCCTTGTTGCAGGTCATAACAACACTTATTTCAACGGTCTTAAAAACGTAGCAGTCGGTCAGAAGGTTGAAATCAAGACAAGCTACGGTAATTACATCTATGAAATCACCGACACGGCTGTCAAAAAAGCGACTGACAGAACCGCATATGACCTTTCGGCGGATTATGAAAATCTCATAATGTACACCTGCTATCCGTTTGATGCACTCGGTCTTACAACACAGAGATATTTTGTGTATGCAAAGTTAGTGTCGGGTACTCCGATTGATAAGGAGGCGAACTGATGAATTCTAAAGTAAGACATATTATTTACGGAATAATTTCGTTCGTTCTCTCGTTTGTACTGTTTTTGATTTCGTTTGCAATAGTTCTTCAGTCAACAATCCTCAACCCAACGTATATTATGGATAATATGAATACGAGCAACTATTTTGTTGACAAGCGTGACGAAATTAAAGAGAGCCTTGTTGACCTCGGTTATGCGTCGGGACTTGATGAAAAGTTTTTTGAAAATGTTGTTGACGAGGTGACAATTCACGATAATACACAGGCCTATCTCAACAGCTTTTATGCAGGCGAGGAGGCTAAGATTGACACAACAGCGTTTAAGCAGAAATTCAACAGCGAGCTTGACAGCTACATAAGTAAGAATAATCTCAAGGTTGCAAACGATGGGAGCAGAGAATATCTCATCAATCAGGCCGCTAACATTTATGCGGCGGCGCTCAGAATACCGCTTTTTGCCACACTTTCTGTTTATCTCATTGCATTGAAAAATATGATGCCGTTGATTATCGGCGGTCTTGCAGTCCTTGTCGCAATTTTATGCGTAATCATCATCTTTACAAATCGTTGGAAGCACAGAGCGGTAAGGTATATCTGTTATTCAACATCTGCGGCATTCCTTACGGTTGGTATAATTCCGGCGGTGTTGCTTTCAACAGGCTATATGAGCAAGATTAATATTGATTCAAGGGCGTTCTACAATCTCTTTGTTCAGAGTATGAACAATATTCTTATTGCCCTTGCAATCTGTTCTGTAATCTTTTTTATAGTTTCAATCGGACTTTTCTTTCTGCACAAGAGTATGCGCAGACACGCAAGTGAAGACTGATGAAATTGAAGTTGAAAATTACGGCGAGTCGCCGTTCCCCGTTCGAGAAGATAGTTAGATAAACGAATTGCATCAGATGCCCGAAAAGGTTCTGATGCAATTTTTGTTTTTATAATCAAATTCAATGTTAATTTGTAGCGAGAATCAATGTTCTCCTGCAAGTAATCGTTCAAATTTTATGTTAAAATAAATTTTGTGAATGTTGCAAATTTGTACGAATTGCGTGTAATTTTATGCGTTGCATATAGTCAAACAAACACGGTCGATTCTACGAAAAAAACACGGTCGGATTTCCAAACGGGGATTCCGACCGTGTTGTTTTATGAATTAATCATCAATATTGTAAAATCGTTTTGCGTTGTCGCAGGTGATTTGCAGAAGTTCCGATATGCTCATATTACGCAGAGATGCGATTTTTTCTGCGGCATAGATAATCATAGAGCTGTCGCAACGCTTGCCACGAAACGGCACGGGTGCCATATACGGAGCGTCGGTTTCAAGCAGAAGCCTGTCAAGCGGAATTTCCGAGGCAACCTCAAGGCTGTGACGGCATTTTTGAATGTAACAACACCGCCGAGGCTGATGTACATTCCCATACGAACCGCTTCACGCATAAGCTCAACACTGCCCGAAAAGCAATGAACCAGCGCATTTGGTTTGTATTTTCTCAGAAGATCGTACACATCACCGTGAGCCTCACGATCGTGAACTATAAGCGGCATTTCAAGGTCAAGAGAAAGCCTGATCTGTTCCTCAAAAACACGCTTTTGCAAGTCTTTCGGAATGTCCCAATGATAATCAAGCCCTGTTTCGCCGATTGCGACAACCTTTTTATGTTTTGAAAGCTGTGCAAGCTGTTCAAGATAATTGTCCGGAATATTTTCGAGATTTTCGGGATGAAATCCGACTGCGGCATACATAAAATCATATTTTTCGGCATATTCAATGCAGGTTTTTGCCGTTTCAAGGTCAACCGCATTGTTGACAATTCCGCACACACCTTTGTGTGAATGTTTTCCAAAAGTTCAAAACGGTCATCGTCAAACCATTTGTCGTCATAATGCGCATGTGCATCGAAAATGTTGCTGTAAAGTGACATCGGTATATCTCCCTAAAAGTATGGGCGGTCATTGACCGCCCGCATTGAAATATTGTACGAATAATTGTCGTGTTACGCTCGGGTATTGATAGTTTTTAATTTATCAAACTATCTACACGAACGGGGAACGGCGGCTCGGCGTCTGTCTACACGAACATAAATCAACAGATTTTTGAGCCGACAGGCATATTGTCAACAAAAACAACCTTTAAATCATCACCGTGAACTGCAGAAAGAATCATACCACAGCTTTCAACACCGCAAAGCTTTGCCGGCTTGAGGTTCTGAACAAGAATAATCTTCTTGCCGATAAGCTCCTCGGGCTTGTAGTAGTTTGCAATACCGCTGACAACGGTCCTGTCCTTTACACCGTCAAAAATTGTGAACTGTAAAAGCTTTTTGCTCTTTTTAACGGGTTCGCAGGTCTTAACCTCGCACACACGGAGGTCAACCTTGGCAAAGTCATCAATGCCAATCTGTGCAACACCCTCAAGCTCTTCACGGAGTGCCTTTGTTTCTTCACTTTCACCCTCGTTGTTCTTGATAATGCTGTTGAGTTCTTCAATTTCTTTTTCAACATCAATTCGTGGGAAGAGCGCATCTCCCTTGTGAACCGTGACATCAGCAGGAAGTACACCAAACTTGTCGCAGTTTTCGTAGCCGGCACACTTTTCACAAGCGCCAATCTGCTCAAGAGCTTTGGCATTGTTGTTGCATAAATGCCGAAAGGAGGGTGCAGGCAATACGGATTGCCTCAAGAAGGTTGTAGAGAACCGTTGCGAGTCTTGCTTTCTTTGTTTCGTCCTTGGCAATAACCCACGGAGCGGTTTCGTCAATGTATTTATTTGCACGGGAAACAAGCTTGAAGATTTCGGTAAGTGCGTTCTGGAGCTGAGTCTTGTCCATGAATCGTCACTTGCACGGAGCGATGTTGCGGTTTCGATAAGGTCATCGTCAAATTCGCCGCTCTCACGCTCTGTGGGAAGTGTGCCGCCGAAATATTTCTGAACCATTGCAACTGTTCTTGAAACAAGGTTGCCAAGACCGTTTGCAAGGTCGGAATTGATACGGTTAATCATAATTTCGTTTGAGAATGAGCTGTCTGCACCGAGAGCCATTTCACGCATAATGTGGTAACGGATTGCGTCAGCACCGTAACGCTCGCCGAGTACAAACGGATCAACAACATTGCCGAGTGACTTTGACATCTTCTGTCCGTTGAAAGTAATCCAGCCGTGAACGGCAAGATGCTTTGGAAGCGGAAGGTCAAGAGCCATAAGCATTGCAGGCCAGATGATAGCGTGAAAACGCATGATGTCCTTTGCTACCATATGAACATCTGCAGGCCAGTATTTGTCAAATTCGTCAAATTTTTCATTCTTGTAGCCGAGAGCGGAGATATAGTTTGAAAGTGCGTCAATCCAAACATAAACAATATGCTTTTCGTCAAATGTAACGGGAATGCCCCATTTGAAGGATGTTCTCGATACGCAAAGGTCTTCAAGTCCCGGCTTGATAAAGTTGTTTACAAGCTCAACAGCCCTTGTCTTTGGCTGTAAATAGTCCGTTTCCGTGAGGAGCTTTTCAATTCTGTCGGCAAAAGGTGACATCTTAAAGAAGTATGCCTCCTCCTTTGCCTCTGTAACCTCTCGTCCACATTCGGGGCATTTGCCGTCAATAAGCTGGCTTTCTGTCCAGAAGCTTTCACAGGGTGTGCAGTATTTGCCCTTGTATTCGCCCTTGTAGATGTAGCCCTTGTCATACAGCTCCTTGAAAATTTTCTGAACCGTTTCAATGTGGTAATCGTCTGTTGTACGGATATATCTGTCATAGCTTATGTTCATAAATTTCCATAAGCCCTTAAAGGTTTTTACAATTTCGTCAACATACTCTTTGGGAGTAACACCCTTTTCGGCAGCCTTCTGTTCGATTTTAAGACCGTGTTCATCCGTACCCGTAAGGAACATAACATCGTATCCCTGCATTCGTCTGTAACGGGCGATAGAGTCGCACGCAACGGTGGTGTAGCAATGACCGATGTGGGGATTGCCTGACGGATAATAAATAGGCGTTGTAATGTAAAATGGTTTTTTCTGACACATAGTATTTGTCCTCCCTAAAATTCAGCAAATGAGCTGTAACTGTAATTATACCAATTATTGCATATAATTTCAAGAGTTCATGGTATAAACGGAGAATAGTTAATTGTTGTATGCTTAATTTAAAGACAATTACTTATGATTCATTTCGGTGATATTACTGTCTGAATTCATAAATAATCGTGTTAAAGTGAAATAATGCCGAACTGCGCAAGTGTGTAGGAAATTAAGATGAACACAAGGCAGATTGGAGCTATATATTTAATCATAACATCAAACAAAGCTCTTCTGCTGAAACGCTCGCCGTTCCTTGTGATTTCGTCTGCAATAGTCTTTGGCTTGATAACCCAGCCGATGAGAATACAAGTGCAAAGCGCGACAATCGGCATAATAATGCTGTTGCTCAAGAAGTCAAAGAATGTAAGGAAGTCCATTCCGAGAATCTTAACATTTGACCATATTCCGTTGCCGAGTGATGACGGAATACCCATAATAAGGCAGATGACGATAACGATAAGACAGGACTTAATTCGTGTAAGCTTGAACTTGTCCATAAGCGAAGAAACAATGGCTTCCATTACGGAGATTGAGCTTGTGATAGCTGCGAAGAATACAAGAACAAAGAACAAAAATCCGATGATTCCGCCGGCAGGCATTTCGTTGAATACCTTTGGAAGTGTGATGAACATAAGTCCGGGACCGCTTGCGCCGAGACCTTCTTCACCGCTGAATACATAAACCGCAGGAACTACCATAAGACCTGCAAGAAGCGCAACGGCTGTGTCGAAAATCTCAATTTGGTTAACCGACTTTGTGAGGTTTACCTCGTTCTTTGTGTATGAACCGTAGGTTACCATAATTCCCATTGCAATGCTCATTGAGAAGAACAGCTGACCGAGTGCCGCCGCAAATGTCCAAATTGACAGTTTGCTGAAATCGGGAATAAGGTAGTACGAAACACCCTCCATTGCGTTCGGGAGCGTGAGTGTGTAGATTGAAATTCCGACTGTCAGAACAAGCAGAACAGGCATCAAAAATTTGCTCAGTCGCTCAATGCCCTTGTTTATTCCGAGCATAATTACCACTGCACTTAACAGCATAAATATTAAGAAAAACACAATGGGTGACAACGGGTTGGAAATAAAGTCCGAGAAAAAGTTGTCCTGTGCCGCAGGGGCAACAAGTCCCTGTGCATAAACGCACATATATTTTGTAACCCAACCGCCGATAACGCAGTAGTACGGAATAATTATTGTAGGAACAAGCGTTGCAAGGTAGCCTAAAAACGAAAATTTGCTGCATAGCTTTTTGTAGGCGAGAATCGGACTTAGCTTTGTTTTTCTGCCAATTGCGATTTCGGCAGTCAAAAGTGAAAAGCCGAATGTAAGCGCAAGGATTATGTAGATAAAGATAAATGTTCCGCCGCCGTACTTAGCTGCATAATACGGAAATCTCCAGAGATTTCCCAAGCCTACTGCACTTCCCGCAGCGCAAATACAAATCCGAGTCCGCCGGAAAAGCTTCCCCTTTTTTTACTCATGATAATTACCTCTCATTTTCCTTTAGAATTTTTTAAAATCTGTAAATAAAACAATCAACGCAAGTATAACATAATACAGAGATTAAAACAATATTTTTTGAAATTTTTTGAATATTTTGCAAAAAGAAAATTTTGGTTTTATCTTTGCGAATTTTGTCAAATCTATTGCAAATCAATTTTATTTGTGCTATTGTAAAATATATGTAAAGAATGCGTTGCCAAAGGTAAAATTTAGTGCAATTCGCTTGAAATAATCCGTTTTGTATTTTATACTTAATCAGATATATTAAATTGGGTTATATATCAGTTTTTATGGTGGTGAATTATATGTCAAATTCAAAAAATAACAATAAAAAAACATCCGAAAAAGCAAAGCTTATGTCAAAATGGCAAAAGATGCCTTATACTAACAGAGAATTAAGCTGGGTTGACTTTAATGCAAGAGTGCTTGAAGAGGCGTTCAAAAAGACCAATCCAATTATGGAAAGATGTAACTTCCTTTCAATTACGGCATCAAACCTTGACGAATTTTTTATGGTTCGTGTTGCAGGTGTGCTTGACCAGATTCATCACGGCAGAACAAGCCGTGACGCATCGGGCATGACTCCTACAGAGGTTATGGACGGACTTGTTGAAAAAATTCACGAGTTTGCCAAAAAGCAGTACAGCTGTTACAACCGTTCAATAATTCCGTCACTTCGTTCGGCAGGCATTGTGTTCAAAGAGGCTGACGAGCTTGACGGCGACCAGAAAGCGTTTGTTGAGGAATACTTTAAAAAAGTAGTTTTCCCCGTATTGACGCCTATGGCTGTTGATACAAGCCGTCCGTTCCCGATGCTTGCAAACAAAAGTCTTAACATTGCGGTTCGCCTTACAAATGCCGAGAATGAAGAATTTTTCGCGTTGGTTCAGGTTCCGTCAATTCTTCCGAGATTTCTTGAGCTTCCGACTCACGAGGGCAGAGCGTTTTATTCTGCTTGAAAAAATAATCGCAATGCACCTCGGCGAGCTTTTTGAGCTTTACAACATTAAGCAGTACGATCCTTTCAGAATCACCCGAGATTCCGACCTTGACATTGACGAGGATACCGAGGATCTTATGGCTGAAATTAAAAAGTCAATCAGAAAGCGTAAGAGAGGAGAACCTGTCCGTCTTGAATTCGGCAAGAAATGCAACCGAGAAATTCGTGAATTTCTTGTTGACGCTCTCGATGTTACGGAGCGTGAAATCTACTTCAGAGAGGTCCTCTTGACCTTACATTCCTTTCAAAATTTGCTCACATTAAGGGCTGTGAAGATATGTGCTTTGAACCTATCGTTCCCGTAAATCCGCCTGCGGAATTCTGCGGTTATGACGATATTTTTGAGGCTATCCGTGAAAAGGACAGACTTGTGCATCATCCTTATGAAAGCTTTGATGTTGTGGTTGATTTTGTCAAAAAGGCGGCAACCGATCCGAATGTTCTTGCCATCAAGCAAACCTTGTACCGTGTCAGCGGAAATTCACCGATTGTTGCGGCTCTTATCAAGGCGGCTGAAAACGGAAAGCAGGTAACTGTTCTTGTTGAACTCAAGGCGAGATTTGACGAGGAAAACAACATTCAGTGGGCAACAAAGCTTGAAAAGGCGGGCTGTCATGTAATTTACGGTCTTACAGGACTTAAAACCCACTGCAAAATCTGTCTTGTAGTAAGAAAAGATAAGGACGGAATCAGAAGATATTTGCATATGGGTACGGGTAACTATAACGACAGTACGGCGAGATTCTATACCGATATCGGTATGTTCACCTGCCGTGAGGAGTACGGTGTTGACGCATCGTCACTCTTTAATGTGCTGACAGGCTACTCAACTCCGCCTGAATACAACAAATTTATCGTTGCACCTCACGGAATGCGTCCGTTCTTTGAGGCTATGATTATTCAGGAAACCGAGAATGCAAAGCTCGGACTTCCAGCCAAAATTACAGCAAAGGTGAACTCGCTTGTTGACCCTGAAATCATCAGCCTTTTGTACGATGCGTCAAATGCAGGCGTAAAAATTGACCTAATCGTAAGAGGTATCTGCTGTCTTATTCCGGGAGTTCATGGATTCAGCGAAAACATCAGAGTAATTTCAATTGTCGGTCAGCTTTTGGAGCATAGCCGAATATTCATATTTGAAAACAATTCAAATCCGCTTTATTATATGGGAAGTGCCGACTGGATGCCGAGAAACCTCGACAGACGAGTTGAGCTTGTGTTCCCTGTTGAGGACGAGGATATCAAAAAGCGTGTGCAGGAGGTTATCACGGTTTCATTTAAGGATACCGTAAATGCACGCCAACAGCTTTCAACAGGTGTATATAAGTCTGTTGACAAGCGTGGAAAACACAAAACAAATTGTCAGAAATTCTTTTCAAAGCTTGCGTTAAAGGCTCAAAAGCAGGCAATGAAAAAAACATATGCGAGCACTGTCGGAACTCCGATTGTACCCGTTGAAGTGAAAAAGGAGGACTCCGAACAATGAAAAGAGTAGGCATTTTAACAAGCGGCGGTGATTGTCAGGGACTGAACGCAACAATCCGTGCCGTTGCAAAAACACTTTATAATCAGCTTGGCAATGATGTTGAAATCATCGGCATTATTGACGGCTACAGAGGTCTTATCTACGGCGAATCAAGAAAGATGAAACCCGAGAATTTTTCGGGTATTCTCACAATGGGCGGTACGATTCTCGGCACATCAAGACAGCCGTTCAAGCTTATGCGTGTTGTTGACGAGAACAGCGTTGACAAGGTTGAGGCTATGAAGAAAAACTACAAAAAGCTTGGCCTTGACTGTCTTGTCGTACTCGGCGGCAACGGAACTCAAAAAACCGCAAATCTTCTTCGTGAGGAAGGACTCAATGTGGTTTCGCTTCCTAAGACAATTGACAACGACCTTTGGGGTACAGACAAGACGTTCGGTTTTCAGAGTGCCGTTGATATTGCAACAAATGTAATCGACTGTATCCATTCAACCGCAACATCTCACGGCAGAGTTTTCATTATTGAGGTTATGGGACATAAGGTCGGCTGGCTCACACTTTATGCAGGTATTGCAGGCGGTGCGGACATTATCCTTATCCCCGAAATTCCGTATGATATAGATTCCGTTGTCAAGACAATCAAGCGAGAACAGCAAGCGGTAAGAACTTCTCAATTCTTGCAGTTGCCGAGGGTGCAATTTCAAAAAAGATTGCCGCTTTGCCGAAAAAGCAGAGAAAAGCCGCTATTGCAGAGATGAAATATCCGTCAATTTCCTATCAGATTGCCCATGATATTGAGGAGGCAACAGGTCAGGAAACAAGGGTTACAGTACCGGGTCACTTCCAGAGAGGCGGCAGTCCCGATGCCTATGACCGTGTGATTTCAACTCGTTTCGGCGTTAAAGCCGCAGAGCTTATTATCAATAAAGACTACGGCAAAATGGTTGCCCTTGTAAATAACAAGGTAGTTGCCGTTCCGCTTGAGGACATCGCAGGCAAACTCAAGAGCGTTCCGAAAGACAGCGAGGTTGTTGAAACAGCAAGAAAAATGGGCATCAGCTTTGGAGAATGATTTTCACCTTTTGGTTGACATATGCCTTTGTTATGATAAAAATGAAATCACAATGCAGGAATATATTTCACTCGTTAAGAAAAAAGCAGGGGTTAAGGCTTAATGGCATACAATGACAATCCTATTAACAGAGATGTAATTTTAAAATATGCCTTTAGCACATACGGAACAGAACCCGAATATCCGTGGGAGAGCAGTCCCGATAATGCGGTTCTGCGGAATATGATGTCGGGCAAATGGTACGCAATAATTATGTGTGTCAAAAGACGGATTTTAGGGCTTGACGGCGATGGCTTTGTCGATGTGATGAATGTCAAGTGCGATCCGATTCTTGTCGGCTCGCTGAGAATGAAAAACGGATTTCTGCCTGCTTATCATATGAACAAGGACAAGTGGATAAGTATTCTGCTTGACGGCTCTGTGAGCAAAGAAGAAATCTTTCCGCTGATTGACGAAAGCTACAGTCTTGTTATGCCAAAGGCTAAAAAACGCTCAAAAAAACTGACATAATAATCAAGTCGGAAAATCGGTTTTACAATCGGTTTTCGATTTTTTGTTGTTTGGGCATTAATTGTGTGCAGAAAAGTTGTCTGAAATCTTGCAATGAACGCCTGCTTTTGCTATAATCGTAGTATGTATATGAAAATATGTGCCACGCAGAATGAACGGGGTATTAAATATGAAGTCAGATTTTAAGAAAATTTTAAGAAAAAGAATACTTCCGACCGTGCTTGCGGTTCTTGCATTGTCGGTTTGTTCAATAACCGCCTTTGCGGTAGGAGAGGACGATCCGCAAACTCCCGATCCCCAGCCCGATCCTGTAGTGACGGAGTATGTTCCCGATGAAACCGAACCGCAATACACAGAGCCGGTTTATACCGAGCCTGTTTACACCGAAGCGCCTACAACCGAGTATGTTGAGCCCAAAACGGAAGAACCCACAACTGAGTATGTTCAGCCCGAAACGGAAGCTCAGAAACAGGAAGAAACGCAGTATCAGAATCAGTATGTTGAAACTCAGGCGACCGATTCAACGGAATTTCAGGCTCCGACAATCGCAAAAACAGTCAGCGAAAAAAAGTATTCCACAAGCTACACGGCGGGAATCGTTTCGTGGATTTGCGTAGGTCTTGGAGTAGTTGCAATTGCGGTTGTAATGATCAGCACAAAAGTCGGTGCAAGAAAAAGAATAAGGTAACAGTATTAAATGTGTAAAAATATGGATAATCTTAACATCGGCGGTGTTCCGCTGAAATCCCACGCAGTTCTCGCACCCATGGCGGGAGTAAGCGACAGGGCTTACCGTGAGCTTTGCGTAAGATTCGGTGCGGCATACTGCGTAAGCGAAATGGTCAGTTCAAAGGCCCTTTCTTTCAACAGTAAAAAGAGCGAAGACTGATGGAAATTTCAGACTTGGAGCGTCCTTGCGGAATTCAGATTTTCGGTGATGATCCGAAATGTATGGCTGATGCCGCAAAGCACGCACTTGAAAACAAACCTGATATTATTGATATCAATATGGGATGTCCTGCTCCAAAGATAAGCTCAAACGGCAGCGGAAGTGCATTGATGAAAAATCCTCGGCTTTGCGGAGAAATTGTCAAGGCTGTGACAGCCGTTACCGACATACCCGTAACCGTAAAAATCCGCAAGGTTGGGATGATGACAGCGTAAATGCCGTTGAAGTTGCAAAAATCTGCGAATCGGCAGGTGCGGCGGCAATCACCGTTCACGGCAGAACAAGACAGCAATATTACAAGCCTCCCGTTGATTACGATATTATAAAGGCTGTAAGAGAATCCGTCAGCGTTCCCGTAATCGCAAACGGAGACATTGACAGTGCCGAAAGGGCAAAGGAGGTTATGGACATCACAGGCTGTGACCTTGTTATGATCGGTAGGGCAACGCTCGGAAATCCGTGGATTTTCTCGCAGATTAACGCATACCTTGAAAACCCGAATGTTAAAATCCACACTCCCGACCTTGAAGAAAGGCTCAGTGTAATGATTGAACATATCGGCAAAATGGTTGAATACAAGGGCGAGCATATGGCAATGCTTCAGGCAAGAAAACTTGTAGTCGGCTATTTCAAAGGCATGAAGGGTGCGGCAGCCTTGAGAAATGAGGCAGGAAAAATTAAAACGCTTGATGATTTGTACGAATTAAGGCAAAAAGCCTTTCGTTGCAATGACATAAATTCAAAAAGGATACACAGTATCCTAAAATAAAAATATAAGGGGAATATAACAATGAGTGAAAAAACAAATATCGCTACTCTTGATTACCTCAACGAGTACGATCCCGCAATCGGTAACGCAATGACAGACGAGCTTAAAAGACAGCGCAGAAACCTTGAGCTTATCGCAAGTGAAAACATCGTTTCTCCGGCAGTTATGGCTGCAATGGGCAGCTTGCTCACAAACAAATATGCCGAGGGTTATCCGGGAAAGAGATACTACGGCGGTTGTCAGTGCGTTGATGTAGTTGAAGAAATTGCCCGTCAGCGTGCGTGTGAGCTTTTCGGTGCTGAACACGCAAATGTTCAGCCTCACTCAGGCGCTCAGGCTAACACAGCGGTATATTTTGCAATGCTTAATCCCGGTGATACGGTAATGGGTATGAACCTTAACGAAGGCGGTCACCTTACACACGGTTCACCTGTTAATATTTCAGGTAAATACTTCAATTTTGTTCCATACGGTGTTGATCCCGAAACGCACAGAATTGATTATGATAAGGTTCTTGAAATTGCAAAGGAATGCAAGCCTAAGATGATTGTTGCAGGTGCGTCTGCATACCCAAGAATCATCGATTTTGCAAAGCTCCGTGAGATTGCCGATGCAGTAGGTGCATATCTTATGGTTGATATGGCTCACATCGCAGGCCTTGTTGCCGCAGGCGTTCATCCGAACCCTGTTCCGTATTGTGAGTTCGTTACAACAACAACACACAAAACTCTTCGTGGTCCTCGTGGAGGTCTTATCCTCTGCCGTGAGGAATTTGCCAAGCAGATTGACAAGGCTATCTTCCCCGGTACACAGGGCGGTCCTCTTATGCATGTTATTGCCGCAAAGGCTGTTTGCTTCGGCGAGGCATTAAAGCCTGAGTTCAAGGAGTACGGCAAAAAGATTGTTTCTAACTGTAAGGCTCTTGCAGATGGACTTCTCAAGAGAGGCAACAAACTTGTTTCAGGCGGTACGGACAACCATGTTCTTCTTATGGATCTTCGTGATACAGATGTAACCGGCAAGGAGCTTGAGGCTCGTCTTGACGATTGTTACATCACAGTAAATAAAAACACAATCCCTGGCGAACCCCGTTCACCGTTCGTAACAAGCGGTGTAAGAATCGGTACTGCCGCTGTTACTACAAGAGTCTTAACGAGGAAGATATGGACAAGATTGCCGAGTACATCACCCTCGTTCTTAACGACTATGAGAACAGCAAGGAAAAGGTTAGAGCAGGCGTTGAAGAAATCTGCAAAAAATATCCGCTTTATGAGTAATTGTGAGTAATAAATTACTCGGTTAGAAAGTAAAAATGAATAATTAAAAAGTCAGTCGGTTGGTATATTGCCAACGACTGCTTTGCTGTTACAGTTTGTAATATTAAAAACATATTATGCCCGAGCGGAAGTTTTTTTTAATTGAAAGTTGAAAATGGAAAATTGAAAATTGTGGTCGGGAAGACAGTTTGCAAAATGCAAATCATTGTCGCCCGACTGTTTTTTTATATATAGAAGTTGTGTTTAAATGTAGAGGCGGATATTATCCGCCCGTCTGATGAATGATTTTGTTAAAACACCTATGTTTTTGATATGATGAAAATGGTGTATACCAAATTAATAACATTCATTACATCAAAGAAATATGTAGGCAAATAAAAAGACCGAAAAATTGCTTTTTCGACCTTAAATTAATTTTGATTATTCTGTTTTACTGTCGGAGGCGGTGGGGATTTCACCGTGTTTTTCTTCAAAATCCGCAATTTCATTTTTAATCAGATGAAGAAGATACCAATTCATTGACCTGTCATCATACTTTGCGACATACTCAAATTTACGCAATAAATCTTCATCAATGCGTAGTGACAAATGTTTTGGCTTTCCTTTCATAAAATTGCACCTCAAATGAACCTATTATGGGTTTATTATAAGTCCATATTGTGCTATAATGCAAAAGTGAACCCATAATGGGTTCATAAAAAAGGGAGTGCTTTGTTAATGAAAATTGCGGTTATCGGTTCAAGGACGCTTACAGTCAGAAATCTTGAAAAATATATCCCGAAAGATACAACTATTACATACTGTTTTCGTCACTCAAAAGTTATGCGTACAAACAAAAATGCATCGGAGCCTTGTTCGGGCGACCGATGCAGTTCATTTATCATATTATTTTTTTAAAAGTTATACCATAGGAAACCACATCGGAACTACGGTATTGAAAATAAGGACAGAGCAGATTCCGCAGGTTAAGCCTAAAATCATACCGGCGATAACATCCGTGAGGTAGTGAACACGCAGATAAATTCTTGAAAACGCAATCAACATTGCAAGCATAAGAATCGGCATAAAGGTTATGACTCTGCAACGCATAAGTGCAACCCCGACCATTGCAAACGATGCCGTCGTGTGACCTGACGGAAACGAGTAGAATCTCGGTCTGTCAATAAGCTGTTCGTCATCATCAAGGGTGTGGCAAGGTCGCACACGCTTTACTATATGCTTGATAATAATCTCTCCCATAAGGTGAGCCCACGCAAGTCCGAACACAAAGTTTGCACCTGTTGCCCTCCAGTTGGAGTTTATAAGAAACGGCAGGCAGATTGCCCACCATACAATACCTGCATTGCCTGCACGAGATGCAGTAATCATTATTTTGTTTAGTGCCGGCTTATGAATTCGGGATATGTTATCAAGTACCCTGTTGTCAATGTTTTGAATTCTGCCAAACATAAACACAACTCCTGTTCGTAATATTTATCCTGTCTGTCGCAAAATATGCTTGCAAAACAGGCTGATTCAGCATTCTATCATTACTCATACAGGTTCATTATAACACATTAAAATTCATTTGAACAGATATTTTGCAAAAATTTTACTTAATTTTCAGATTCACCAAATGTGCAATTGACGGGATATTTGCCCCCTGTCCGCTTGATGTCGGACTCATGAGCGCACCAGTTGCCATAAACAGAATATTTTGAACGAGTCCGTTTTGAAAATCGTCCATAATTTTTGAACAAAGAACCGATGCGGCGCATCCGCAGCCCGAACCGCCTGCATGAACATCCTGATTGGAGCGTTCAAAAATCATCAGTCCGCAATCGTTGTGTTGTTTCCTTATATTGATTCCGTCACGCTCAAGCAAATCATAAAGTGATTTACTGCCGACTTCGCCCAAATCACCCGTAATAATCATATCGTAATCCTCGGGCGATGTTTTGGTATCCTCAAGATAACATTCAAGGGTCTGAGCTGCCGCCGGAGCCATTGCCGCCCCCATGTTATTGGCGTCGCTTACACCGAGGTCAACTATTCTGCCGACTGTCGCTCTTGCAACGCAGATTCCTTTTTTAAGGCTTTTCAGAATACAGCTTCCCGCACCTGTAACTGTCCATTGTGCGGTTGGAGTGCGAACTCCGCCGTATTCAAGCGGAAAACGGTACTGCCGTTCCGCCGACGCAAAGTGTGACGAGGTGACACAGGCGGAAACTTTTGCACCGCCGCTTTCAATGGCAGATGCCGCCATAATAAGACTTTGCGCCATTGTTGAACACGCTCCGTACTGCCAAGATACGGGATTCCGAATTTCATAAGTCCAAAGCTTGATCCGATGCATTGGTTGAGCAAATCTCCTGCAAAAACGCAGTCAACCTCGTTTGCGTGTGTTTTTGAACGCTCCAGAGCTTTTTCAAGAGCTTCGCCCTGAAACATACTTTCCGCCTGTTCAAAGGTGTCACAGCCGTCATAGCTGTCGTAAATAATTTTGTCAAAATAGTTTTTAAGGGGACCTTCGGCTTCCTTTTTTCCGACAACCGACCCCCAGCCGGCAATAACAGGCTGGCTTTCAAAAGCAATTGTATATGCACCTGTTCGTTTTATCATACAAAAACTCCCTTCCGCTTTTATTATCTGCGAAAGGGAGTTTTATTATTATCGGAAGTTGTTTTGCTTAATTATTCTTCGCCTGATTCAGGTTCTGTAGGCGTCGGTTCGGGATCGGGTTTTGGCTGTGGCTCGGTTTTTGATTCCGAACTTGACTGGCTTGATGAACTGTGGCTCGATGAGCTTGATGAGCTTGATGATGAACTGTTGCTTGAATGACTTGATGAAGAACTGCTTGAATATGACGGTTCACTGTATGATGACTGTGGACTTGATGAGCTTGAACTGCTGTCGTCATTCTTTGAAACCGTTTCATCCGGAATTACAACATCATCACCGTATTTTGCACGGGGATCATTGTTGGCATCAATGAAAACATAGCCGTTTTCGGTATCATAAGTTGATGAACCGAGTGACTCGGAATCAACCTCCTTGCCGTCCTTGTAATAAACTCTCCAAGCCTTTACCGTGTAGCTTGAACTACCCTTATTCGTGAGCTTGTTGCGAGTCATAATAAGGTCGTATGAATCCGATTTCCAACCCCAGAATGAAACATAAAGTGTGTTGTCAACAACCTTACATTCAAGGAACATCTGGTAATCTGTCGGGTTAGAAAGCTTAAGGTCAAGGTTGCCGTAGTCGATTGTCGCATCAAGACCTGTGGGAACATAGCTTGACGCCCACTTGTGACAATAACGCTCCTCAACCTTCATGTTGGCTCTGACAGCCGCATTGTAGATTGTTGAGCTTGACTGACAGATACCGCCGCCGATACCGATGTCGGACTTACCGTTTGAAATTACACCTGCCGGCTTGTAGCCGAGAGATTCAAGGTTTGAGTTGCCTGTGCATTTGTTGAATGACCAAGTTGCACCGGGTTCAATAACCGAACCGTTGCAGGCTTTGAGCGAAACACGCATATTTTCTGTTCCGTTCTCCGTATTGGTGGAAACGGTTTCATATGTTGAAAGAAGAACGATGTTTTTCTTTAAATCGTCAACTGAGATTTTTGCATCTGTTTTTTCAACATCGGCAATAATTCTGTATTCGCTTGCACCGCTTGCAAACACACCCTTAAACTGATTTGCAAGGTCTGTTTCGTTTACTTTCTGTCCCTGTGACGCCTCTGCATATTCAAAACGCTTTTTTTCGTAGGGGTGGAACTTTGAAACTCTTGCGTTCTCAGCCTCTTTGTAATTTTTCTTTGCAACCTTCTTTGCTGCTTCGTCAACACTTTCTGCGGTTACGGTAGCTGTTACCGTGTAACTCTTTTTGGCTGTTGAAGTTTCAACAGACGGATCGGTTGCTTCATTTTTGATTTCATTAAGTACAGACTCAATGTCATAAGTATATTTGAAATCCTTTTCGGTCACTTTACTGATGACTCCGTTTACATCAACCGAAATGTCAAGAGCTTAATAAAGCTTTCTTCCTTTTCTTCAAGAGCTTTCTTTGCCTCGTCGTATGTTTTTCCCGAAATTGAAACACCCGAAACGGTTGTTCCGTCAGGAAACTTAAACTCACCGGCAATAGCCTCCTCAACGCTGTTGAACAGGTTTCCTCCGAAAATGCAGAAACCTGCCACACCGAGAGCTACTGCAACTGCGGCAACGGATGAAATGATGATTGCAAGCTTTTTCTTGCTTTTCTTTTCGCCTTTAGCCATACGACCGCCCGCTGAATGTTTTCCTTTCTTGTTATCAGACTGTCTGTTGCCGTCGCAGTTGATGTCAACAAGATCTTCATCAACAACAAGAATATCGTCCATAAAATTCCTGTTCAAAAAAATTCACCTCATATATACCCAATAATTGCCTTTGAAAACCTACTGCATTTGATTTTCAAAAAGGGAAACGCTTTTATTACTTTCTTTAATTACCCTATACTGAAATATATTACAGTACAGTCTTTATTTTACAATATAATCTTAAAAAAATAAAGTGTGAAAACACAAAATTTAGAAATTATTTTTGTAGAAATTTAAGCTCTTTTTACCAAAAGATTTTAGCAATATTTCCGACTCATATTCCGAGTGTGAATTTTTACCGCCTAAAAAGCTCGGAACAGTTGCCCCGATTAAAAAACACAAACGAAAATTTAATTGTTTTTATTTAAAATTCAGATGAAATGCAAAAATAATCTATTGAAATACTTGCAGATTAAAAGTATAATAGTAAAAGCACCCTGTGTGCAAAACCGTTTTCGGTTATTTTGAATTACGGAGAACTGATATGAAAATAATCATCTTCACAGCATCAACAGGCGGAGGGCATAAGAGAGCCGCTGCGGCTATTGAGGCAAAAATAAAAGCCGTCAGTCCCGACACGAAGGTCAAGGTTATTGACGCAATGAAGACAATCGGCAGGTATATGATAAAACCGTTTGTGACGGCTATCATTTTATGGCAACGAAAATTCCAAAGGTTTACGGCAAATTCTATAAGATTACCGACAGAAGAACCCTTATGTACAAGGCTGTTATGCAGTCCAACACAATGATGTCGGAAAAGCTGCTTGACACAATCAATGAATACAAGCCCGATGCAATTATTATGTGTCATCCGTTTGTCACAACAATGATTTCAAAGCTTCGCCGTCAGCACAAGATTGATGTTAAGGCAATCAGCCTTATAACTGACTATGATGCACACAGAACATATATTGTTCCGTATGTTGACGCATATGTGCTTGCAGAGCCTGATATGGCGACAAAGCTTATTGATGAATACGGTGTTGACAAGAGCATAATATATCCGCTCGGCATTCCGATTTTTGACCGTTTTACAGAGCCTTTTGACAAAAAGGCGATTTGTGAGCGTGAAGGACTTGATCCCGACAAGCCTACAATTCTGCTTATGGCAGGTTCCTTCGGTGTTACAAGCGTGCTGAGCTTCTACAAAGCTCTTGCGGAGCAAGCTCCCGAAATGCAGTTTATTGTCATCACCGGCAGAAACATCAAGCTTTTTGCAAACCTTGAAAAGGTAATTGAAGAAACGGGTATGCAGGACAACACAAAGCTTTTGTACTTTGTAAAAAATGTTGAGGATTATATGCACATCTCAGACCTTATTGTTACAAAGCCGGGCGGACTTACCGTTACCGAAAGCCTTGCCTGTTCGCTTCCCATGGCAATCTACAGCGCATTTCCGGGTCAGGAACGGGACAATGCGGAATTTTTACTCAACAAGGGTGCGGCAATTATGCTCCGAAAAAAGACAGGTGCAGATGATATCGTAAACCTTGTTAAAGACAAAGAAAAACTTGATGAGATGAAGGAAAAGTGCAGAGAGTTGCACCGCCCTGATTCGGCAGAAAAAATATTCAGACTGGCGCAAAAGCTTTGTAACGATTCCAAAGGAGGAAATGACAAATGATGAAAAAAGCATTCTCTGTTGCATTGTGTCTTCTTATGGCAGGCACGGTGCTTACTGCGTGTTCAAATCCCGATGAATTTTCGGACAGCGAAAACCTTTCGCTGAAATACACACGCTCCGACAAAACCGATGATACATTCAATTATGCCGACGGTGCAGAAACCGCCCCGTCATCATATGATACCTATTCCGCAAAAATAACCGATTTTGAACTCAGGCTTTTCAGAAACCGTCACAAAAGCGGTTCGTATGTATTTTGTCCCGCAAATGCGGTTCTTAATCTTGAGGCTATGGCTAACGGTGCGTCGGGCGATACTCAGGAAGAAATCACCAATGCACTTTGCAGCGGTGTGACGCTTGAAAATATGAACCAATGTGCGTCATATTTTGCAAGCCGTATTCAATCGGTTGCATCTTCGGACAAATCGCCCGAAAGCTCGCAAAGCTCGGAAAAAGATTCCAAAAAGAACAGCGACAAAAGCTTTGTAAAGCTTTGCAACTCGCTGATTTCAAATGACAATGCCGACATTATGACAGGCTTTTTGAAGACAACAAAGGACTATTATGACACCGATGTTCTGCGTTTTAATTTTTCGGACAGCGACGCTTTGAAAAAGCTTGACAAAAAATATGCCGATTTTACAAACAACGGTTCTGTTTTTGAAAATCTGGACACAAAGCAGAGTGTGATTTCACTTTCTGCGACAGATATCTGTGACAGATGGCTTAATCCTTATGCACAGACCGACATTGAAAAGGCTAAATTTAAGTCGGCTGACGGTGAAAAAGAAGTTACATATATGACCTCAAACGAAACATATATGAAGACAAACAAGGCGACTGCCGTTATGAAATATTTCTCGCAGACACCTCTCAAAATGATGGTTATTATGCCGAACGAAGGTGTTTCGCTTGATGATTACGCAACCGATTTTACGAGCCTTGAATACACAACATTGCTTGACAGCGTTGATGTGACCAAAACAGCCAAGGCAAAAATTCCTGAATTTTCAGTCAGCGGAGATAAGTCTGCAGAAAATATAACGCAGATTGTTGAAAAAAGCGGAATCAATTCATCATTCACGGCTGACCGTTCAAGATACAAGAATCTGAGCCGTTCCGATGATATTGCGTTCAGCGCAATGTATAACATCGCTCCGTCTCTTTCAATTAATGCAGGCGGTATCGGCGGAACACAGTCAAACGGCGACAAGGCAGAGCTTGAAAAAAGAACAAAAGAACTTTCAAAAACCGATGTGACGGTAGAATTTAATCGTCCGTTTATGTTTGTTATCCTCGACAACGAAAGTGACATTCCGCTGTATATGGGAACTTTTACTGGCTAATCTTTAGATTTTAATTGAAAGTTGAAAATGGAAAATTGAAAATTAAGGTCGGGCAGACAGTTTGCAAAACGCAAAACAAAGCTGCCCGACGTTTTTTATATGAAATTTTCAGATTGTTCGTAGGTGCGTTCATCGGACTTGAAAATGAAAAAACGGTATGATATAATAAATCGTATATATGTAACAACGGTGTTGCGGGCGAAATATGCGCTGACCGACACACCTAAACATAAATTTCGGAGGGATATTATTATGGCTGAAAAAACTGTCCGTACACGATATGCACCAAGCCCGACAGGTTTTATGCATGTCGGCAATCTGCGTACTGCTCTTTATGAGTACCTCGTTGCAAAATCACAAAACGGTAAATTTGTTCTCAGAATTGAAGACACCGACCGTGAACGCCTTGTTGATGGTGCGGTTGATGTTATATATGATACAATGAAACTTGCGGGACTTAAACACGATGAAGGTCCCGATATCGGCGGCGATTTTGGTCCTTATGTTCAGTCCGAAAGAAAGGATATGTATCTTCCTTATGCCGAACAGCTTATAAAAGAGGGAAAGGCTTACCGTTGTTTCTGCACAAAGGAAAGACTTGAAAAGTTACAGGACAGCGTTGGCGGTGGTTATGACAGACATTGCCGTAATCTTCCGCAGGAAGAAATCGACAGACTCCTTGCTGAGGGTACACCTTATGTAATTCGCCAGAAAATGCCGATTGAGGCAGTACAACATTTACAGACGCAGTTTTCGGTGAAATTACCGTTGACAACAGCGAACTTCAGGATCAGATTCTCATCAAGACTGACGGCTACCCGACATACAACTTTGCAAATGTAATTGACGACCACACAATGGCATTACTCATGTTGTCCGTGGTTGTGAATATTTAAGCTCCACACCGAAATATAATCTTCTTTATGAAGCATTCGGATGGGAAATCCCGACATATATCCACCTTCCGCTCATTATGGGCAAGGATGCCGACGGCAATGTTTCAAAGCTTTCAAAGCGTCACGGCGCAACAGGCTTTTATGACCTTATTAACGAGGGCTACCTCCCACAGGCAATCATCAACTATATTGCACTTCTCGGCTGGTGTCCAAAGGATAATCAGGAAATCTTTACCCTTGCAGAACTTGAAAAAGAGTTTGATGTAAGCGGTATCAGCAAGTCACCGTCAATTTTTGACTATGACAAGCTTTCATGGTTCAACGGTGAGTATTTAAAGGCTATGACTCCCGAAGAATTTACGGATGTTTGTATGCCATACTATAAGAAGGTTTTCGGTGACAGAGAGATGCCTTTTGAGAAGTTTGCCGAAATTCTTCAGAAAAGAACTACAAAGCTTACGGATATTCCCGAAATGCTCGGTTTCTTTGCAGAACTTCCCGAATATGACAAGGAGCTTTTCGTAAATAAGAAGAGCAAGACTAATCTTGAAAACGCTCCCGTTGTATTGCGTGAGGCCTACGAAAGATTAAAGGCTCTGCGACATGGGACAACACTTCAATTCACGATTGCCTCATCAATATGGCGGTTGAAAAAGAGCTTAAAAACGGCACAGTTATGTGGCCTGTAAGAATTGCCGCAGCAGGCAAAACAGTAACTCCGGGCGGTGCTGTTGAAATTCTTGACATTCTCGGAAGAGAAGAGTCGCTCAAAAGACTTGAAATCGGTCTTGAAAAGCTCGGCGCATAATTCTACTGACGGAGGTACACGGCAAATGCTGATGAAATAAAGAATGTTGAGGGTGAAGCTGCCGTTCAGGGCAACTTCATCTGGGATTTTATAAAAGAGGATACTGCCGAGGGCGGAAAATTTGAGGGTAAAAAGGTTCACACCCGTTTTCCTCCCGAACCGAACGGCTATCTTCACATAGGTCATGCAAAGGCTCTTTGCATTGACTTTGGTACTGCCGAGCATTTCGGCGGAATCTGCAATCTTCGTATGGATGATACCAACCCTACAAAGGAAGATGTAGAATATATTGACGCTATCAAAGAGGATATCAAGTGGCTTGGTTATGATTGGGACGACAGATTTTTCTATGCATCACAGTATTTTGATCAGATGTATGAATTTGCCGTTGAGCTTATCAAAAAGGGACTTGCATATGTTTGTGAGCTTACTCCCGATAAGGTAAGAGAATACAGAGGCGACACACAGACACCTGCAAAGAGTCCGTATCGTGACCGTCCTATAGAAGAAAGCCTTGATTTGTTTGAAAGAATGAAAAACGGCGAATTTGAGGACGGCAAAATGACTCTCCGTGCAAAGATTGACCTTGCGTCGGGTAACTTTAATATGCGTGATCCTGTTATCTACAGAATTAACAGACTCAAGCATCACAGAACAGGCGACAAGTGGTGCATTTATCCTATGTATGACTTTGCTCATCCGATTGAGGATGCTCTTGAGGGTATTACGCACAGCCTTTGTTCACTTGAATTTGAGGCTCACCGTCCTCTTTATGATTGGGTAATTAACAATATTTCCGTTCCGTGCAAGCCAAGACAGATTGAATTTGCAAGACTCGGAATTAACAACACGGTAATGTCAAAGAGAAAGCTCCGTGAACTCGTTGAAAAGAACTATGTAAGCGGTTGGGACGATCCGAGAATGCCCACACTCTGCGGACTTCGCAGAAGGGGTTACACACCAAAGTCAATTCGTTCGTTCATTGAGCAGATTGGTGTTTCAAAGGTTAATTCAATTGTTGAATACGGCTTTCTTGAGCATTGTCTGCGTGATGACCTTAACGAAACGGCAGAGCGTACAATGTGCGTTTTAAAGCCTGTTAAGCTTGTTATTACAAACTATCCCGAGGGACAGAGAGAAGAATTTGAGGTTGAGAACAACCCGAACCGTCCTGAGGACGGCACAAGAAAGGTTACTTTCAGCCGTGAGCTTTATATTGAAGAAACCGACTTTATGGAAGAACCCGTAAAGAAGTATCAGCGCCTTTATCCCGGCAACGAGGTAAGAATCAAGTCTGCGTACATCGTAAAATGCACAGGCTGCAAAAAGGATGAAAACGGCAATGTCGTTGAGGTTTATGCAGAGTATGATCCCGAAACAAAGGGCGGAAATACTCCCGACGGCAGAAAGGTAAGAGGTACAATCCATTGGGTTGACGCTAACAACTGTCTTGATGCGGAAGTAAGACTTTACGATAACCTCTTTACGGTTCCGGATCCCGATACAGGCGACAGAAACTTCCTCGATTATCTTAACGAAAATTCACTTGAAGTCTCACAGGCTGTAAGGCTGAAAAGAATATTGCAGGCGCAACGGCTCCGAAGAGCTATCAGTTTATGCGCCACGGCTATTTCTGCATTGACAACAAGGACAGCTCACCCGAACACCTTGTATTCAACCGCAGTGTAAGCCTTAAAGACAGTTTTAAGAAGTAAAATAAACGAAGGGCGGTCTTTTCTTTGACCGCCCACTTTAATAAGAATTTGTGTTCAATCGTGTGCAATACACACGAACGGGCGGATGGTAACCGCCCCTACCGGGTATTAATATGATGAAAAAAATACTTGTAACAGGTGCATCGGGCGGAATCGGTTCACAGACTGCTGTTGCTTTTGCAAAATGCGGTTGCGATGTTGCGTTGCATTACTCGAAAAATTCCGAAAAAGCCGAAAGCCTTGCCGAAAAGCTTACAAATGAATATGGCATAAATGCCTTTGCTGTTCAGGCGGATGTTTCCGACTATGAAAGCGTTTGCAAAATGTTTGACGAAATTGACAGCCGTTTTGGTAACCTCGATGTGCTTGTCAACAATGCAGGAATTGCACAGCAAAAGCTGTTTACCGACATAACTCCCGATGAATGGAAGAAAATGACGGGGGTTAATCTTGACGGTGTTTTCTACTGCTCGCAACAGGCGCTCAAAAGATATATGATTAAAAACCACAGCGGTGTTATTCTCAATATCAGCTCAATGTGGGGACAGGTTGGTGCGTCTTGTGAGGTACATTACAGTGCGTCAAAGGCGGGTGTAATCGGACTTACCAAAGGTCTTGCCAAGGAGGTCGGTCTGTCGGGAGTGCGTGTCAACTGTATTTGTCCCGGTGTGATTATGACCGATATGATGAAAGGCTTTGATGAGCAGACCGTACAGGAGCTTAAGGAGGAAACTCCGCTTAATATGCTCGGTATGCCCGATGATATTGCAGAAACTGCTGTGTTTCTCTGCAGCGACAGGGCAAGGTTCATCACGGGACAGATTGTCGGTGTAAACGGCGGAATGATTATTTAGCTTAATAAGAGTATGAAAAAACGGTCGGAATTTGATTTCCGACCGTGATTTTTTACTGTGTTTATATGTTAATGGGTTTAGCTTTTGCCGTTGAGAATATCGGCAATAATTTCTCTCTCGTCCATATGGTACTTAACACCCTTGATTTCCTGATAATCCTCATGACCTTTGCCTGCAAGTACGATAATATCTCCGTCCTCGGCATTGTCCATGCAATATTTAATGGCATCTCTGCGGTTCGGCACGACAACATACTTGCCATCGGTTTTTGCAAGACCTGTCTTGATGTCCTCAATGATGTCCATAACATCTTCAAATCTTGAGTTGTCTTCCGTTACAACCGAAAGGTCTGAAAGCCTGCCCGATGTTTCGCCCATTTCGTAACGGCGAACCTTAGGACGGTTGCCGCCTGCACCGAACATTGTAATAAGTCTGTGCGGATTGTATTGGCGAAGTGTTTCAAGTACATTTTCCATTGAAAGTGCGTTGTGTGCGTAGTCGATGATGAGTGTGTAGTTGTAGGGAACAGGCACACGCTCAACTCTGCCCTTGACCTTGGCAACCTTGAGAGCGTCAATAATCATCTGATCTTCAATTTCGTCAAAGAATGAAACTGCCGAAATTGCCGCAAGTGCGTTGTATGCATTGAATTTGCCGGGAATGTCAACATCAACAGAAAGATTTTTGATTCCCTCTGTTTCAAAGTGAACACCGACAAATCCGTTTTCGGAGAGAAGATGAGCATTTTTGCCCTTCAAGTCCGCATTGTCGGCAAAACCGTAGGTGAGAACAGAACCCTTGAAATCCTTTGTGATATCCTTCCATGCGGGATCGTCAATATTTGCAGCGGCAATTTGCATTGTCTGAAAAGCAGACTCTTGCAGTAGAGATATTCCGCAAGGTCTTTGTGTTCAACACCGCCGATGTGGTCATCCGAAAAGTTTGTAAAGATGCCGACATCAAAAGTCATGCCTGCAAGACGGCTGTGTTTAAGTCCGATTGACGATGCCTCAATTACCATAGCCTTGCAGCCGGCGTTAATCATATCACGCATCGATTTCTGAATAATGTATGATTCGGGAGTTGTATTGTCGGTCTTGTGGGTTTCTCCGCCGTAAACAACACCGAGTGTTCCGATTGTACCTGTCTTGATTCCTGCATGTTCAAAAATTTCCGCAACCATTGCTGTTGTTGTGGTTTTGCCCTTTGTGCCTGTGATTGCAACCGTGTAGAGCTCATCCTCGGGATGTCCGAAAAATTCAATGCTCATAAGCGAAAGAGCGTATCTTGTGTCCTCAACCTTTACAACGGCAACATCGCTCGGCACTTCAAAGCCGAGCTGTCGCTGATAACGAGTGCCGACGCACCTTTTTCAACGGCTGACTTTGCGTACCTGTGTCCGTCTGAGGTATAGCCCTTAAGGCACACAAAGGCCGTGCCTTTTTCAACTTTTCGTGAATCATAGATAATATCCGAAATTTCAGTATCAAGATTGCCCTGAACCGTGTATTCAAAATTTATAAGAAGGTCTTTCAGTTTCATCATATATATCTCCGTTTCCCCGACTCACGGTCGGATTCTGTTTTGCGTTACCCTATAATTATAACAATTGTCAGCACTTATTACAACTGTATGTTAAAAAATTAATGTGTGATGTTTGAAATAAATGACTTTGTTTTGTGATTGGTCATTTTTTACTAAAATCAGGAAAATTTGCCGAAATTCAAGCTTATTTTATGAATAAAGAATATAATTTGGGTGTTATGTCACATAACCGTCGGGTGTGATTGTACAACTTGTACAAATGACATTTTAGCAAAATAAACAATTCAAGTTAATACAATTTGTGCAATAGGTAAAATTTCAATAAAAAAGATGTCATATTGCACAAAAATAATTTTGATTTTTAACAACATAGATAAAAAGTACAAAGGGAGTTGAAATTCAGGCGATTTTTTGATATGATTTATGTAGCGGATATGATGCACTTTGTGCGTTATATCCTCAAAAAAAGTATGTAATCCGAAAGGACACTACGAAAATATTCAGAAAGAGGGATTTTTCCAATGAAAAAGATTCTCGCCATTTTATTGGCAGGTATGATGACTGCTACTGCACTTGTTGGCTGCGGCGGCGGAGACGCATCATCGAAAACAGACAACGGTTCAAAAGCAGACAACGGTTCTTCGGACGGTGCTGCTAAGATTGAAGGCTCAATCGTTGACGACAGCTATTTCGGCGATGAAGGTACAGACAGCAAGCCTGTAACTCTTAAGGTATGGGCTCCTGATGCTGCTGTAAGCCTTGTTAAAGAGCAGATTGAGGCTTTCAAAAAGGCTTATCCTAACAGAAAATTTAAGGAAATCTCAGTTGTAGCACAGGGCGAAAAGGATGCTGCTACAAATATGCTTAACGATGCTTCAACAGCTGCAGATGTATTCAGCTTCCCGAGTGACCAGCTCAACAAGCTCGTTGACGCAGGCGTTATTTCTCAGGTTGCATTTAAGGATGCCGTAACAGAGGCTAATGATGAGGGAACTGTAAAAGCAGGTACACTTAAGGATACTCTCTATGCTTATCCTGAAACAAACGATAACGGTTACTATCTCGTTTATGATAAGTCAGTAGTTTCCGACGAGCAGGCTCAGACACTTGAGGGCGTTCTTGATGCTTGTAAGAAGGCAGGCAAGAAGTTCATTATGAATGCCGGTGACGGTTACTATGCTTGTACTTTCGCTTTCACTGCAGGTGTTAAAATTGACGGTCTTGAAGAAGACGGTATTACACAGAAGTTTGTTAAGTATAACGAAGATGAAGCTGTTGCAACACTTCAGGCTTTTGCAAAGCTCATTAAGGATTACAGAGGTACATTCCAGTCGCTTGACATTGCTAACATCGCTTCAGGTTTTGCAAGCGGTAAGTGCGGCGCAGGTATCGACGGTTCATGGGATACAGCTTCTAACCAGAAGGCTCTCGGTGACAACTTCGGCGCTGCAAAGCTTCCTACAATCAATGTTAACGGCAAAGACAAGCAGCTTATCTCAATGTTCGGTTATAAGTACATCGGTGTAAACGGTTCTTCTAAGTTCCCGGCAACAGCTCAGATTCTTGCTTACTATCTTGCAGGTGAAGATTGCCAGCTCCAGAGAGCCGAGAAGCTTGGTTGGGGTCCTTCAAATAAGAAGGTTCAGGAAAACAAAGTTGTAGCAGATTCTCCTGTTCTCAAGGCTATCGGTGAGCAGGCTAAGAATGCTTGTATACAGGTTAATGTTGCTAATACATTCTGGGATCCTATGGCTAACCTTGGCAACAAGATCATCGCTGACACATGCAATCCTTCAGATGCAGCTGCTATGAAGAAGCTTCTTAACGAAACAATTTCTAACGTTAGGGATGAGGGCTAATCGTTAAGTAAGTTAAATTGATTTAATTTAATCGATTAATTAGCTGCGGGACACTCCGAAAACGGAGTGTCCCGTAAAAAAAGAAAAAATGCGGATTGTCCGCTTGCGTTATCAATTTGTGTATTCGCCTGACTAATAATGTTTTATTACGAACGGCAACTATTATAAGATAGCGTAAAGAATATTATTAGTTTGGTGTATTAGAGAGATTTGCAAATTATTAAGGAGAGCGCCTAATGACATATGTTGAATACAAACAGCTCAATCCTTTCCAGAGATTTGCCTACAACACAAAGAAGTTTTTCTGTAACATTCCTCATGCCGTTGCCCATTTTTTACAGCACTCGGCAAGGCAATAGTTAAGTTCTTCGTAGGCATCGGCAAGGGCTTTGCCAACTACGGCAAGACCTTCGTAAAAGGCGACTGGGCTACAAAACTTTCCTACCTTATTTTCGGTGTAGGTGATCTTAGCAAAGGTAAATATTACAAGGGTATTCTTTTCTTCGCTGTTGAAGTTCTCTATATCCTTTATATGGCTTTTTTCGGTTGGGGATATCTCAAAATGTTCCCGACACTTGGTATTCAGGCTCAGAGAACTGAATATATCAACGGTATCATTCCAAAGCAGGTACCCGGCGATAACTCAATGCTTATTCTGCTTTACTCGGTATTGACACTCGTAATCACAGTAGTGGTTTTCGCTGTTTACATAGTAAACATCAAAGATGCGTACAGACATCAGATTATGAAGGCTAACGGTCAGAAACCGACTTCATTCAAATATGATATGAAGCAGTTCCTTGACGGTAAGTATCATATCACACTTATGTCATTCCCTGTACTTATGATCGGTATCTTCAATGTTCTGCCGCTCATATTTATGATTTTGATTGCATTTACCAACTATGATAAACAGCATATGCCTCCGGGAACACTGTTCACATGGATTGGTTTTGACAACTTCGGCTCACTCTTCAACCTCGTTGAAGGTGCTAAGAAGGGCTATACATTTATTAAGCTCACAGAATGGACTCTTATCTGGGCTGTTGCAGCTACATTCTCAAACTATATCCTTGGTATGATCTTCGCTCTTATGATAAACAAGAAGGGTATCAAGTTTAAATCACTCTGGAGAACACTTTTCGTTATTACAATTGCTGTTCCTCAGTTCGTATCACTTCTTCTCATGAACCAGATGCTCCAGTCAAACGGTGCTATAAACATTCTGCTTTCAAACATTACAAACAGTCATGTTGAAATTCAGTGGCTGAATGATAATGCAACCACTGGCTCGTTGGGTGGTTATCATCATCAACTGTTGGGTAGGTATTCCGTACACCATCCTTTCTATGTCTGGTATTCTTATGAATATCCCTGAGGATCTCTATGAATCTGCAAGAATTGACGGTGCAAGTCCTGTAAAGACATTTACGGCTATCACACTTCCGTATATGCTCTTTGTTACAACTCCTCAGCTCATTACCCAGTTTGTCGGCAACATCAATAACTTTAATGTTATTTACCTGTTGTCAAACGGTAATCCGACGACCGAAAAATATTATCAGGCCGGTCAAACCGATATCCTTGTTACATGGCTCTTTAAGCTGACCATGAACTCTCAGGACTACGGACTTGCCGCCGCAATAGGTATTTTGGTATTTGTTATTTGCGCAACGCTCTCACTCATTGTGTATAATAACTCAAAATCAATGAAGGATGAGGAGGCGTTCTCATGATAAAAGGTTACAAATTAAGAAGACACATTGCGAACGCTTTTGTTTACCTGTTCCTTATTGTAATGGGTTTCGTTTGGATTTCTCCGTTCATCTATCTTTTAATGCATTCATTCCGTGGCGGTGCTGAAATTTACGGAAGTACAATTATCCCGCAGGAATGGACACTCCAGAACTACATTGATTTGTTCACAGGCTCAGGCGGTACTGCAAGCCTTAACTTCCCGAGATGGTTCCTTAACACATTCGTAGTTGCTTGTTTCAGTTGCGTAATTTCTACAATTTCGGTTCTTATGGTTAGTTACGCATTCAGCCGACTCAGATTTAAGGCTCGTAAAAAGTTTATGAATGTTGGTATGATTCTCGGTATGTTCCCCGGCTTCATGACAATGATTGCTATTTACTATCTTCTCAAGGCAATGGTCTTACTCAGACTCTCGTTGCTCTTGTAATCTGCTACAGCTGCGGTGCCGGTCTTGGCTTCCAGATTTCAAAAGGCTTCTTTGATACAATTCCAAGAGCACTTGACGAGGCGGCAACCATTGACGGTGCTACCAAGAACCAGATTTTCTGGAAGATTATTCTTCCTATGTCAAAGCCGATTGTTGTTTACACGGTTCTTACTTCATTCATCGGACCGTGGACAGACTTCATTCTTGCTAAGATTATCATGGGTGATGCTCGTGACAACTATACTGTTGCTATCGGTCTTCAGCTAATGATTGATCAGGACTTTAAGAACACATACTACAAGCAGTTCCTTGCAGGTTCTGTTGTTGTTGCTGTTCCGATTACACTTCTCTTCCTCAAGATGCAGAAGTATTATGTTGAAGGTGTAACAGCCGGCGGCGTAAAGGGTTAATCCCAATATATACAAGCTCTCACGGGCGGCAGTCACAGGCTGCCGCCCATTTTAATTTTACGGAGGATACTATGAAAAAAATTCTTTCCATTCTTCTTGCCGGTGCAATGCTTGCGGGCTGTGTGCTTACAGGCTGCTCTGATTCTTCATCATCAAAGTCAGATTCATCCGACGGCAATACTGCAAAAGTTACCGACCCGATTGAAGGCGTTAAGGCAACTGCATCAACCGACAAATACAGAAATTACTACGAAATTTTCGTAAACTCTTTCTGCGATTCAAACGGTGACGAAACAGGCGACCTTCAGGGAATTATCTCTCAGCTTGACTACCTTAATGACGGCGACCCGAATTCAGGTGACGACCTCGGTGTTGACGCAATCTGGCTTACTCCGATTATGCCGTCAAAGTCATATCATAAGTATGATGTTGAAGATTATTACAATATTGATCCCGACTTCGGTACACTCGACGATTTCGACAAGCTTATTGAAGAATGTCACAAGCGTGGCATAAATGTAATTCTTGACCTTGTTTTGAATCACGCATCTTCAAAAAATCCGCTCTTTACAAAGGCTGTTGAAGAGGTTGCCGATAATAAGCTTGACGCAATGCCGAATATTTTGAAATTCACAAATCCTCATATTTTGACAGCGATACTCAGACTATCAGTCTTGGAAACGGTTATGCCTGTGAGGCGAACTTTTCTCAGGAGATGCCCGAATGGAATCTCAATTCTAAAAAGACGAGAGAAGAATTTACAAAAATTGCGAAATTCTGGCTCGACCGAGGAGTTGACGGTTTCAGACTTGACGCTTGCAAATACTTTACAAATAAGGAAACCGACGGAACAGAATTTCTCAAGTGGTTCTATGACACCTGCAAGGGTATTAAGGAAGATGTCTATATGGTTGGCGAGAACTGGACCGATGATTCCGATATTCAGGAGCTTTACAAATCCGGCATCGACAGCCAGTTTGCATTTAAGTTTTCAACCTCAACAGGCACAATTATCAGCAACATCATTTCGCAGGGCGGTATGGCTACTGTCAAAAAAATTATGAACTACGATAACAAAATGACAGAGTCAAATCCCAATGCTATCAATGCAATGTTCCTTTCAAACCACGATCAGGTTCGTAGCGGAAACGCACTTGAATCTCAGGGACTTTCTTCTCAGAAACTTGCAGCCGCAGTTTATATGCTTGCGCCTGGTAATCCGTTCATCTATTACGGAGAGGAAATCGGCATTAAGGCTCCGAATACCACAAACGATGCTGCATACAGAACACAGATGGTTTTTGACAGCGACAACCTTCCCGATATTTATGTAAACGGTATCGGAGAAGAGGCAGAGGTGCCTACCGGCGGCGGTGTAAAACAGCAGCTTGCCGACAAGGATTCCCTCCTCAACTACTATCGCAGAATTATCACAATCAAAAATCAGAACCCCGAAATTGCAAGGGGCAGAATTGTAGGCACACAGGGCTTTGATGATAAGACAGTCGGCGCTTACTATGTTGAGTATGAGGATTCAAAGCTCCTCATTATTCATAACTTCAGCAAGAATGACGCCAAGGAGCTTACAATTACAGACGATATGATTAAGAATGCAACTCTCCGTGCTGACCTTATCCCCGAAAGCAGTTCAAAGCATACCGAACTTAAAGACGGTAAAATCTCTGTACCGCCACAGTCAACGGTAATCATTAAGTCGGCTGAATGATTTTTTGTTCGTGCAGACGGTTATTTTGTATTAAAGACTATATCGCCCGAGCGTAGTATAGCTACCATTTGCATAATACGAGTTTGTGACATTTACTAAATTTTCAAATACATTGTTTGTTACTACAAATGATAAAATTGAAAATTCCGAAAAAATTCTTGTTTTCGTCACACAGTTGTCAATATTGGTGTGGTATAATAAAGTCACAACATAAGGGAACGGCGAACATCGACCGATTAAATAGTGGATAAGTTTTTTCATTTGATATATTTTCCTCTCTCTTAATTAAAATATGGAAGAAACAGCGAGTTACA
>ENA-OQCP01000006-OQCP01000006.1-human-gut-metagenome-genome-assembly--contig:-NODE-6-length-78916-cov-3.201767_pt1 | contig 78916 bp, 87 predicted proteins | sample MGYA00242760_ERZ504583 | MGnify/ENA primary metagenome ERZ504583 (study PRJEB26092, sample SAMD00036308) | human gut metagenome | host: Homo sapiens | study: EMG produced TPA metagenomics assembly of the...
AGTGACAAATTCGCTCCGCAAATTACCGTTGACGAGTCCTACATTGAATCATTCTTAAAGAAATAAATAAAGGAAATATGATGAAATTATTCTTGCTTTTGGGCTCTTTTGTTGCTGCCGGTCGGACCGGCAGCAGCACAAGAGATAAAAATGTCACAAACAGCTCCATTGGAACAAGTTTATGGAGAAACAGTAGAAGATGATGCCTTACTGCCCATGAATGAACTGGATATGGATTTCGGCTATGCCCTCTATGAGACAACCGTTGATGTGGAAGAGGAGAATCCCACACTAACTATTGAAAACGTACGGGATTATGCTGTGGTCTATGCAGACGGCAAACTGCAAGGATATTTAAAAGATAGCAGTAAAAGCCTGAAAACCAATCTACCGATAGGTATACACAAACTTAGTATCTATACTGAAAATATCGGACGTATTACCTATGGTCCTGAAATTCTGGACAATTCAAAAGGTATCTACGGCAGCATAACATTGGGAAAGACAGATTTGGAAGGCTGGAAGATGACCCCATTGGAAATTAAGGAATGCGATGTGGCCGGAATAACTTTCAAAGAAGGTACCTCCTCCATCCCTTGCTTCCGTAAAGGTTGTGTCACAGTAAGCAACCCGGCACAAGAGACCTTTCTTGACGTGTCCGGCTGGGGAATGGGAGAAGTCTGGATAAACGGGCAATACTTGGGTGCCTACTGGGAAGAAAATGCAGAAAAGACCCTGGAGATACCTGCCGGTGCTCTGATAGCAGGTAATAATGAAATAGTGGTATTTGAACTAAAAAATAACGAACAAGCTTCCATAACACTAACCGATAAGCCTATTTTCAAATAAGCCTTGCATGTACTTGTTTATATTCCTTAAAAAAACGACCTTTGTGTAGGAGCAGATTCCGAAAAACGTGTCTTATTTAATGAGAATAGCATAATTATATATATCATGAAGAAACTAACATTTATCAGTTGCCTCCTTTTAAGTGGTTGCCTGGCCGGAGCAATGGCTGCAGACAAAAAGCAACCCATCTACAAAGATGCCAAAGCTCCCATTGAGGAGCGTGTGAATGACCTGGTCAGCAGAATGACGCTGGAAGAAAAGGTACAACAACTCAACCAGTACACTTTGGGGCGGAATAACAACGAGAACAATCGTGGTGAGGAAGTAAAAAAAATTCCTGCCACACTAGGCTCCCTCATTTATTTTGATGAAGATGCCAATCTGCGTAACGAGGCTCAGAGAAAAGCAATGGAAGAATCACTCTGGGTATCCCCATCCTTTTCGGATACGACGTCATCCACGGGTTCCGTACCATTTATCCCATCTCTTTGGGACAAGCATGTTCTTGGAATCCCCAATTGGTAGAACAAGCATGTGCCGTTGCCGCCCAGGAAGCACGCATGTCCGGGGTAGACTGGACTTTTTCCCCTATGATTGACGTGGCAAGAGACGGACGCTGGGGACGTGTTGCAGAGGGCTATGGCGAAGACCTTATACCAATGCTGTATTCGGTGTCGCATCCATCAAAGGATACCAAGGTGAAGACATGTCCGACAGCAAGCGAGTAGCCGCCTGCCTTAAACATTATATCGGATACGGCGCTTCTGAAGCAGGACGTGACTATGTTTATACGGAAATCTCCAATCAGACTCTGTGGGACACCTATATTCCTCCCTATGAAGCTGGCGTAAAAGCCGGTGCCGCTACTTTAATGAGTTCATTCAATGACATCAGCGGCACTCCCGGAAGCGCCAACCATTACACGATGACAGAAATTCTGAAGAACCGTTGGAAACACGACGGCTTTGTTGTTTCAGACTGGTCCGCAGTACCGCAACTTATTGACCAGGGCCATGCTGCCGACCGCAAAGAAGCTGCCCGTCTGGCTTTCAACGCCGGCCTAGAAATGGACATGATGGGGCATTGCTATGACAGGCATATGGCAAAGCTGGTGGAAGAAGGTAAAATAAGCATGCAACTGGTGGACGATGCAGTAAAACGCGTGCTCCGTATCAAATTCCGCCTTGGACTTTTTGACAATCCCTACACCCCGACATCTACAGAAAAAGAGCGCTTCCTCCTTCCACAAAGCCTGGCTATTGCAGAGAAACTGGCAGAAGAGAGCATTGTTCTACTGAAGAATGAAAACAAGGTACTCCCTCTGGCAAACGGGAACAAGCCAACTATCGCCGTCATGGGGCCTCTGGTAGAAAACTATGCCGAGCTCCTGGGTCATGGTATGGACATGGACATGCAGAAGATGTCCTCCCCATCAAAAAGGCGCTGGATGCAGAATTTGCAGGCAAGGCTGAACTGATTTATACCGAGGGTTGTGATTTCGACGGTAACGACACTTCCAAATTCAGTGAGGCACTGGCTGTAGCCCGGAAAGCAGATGTCATTCTACTCTGTATGGGTGAAAAGAAAAAGTGGAGTGGCGAAAACGCATCGCGTTCCATCATAGAACTGCCTGCCATTCAAGAGAAATTCATTGCTGAAATGAAGAAAGCAGGCAAACCGATTGTTCTGGCACTGGCTAACGGACGTCCTTTGGGACTCTCTAAAGTGGAACCTCTCTGTGACGCCATCGTTGAAATGTGGCAACCGGGAGTACCTGGTGGTAAACCATTGGCAGGTGTCTTGTCCGGCCGGGTAAATCCTTCGGGCAAGCTTTCCATTACTTTTCCACGTTCCACCGGACAGATTCCAATCTATTACAATCAGCGCAAAACAGCCCGTCCACAAAGTGGCAAATATCAAAACATCCCCTCTACCCCACTGTATGAATTCGGATACGGCTTGAGTTATACCACCTTTAATTATGGTAATATCAACTTGCCCAAAGAAACCATCAGACGCGGTGAAAAGTTGGTAATGGAAATCCCAGTCACCAATGTAGGCAAACGTGACGGTGCAGAAGTGGTGCATTGGTTTATCTCAGACCCATTTAGCACGATTACCCGTCCATGCAAAGAGTTGAAGCACTTCGAAAAACAACTAATTAAAGCAGGTGAAACACATATATTCCGCTTTGAAATAGACCCGATGCGTGATCTTGGTTTTGTAAATGCCAATGGTGAACATTTCCTTGAAAATGGAGAATATTATGTAATAGTGAAAGACCAGAAAGTAAAATTCACGGTTATAGATTAATCTTCTTTTTATATTGCAGGCCATCCTCCTTTCATCATTCTAAAAGACAGATGGCCTGCAATTTCTATTTTAGAACAAATAAGTATACTGTTCTCCTAAAAATTTCTTGATATGCTTCAAGGCTTTGGTTATTTGGGCCTCCACCGTCTTGACAGAAATACCCATTTCCCCGGCAATTTCTTGATTAGTCTTCCCTTCCTCCCTACTTTTGCGATAAACCTGCCCACATTTGTCTGGAAGGAACAAACAGCTTCTTCAATCAATCGATTCAGTTCTTCCATCTCCACCGAAGTATCAGCAGCAAGAGCATATCCATATTCTTCTCCTCCCTCGATGGGAACCGTATCCTTTTCATCGCGTAAAGCATTCAGGCAACGATTACGTGCAGACTGGAAAAGATAAGCCTTGAATGAGATTTTAAGAGTCAAGTCGCCCTACCCTCCCACAAATTCATAAAGATAGAAAGGGCCAGTTCTTCTATCTCCTGCTTGTCTCTCAGATAAAGGGACATGAAGTGGCAGAGTGAAACAAAATAAGTATCGAAAAGGTGCTTGAAAGCCTTCTCGTCATCTTGTTTGATTAACTGTAACAATAGGATATCATCTTCTGCAGGCATATCAAAGTTATATTAGATAAGGGCTTCTTGAGCGGCAAAGATACTAATATTATTTGTTCCTCGAAATTTATTAAAAAAATAATTGGAATCGGAATAAGGGTTAAACTCAAGTGATGTGTCATATAAGTGAAGGCCTATAAAAACATCATGATCATGAAAAAAGTGTTCCTTGGAATTTAATCATTCCTAAGTTGAAACAGGAAATTTCCGCAGACGAAGAGCGGCAATTGGAGACTTGGTTACGCAGCAGTAACAACGAAGCGTTATTCAAGGAATTGCAACTGTTATGGGAAAAAATTCAGGCAAATGTAGAAAACTACACGCCCAATACCGAATATTATTGGAATGAACTTGTCAACCGTATGCACGCCAGCGAGCCTAAGCAGACTGCAAAACCTGCAAAGAAACGCTTCGAACTGAAACGGATATACCGCTACGCAGTAGCTGCATGTATAGCTGTTGCCATCGGTTGCTCATTCTACATAGGATTCCTTAACGGACAGCCTGAAGCCATGCCGCAGTTATACTCTAATTTGTCGGGTAAGTCTAAGGTTCTCCTTCCTGACGGAAGCGAAGTATGGATGCATACAGAGACCTCTTTGCAATACGAATCACAAATGAATAAGGATGAGCGTATCGTAAATGTAACTGGTGAAGCTTACTTCGATGTAGCACACGATGCTGACAAACCTTTTATCGTGCAGACAGAAGGTATGCGTATCGTAGTTCACGGAACCAAATTCAATGTCGATGCATTCCCCGGTTCGGAAAATACATTGGTGAGTTTGGTAGAAGGGTCCGTCTCTTTGGAAACCGAGACAGAGAACCGTTTCCTCAAACCGGGCGAAACAGCTACTTTTAATCGGAAAACCCTGACACTTAAGGTAGAAAAAGATGATGTACATTTTGCCTCTTCGTGGGCAAATACACAACTCGTATTCAGAAACCGTTCATTGGGAGACATTTGCAAACTGCTTTCTAAATGGTATCGGGTAAAGATAGACGTGGATCCTACATTATCCAATAAATATTTCTATACGTTTACGTTGCGTAGTGAACCGCTGGACGAAATACTCCGCATCATGGCACGCATCCAACCTATGAAATATACCTTTAACGAAGAGAATGAGTTGACAATTTCGTTTGCAGACACAAAACAAAAAGTAAAATGAAACAGTAACAAAATTAAAAACTTATGCCAAACAAATGAGAAATGCACATTATTTAATAATTAACGAAAAGTAAACACCTACATTAATCTTTAAATTTAAGACAATTATGGATATAAGAAAACAACTCATCATTCTTATACTGGTACTTCTATGTGCCCCGGTTTCTGCACAAAAGAAAGAGAAACTGATCACACTGAAGTTCACAAATATCCCATTATCAGAGGCTATGCCAAAAGTGGAAAAGCAAAGCGGATACACTTTCTTCTATGAATCGCAGCAAATAGACATCAAACAGAAAGTCAGCCTGAATGTTAAGAATGAAACTATTAATAAGACAATAGCAGCCTTATTGAAAGGGACCAATGTTAAATTTGAAATCGACGCAACACACATTATTTATATACCGGAAAGAATAACAAGGCAATATCCGGACAACCACAGAACATCTCTGGTACAGTAATTGACGAAAGTGGTGAACCGATTATCGGAGCAAATGTCATGGTGGAAGGAACCAGTACTGGTGTCATTACAGATCTTGACGGAAAATACACAATCAACGCACCGGCAGGGAGTAATCTCAAAATCTCCTATATCGGTTATGTAACACAGACTGTAAAAGCTGGTAGAAACAGTACCGTAAAGTTAGTGGAAGACAGTAAAACACTGGCAGAAGTCGTGGTAATCGGCTATGGTACACAGCGTAAGTCCGACCTGACCGGAGGTCTGGTATCAGTAGACCAGAAGAAGCTGAACATGATAAATAGCAGTAACTTGATGGACCGTCTTGCAGGACAAATCCCGGGCTTAAGCGTAACTACTGGTGATGCGAAACCGGGTGCAGACCAAACCCTCCGTGTACGTGGTGAAAACTCATTAAGTGCTGACAATGCACCGCTCATCGTATTGGACGGTATTCCTTACAACGGTTCTTTGAGTGATATTGACCCAAACATCATCGAAAGCCTTAGTGTCTTGAAAGATGCTTCCGCAGCAGCTATCTACGGCTCACGCGGTTCCAATGGTGTCATCTTGATTCAATCAAAGAAAGGCAAGAAAGGTGCACCCCAAGTTACATACAAAGGGCAGTTCAGAATGTCGCAACCCCAACAGACCATTGATGTGATGACTCCAGACGAATACATCACATTTAAACAAGACATTGCACGCCTGAAAGATGGATGGAGCGGAGACCAATTGGCTCCTGAGAATATTCTGAGTGCCAGCGAACTTATAAATTACAAGAAAGGCGTTACAAACGACTGGCAGGACTATATTTTCCGCAATGCATTTACCATGGAACATCAAGTAGGCATTTCCGGAGGTACTGAAAGCACCACTTATATGGGGGCAGTTTCCTATCTGGATCAAGAAGGTGTAGTCTACAATTCTGCTATGAAACGTTACAATATCAATTTGAATGTCACACAAGTATTAAACAAATGGCTGACTATTGGTATACAGACCCAATTTATTCAAAGAGATGGCGGTGGTATAACCCCGAATATTGAACATGCTGTAAAGCAAAGTCCTTATGGTATCTACAAAGATGAAAACGGCAAGTATTATGAAGAACCTATGGACAATCCCTGATTATTAACCGATGGCCAATGTCAATGCCGATCAAGATCAAACAAGACGTAACTTCTTCATCAACACCTATGCTGACATTCTGTTGCCGGTAAAAGGTCTTTCAGCCCGTACAACCTTTGGTTACAACTATCGTAGCGACTTTACCGGCACATACTATGGCCGTGACACCAAAGACGGTAGAACAGCCAGCGGAAAAGCCAGCATCAACAATGAACACTACTGGGATTACACTTGGGAAAATCTGCTCAAATATAATCGTGAATTTGGCAAGCACCGTTTCGACGCTACAGGTTTGTTCAGTGTACAACAAACTCAGAAAAAGACTTCCAAGTCAAGTGCCGAAAGTTTTGTAAACGATGATTCCAGTTATCATAACATCAATGCAGGTGAAAAGAATAAAACCGTAAGTTCTGGTTTATCAGAAACCTCGATGTTGTCTTATATGCTTCGCTTGAACTATTCATATGCAGGGAAATACATGCTGACTTTGACCGGACGTTCCGACGGTTATTCTGCCTTCGGTGCAAACAACAAGTATGCATTCTTCCCGTCAGTGGCTGCTGCATGGAACATTGCTTCCGAAAGTTTTATGGAAAATGCACAAAACTGGCTGGACCAATTGAAGCTCCGCGTATCTTATGGTTCTAACGGTAACCAAGCCATCAACCCCTATCAGACATTGGACCGTCTGCACCTCACAAACTATATCTGGGGTGACGGTGGAGCAGGTGTCAACGGTGCTTATCTGGCCAACGACGGTGTCGGAAATCCGAATCTAAAGTGGGAAACAACCCAAACATTCAACGTCGGTATCGACTATTCATTCTTCAACGGCCGTATCAACGGTAACATTGAAATGTATGTCGCCAACACAAAAGACTTGCTGATGAAGCGTACTGTTCCTATCATGAACGGCTATAAAACCATTTGGGATAATGTGGGTAAAACACGCAATAAAGGTGTTGAATTTACCTTGAACACCGTCAACATACGTAATAAGGACTTCGAATGGAGCACCGGAATCATCTTTTCACTGAACCGTGACAAGATTGTAGACCTACGTGGTGACAAAAAAGATGATATCACCAATAAATGGTTCATCGGCAAACCCTTGCGAGTTTACTACGACTATGACGTCGACGGCATCTGGCAGGAAGGTGACAAATTCACCTATACCGCAGCAGACGGTACAGAAAAAGAGATCCAAAAAGGTGCCAAACCAGGTTCTGCCAAAGTGAAAGATGCAGACGGAAACGGTTATATTGACTCCAATGACAAAGTTATCATCGGTTCAAAGAATCCAAGCTTCCTCATGTCTATGAGCAATACATTGACTTACAAGAACTTTTACTTGTCATTCCTCCTGAATGGAACCTTCAAAGTTACACGTGAGTTGAACGAAGCCAATATCGGAAGTTGGAGTTACAACCTATACAACTATCTGCATAATGCCGATTACTGGACACCGGAACACACCAATTCCAAATATGCTTCTCCAGCATATAACAACTTCGACGGACACAGCTATTACAAAGACTTTACATACATCCAAATAAAGAATATCACTTTAGGATACAATTTTGAAAAGAATTTTGTAAAGAAATTGGGACTGAGCGGTTTGGGAGTCAATATCAGTGTGGAGAATCCTTATACATTCTGTGATATACGCAGCGTATTGAACTATGACAACAGTTGGTTTGCCTCTTACCCGACTGCACGTTCCTACGTACTTGGACTGAACTTATCATTCTAAACTTACTTAAATATATATACAATGAAAAATTATATATCAAAAGCAACTCTAGCTCTGTTAGTAGCTCTGTCTGCTACCGGTTGCTCTGACTTTCTGGATGAGAAACTGAAAAGTGAACTGGCTCCGGACAACACATATACAAGTTCCTATGGTTTCGAAGTAGGTTCTACCGGACTTTATGCCGAAGCACGCTCTGAATACAACACTTGGGGTGAAAACGGTGCCTTCATGCACAATGCCGCTTGCCCTTACGAAGCATTGCAGATTGCCACTGACCTTGCTACCATGGCACTAAAGACGGTTCTATCCAACCGTTCGGTTTTTTGACATTAACTCCAAATACCGGTATTGTGGGTTCCTACTGGAACTGGGCTTATAGCCTGATTGCAGGAGCCAATGAGATGTTGAAATACTCGGAAATAAACACGAACTGGATAATAGCACAGACAAGGCGCATCTATCAGGCAGAATCACGTTTTTTCCGCGCCTATGCATACCGTACATTGGTTTATCTGTATGGAGACGTTCCTTATGTAGACAAGATTCAAGATCAGTTCAGAATCGATTTTACCCGTACACCGAAGGAAGAGGTTATTGCCCACATGGTAGAAGACCTTCAGTTTGCTGTCGAGAACCTGCCTACTGACCTGATGCCGTAAAAGTCGGCAAGCTGACCAAATGGGCGGCAGAACACTTACTAAGTGAGGTTTACTTGATGCAGGGTGATTATGCAAAGGCTGAAACTGCCGCAGAGAATGTCATCAACAGCGGATATTTCCACTTGATGGAAGACCGCTTCGGTGAAAAGGTAAAAGCAAACGGCGATGTGTTCTCCGACCTATTCGTTGAAAACAATCAAAATCGCACATCCGGCAATATGGAAAGCATTTGGGTCATGCAGTTTGAATATAACACTACTGGTGGCGGTACAAATTCCGATGACTGGACACGCCGTGCCTGGGAACCCAAATACTTCGAAATTACCGGTTTTGTTTTGGCAGACTCACTGGGTGCCGCGGCTTGTCGCAATTGGTACCAATGAAATGGTGGATTGGAGAAGATACCGGTTTCTTTGATGAAGAAGACATTCGTAATTCCGAATACAACATCAAACGTAACTGGTATTACAACAACGAGAACATGCCCGACCTTTATGGTAAAAAAGCCACGATTACAGACGAAACATGGTTTACCACCTTCCGTCTTTATCCGGCTCTGACAAAATTCTTCTATGGCCGTTCCGAAAACCTTTCTTTGACCGGTTCCTACCGTGACCGCATGAAGTTCCGTTTGTCCGAGACTTATCTCTTACTCTGCGAAGCAAGGTTGGGGTTGAACGATATTTCAGGTGCCCGCGAAGCATCAATGTTGTACGCCGTCGCGCACATGCTCCTGAAATTACGGACAGTGAAATGACCATGGACTTCTTGCTGGACGAACGTATCCGCGAGTTGGTAGGTGAAGAATCACGCCGCTTTACCTTATGCCGTACCGGCAAATTATTGGAGCGTACCCGCAAATACAATACAGAATCGGGGCCCGTTATGCGTGATTACCACACATTATGGCCGATTCCTCAGAGCATAATCGATTCAAATACGGGTGCAGAATTCCCGCAAAACGAAGGATATTAACAGCACAAAGACAAAATAAAACACGAATAAAGGTAAAAAGATAGTTTTCAAGATTCTCATAAAGGAATTGTCCGCGTCCATTGAGAACAAAGGCAATTCCCTTAATTTTATCAATAAACAATCATGAAGATACACAGACAATTAACAGCAGCAGCCTTTCTGTTTATCAGTATGGCAATCATGCACAAGTGCCATTCAGCAAAAAGGAAGTAAAAGAGAAAATGAAGCAAGTGGCAGACTGGCAAATTTCCAATCCTAACACTGCCCACGAACACCACGACCTGGATTGGACCAATGGAGCACTTTATGTAGGTATGGTAGATTGGGCTAAACTGGCAGAAGAGGAGTACAATGACAGCACCTACTATCAATGGCTCTATAAAATAGGAAGACGAAACTGCTGGCAACCCCATCAGCGGTTGTACCATGCAGACGATATAACCGTTTCCCAATCATTCATTGACTTATACCGTAAATATAAAAAGAGGAAATACTGGCTCCTACCCTGCACGTACGGAATGGATTGTCAACCATCCATCCAACGGTACATTCAAACTGGAGTATGGTGACAACAAAACCCTAGAACGCTGGACCTGGTGTGATGCCTTGTTTATGGCCCCCCCGGTTTATGCCAAGCTATACCGTGAAACCAACAACCGGAAATACCTCCAATTCATGGACAATGAATACCGGGCTACCTACGAATACCTATTCGATAAGGAAGAGAACCTTTTCTACCGCGATTGGCATTATTTCGGTAAAAAAGAAGCCAATGGCAAAAAGGTGTTCTGGGGACGTGGAAATGCCTGGGTACTGGCCGGTCTGGCAGAAGTATTGCAGGAGTTGCCCAAAGGCTTGATGGAACGCGCTTATTACGAAGAACTGTTTATCCGGTTATGCACACGTATCGCCGGATTGCAGAACGAAGACGGTTATTGGCATGCCAGCCTTCTGGATCCGGCTTCTTATCCTTCTCCCGAAACCAGTTCCACCGGTTTCTTTGTATATGCGTTGGCCTATGGCGTAAATGCGGGACTCTTGAATGAAGACGATTTCATGCCAGTCATTATAAAAGGCTGGAAGGCACTGACCGATGCTGTAGATGCAAGCGGTAAACTTGGCTGGGTACAGCCTATCGGTGCCGACCCCCGTAAAGTGACGCGTGACATGACAGAAGTTTACGGTGTCGGTGCGTTTCTTGCAGCAGGATGCCAGATATACAAGATGGCTGTAGATACGGAAGCTGATTATATAAAAATCTGGCCAGACAGAAAAACCATGCAGGGAAACCCTTTAAGTGGTTGGGTTGTTTATGCAAATGAGAATGTCAGCGATGACTTCTGGAAGAAATACGACCATATCTATGTACCGGAAAAAGGAACAACCGTGAAAATCTCCGATTATGCACGCACACTCTATATCCGTACGCATTGGAGTACCTTCAATCCCGCCGAAGGAGTCTACGGCTGGGATACCAACGAAAAGTTGAAAAAAGTAATTCAAGGGGCACTCGACAGAGGTATGCGTCTCTCTTTCCGTGTAGTTGTCGACAGCCGCGACCGAAAAAATGAAGCCACTCCGGCCTATGTATTCGATGCAGGAGCCAAATACTATACAGACAATGGAAAACGCTCTCCCTATCCTGATGACCCTATCTTCCAGGAGAAATATGCAAAGTTCATAGAAGCATTTGCCCAAAAATACAATGACCCTGACCTGGTGGAATTTATAGACGGCTACGGTCTTGGCAAATGGGGTGAGGCACACACTATGAAGTACATTGACCCCAAGAACCGGGAAGCTGTGTTCAATTGGATTACAGACCTCTACGTCAAACACTTCACCAAAGTACCTTTAGTTATCAACTACCATCGTTGGATGGGTGCAGGCAAAGACTGGGCAGGTGAGGAGAATTTTGATCCCGATAGTAAACGCTTGTTGGACAGCGCTTGCGAGAAAGGCTTTTCCTTACGTCATGATGCTTTCGGAATGAGAGAGTATTACGGCCAGTGGGAGCGAAACTATGTGAAACCTTGGATTATGAAACGCCCGGTTCTACTGGAAGGTGGATGGATTGTGAGCAAGCACCCTTATCACAATGACCCGAGCGGTTACAAAACAGCCAAAGATGTGCGTATCGGAGAATTTGAAGACGGTCAGGAAGCTCATGTCAACATGATGGATTTCCGTGTAGGAGACGAAACCATGAGTTGGTTCCGTGATGCCTATCCTTTGGTTGAGCGTTTCATCTCCGAAGGAGGTTATCGTTTATATCCCGATTCCATTGTAGTTCCCAAAGAAATGAAGAGTGGTTCAAGAATAAAGATAGTACATCGCTGGAACAACTTAGGCTGGGGATATTGCCCAACCAATATACCACAATGGAACCAAAAGTATAAAGTAGCTTTCGCATTATTGAACCAAGACAATCAAGTAGTCTACTCTTATCTGGACAACAATACTGATTTATCCGTCTGGATAAAAGGCTATCCCACTTCCTATGAGTTCACTCCCAAACTTCACGGGGTAAAAAAAGGAACCTATACCTGGGCAGTAGCTTTAGTCGATACAACCAAAGGCAATGGAAGCAATGTTAAGGGGCTGGATATCTCTGCCAAGGGAACCTTCACTAATTCTGGTTGGTTAAAACTGTCAGAAGTAACTGTAAAATAAATAAGACACCCCATCGACTTATAAACAAGAGGCTGAATTCAATCTTGAATTCAGCCTCTTGTTTATAAAGTCCAATCCATCTATTTCTTTTGCGGCAACCCCTTCAGCAAGTGGTCCACCGCCGCTTTCAGCTGTGCATCTTCTCCCTTCAAAACAGCTTCCGGTTCATTATAGACCAGGATATCAGGCTGCAACGTGCGGTTCTCCAGATAGTTGCCCTGCATATCCATGCAGCCTACCTGCGGAATACCGAATACAATACTTGGATCGATCTGGCTTTCCCACCAGACAGCAGTCATGGTTCCTGCCACGGGAGCACCTACCAGCTTGCCTATTCTCAACGTCTTATATACGAAAGGAGTACCGTGGGCATTGCTGTAATTATCCTCGCAAACCAGCATACACGAAGGTTTCAGCCATCTGTCAAAAGGATCGCTGCCGATGTACTGGCCACGCGGCACAAAGCGTTCATACTCCTTGCCGCTAAGTAACGTCGCTACTTGTTCGTGCAGCCACCCGCCTCCGTTATGGCGGGTATCCACCACAACAGCCTCTTTCTTACGACTGCTTTCGCTCAACAAATCGGAGTAAATCTTACGGAAGCTCGGACTATCCATACCTTTGATGTGAATATAAGCAATGCGTCCGCCAGAATATTCATCCACCTTCTTGCGGCAGTTTTCCACCCAGCGCTTATACAACAGCTCATTCTGGGCACCGTAAGATATGGGCTTCAAGGTTTCTTCAAACCGCTTTCCGGTAACAGGATCATAGACCGAGAGAATCACCTTGCGGCCTGCCTTACCTTCGAGTAACGGGAAATAATCAGCGCCAGCCTTAATGGCAACACCATCCACTTTCTCGATAATACAGCCAGGCTTGACATCCGTCTTTTTCTTCGTCAATGGACTCTGAGCTATAATTTCTTTAATCTTCAGTCCATCGCCCGCATAAGCTTCATCATAGAACACTCCCAAAGCAGCCGTAGGAAGTGCTGCGCCCGAAGCATAATAACGCGCTCCCGTATGAGAACCGTTCAATTCACCCAGCATCTCACTCAGCATTTCCGCAAAATCGTAGTTATTGTTGATATACGGCAAGAAGCGCTTATAAGTTTCTTTGTATCCATTCCAGTCCGTACCTTGCAAGTCTGCCACATAGAACTTATCATTTACCTGCTGCCAGATGTGGTCGAAGATATATTCACGCTCACCATAAGGGCGGTAATCGAAGAAAGCCTCAAATTCAATTGGAGAAATCTTGCTGCCTTCAATCTCTATCTTCTTCATTCCGTCGCGGGCACAAAGGAAGATATTCTTCCCTTCCTTGTCAGGCTGCAAAGCGCCTGCACCTACTTTCTTCAAAAGAACTTTTGTAACATTCTCTTTCAGATTGTGTTCCCAAAGATCGTACCCATCCTCGAAAACAGAAAGATAATAGAGTTTATCCCCTTTAGCAGAAAGCATGGCATCTGCCATATGCGAGGAGTTGACGGTCAGGCGTACAATACGGTCAAAGCGGTTTGCGAGGTCGAACTTTAACGGCTCTACCTTTTTCTCCTTATCTTTGTCGGCATCCCCTTTTTTCTTCTTGGCATCCTTTTCGTCTTTCTTCCCGGCTTTTTCCTTCTCCGCCTTCTCCGCTTCCTCGAGTAAAGCGGTTTCTTCCTTGTTCATCAAAAAACGGTCGTATGCTTCAGCATCAAAGAACATGATATAAGTATCGTCTTCGGCTCCCCAACTGCCGTGGCTGCGATACCCCGCACGGTCACTGGTCCAAATCATGGCTTTTCCACCCAATACCCATTTGGCATTGCCATCGTTGTATCCGCTCTCGGTCAGGTTCACCATTTCACCCTTGCCATCGGCATTCAGCAGCACAACATCTTTGTTGTTCCATCCACCTACACCGATATAGTCCGAAAGAATCCATTTGCTGTCCGGACTCCACTGAAACCACTGGTCACCGTCCGAATAAGAGTATTGATACTTGCCATCCATAACGGTACGCACATCCTTTGTCTTCAAATTGATGACACGGATGGTGCTGCGGTTTTCGAGAAAGGCAATCTCTTTACCGTCAGGGCTGTATTGGGGTTGGAAAGAAGCGGCATCCGAGTTTATCAAGCGTTCTTCCTTCAGCGCTGTGGCATAGGTAAACAGCTTTTCATCCTTACGCACAATCGTCGAAGTGTAAAGTTGCCAAAGCCCGCCACGCTCGGAAGCATAAACCAGTGTCCGCCCATCGGGGGCAAAGTCTACGGTACGTTCCTGACAAGAAGTATTCGTTATCTGCTTCGTAGTCTTATATTCCACTGAAGTGACGTAGACATCGCCGCGCAAAACGAAAGCCACTTCCTTACCATCCGGAGACACTGCCATTTCCGTGGCACCGCTACTCTTAATCTGGCGGATAATATCCTTGTCGTTTCTGTCGGAAACAATGCTGATGTTCACCTTTTGCGCTTCTCCACCGGGAAGCAGGGTGTAAATCTCACCATCAAATCCATAGCACAACCTTCCGTCCGTAGCGGCACTGAGATAGCGTACCGGATTTTTGGTATAGTGCGTCAACTGCACGGCCTTCGCATCTCCGGGAGTACGTCGGTAGATATTGAAAGAGCCGTTTTCCTCACTCAGATAGTAGAATGTTTTTCCATCAGGAGCCCAAACCGGTTCACGGTCTTCTCCTCCGAAAGTGGTCAGCTGGCGGTACTGCGGTTCTTTTCCCGGAGTATACATCCAGATGTCACGGGCAATGGGCGATACGTGATGTTTACGCCAGTAGTCCTCGTAACCTTTCTTATCTTGATACAACATCGCTCCCTCCTTATTGATGGAGATGCACTCCATAGGCATGGACGAAATCATCGTCGGGCGCCTCCCTCCACTGATACTCGATAGACCTGGTTGAACTGCCCGTTAGAGGGAAAGACAACAGCTCGGCAGACGGCATGATGCCCGCAGAAAACAAGACATGTCCGGCATCTGTAAAAGCAAGCGGCGTTTCGCTTCCCGAGTGGGTAGTCAGCGTCGTGGTTCGCCTCCGTCTTTGGCCACAATGTAGACGTCCAGGCTTCCCATACGGTCCGAAGCAAAAGCAATCCGCTTACTGTCCGGACTCCATACCGGAGCCGTATCATATGCGGGATTGGTAGTTATCTGCATGGCACGTCCACCGGCAACCGGCACCGTATAGATGTCTCCTTTATACGTAAAAGCAATGGTGGTCCCATCGGGAGAGATGACACTATGACGCATCCACAGCGGAGCATCCTGCGCAAAAGTAAAACCAGCCAGGCAAGCGGCAGCAATACCTAATAGTAGTTTTTTCATAATGATTCTTGTTTTTGGAGAATAAAAAAACCTCACGACTTTTCCTTTCGGAAAAAGACCGTGAGGTTTGCTTATCATTTTAAGTTACCCTCAATTAGAGAGCACCTACTTCCTTCAAAGCGGCATTTGTCTTGTGAACGGCAGCAGCGCTGGCAGCAAATTTAGCTTTTTCGTCAGCAGTCAGTTCCAGTTCAACGATTTTCTCGATACCGTTCTTGCCAAGGATTACGGGAACACCGATACAGATGTCTGATTCACCGTATTCTCCTTCCAGATATACTGAACAAGGAATCATCTTCTTCTGGTTGTGGATGATAGACTCAACGACATAAGCGCCTGCCGCACCCGGAGCATACCATGCAGAAGTACCCAGCAACTTAGTCAGTGTAGCACCACCTACCATAGTAGAAGCTACCACTTCGTTCAGTTTTTCTTCGCTCAGCAGTGTGCTTACCGGCTGTCCTTTGTAAGTAGCCAGACGAGCCAACGGAATCATGGTAGTATCACCGTGACCACCGATAACCATGCCTTCCACTTCGTTGGCGTTGCAGCCCAAAGCCTGAGACAAGAAATATTTGAAACGAGAGCTATCCAAAGCACCACCCATACCGATGATACGGTTCTTCGGCAAGCCCAGAGACTTCAATGACAGATAAGTCATGGTATCCATCGGGTTGGAGATAACCACAAGGATAGCATTCGGAGAATATTTCAAGATGTTCTGTGCAACCGACTTAACGATACCTGCATTAACACCGATCAATTCTTCACGAGTCATACCCGGTTTACGGGGAATACCGGAAGTAATCACTACAACGTCGGAGTTGGCAGTCTTCTCATAATCGTTGGTACAACCTACAACAGTGGTGTCGAAGCCCAGCAGTTGAGCAGTCTGCATCATATCCATTGCCTTACCTTCTGAAACGCCTTCTTTCACGTCCAGCATTACCACTTCGTCAGCCACTTCATTAAAGGCTAACACATTAGCGCATGTAGCACCTACGTTACCTGCACCTACTACGGTTACTTTTGACATAATTTCTAAAGTTTTTTGTTTATAAGTGTTCTTTAAAGATGACGCAAAAGTACAGCGAACTTCGTAATTAGAGAAATATTTCCGTAATAATTTTAGTTAAATACACATTTAGCCAATGATTAGTGGACGATGATTAATGATTAATGATTAATTTTGCGGACGATTAATGAATGTAGGACGAATAATCAGCCACCAACCATTAATCACTTAACCATTAATCATTATCAAAAATGGCAGTTAAGAAGAATACACTTCTCATCGTGGCAGGCAGCTCCTTATCTTATTATTAATAGGAGTTACCATTCTGCTGATTTCCGAAAAGCAAACCAACAAGGAACTGGTGATGGAATTCAATCTGGATAAAGAAGACCTTGAAAATCAATACACAGACTTCGCCAGACAATATGACGAACTGAAGTTGACAGTCTCCAACGACTCCCTCTCCGTACTCTTGGAGCAGGAACAATTGAAGACCCAACGTTTATTGGAAGAACTCCGCACCGTGAAGAGCAGCAATGCCACCGAGATACGCCGTCTGAAGAAGGAACTGGCCTCTCTCCGCAAAGTCATGATAGGCTATATCAACCAGATTGACTCGCTAAACCGCCTGACTGCTCAACAGAAGGAAATCATAGCCGATGTCACCAAGAAGTACAACGCCGCTTCCCGGCAAATCAGCAACTTGTCCGAAGAGAAGAAGAACCTGACCAAGACCGTGACACTTGCCGCCCAACTGGACGCCACCAACATCTCTGTGCAGCCCACAAACAAACGCGGCAAGACTGCCAAGAAGGTGAAAGACATCGTGAAGTTCAAAATAAACTTCTCCATCGTGAAAAACATCACTGCAGAGACCGGCGAACGTACCCTCTACATCCGCATCACCAAACCGGACAATGACGTGCTGACCAAAAGTTCCTCGAACACCTTCCCATACGAGAACCGGGAACTGGTATATTCCATCAAGAAGTATATAGAATACAACGGAGAAGAGCAAGCCGTCACCGTATATTGGGATGTAGAAGAATACCTCTATGCAGGCACCTACCGCGTAGACATTTTTGCTGACGGTACCCTTATCGGTTCGCAATCATTCAGCTTGAATTAATACAAAAAAATCTAAATTATTTTGCAATATCATTGAAAGCCTATACATTTGCATCGTTGTTTATGCAATTATTGTTGCTGTATAAACAACAGATTCATCACCTTAATTAATGTATAGCCCAATGAAAAAGTTCTTCTGTTTCATCTGTTTGGCATACCTATCCTTCCCCATGAAGGCCCAGGAAGCATTAAGCTTGGATAGTTGCCGTGCATTGGCAATCTCCAACAACAAAGAACTGCTGATAAGCCAGGAAAAAATCAACGCTGCCCACTATCAAAGGAAAGCGGCATTTACTAATTACCTTCCAACATTTCGGCCAGCGGCGGATATATGCGCAGTCAAAAAGAGTTGTCCATCCTCAGCGACGCTCAGAAAGGAGCCTTGTCCGGATTGGGTACAAGTCTCAGCGGACCGTTACAGCAGGCTGCCCAAGTCATCGCACAGCTTCATCCAGACTGGCAGGCCAATTGCCGGCTTTAGGACAAAGCCTGTAGGTGCCCTCGACGGTGCAGGCCAATCCTTGGTTGACGCCTTTCGTACAGACACCCGCAACATGTATGCGGGCGCACTGACCTTGACCCAACCCCTATATATGGGCGGCAAGATACGTGCCTACAACAAAATTACCAAATACGCCGAAGAGCTGGCCCGCCAGCAGCACAACACCGGTATGCAGGAAGTAATCCTGAGTACAGACCAGGCATATTGGCAGGTAGTGTCCCTTGCCCATAAAAAGAAGCTGGCAGAAGGTTATCTGAAACTACTGCAGAAGCTCGACAGCGACGTTGACAAAATGATTGCCGAAGGCGTTGCCACCAAAGCAGACGGACTCTCCATCAAAGTAAAAGTGAATGAGGCCGAAATGACCCTGACCAAAGTAACCGATGGCCTGAGCCTTGCCGGATGCTGCTGTGCCAATTGTGTGGTCTCGACCTTTCCACTCCCGTCATGCTCACAGACGAACAGAAGGAAGACCTGGCTCCCACTACTCCGGAAAACGGTGCCATCGACATCAACAATGTTTATGCTACCCGTCCCGAAGTGCGTAGCCTGGAACTTGCCACGCAGATTTATAAGCAGAAAGTAAATGTCACCCGTTCGGAATATCTTCCTTCCATAGCACTAATGGGCAGCTATATGGCAACCAACCTTCCGTCTTCAACAGTTTCGAGAAAAAGTTCAAGGGGATGTGGAATGTGGGTGTCATGGTGTCGGTACCCATCTGGCACTGGGGCGAAGGCATCTATAAAGTAAAAGCAGCCAAATCGGAAGCACGCATCGCCCAATACCAGTTGGATGACGCCAAAGAAAAGATAGAGCTGCAGGTCAACCAGTCGGCTTTCCAAGTGAACGAAGCTGCCAAGAAACTGACCATGGCCGAAAAGAACCTGGAAAAAGCCAACGAGAACCTGAGATACGCCACACTTGGCTTTGAGGAAGGCGTTATACCTGCCAGCAATGTGCTCGAAGCGCACACCGCATGGCTTTCTGCCCAATCGGAAAAGATAGACGCACAGATTGACGTAAAACTGACGGAAATCTATCTGAGAAAGGCAACGGGGGAATTGACAATTGATAATTGATAGTTTCTTCAATCGTAAATAGTAAACAGTCAAATAGTAAATAATATGTTGGATACAAAATCACAAAACAGTAACATGTTGTTGGCATTCCTCACGCTGACGGGAGTGATTGCCATCGTTGCCCTTGTAGGTTTCTTCATGTTGCGTAAAGGGCCGGAAATTGTGCAAGGACAAGCAGAAGTAACGGAGTATCGAGTATCGAGCAAAGTGCCGGGACGTATTCTGGAATTTCGTGTAAAAGAGGGACAAAGCGTACAAGCCGGAGACACCCTTGCCATTTTGGAGCTCCGGACGTGCAGGCCAAACTGGAACAAGCACGCGCCGCCGAATCGGCAGCCCAAGCCCAGAACGAAAAAGCTCTAAAAGGCGCCCGTCGGGAACAGATACAAGCTGCCTATGAAATGTGGCAAAAGGCACTGGCCGGACTGGAGATTGCCGAAAAATCCTACACGCGTGTGAAGAACCTGCACGACCAAGGCGTGATGTCTACACAAAAGCTTGACGAAGTTACCGCCCAACGCAATGCAGCCCGGGCTACGGAGAAAGCCGCCAAAGCCCAGTATGATATGGCCAAGAACGGTGCGGAACGCGAGGACAAAGCCGCTGCCGCTGCCTTGGTGGAACGTGCCAAAGGAGCTGTGGCCGAAGTTGAATCGTACATCAAGGAAACTTACCTGATTGCACAGACTGCCGGTGAGGTATCCGAGATATTCCCCAAAGTAGGCGAGCTCGTGGGCACGGGTGCTCCCATTATGAACATCGCCATTCTGGACGATATGTGGATAACCTTCAATGTACGCGAGGACTTGCTGCAAGGGTTGGGTATGAATACCGAATTCGAGGCGTTCATCCCTGCACTCGATAAGAATATCCGCCTGAAAGTGTACTATATGAAAGACCTCGGCACATATGCCGCCTGGAAAGCGACCAAGACTACCGGCCAGTTCGACCTGAAAACATTCGAAGTAAAAGCCGCTCCGCAAGAGAAGGTGGAAGACTGCGTCCGGGAATGAGTGTTGTATTGAAGAAGTAAAGGAGTTATGAGTTATTGGAGAGGATGATGGAAAGAAATAAGAAACATACGGCTTTGTGGAATGTAGCAAGACGCGAATGCCGCCGTCTTGTTTCCCGCCCGCTCTATCTGTTCTGTATGGTGATAGCACCGTTGTTCTGCTACATATTCTTCACCACGCTGATGGACTCCGGCTTCCTACGGACATGCCCGTAGGTGTGGTGGACCAAGACATGAGTGCCACTTCACGCCAGCTGATACGTAACTTGGACGCTTTTGAGCAGACAGCCGTCGTCGCCCGCTACCCTACCATCAACGAAGCCCGTACCGCCATGCAGCGCGGAGAGATTTACGGTTTCTTCTACATTCCCGAAGGTACCTCTGCCAAAGCGCAGGCCGGACGGCAGCCCAAACTCTCTTTCTATACAAACAATACCCTGCTCATCGCAGGTTCACTCCTCTTCAAGGACATGAAGATGATGAGCGAATTGGCATCCGGTGCCGCAGCACGTAGCACCCTATATGCCAAAGGAGCTACCGAGGAACAAGCGATGGCCTTCCTCCAACCCATCGTCATAGATACGCATCCACTCAATAACCCGTGGCTGAACTACTCCGTATATCTGTGCAACACCTTTGCACCGGGCGTATTGATGCTGCTTATCTTCATGGTAACCGTCTATTCCATCGGAGTCGAGATAAAAGACCGCACCGCCCGCGAATGGCTGCGCATGGGCAACAACTCCATCTGGATTTCCCTTGCCGGCAAACTGCTGCCGCATACCGCCATCTTCTTCCTGATGGGAATATTATATAATGTATACCTCTACGGTTTCCTCCATTTTCCCTGCAACAGCGGCATCCTGCCGATGCTGCTTGCCACTCTTTGCCTGGTGCTGGCATCGCAAGGCATGGGAATATTGATGATAGGAACCCTGCCTACCCTGCGTCTGGGACTCAGTTTCGCTTCCCTATGGGGCGTACTCTCTTTCTCCATGTGCGGATTGTCATTCCCCGCCATGGGCATGCACCCCGTATTGCAGGCATTGGCAAATCTGTTCCCCCTGCGCCACTATTTCCTGATTTATGTGGACCAGGCACTGAATGGATACCCCATGATTTACTCGTGGGTCAACTACGTAGCGCTGCTTATTTTCATGATGCTCCCGTTCCTTATAGCCCATAGGCTGAAAGGAGCGTTGGTTTACTATAAATACATGCCCTAATGAAAGACCTGACGTTCAGACAGAAAGTGATACAAGGCATTCATGACTTGTTCTATATATGGAAACGGGAATTCGGCACCACCTTCCGCGACCAGGGCGTGCTCATCTTCTTCGTGCTCGTTCCGTTGGTCTATCCGTTGATATACGCTTTCATCTATACCAACGAAACTATCCACGAAGTGCCCACTGTCGTGGTGGATGACTCACGCTCCTCGTTGAGCCGCGAATACCTGCGGAAAGTGGACTCCAGTCCCGAAGTGAGCCTCGTGAGCTACTGCGCTGATATGGAAGAAGCCAAACTGATGTTGAAGGACCGCAGGGCATACGGTATTATCTACATCCCCTCCACCTTCAGCGACGACATTGTACGCGGTAAGCAAACGCAGGTCAGCATCTTCTGCGACATGAGCGGACTGCTGTATTACAAAGCCTTGCTGACTGCCAACACCAACGTGTCGCTTGCCATGAACGCAGACATCAAAGTGGAGCGAAGCGCCAATACCACCGACCGCCAGGACGAGATTACCGCCTACCCGATAGAGTATGAGGATGTCGCCCTCTATAATCCAACCAACGGATTTGCCGCTTTCCTGATTCCGGCAGTATTGGTATTGATTATCCAGCAAACGCTGCTACTCGGCATCGGCTTGTCTGCCGGGACGGCACGCGAACAGAACCGCTTCCGCGACCTGGTGCCTATCAACCGCCACTACAACGGCACACTACGCATTGTGATGGGAAAAGGCTGAGCTACTTCATGGTATATTCACTGGTATCGGTATATATACTGTGTGTGGTTCCATGGCTTTTCAGCCTCAACCAAATAGCGATACCCGGTGTCCTGACTCTGTTCACCCTGCCCTACCTGGCCGCTTGTATTTTCTTTGCCATGACAGCATCCATTGCCATCCGCAACCGCGAAACGTGCATGCTGCTGTTCGTGTTCACCTCCGTGCCGCTGCTGTTCCTCTCCGGCATTTCATGGCCGGGAGCTGCTATGCCCGCTTTCTGGAAGTACTTCTCGTACATCTTCCTTCTACCTTCGGCATCAACGGCTACGTACGCATCAACAGCATGGGAGCCACACTCAATGAAGTCTCTTTCGAGTACCAAGCACTATGGATACAAACGGGCTTCTACTTCATCACCACGTGCCTGGTATATCGCTGGCAGATATTGCAGAGCAGGAAACATGTGATTGAAGAGTATAAGAAGCATAAGAGTATAGAAGCGTAACACATTGTTCCAAGCCTACGAAACAAAGTGTTCACATGCGTTTGAACACTTTGTTTCAGCGTATCAGACAATTTGTTCCAATATATAAAAACAGTTTGTTCGCCATATTGAAACAGTCTGTTCCCTTATAGGAAACAGACTGTTTTGTTAAAGGAAACAAATAGTTGCCCTACAGCATCGGCAAGGCAGCAAACAGACAAACGGGGCTGTAATACCTAATTACGGTCGCATGTGTTTCTCCAATATCGGGTAAAGTATCTCAGCATACCTCATAAAGCCCAAATCGGTAAAATGAATGCCGTCTACTGTAGCCTCCCCGTCGTGGCCGATGATGTCACGGGAAGCAAGGAAATAGATGTTTTTCTCTCCACGTTGCTTCAAAGAACGGAAAAAGGCATTCAATGTCTCATTCTTGTCCTTTACCTCCTTGGCAATCCTGGTGTCAAAAGGAGAGTGGGTAAAGAGAGGGTCTTCCACGAAAAGGACAGGCGTATCGGGATGCTTGCTGCGGATAGTGGTATAGAATTTATCGGCACGCTCTCTCATTTGCTCCACGGTAGCATTGGGCACAAAGTCGAGGACAAACATAGAAGCGTCCACACCGGCTATGACATCGGCAATCTCCAGGTCGAGCAAGGCATTGCCGCTAAATCCCAGATTGATGCACTCACGATTGAGCCAACGTTCCAGAATATTGGTATGCGCCATGCCGGGACGGGAAGCGCAGCCTCCCTGCAAGATGCTGGTACCATAGAATACCACCGGCTTCTCACGTTTCGGCAAGTCTACTGCCGGCGGGGTAATGGCGGATAAAGAATCCACGCCGATGGAAAGCGAGGTAACCCCATCATATAAAGAAAGGTACAAAAGGTATTCGCGCTCCTCGGGCAACATATTGCTTACGATAGTCGCCTTATTGATTTTGCCCTGCGGACGTCCGCTACCGGCAAATATCCACTTGCCGTCTTGCAAGCAGTAGAGGTCGAGGCCTTTAATGCCGGTCGGTGTCATGTGGTTCATACTCATATTGTTCCTTACTTCCCATTTGGCAGAAATGCTTGTAGAGTTGGAACGGAAGCGCACGGCGAGTCCGGCACTGTTGCGGCCTAAGTCCCACAACGGCTTGCGGGAGATGTTCTGCAGAGAGTCCGGCAGACGCTCATAGCGGGTAAGGGTAGATTCTGTTGCTTTGCCCAGAAGGGGGAAGGCGGAAGCATCATGATAGATAGTCTGGGCATTGGCAACAGCGGCCAACAACAAGCCCATCAAAAGAATTCTGGTTCTCATATGACAAGATATTAAGTGTTAAGTATTACCGGCAAAGATACAAGGTTTCTTTGAAAAACGAAGAAATGGAAGTATTTTACATCAATTAACTCCCACATGCTTGTTTCTTTACGAAACATTCGTATTTTCGCAGAAAACAATTCATATGAGACACATCCATTTCCTCTTAGCAGGCTTCCTACTGTGCATCTGCTGTACCCTGCAAGCCAAAAACCGTGTGATTGACCAACCACCGTTTATCGTAAGAAACACGACTTCCATCGAAGTGAGTAAAGTAGTCATCAGTGACACGGCAACCGTGCTCCATATCTATGCCAAGTATCGTCCCAAGTACTGGATACAGATTGCACCCGACAGCTACCTGACAGACAATAACGGAGAAACCTACCAACTGCGTTCCGGTATAGGCATCATACCAGGTAAAGAATTTTGGATGCCCGAATCGGGCGAAGCGGAATTCCAGTTGGTCTTTCCTCCCCTATCCGACAATGCTACCTCCTTCGACTTCACCGAAGGCGAAAAGGTGGAAAACGGATTCAGCATCTGGGGAATACAACTGAAAAGCAAGAAACTGCCGGAACTGGCACTTCCCCAGAACGCCGTAGTACACAAAGCCGACCCTAATGCCGAACTTCCCGAACCGGTCATCCAATACGGAAAAGCCATGCTGAAAGGAAAACTCCTGGATTCACGCCCCAATATGGGAATGCCAATCAGTATTGCCGTGTGGGAGAATATCAAAGGAGACATCACGGACATACCACTCGACATCCAGCCTGACGGCAGTTTCACCAAAGAAGTAACATTGCCCGGCACTACCCCATGTACCATATATTTGGTAGAGAGCATATGCTCCAGTTCTTCATGGAACCCGGCAAGACAACAGAAATATACGTCAATCTACGCGAAGCTTCCCGGCGCAAGTCTAAATTCCACAGCGAAGGGAAACCCTATGGAGAAATGGTATATATCAACGGACCGCTGGAAACCGTGGCACAAGAGTTGAACGGAAACCACCTCAGCATCGACATGCAAGACAAGCTCTATCAAAACATAGCTGCACTGGCTGGCAAGGATATTGATGCAGCCAAAGCATACGTACTTCAAATATCCGACGAAACACAAGAAGCAATAGACAAGTTGCCTTATAGTGCTTCTACCCGACAACTTTTGACTATCAATAACAAACTGATTACAAATGCCATGCTGTCTTCCGTTGCCAGCATCTTGACATCGGCTGCCCTACACGCCAATCTCATCAAACGGGAGGAAGCAAACAACTACTATCAGGAACTTGCCCGGAAAGTACCCGCCAACTACGTGTCCGACGAAGATATGAGTATATTGAATGTGCCGCAGGCAGTCTTGTCCAACCAGTATGTACAAATGGCTTCAAGGAATGTCGAACGGAGTGGAGAATTGGCCAAAGCCTGGGGAACCGACAAAGGTATCTTCTTCGACATAGCCCGCAATGTCACCCTCTACCGGGGTATCAAGAACTTCACCCCGCTCACCGACGAGCAAAAGGCCACCGTTGCCGCCATGCCCGCCGCATACCGTGAAATGCTGACTGCCGCCAATGACGAGTTGCTTGCACAGCTCGAAGCCAACAAGAAAAAGACGGGTTACACCATCCATCATGTGGACGCCAACGTCAGCAACGAAGATTTGTTTACTTCCATCATCAGCAAATTCAAAGGAAAAGTATTGTTAGTAGATTTCTGGGCCACCTGGTGCGGTCCATGCCGTATGGCAAACAAGACGATGGCCCCCATGAAGGAGGAACTGAAAGACAAGGATATCCTATATCTGTACATCACCGGCGAAACCTCTCCCTTGAAGACCTGGGAGAATATGATTCCCGACATCCACGGCGAACATTTCCGTCTGACAGATGCCCAATGGAAATACCTATCGGATGCATTCAAGATAGAAGGGGTACCGACTTATCTGATTGTAGACCGCGAAGGAAACACCACGTTCAGACAAACCGGCTTTCCGGGAGTAGAGAAGATGAAGGAAGAGTTGCTGAAAGTGACTAAATGACAAACTGATAAAACAAAAAAACAGCAGGCTTATCACCTGCTGTTGTTTTATCAGTATACCGCTATTACTTTTCAGCCCATTCCTTGGCTCCCTGCTCTTTCAGTTTAGCAGTAAATGCCTTTGCCTTCTCCATAGCAGCCGCTTCCTCTTCCGGAGTTGCATATGCATGCTTGTAGCCCTTCACCACATTCCATTCACCACGGGTGAAATCGGGGAATGCCACAGCCGCACAACCGTTGTCCATAGAAAGTTCTCCCAATTCTGCAAGGCAGCACCACTCAGCAAGGTCGTATACATCCATATCCAAAGGAAGACCGTTTTGCAGGCAATATACCAGACGGCTGTCCATCACGAAGTCCATGCCACCATGACCTCCTACTTCCTTCGCCATCTCACCGTACTTCTTCAAAATGGGATGCTGGTATTTCTCCACGAGTGCCTCCATCTCCGTCTCCGGCAGGAAACCGTGTGAATTCAAATCATCCACTTTGGCTGAACGCCCGATGCACTCAGCTGGTCAGCGTCAAGCGCATACCCTTCTACCGGATATTTGTTGGCGAATCCCTTGGTACCCGTAAGCTGATACAAACGGTTATAAGGCTGTGGTGTCATTACATTGTGCTGAATCTCAATCACCTTTCCATTGGCTGTACGAATCATGGTCGTGGTATGGTCACCGTTACGGAATTCCTTGCACTCCTCGCCGGTTCTTTTTTCTACCAGCTCCTTGCCCACTACAGACTTGGTATCCATGGCTACCAACGTTTCCATACGGTCACCACGGTGAATATCCAGTGCTTGCGCCACCGGGCCAAGGCCATGGGTGGCATACACGTCACCACGATGCTTCATGTTGTAGTCCAAACGCCAGCCCAGCTTGTCATTTTCTCCATTCTTCCAATAATGGTCCAAAACGGGCTCAAATTATGTATATAAGCACCCTGCGCACGGATAACTTCACCGAACACGCCATGCTGCGCCATGTTCAGCGTATTCATCTCGAACCAGTCATAGCAGCAGTTCTCCAGAATGAAGCAATGCTTACGGGTAGATTCACTCAAGTTAATCAAATCCCAGCATTCCTGCAGATTCATAGCCGAAGGCACTTCTATCGCTACATTCTTTCCATTCTCCAACGCACACTTGGCAACGGGGAAGTGATGCAGCCAGTCTGCAGCAATATAAACCAAATCTATATCATCACGTTTGCAGAGTTCCTCGTATCCTTTGTCACCGGAATAGACGGCGGCTTTGGGCATGGATGCCTTCTTCAAGAGCTCCTGACATTTATCTGCACGGGCCTCTTCATAATCACAAAGAGCCACTACCTGCGTACCCGGAATATAAGTGAAACGCTCCACTGCTCCGGGGCCACGCATCCCCAAACCAACAAAACCCACACGGACTGCCTCCAACTTCGGAGTAGTCAGTCCCAATACACTCTTCTGTCCTGCCGGACGCTCGGGAGTTTTGACAACAATGGTACCATTCTGCCATTCCCATTGAGTTCCCTTCTCTGTGGTTTGCACAGTAGAAGTCTGGCTTGTGCATGCACCCAATACGAAGCACATTCCCAGCAACAACGATTTAACTGTTCCCATATTTCTGCTTTATTTAAGGTAAAAGAATTCATTGCAACAAAGACAGCGCAAACCGAATGCAGAATAAAATGAACCCGTTCATTTTTTATGCTGAGTGCCGCCAGTCTTCGCTTCTTCTGCAAAGATAGACAATCTTAGCCAAAAGAAGATTATCAACAGCCATGTTCTTTTCAATCTGGCAAAAGAATATACACACAGCAGGAACATTTAGATTAATTAACTCACTGTTTGATGCTACTTTACGAAATATTCGTAGATTTGCATTGAATTCATTTAAATACTTTATCCATGGAAAAGTTAACGATACAAGAAGAAGAAGCAATGTTGTACATTTGGGAACTGGGCAGTTGCTTCGTAAAAGACATTGTTGCCAAATACCCCAAACCGGCGCTCCCTACACAACAGTAGCATCTATTGTGAAAAACCTGGAGCGCAAGCAGTATATCCGTGCCGCACGTGTAGGCAACACCTACCAGTATACTCCGCTTATACGCGAAAGCGAATACAAACGTACCTTTATGAGCGGTTTTGTGCGCAACTACTTTGAAAATTCTTATAAGGAAATGGTTTCGTTCTTCGCCAAAGACCAAAAGATTTCGGCCAATGACCTGAAAGACATTATAGATATGATAGAGAAAGGAAAGGAGTAAACATGTTAGCCTATTTTCTGAAAGTGAACGTAGCGATAGTACTGTTTTATGCATTCTATCGGCTGTTCTTCTACAAAGACACGTTTTTCGGCTGGCGCAGAACCGCACTGCTCTGTTTCTTTGCCGTTTCCGCCGCCGTACCTTTGCTGAACATACAAACGTGGATTACGGAGCAGGAACCGATGGTAGCCATGGCAGACCTCTATGCCAGCGTTGTACTGCCGGAACTCACAGTAGGCACCGAAGCGGCTCCGACCGACTGGAAAAGCATCCTTTCAGAATATGCCAATATCGCCTATTGGGGAATAGCGGCATTGCTGATGATACGCCTCGTCGTGCAACTGGCAGGCATCATCCGCCTGGCATGCCGATGCCGCAAGATACAAATAGGCAACACAAGTATACATCTGCTTCCCAAGGCAGACGGGCCTTTCTCTTTTTTCCACTGGATTTTTATCCATCCGTCCTCGCATACGGAAGAGGAGTTCAACGAAATATTGACCCATGAGCAGACACACGCCCGGCAATGGCACTCCATTGATGTCATCATCAGTGAACTGGTGTGCATTTTCTGCTGGTGCAATCCCTTTGCCTGGCTCATGAAACGGGAAATCCGTACCAATCTGGAATATATGGCCGACGCCGCGTATTGGAAAACGGCTATGACTCCAAAACCTACCAGTACCATTTGTTAGGATTGTCACATCAAAAGGCTGCAGCAACTATCTATAACAGTTTCAATGTTTTACCTCTAAAAAAACGCATCAAGATGATGAACAAAAAGAGAACAAAAGAAATAGGAAGAACCAAATATTTGATGTTCCTTCCTTTAGCGCCTTACTTATGATTGTCAGCAATATCGAAACCGTGGCACGGACTTCCGAGATATGGATGCCCACCCTAACGGCAATAGAAGAGCTGCCCCTCAGTATTATAAATCCTGAACAGAAAGGCGAAACGACCTTCCACGTCACCATAGTAGACAAGCAAGGGAAAGTTGTGCCGAACGTAAAAATCCAAACCACGCTGGCGGGAAAACAACTGAACTTCAAGACCGGAGGAGATGGAAAGACCGACATCACCTTAGACATGAACGGACTGAAACATGCCACGATGTATGCCACCTCCCAAACCGGGAACAACTTCATTTTTGTTCTCTCTCAAGGAGAAACCACACGCACCATCAACATGGATGAGCATCAGTACACCCCACCTACACTCGCCCCCGATGCGAATGGTATTTTCGAGGTAGTAGAACACATGCCCGAATTCCCCGACGGAGGAATGTCAGCACTGATGGAATATTTGAAAAAGAACATCAAGTATCCGGAAGCAGCCATGAAGAAAGGTACACAAGGGCGGGTAACCGTACAATTCGTGGTGGAAAAGACGGTAGCATCGCCAATGCGAAAGTGCTTCGTGGTGTTGACCCTGAGTTGGACAAAGAAGCCGTGCGCGTAGTCAGTGTCATGCCCAAATGGAAACCCGGTACACAAAAAGGAGAAGCCGTACGAGTAAAATATACAGTTCCCGTGATGTTCCGTCTGACAGAAGACAATACACAAGTTAAGTATGCTCCCATTGAAAACAAGATAGATGAAATGGTAGTAGTGGGTTACGCTCCCGAAGAGACAACCTACCCGGAGGAAGTAACCGTTTTCGAAGTCGTAGAAAAAATGCCGGAATATCCCGGCGGCATGTCTGCAATGATGGCATTCATCAGTAAAAACATCAAATATCCGGTAGCTGCACAAAAAGCTAAGATTCAGGGAAGAGTGGTCATACAGTTTATAGTGGATAAAGAAGGGAACATCATATGCCCCAGAGTAATCCGTGGTGCCGACCCACTGCTGGACGCTGAAGCAATCCGTCTGACTACCATCATGCCCAAGTGGAAGCCCGGCATGCAAAGAGGACAAGCTGTAAACGTAAAATATACAGTCCCCATCATGTTCCGTCTGCAAGAACCGGAGAAAAACCCTGCTGTCCAGAATGCCACTGTTACTCCAACTAAATAAACTAATTTTCTCTCTAAACAAGTTTAAATGAAAAGGAGCAGTTACCCGGCGACGGGCAATTGCTCCTTTTTCATAAGGAAAATATCCATGTTTATTTATGCACTTCCACAATCCGTGTCGGCGCCATTTCCATATTTCTGCGGTCTACCTGACGGACTACGGCAGCAGCCAGTTGCAGGAACGCACGCCCGGTCACTGTATTCTCATCCAAAGCAACCGGAGTGCCCTTATCACCACTCTCACAGATGCTCTGTACAATAGGTATCTGCCCCAGCAACGGTACATTCATCTCTTCCGCCAACCTCTTGGCTCCTTCTTTACCGAAAATATAGTATTTATTCTCCGGCAGTTCGGCAGGTGTAAACCAAGCCATATTCTCTACCAAACCGAGGATAGGCACATTCACTTTGTCATTGGTGAACATATTGATGCCTTTGCGTGCATCTGCCAGTGCCACAGCCTGCGGTGTGCTGACAACGATAGCCCCCGTCAGCGCCAAGGTCTGCACCACGGTCAAGTGAATGTCACTCGTTCCGGGAGGAAGGTCAATAAGGAAATAATCCAGTTCTCCCCAGTCGGCATCACCAATCAGTTGCTTTAAAGCATTGCTTGCCATGCCTCCACGCCACAAGGTGGCTGATCGGGGTCGACAAAGAAACCGATGGAAAGCAGCTTGATGCCATACTTCTCTATCGGAACAATTAAATCACGTCCACCAATGTTCTCCGCCACAGGACGGGCATCTTCCACTTGGAACATCTTAGGAACGGAAGGCCCGAAAATATCTGCATCCAGCAGCCCTACCTTGTAACCCAACTTTGCCAAAGATACAGCAAGGTTGGCAGCAACCGTAGACTTGCCCACACCACCTTTTCCGGAAGACACTCCGATAACATTCTTCACTTGAGGCAAAAGTTTGCCTACTTCCGGTCGCGCCGCCTGGCGGCTCTCTGTGGTAATCACAACCTCCACTTCGGGAGAGACATATGTGTGTATAGCTGTCTCGGCAGCTTTCACCATCGACTTCATGAAAGGATCGGTCGGTTTCTCAAACGTCAGCGAGAAGCTGACCTTCATCCCGTCAATTCGCATATTATCGGCTACCATCTCTGCCTCGACAAGGTTCTTTCCGGTGCCGGGATAACGCACTGTTGCCAATGCATCAAGGATTAATTTTGGATATAATGCCATTGCATTTACTATTTGACAATTTACTATTTACTATTTTTATGCGAATCAGTGGCTTAAACTACTACTGATTCGCATCACTTGCTGGTTTGCAGTCCGCTACGCTTGCTACGGTTATAACTGCGGTACTCATCCAGTTCTATCTCCACATCCGGCTCCTGCAACTCGCCTGCTTGCGGAAGATGGAACTTGATGTACTTGATATTCAAACCACGATCCAGCCATTGTTGTTCATAATAGGTCTTGATGCTGAGTATTTCATCAGCCATGCCGGAATGGTATAAGTCTTCCGTCATCACATCCACCGGCAACCGGTTTCTTTCAATCATGTACCGGGTATAGGTAAACATGAAGTTGCTGTCCGTCTTCAGATGGACTATGCCGTCATTCTTCAGAAACTTGCGGTAGCGCTCCATGAAATAAGTGGAAGTAAGCCTTTTGGTAGCCTTCTTCATCTGCGGATCCGAGAAGTAAGCCAGATTTCACTCACTTCATCCGAAGCAAAAAAACGGTCGATGATTTCGATATTCGTACGCAGAAAGGCCACATTCTTCATTTCCGATTGCAGCGACTCGGTAGCTCCCGTCCACATACGGGCTCCCTTTATATCCACTCCGATGAAGTTCTTGTCGGGAAACATGCGTCCCAATCCGACAGTATATTCTCCCCTACCACAGCCCAGTTCCAGGACAATAGGATGGTCGTTCTTGAAAAATTGCCCGTGCCAGTTCCCTTTCATGTCAAACGGTACATCATCTACCGCAGAATACGGATATTCGAAAACATGCGGATAACTCGCCATATCAGCAAACTTCTCTAACTTGTTTTTTCCCATAATTACTTGGTCCTATATATATATGCTATGCCCCGAAAACAGAAGTGCACACAGATGACACAGATTAGACAGATTTTCACAGATTATTTTTTTTCTCTTTATCTGTGGTCATCCGTTTAATCTGTGTCATCTGTGTGCCATCTTGGTTTCGGGAAACTTTCACGACACAAGAGAATCTCTAATTATTCAACGATAGTCACCCAGCCATGAGTATCCGGCTCATCGCCATACTGGATAGCACGCAGCTTGTTGTAGAGCTTCGTACATACCGGTCCTGGTTTTCCATCTTTGGAAATAACGTATGACTTACCGTTCTCTACGTCGTCAATACGTTCGATGGGGCTGATAACGGCAGCCGTACCGCAGCACCCGCTTCCTCGAAAGTCAGCAACTCTTCTTCAGGAACCGGACGACGCTCTACCTTCATACCCATGTCCTCTGCCAACTGCATCAGGCTCTTGTTGGTGATGGAGGGCAGGATGGAAGTGGATTTCGGAGTGATATACGTATTGTCCTTGATGCCGAAGAAGTTGGCAGCACCACACTCGTCCATGTATTTCTTTTCTTTGGCATCCAGATAGAACTCGCAGGCATAACCCAAATCGTGCGCTTTCTTATTGGCACGCAAGCTGGCTGCATAGTTACCACCTACCTTATAAGTACCGGTACCCAACGGTGCAGCACGGTCGAATTCGCGGATAATGACATACGGATTGGTTGAGAATCCACCCTTAAAGTAAGGACCTACCGGGGTCACGAACACCACAAACAGATATTCGCTGGCAGGATGCACACCTACTTGTGCACCGGTACCCACCAGCAACGGACGAATATACAGAGAAGCACCCGATTCATAAGGCGGAATGAAACGCTCGTTCAGCTTCACCACCTTCAAGATGGCTTCCTTGAAACGCTCCGTAGAAAGCTCCGGCATCAAGATACCCCGGCAGGTGGACTGCAGACGCGCCGCATTCTCTTCCAAACGGAAGATGCGCACCTTACCGTCTTTACCACGAAAAGCTTTCAAACCTTCAAATGCTTCCTGACCGTAGTGCAAACAAGTGGCAGCCATGTGCATAGGAATGGTTTCCTCACTGCAAACTTCCAGTTCACCCCATTGTTCGTTACGATAATAAATTCTCACATTGTAATCTGTCTTCATATATCCGAACGGCAGATTAGCCCAATCAAGTTCTTTCATATCTCAAAGTATTAGTTACTGCATTACGTACAATTTGCAACAAAAATAGCTTTTATTCTTCAGATTCTCGCTTCTCCGACAGTAATTTTTCAATTTCCTTGTCGGCTTTGGTCAATTTATCGCTGCAAAATGCTATAATTCCGTTTGCCTCCTTTATCTTTTCGGCAAGTACATCTATCTCCAGTTCGTTGTTGTCTATCTGGCTGACAATTTTCTCCAAACGCGCCATGGCTTCGGAGTAGGTTTCTTTTTTCTTTGTTGCTGGCATAATTGAAATTTAATTAATCTTTGTACTTCTCAAGCCGTTTGTCAGAATTCCCGTCTTTGGGCGATGCATTCTCCACTTCATTTCCTTGGACGTCAGTTTCAGAATATGATATTGTTCGGTATAATGTTCCTCTTTATCATACAACATAATCAATTTTTTATCAAGACTTATGATATAAGTACCACGAAGAGGAACTCCGTTAGATGACGGGCTTCCGGTATAAACTTCATAGGTCTTGTCTGCATTAAACGTGTAGCTGGTCACAAAATCGTCCGGCAGGACTGGTTCTTTCACAATCCACTTACCTACCAGTTGAGAAACTTCGACCTTATCATCCTCATCCGTACATGAAATAAAACTAAATGCCATGACCATCAGCATCAGCATACGAAACAAATTTTGTGCTTTCATATTAATTCATTTTAAATGATTTAAGTAATATTGATAAAATGCAAAATACAGCAAAACACTGCATGAATGCGACTTAAATATGTACAGTTGAGATCACCTTACCATTTTGCAGGCAAGTCATTATCTCGTCATTCGCTTGCAGCTCATCTGCATTTTTCACAACTTTCCCATCTTTCAACGTAATGCTGTAACCACGGGCAAGCAGCTTTTCTGGTGAAGCATCTGCCAAGCGTTGTTGCAATAATTCCAAACGATGACGGTGGCGTGACAAAGAGGAAGTGACGGCTTGCGCCACATCTTTCCGCACAGTCAGCAAAGCATTTTGGCATCGGATATACGACGGTATGCGGCAGAAGGAATCCGGTTCTTGTAACCAAAGAGCTTGCGCTGTTCCTGCTGCAACAGATTCCTGACACTCTCACGCAAGCGGGAAGCAAGCATTTCCAGTTCATCGGCAGCATCGTTCATGAGGTCTATCAAGAACTCGGCGGCGGCTGTAGGAGTCTTTACACGGGTATGCGCCACAGAATCCAGCACGGTGTCATCCCGTTCGTGACCGATACCCGTCAGGATGGGCAACGGGAACTGTGCACAAGCAGCAGCAAGCAGATAAGTATCGAAGCCGGACAAGTCGGACGTGGCGCCTCCACCACGAATAATGACCACTACATCAAACTCGGACAAGCGGGCATTCACCCGGTCGAGGGCAGACAGAACGGACTCTTCCACACGGTCACCCTGCATCAGAGCAGGAAACAGTTCCGTATAAAAAAAGAAACCCCGGGAATTGTTTTTCAGCTGATGGCAGAAATCACCATAACCGGCCGCCGTGGGCGAAGATATGACGGCAACGCGTTGCGGCAGGCAGGGCATATCGAGTTCTTTGTTCAGGGTGAGTACTCCCTCTTCCTCAAGCTGCTTCAATATTTCCCGGCGGCGCGCGCCATATCGCCTAAGGTATAGGTAGGGTCTATATCCTGCACTGTAAGGCTGTAGCCATAAAGTTCATGGAAGTTGACAGTGACCTGCACCAGCACTTTGATGCCCGAAACAAACGCCTGCCCCGTGGCTTCCTCAAAATAGGGCTTCAGCAGGCGGAACACATTTGCCCAGATTGTTCCTCTCGCCTTAGCTATCAGGCTGTTGCTGCGAGGGTCTTTCTGCACAAATTCCAGATAGCAATGCCCCGTACTGTTGGTACGCACATCGCTCAACTCCGCCTGCACCCAAAACTCATCGGGGAGACACTGCTCCAGACTGCGACGCACAAGGGCATTCAACTCATGTAAAGACAAGGCTTCCATATTGCTATCATTCAACCAGTTACAACTTATAAGATTTTATCCGTAATAAAGTGGCACTTTATCCGCGATAAAGCAGTACTTTATCCGCAGTAAAGTAATGCTTTATCCGCAGTAAAGTAACACTTTATCCGTGATAAAGTGACAATACACTATTGGCAAACCAACAGAAGTTCCCGTTATTTGTTTCTTTCGGGCCGATAATCCTGATACGCCTTCCACATATCGGGCACGCCATAACCGTAGATGTTATCGGGAAAATCGGCACGGTCACCGGAACGGCGCACCAATTCTATCACTTCTTTTGCCGTAAGTTCGGGGCAAGCCTGCCACAAGCAGGCCACCATGCCGCACATAATGGGTGAGGCAAAAGAGGTACCGTTCGCCCTTCCCTGGTTGCCGTCCGTGCGTATCACGTCGCACCCAGCCCGACAGCTACAATATCCGGCTTTATCCGATGGTCTGCCGTATTCCCTACAGACGAGAAAGGAGCCAGAACAGCCTCCTTGTCGACAGCGCCCACCGTCAACACATTCTCGGCATCGCCCGGAGCGTAATCTTCTTCCAAGAACCGGCGCCCGAATTTCCGGCACTGCATACCAATACCATGCCCTTATCGCTATGCGCGATGCCTGACGTGACATCAGCGCATGGTGCCCATCCAGATTGCGGAGCTTATAATTCTTGGATTTATCATCGAAAGCGTAATATCCCAATGAAGTATTGAGTACATCCACTCCCACGCTATCGGCATATTCCACAGCCGCAGCCCAGTAGTCCTGCTCTACCAGATGCTCGGAGTATTCGTCTTCGCTGCGCAGCAACCAGAAAGAAGCTTCGGGAGCCGTACCGGTCATGACACCGGGACGGTTCATGGCGATGCACGAGAGCACCGCCATGCCGTGGCTGCTTTCGGCAAATATATCCGATTGGGGGTTCACAAAATCCTTCGTACCCAGGATGCGGATATTCTGCATGGCGGTTATCTTGTCGGCATTGTGGAAACCCGCGTCGATAACGGCAATCGTCATTCCTTGTCCCTTGAAGCCTTCTTCGTGCAGCTTATCGCCATTGCTCAGCTGTATCTGGTCGACAGCCAGTCCATAAATGCTGTCGGGATGCACGCTCGGGCGGTTTATCAGAGAGTCGCGCTCCGTTGCCATGAACGGCCCGTCACCTCCGGGAGCTATCCATACCTTTTCCGTCTCCCGGACAAAAGGCAGGGCGGCAATGCGCTCCACCAATGCAGAGTCGTTGCAGGACACCGTAACAAAATTCTCCCACTTGCCGGTAACGACAATCTTCACGCCTTGCCTGCGAATCTCATCCACATACTTACGGCATACCGGAAGGTCTGTCGAGTCTATCGGAAGGTTCTGCTTCAAGCGACGCTCAATCGCCTTTTCAGAGAGGAACGCTTCCGGATGTTCCAGCGAATACGTGGTGGCAGCCTTGTCCTTCAGGCTGATGCGATACTTCAAAGTGTCTTGCCGGGCCGATGCGCCTACAGCAGCCAAGATGAAAAGTAGAAGGAAAAAGAGTTTTCTCATATATCTGTGTTTTTATTATTTTCTGCAATATACATCCCGATGCCCCGTTGGGAAGCGATGAATGAGCCGCCAACCACACGCCGGCCAACGTAGAACACGGCAGACTGTCCCGGAGCAATGGCAGAAGCCTCCGACAAGAAGCGCACCAGCAGACGCCCGTCCTCCAGGCGCTTCACGGTGCAAGGGATGGGTTTGCTGCGGTAGCGGATGCGCACGGTAAGCTCTTCACTGCCAAAGAATTCCGCCTCATCAATCAGTTTTTCCTCTTCGGCAAGCATGTATCCGGCTTTCAACTGCTCCGCATCGCCCAGCATCACGGTGTTCTTCTGCGGATTGATTTTCAGCACGTAGGCGGGTTTGCCCAAAGCAATCTCCAGCCCCTTCCTCTGCCCGATGGTGTAGTAAGGGAATCCTTTGTGCCCGCCCAGCTTGACGCCTTCCGAATTGACAAACCATCCCGGCCCCACCTCGCTGTCTATCTCCGGGGAGTGCTCGCGCAAGAAGTCGCGGTAGTCGCCCTTGATGAAGCAGACTTCCATGCTTTCCCCTTCTTCCGCCTTAAGCGTATATCCTTTATCACGAAGATACTCGCGAACCTGCATCTTGGTGAAGCTCCCAACGGGAAGATACATCGCTTCAACACCTCCTGCCCTAGTCGCCAAAGGAAATAGGACTGGTCTTTCTTATCATCATCCCCGGCAACAATGTAAACCTTCCCGTTCCGTTCCTCCAGACGGGTGTAGTGTCCGGTAGCAATGAATGCACATCCCAGCCTGTCGGCCCACTCCGTCAGGATACGGAACTTGAATAACGGGTTGCACATCACACAAGGATTGGGAGTACGCCCCCGACGATATTCATCGATAAAGTTTTGAACGATAATCTGCCGGAAAGCCTCACGCTCATCTGCCACATGGTGCTCGATTCCCATACTGTCGGCAAGGTTGCGGGCTTCCACCGGTTCGTCTCCCCACACCCACATGGTGAGGCCGACTATCTCATAGCCCTGTTCCCTCAACATCAGGCAAGTGGCGGTACTGTCTATACCTCCGCTCATTCCCACTAATACTCGCTTTTCGGATTTGTTCATATTCTGCCATTCATTCATATAATCTGCAAAAGTACACGTTTTCAAGCAGAATACACAGCTTTTCAGCTAAAGAGAGAGTATTTTCATCCTCCACCGCCTTCACCTTCTTCCTCAATCTTTCTATTCATCGGCTTTTCCGGTAAGACCTCTTTCCTTCGCACTACCGCACCTCATAGGTGTTCCGGTATTTTCTTATCAATTACGCATCTGTCTTTGATTATACCTCCTTTCCTCTTAGCATAACCATTTATGAATCAACAGATAATCAGTGCAAAAAAATGTAGCCATTTTGCACTGATGCTACACCCCTACTACAGTGAGGTTAGCAGCAGGCAATTGACAGCTCCCGAGCCTTCAACGGGAAAGCGAACGCAAGGAGCTTACCCGATAATCCACTTACTGCCCGGTATCAACGAGATGAGCTTGGTTACCACGAAACAACTGATAAATGTACATACCGCTATTACCGGAATGGCAGCCACAGTGGGTAATCCCAATGTAGACTTAAACACCGATACCCACAAGCCAAGCCAGAAAATGTGCATAAGGAACATGCCGTAGCTGAGTTTAGACATTTCGGCAATGATGCGCGGAGGCTGCGGAATGCTGATACAGCCGAACAACAAAAATGTGCCTGCCGTCAACGCCACGCAATTAAGGGTGCAGAAAGCCCATCCCACCTCAATGACCGGCGTAGAATGAACCACTCCCGGAACAGCCTGGACATAGAACGACCATATGGTAGCCGCCGCGCCGACCAGCATAAGCAGGAAACCGACCCGCAGACGCAAGGAGCGCCCCCAAGTAAGATGCACGCGGATATAATGTGCCAGCACAAGGTAGCCCAAATAACCCGAAAAATACCATAACATGTGATATTCGTTCCAGAAACACTGTCCCCATACCTCACCAAACCAACGGTTGAGGAAAGGTATACAAGTAGAAATCAGAAACAGTCCGATGAAGAAACGTTCTTCTTTGGCCGAAACCTTCTCCAGCCACGGTGAGATGACCGGATGAACAGATAAAGACCTATCAACGGATACATGAACCAGAAGTGCCCGGCAAGCGCAGGAAAGTTCAGCCAGATACGTGAAAGGTCGTTCAGAGATTGTTCGCCGTCCATCTGTCCCCACAACATGGGCAACGTGCTATACAGCACCATGAAAAAGACGAACGGCGGCATGATGCGCAGGAAACGTTTGCGATAAAACTGCCAACAGCTCTGCCCTTTCTTCATCGGTGCAAGCAGGTAAGCCGAAACAATCATGAACAGAGGCACAGACATACGGGAGAAGCCATCGTAAACTGATACCCACAACCTATCGGCCTCATTCTGAAGGAAAGACTGCGGTCCTGCCATGTCCGTAGAGCCGGCGGCTCCATAAAAATTCTCGCTGGCATGGACCAACATGACCAAGAAGCACGCAAACACGCGCACATAATCCAAAAAAGCAATTCGTTTCATTTTATTTTAAGTTTTCTATTTATGCAAATCAAGAGTTAAAAGTGTCAGTGCTTCACTCCTATTCGCATCATTCATCAATTTATTCTCTTGTATTCGGGAACGCAGATATCCTTAACCGCGCAGCTCCCATAGGGATGAGTGTGATTTCTTCTTTATCGCCTCTCGCTGCATCCTCTTCGGGCAACACGCCACACAACCCGGTTTCATCTATTTTCCATTCGGGAACCAACCGGCCGACAGCCTTCACCTCCAAAGGTACATTGGCCACTGTAAAAGGGTAGTCGTCGGCTGGCCATGATTTACGGATTACCTCGAAGTGCTTCAAAGGTTCTGTCTTGTCCAACACCAGCGAATAATTCCACGGGCTGCCGGGATATATCTCAGTAGTAGGCCATTTTTGAGGGTCAGCATCTTTCTGCCATTTAGAATCACCGATAGCCGTTTCGCGGCTGTCTTTCTCTACATATTTCTCTGCAATCTTAAGAGATAGGGTGAGAGGGCCGTAATCCACACTTACGCTATTCTTATTGACCTGCCAGGTGCGCATGGACAAAGACATCGGAAACGTCAATTCCACACAGTCCCCATCCGACCACTCGCGATGGATGCAGAGATACTTTCCTGCCACGGGAACCACATCCACTTCCTCACCATTCACGCGCACTTTCGCCTTTTGAGTCCACGAAGGAATCCGGAAATAGAACGGGAAGGTGACTTTTCCCTCGGTAGAGACAGAAAAACGGATGTCTTCCTCAAAAGGATAATTCGTCTCTTCGTACAAAGTGATTTCCTTTCCATCAGCTACTTCACCACAGCCTTGCAAGCTGCATAAAGAGCCGTTGCACTCCATTGTCGGGAGTTGCCAAAACCAGATGTTCGGCAAAGTAGGGCCAGCCTTGTGCATGATTGTGCTGGCAGCAACGACTGCTGAAAGGATTCATCGAAAGAAACGGTCCGCGGTTGTCGATACCCGGATGATGATTCTTGGAATCACTGACGACATGGTTCGGGCAAGTGATATAACGCAGCGCTTTAAAGTCCGGCATCACGCAACCGGATAAGAGTTAAATGCCACTTCTTCGCAATGCTCAGCCACAAGGGGTCGCCCGTCATGCGAAGCATAATTTCATCGGAAGCCATCTGTTCAACCAGCCCACAAGTTTCCACCCCCTGGCGGGGGTCGATATATCCCAAACGGGCATTCTCATCTGCCCGAACATGCCGCCGGGCACCTGCCCGAAAGTACGACGAATCAGCCTATGGACATTATAAGAGGCGTTCAGCATAGCAGAATCACCGGTCTGCATATAATAAGTGGCAGGCTCACGGAAACATTGGGCAATGTTTACGTTGTGCCAGTTGGGCAAAGAGGTCGACTGAGTCCAGTCGGCAGTGTTGCGATGAATCTTTTCGGCCAATTCGAGCAAAAAAACATCTCCCGTATGACTGTAAAGCCAGTAGATGCTGATGATGTTATCACCTCCACGACTGTTCTCCCAATAGTCTTCCAGAAGTCGGTCGTCGGGAACCGTCATCTGCCATTTAAAGTAGTTTGTCATCAGTCTATGACACGCTGGTCTTGAGAATACTCGTAATAAGATTGCAGGCACCAAAGCATAATCATCTGTGCCCAAAGTTCGCGTTTCCCATTGCGTTCGTTGACCGGGCCGAAATAACCGTCCGGCTGGCGACTGGCAAATACGCCTTCAATCCAGTATTTGGTTTCTTCTATCATCTTCGGATCATTCAGATATATGCCAAACTGCTATACCCTTTGAGCCAATAGGGAACTTCCTCCCAACCATGATCCCCACCGGTCGTAAGCCAGGCATTGTTATCCTTTTCCAACCAAGCGCTGATTTCCCCTAAATGTCCGGTTAGGCCATCGCGCTGCAACTCCAAAAATTTCCTTACCCAACCCTCGGGGCGGATGCTGCCTACCGGCAATTTTATAAAGTTCAACGGACGAAGCGGGGCACGGTAACCCATATAATTGACATTGACAGCATGTGTATCCGGCCGGTCCACCACCGTCACCGTACCGGCAGAAGAGGCAGAAGTACAAGCCGTAACCGAAACTGTCAATGCCACGAAAAGGAGGGCAGCCACCCATGTATATAAGTTCTTCATATTATATCTTAATCAATGTTATTCAATAAATCCACCTTCCCCTCATTAACCAACTTCAATATCAACTCACCGAAAAGGGTGTTCTGCCAGGCAAACCAAGGGCGGGTGAAGTTGGCTGCATCATCCTTATGGAACGATTCGTGCATAAAGCCAGTACCGGCATCCGTATCCATCAGCATCTTGATGCAAGTTTTGATTTCGGCATCATCCCGGCTTGTGAAGGCTTTCATCATAATGCTCATGGGCCACACCATGTCATAGCCGATATGCGGTCCGCCGATACCCTCGCCGGCTTTGCCGCTGAAGAAATAGGGATTGCTGTCGCTCCACACAAAACGGCGGGTATTCTGATAAATGGGGTCATTGACATCTACATCTCCCAAATAGGGCATGGCAAGCAAGCTGGGCACATTGGCATCGTCCATCAGCAGATGATTGCCGAAACCATCAACCTCGAAAGCATAAATGGTACCGAATTCAGGATGGTTGTAGGTTGCATAGCGTTTCAAAGCCATCTCCACCTCATCGGCTAAGGCACGGCAGTCGGCAGCCAGGGCAGTCTCCTTGTTCACTGTTTCCAGAATCTCGGCAGCCTTGCGCAAGGAAGTGACGGCAAAGAAGTTGGAAGGCACAAGGAACTGAAGCGTTGTGGCATCGTCCGACGGGCGGAAGCAGGACACGATGAGTCCCACCGGACGGACAGGAGCACCCAGACCGTCATTGTTCAGCGTATCGAGCGCACGCTCCGTCTTGCGTTGAAATTTGTAGGGACCGACACCCTCTTTACGCTGCTGTTGACAAAAAGTAGTATAAATATTGCGGATAGCTTCCAGCCATTCAGCACCGAAAACCGAAGTGTCACCCGTCACCTGCCAATAGTGATAAGCCAACCGCAAGGGATAACAAAGCGAGTCGATTTCCCATTTGCGTTCATGCAGTTCGGGCTTCATGTCAGTAAGGTCACTCATCCAATGCCCATCGGGCAGTGCACCATCGTTGTAAGCATTCGCATATGGGTCGATATTGATACACTTGAACTGGCGTAGAATAACACCGGCCAGCATCTCTTTCAGTTTCGGGTCGTTGTTGGCAAGCTGCACATATGGCCATACTTGCGCCCCTGAGTCACGCAACCACATAGCATGGATGTCACCCGTATATACAAAAGTATCAGGCTTTCCATCGCTACCCTTGCGGAAGTGCACAGTAGTATCCAGCGTATTGGGAAAACAGTTGGCAAACATCCAGGAAAGCTTGCGGTTCTTCAAAGTTTCTGTACACGGGCAATCTCTTTCTCCACGGCAGTGGAACGAAAAAGTCGTTGTTTCTCTTTAGGACGATTAGAGGAATAGTTTCCGACAGATGCCGTATTATCCTGCACGGCCACAAAACCCGCATCGGCAAGAAGGCAGCTACCATTGGCAGCCTGAACCATCCCGGCAGCCGCAGCCAGAACAAGACTGAAACAAATCTTTTTGGTATTAAGACTCATATTTCTTCTATATAAATTTGAATTGAAAATTGCTATTAGTCAAGTGGGGTTTGGGTAGCTTTCACTCCCTCGAAAGTCATGCGCACCGGCTTTATCTTTCCTTTTTTGTCAAAGTACATCCGGTCAATGCAGGTGGCACGACTGTTTGCAGCCGTTTCTCCCAACGGACGACGGTGGTAAATGATGTACCATTCGTCCTTACCTTTCCCACGCACCACCGAATGATGTCCGGCACCGGTAGCTACATCGGCATCCTGCTGAAGAATGATTCCCTCGCGACGGAACGGTCCGAAGGGAGAGTCGGCAATGGCATAGGCCACACGGTAGTCGGGGCTTCCCCAACCGCCTTCCGACCACATGAAGTAATACTTTCCGTTACGTTTCAACATGAAAGGACCTTCTACATAGTCCTGAGGGGTCACTTCTTTATAGACTGTGCCATCATCAAAAGGAACGACACCAAGTAAATCGGGAGACAGTTTCACGATGTTGCAATGCCCCATCCGCCATAGTACATATAGTAAGTGCCATCGTCATCACGGAACACAAACTGGTCAATGGGCTGTGCACCATTCACAATTTTATCAATCAGGGGCTTGCCCAGCACATCTTTGAAAGGACCTGCCGGATTGTCTGCCACAGCCACACCGATACCGCCAATCTCAGAGTTGTTCTGTATATCGTTCCCTCCGAAGAAAAGATAATAGCGGTCATTGGCCTCGATAACAGCCGGCGCCCACAAAGCACGGCGCAACCATGGGATATTTTCCTTTGAAAGCACGCGTGGATGTTTGGTCCAATGCACCAAGTCGGGCGAAGAATAGGCATCCATAAAAGTCTGTTCATCATAAGGAGCGGAATATGTAGGATAAATCCAGAACTTCCCGTCCAGCACTACTCCCTCAGGGTCGGCATACCAACCGGGAAAAATCGGATTGCCGCTACGTTTCTTTTGAACTTCTTCACCAGATTGCGCATAAAGAGATGAAGAGGCACAAAACAATGCCAAGCAGTAAACAGTAAGTTTCTTAAGTTTCATGGTAAATAGGGTTTTCAAACAGTGATTCATCGTAAAAGAGAGAGGGTGTGTCAAAACGTTTTTCAGCGATTACTCCGTCAGACATCCGGCACACCCTCATCATTGATTGCTATGGTTTTGGCTTTGAGGTCACTTCTTCTTTTTAAGCGTTTTCGAGAAGGAGTAAGGAGCATCCTCCTCTCCTGCCCCACGCTGTTTGTTGGGCACATTGTCCATAGTGAAGCGCAGTGAGGAGCCGTTCATCAGTTGCTCGTGTGTCAGATAGTTGCGTGTATAGTCAACGCCATCCACTGTGAGTTTCTGCACGTAGCGGTTGGCACGGCTATTCTCAGGAGCTTCAATCGCCACAGTCTTACCATTTTCCAAGTGCAGACGCACAGAACGGAAGAGAGGAGCACCCAGCACATACTGGTCTGTACCCGGACAGACAGGATAGAATCCCAAAGCAGAAAACACGTACCAAGCAGATGTCTGGCCGTTGTCCTCATCACCGCAATAGCCGTCGGGATTGGCATTGTACATGCGCTCCATAACCTCACGCAGCCAGTACTGCGCCTTCCACGGCTGAGAGGAATAGTTATAGAGGTAAATCATGTGCTGTATGGGCTGGTTACCGTGAGCGTAGTTGCCCATATTCATGATTTGCATCTCCCGGATTTCGTGGATGACACTGCCATAATAGCTTTCGTCGAACACAGGCGGCAACACAAACACGGAATCCATCATTTGGTTGAAGGAATCCTTGCCTCCCATCAGGTCAATGAGTCCTTGCGGATCATGGAAAACCGACCACGAATAGTGCCAGCTGTTTCCTTCCGTAAAGGCATCACCCCACTTCAAGGGATTGAACGGCGATTGGAATGTGCCGTCCTCATTCTTGCCGCGCATCAGCTTGTAGTCAGAATCGAAAAGATTCCGGTAGTTCAGCGCACGTTTGGCAAAAGGAGCCAGTTCTTTCTTCGACTTGCCCAGCGAAAGTCCCAGCTGGTAGATGCACCAATCGTCATAGGCATACTCCAGCGTACGGGCTGCATTCTCGTTGATACCCACATTATAGGGCACATAACCCAGCTTGTTGTAATACTCATGCCCCAAGCGTCCGGTAGAGGGAACATTGGGATGCACATTCTCCGTACCGCTCTTCACGGCTTCCCACAATGTCTCGATGTCGTAGCCACGCAGCCCCTTCAGCCAGGCATCCGCCACCACAGAAGCGGAATTGTTCCCCACCATGCAACCACGGTGTCCCGGACTGGCCCATTCGGGCAGGAAACCGCTCTCCTTGTAAGTGTTGGCCAATCCTTCCTGCATCTTGGCATTCATGGACGGATACATTAGGTTGAGGAAGGGGAAGAGACAACGGAAAGTGTCCCAGAAACCGGTGTCGGTAAACATATAGCCGGGCAGCACCTCACCATTATAGGGGCTATAGTGCATTACCTGACCTTGCGCATCTATCTCGTAGAAACTGCGCGGGAAAAGCACCGAACGGTAGAAACAAGAGTAGAAAGTACGCAGACGGTCGAGGTCGGTATCCTGCACTTCAATGCGGCCCAGCACCCGGTTCCATTCGTCACGCCCGGCTTTCGCCACCTCTTCAAGCGTCTGGCCACCCAGTTCCTTCAAGTTCAACTCGGCCTGCTCGTGACTGATGAATGAGGAAGCCACACGTACATTCACCTGCTCGCCACGGAGGGTATGAAAACCGATGATGCCACCGGCATGATTGGCACCTGCCTCGGTGGTACGGGGGTCAATCTTTCCGTCCTTCACGGCAGCAGTATAAGTAAAAGGCTTATCGAACTGCAATACAAAGTAGTTCTTGAAATTGCTTGGCACACCACCACTGTTCTTGGTGGTGTAGCCTATGATTTTCTTTTCAGCCGGAATGATTTTCACAAAAGAGCCGTTGTCCATGGCATCTACCACCACATAGGCTTCCTCCGTTTCAGGGAAAGTGAAACGGAAAGCAGCGGCACGCTCGGTAGGAGCAAACTCCGCCGTCACATCATGGTCGGCAAGATAGACCTTATAATAATAAGGAGTGGCAGTCTCGGCTTTGTGAGAAAACCAACTGGCACGCTCGTCCTGGTCGAAAGCCACCTTTCCGGTAACGGGCATAATGGCAAACTGTCCGTAGTCGTTAATCCACGGGCTGGGCTGGTGTGTCTGCTTGAAGCCGCGAATCTTGTCGGCATCATAGGTGTATGCCCATCCGTTACCCATGGTTCCGGTCTGTGGAGTCCAGAAATTCATGCCCCAAGCATAGCCACGGCAGGATAAGTATTACCCGTAGAAAGGGAATGCTTGGACTGCGTGCCAACCAAGGTGCTGACGTAATCCACAGGTGTAATCGGCTCATCAACCGGCAACGAGGCCGCCTGCATACCGCCTACAAGAAGGAGGGCGGTTCCCCATGCAAAGAGTCTTTTCATTCGTTTGGTAAATTTTGTCATTGTTTATTCTGTATCAACTTGCCTTCAAGCATCTTCATGTAATATCCGCCTACTACCGAGCGGGCCTTGAAGCCACGCCAGTTGGGCTTGTCGGTAAATACCCAGTCGGACATCGGCACGCGGTCTATCGTTTCGTTCATGAACTTATGCACCGGGACGATGAATTCACGGAAAGTAGCCCGGTCGGAAGCCATTGTGGCAGTCCACATAATCCAGTCGGTCTTGGTGTAAGTCTCACGATTGTCGAGGGGCAAACCATAGATATTCTGCTTGGTCAGGTAATAAGGTATCTCCATTTCTGCAATTTTGCTGTCGAAGATGTTCAGTCCGAGCAGTTTGTCCCAGACCAGGTTGTACTTCTGGCTCCATGTACCCGGCTTGTCGAATGTCAGGCGATAATGGTCGCCGTCGTTGGCCATGCGCTCCCATTCGGTAGCATCTGGCGAGCTTTCATGGTATAGGCTTCGGCCACATCCTTCTTGCCGAGCATTTCAGCCAACCGGCCATAAGAGGCTACTCCTAAAATTGCCTTGATGGAGAGATTGGTGTTATGGGCAAAGTGTCCGGCGAAGTCATCGGTACAGAGTTGGTTTTCAGGGTCAAGTCCCTTTTCCACCAGATAGTCTGTCCAAGTGGTGAGCACTTCCCAATGTTTGGCAGCATAGTCGGCATTGCTTCTACGGCAGCAATGGCAGCTGTAAGAATCAGCATGTTTCCACTCTCTTCCACCGGCATATCGCTCCGTATACCTGGCCGTTGGCAAGAGGATAAGTACCCAAATCATGGGCGGCGAAGGGCTTGGTCCATTTACCGCTTTCACTATAATGGAAGATACCGTTCATCATGCCCTTCTCCAGTTCCGGATTATAAATCAGATAGAGGGGAGCTGAGGGATAAGTCAGGTCTACGGTGTTGATACAGCCGTTACTGTTGTTTTCCTTCGACAGCCACAACAGGTCACCGTTGGGGGCTTCCACCAGTTTGTGGGCGGCAATGGACTGACGGTAGGCCAACGCGCAGAGTTCGGCATATTCCTTGCCGCCTGCTGCTGAAGCGTCTTCCATCAACTTTTTATCGAAAGCATAGCAACGTGCCAGCAATTTGTCATACTCATTGTAGGCAGCCAGCATTTCAGCCTCGATGGTGCGGTCGCCTTTTGAGTTCCAGTAAGGACGCAAGTTTGTACCGAAGTACTGGATGGAATAGATGTCGTCATATCCCAGCATAATCTTGTCGGTAACATTCTTCACTTTACCATAGCTACGCACCAAAGCCATGTTTCCATTGCTGTCCTCTCCCTCGAGCGAAGCAGAGTTCAAAGTTCCGTTCACGAAGTTCTTGCGCAGTTCGGTACTGTTGCCAACACTGTATGCAGTGTTTTCCTTGCCGGCAACCATGTAGAAATATCCCCAGTCAATGCGGAGGTCATCGCCCTGCTTTGCCAGGATGTTCTGTTCCTTGCTTCCACTCTTCAGGTAGAGCAGTCCGTCAGCTTCATATCCCTTGCTTGCAGATTGCTGGTAAGGCTGGTCGAGCGCCCAGCGCGGAGAAGCCTCGAAATACACCTCCACTTCGTGTTCCTTGCCGTCACGGGCAGCAACACTATAAGTAAGGTAATTCACGGGACGGCTCAGCAGCTTCAGGTCTTCCATAAAGAGAGGTGCCGTGAAGGTGACTTTCAGGTCGACATCACCACAGGTAAAAGCGTAGTGTGTCTGCATGGGCTGCACGTCGGCAGAGGTCTGCACAGCTGTATTGCCAAACACGGTTTCCAGATGTTTCGGAATCTGCAGGCCGAAGTCGAGCAAGCCGTTACCAACCGGATTGATACATTCGGCGGCAATGATGTTGTCGCCCTGCTTCAAAACCGCCAAAGCCTCATCGGGAAGTTTCACGACTTTGTTCTTGTTGCACGTGGTTCCTGTGCCGTGTATTTTCACTCCGTTGATGTAGAATACGGCATCGTCATCGTTGGAGAATTCCAGATAGACAGGTATACCGGTCAAATCACGGTCAATATTTACCGTACGGCGCACCCAGATATTGCGGGTTCCCCACTGGGTTTTTGCCGTAGGCTCATTTTCTTTAGTACCAAAGGCACCACGGTCTGACTTCCATTTGGAATCGTCGTAACCGGCAGAGGTCCAATCGCCCGCAGGCTTCTCTGTGGTATACCGGCCCGTCCAATCGCCTTGCTGCGAGGTGGGCACGATGCATTCATCTCCAATTCCTCGGTTCCCATAAAACGGTAGGAAACACCGTCCACCTTCACCACGCCAATCAGCGGGAAATCCTTACCCGTCCAATGGCGCACGGGGCTGTCGTAAAGGTTATCACTCATGGACCATGCACTGGCATAAGGGTCGATGGTTACAAGCGGATAGGCAGGTGCTCTCAAGTCGTTCTTTATGACTTCGTAAGACGTATCCTTGTCACTGCATGCAAAAAGGCATGAAGCCAACAAGGTGTATAAAAGCTTTTTTCTCATATTGTTTATATAAAATAATTGTTTATGTTGTTACACTTTAAAAAATAAAAGGCCTGAGATTACCAGCAAAACTTCACCGACACTCCGTCAGGATTATTCTCAAACTCTATCAAATATGTATGGCTTGCTACATGCCAACGCTTGGCATCGAATACCTCTCTGCCGTCGACTGTCACACTCTTAGGACAACGGGGCAGCAGCACACGCGATACGTTTGAAGTCTCGGCAGGACTTTTCGCCACATAGGAGTACCGGCCTTTTCCGCGTTCTTCCTGTTCTTCGCGACTTGCCGAAGCCAGAACCTGCGGCTTCTTCTTACCGGCTACACGTTCTACATTCAGCAACAAGGCTTGCTCACCCGGATTTATCCGCTTGGAAGTGTATATCGGTAACTTGGGGTCGAAAAGGTCAATCAAACATCCTTCCACAGTAAACGGCTCGTCGCTCACGCTTTCTTCAAGCACAGTAGCCAAGTCGTAATCTCCCCTTTGCAGATAGAAGTTATTTTTGAACTCCAGCTTCCCCGCTTTCGCATTCTGCTCGTACATTCGGGCTGCAAGATACAAAAAATCTTTGTCACCGCCTTCATGCAGGACATAATCTTTAGGGTCAGTACGGACAATACATACGGTTCCCTTACCGTAACTGTATTCTCCCTGTTCCGGTCTGGCAGGAAGTCCCATCTGCTCAAAAAGATGTGCGGAAGGAGTAGCATAGTTATGCCCGTTGGTATTCCACCATTCCCTTACATTCTGGAAAGGGTCGTTGTCCGTTCCACTGTAAATCAGCACTCCGCCCTTCTTCACCCAATCGGCAATGTGGCTGTGCGCTTCGGACTCAAGCGGTTTCATGTTTGCATAAGTCATCAGCAACACTTTTGTGTCAGCCAGCGCTTCTTTATAGCCGAGGTTCTCAATGTGGACGGTCTTGACGGGCACGCCTCGTTTGAGCAGAGGCAATGCCTGACCGTAAAAGTTAGCCAGTTGCGGGTCTTCATATCCATTATGCGTAGGAAAACGCTGGAACATCAAGGAATTTGCCATCAGTACGCTGAATCCTTCGCTTCCGGTCAGTTTATTATCAGTCAGAGGCATACGGTTCAGGGCGTTAATCATCACTTGCATCTGTGTGGAATAGAAACGGGGAATACGTTCCTTCTTGTCGCTATTCGCACTTGTACGGTATAGTCCTTCGTAGATACGTTCCGGCCAAGGCATCACTTCGTAATCGGCTATATTCGGATAGAGTAGCTGTGCAGTGAAAGTGGCCTGATAGTTTTTCTTATAATCCGCCCAGTCACGCGGCCAGTCTTCAATAGGGTCGGTCAGGAAGAACATCTTACGACCGGTGGGAGCAGTCATCGACTCCATGGAACCATACTCCAGATAGGCAGTCTCGAACACACGCTCACGTTTGCGACCGTCAAAGAAATTCGGCTCGCGCGAAGTTCCGGTCCATACCTGGGCGATGTAACCGTCTACACAAGGAAGTGAAGCAAGACTTGCTTCCGGACTGACAATCTGCCATTGCGAATAGTTCACCAACGAGTGGGTGGGAACGTAGCACTTCACGTCCATCCCTTTGCTTTTACCATATTCCTTGGCAAAGGTGAAGACTTCATTCAGTGCACGATAGTACAAGTAATACTTGAGTTTGCTCGACAAATAAGTATTTTCCGGTGACTCATGTTGCGGTCTCCAGTCGAAGCCATAGTATTTTTTTCCATTCTTTCTTAAAGGACTCACTGTAACCGGCTCTTGCCCAGAATTCCGGTTCCTCCATGAAGATGGCATCCACACCGGCGTCGATTACTCTCTTCACATGTCTCTCTTTCAGATAACTTAAAAAATTCTCCGACGGTACGATATAGGGCACCATGTGACCGTGCCATATCGTGTCTCCGGCCTGCGTGACCTGCCCCTCGTCCAAATGCCATTTCCCGTCCCATTGTCCGGTGAAATAGTCCTGATATTCACCCCAAGCAATACCGGTCATAAAGTGTATGATATATCCGCGCTCCTTCCAAGACTTTACCCGTTCTTCGAAAGATAGTTTGCGTGACTTGTCCGAGGGATTTCCTCCTACTCCATACACCATCACCGCATCAGCCTATTGTCAATGGAAGGCTTCCACTCGCGTGAGGTTTGAAAAGTGGTCTTGACATTGTCTTTGGTTTGGGCACCTACGGAGATGCCTGTTGCCAGGACAGCCAAACTTATCAAAAAATGTTTTTGCTTCATATTGGTTTCTTGTTTTTATGGTATTAATCGTTACTCTTGCCATTATAGTGGCAAAAGATTGCCCACATACAAGCAAGGCTTTGCCACTATAGTGGCAAAGCCCCGGCTGTATACCATCAGGCTACGGAATAAGCACTTCCATCGGCTCGCTGTAGTTCCAACGGCGTGTACCGCTACCTACGGGTGTGTCGTAGTTAATACGTGCGGCAGCGCGTACAAACACTTTACGCCCCGAAGGCACGTTGCCGTTCGACTGGATGGTAACTTCCTTCCCCAGTAAGCCCTCGAAACTCTTGCCCTCATAGTTGATGCTGCTCGACCAACGCTCGTCGCGTGCCCGGTAGCCTACTGTGTTTGAGTAGCTGACGAAGAATTGGATGTCGGTTACGTTCAAGTATTCGTCTTTCCAATTGCCCATCGGCTCGATTTTCTCACGGAAGACTTCATCCGACACGCCGCGTGTTACGCGTACTTGCGCCTTGATGACACCGTTGCTCACCTGCGGATTGCCCACAAGCTCGACGTTCAGGAAGGGCTGCACCTCGAACTTCACTTTCGTCGTGCCACTGATTTCAGTATTGATAGAACCGTCGTGAAGCAAGGTACCGTCTGTATTCTCACGTACTAAGGGAATGAACGGACCGTCGATACGGACATTATACTCACCCTTGAAGATTTTCGTGTTCTGGAATGTACCGTCCATCATGCAGTAAAAATCCGGGTTGTGTTGCACGTTGTCGCCCCAGCTCAATTCAGTCAGGCGGACACGGATGCCCTCACTGCCCTGGTCGGTCAATACACGCTTACCGGTTGCTTCATCTACCACCTCGCCCCAGATAGTCTCGGCAGGTTCCTCATAGTTGTCTATTTCGAACATACTACACGAGGTTAACATGAACAGGGCGCTGAATAAGCTATAGAATATTGTCTTTTTCATACGTTTTAAGTTTTTAATTTATTGAGTTTTATCGATTAGGCTGCTGGTCAATCACAGGACTCTTTGAAACCTCACCACCCGGAATCGAGAAGTAATAGTCCAACGGAGTGTAACCAAAGTCCTTGTCACCGGCAGTCGTATAGTTGAAACAAACATCGAAGAACCACTTGCCGGTTTCCGTCGAATAGAACGGATAGATACCACGGAAACGATAACGAGTCGTGTTGCTGAAGCGGTCCTTGTTGCATTGTTCACCCCAGAATCCGTCGCGACCTTCATAGTGGTTCACACGCCAGCGACGCAAGTCCCACTTGGTCTTATGCTCGAAGGCCAACTCTTTGCGGCGCTCCTTGCGGACGATGTCGCGGCTGTCGGTCGTGCCGGTCAGCGAGGCAGTCAGCAACCGGGCACCGGCACGTTCACGGATGTCATTGATAGCTTTCGTGGCTACGCTCAGCATATCCGTACCATCCGGCGAAGATACACCTGCCAACGAAAGTTCTACAGCAGCCTCGGCTGCATTCAGCAGCACCTCGGCATAACGCATCAAGATAAAGGGTTGCGCACTATTTCCTTCTCGGGGAACAAATGCAGGGTCAGGATTCAACCATTTGCGTGCCAACAGACCGGTCATGGCGCTTCCACCATCTTCATAGAAAGGGCCGTTCTCGCCGGCAGCGTCATCGTAGAGCCGTCGGGCAAGGTCACAATTTCTTGCTGGTCTTTAGGTTTCGGGCTGAGATAAAGTGTCTTGGGTTTCTCTTTATAAGCACTCAGATGATTGTACTTAGTAGTGGCCGAACCATACGAATAGTCGCTAAGAAGTGGTTTGATAGGCGCAGAACCCGTATAAACACCGGCATAAATATCAATTTCTTTACCTTTGAATACATCACCGGGGAAAATGACATAAGCACGCAAACGAGGCTCAGCATTTTTATAATAATCCATCGGGCTATCATACATAACGTAGTTGCCTTCGGTAGGAGAATTGCCTGTTGTCACCTTTAGGGTGCCGTCGGGATAACGATCGAAACCGTCGAACAACTCTACAAGTCGGCTGTCGGACAGACACCGCAATTCAACGGAGCCTTGAAGGTAAGCGGCAGGTTGTAAGAATCGTAAGCGTGAGTGCTCGTAGGATAAGTGTACTCCTTCACATAGATATTTTCAGGGTTATTGCTGAGATCGGAGAACATATCTACCATATTCTGATATTGTGCTTCCGGATCATTGGCAGCCCATTTCTTCTTGTAAAGTGAATACACACCGCTTTTAATCACCTCGGAAGCAGCTTTGTAGCTTCGGTGAAGTACTTCTTGGAAGCCTCTTGCCAACGGTTTTCATCGAATCCAATGACGCGTACGCCTGTCTTGGCACCCAAGCCGGTCAGACGGCCGGTTACCGTTTCATTATACTTGGCTACGCTACCTGCATAGAGCATGGCTTCCGACTTGAAGGCCAATGCTACATACTTGTTGCTGTAACCGCTCTTGGGACTGTTGGGCATCATCAGTTCGATGGCCTTGTCATAGTCTGCCAAAACCTGATTCCAAGTTTCTTCCTCACTGGCACGGGGTACTTCCAAATTGCCGTCCCCGGGATACTGGATGACCTTTGTTACCAAAGGGATACCACCGAAACGACGAGCCATGGCGTAGAAGACCGTGGCACGCACGTAATAAGCTTCACCCAAATAGTGATTGTAGGTAATCTCGGCGTAGGAACCTTGGTATTTCGGCAGGTTCTCAATCAGGTAGTTGGCATCACGCAATAACATGAACGGGCTTCCTTTACTTCCATCAGTGCTCCAATAAGCATAGTCTTCACCGGTAAACGCAGTGCAGATACCGTCACGGTTCATTGCTTCACCGGTACCGTCGATACCTATGGCATTCAGCCAGCCGCTAAAGTTAAAACCCCATTGGGACAAGTACTTGAAATCTTCCCACGGCATATAACTATATAGACGCGCCATGTAGATGTCCATACCCGATTCGTTGGAAAGCAACGACTCGGAAGTCACGATATTCTTGGGAGCAATATCCATATCGACACATGAAGTGGCGAGGGTCATGCACAACATCGCGGATATCAGTTTATGTTTCATATTTACTATTTTTTAGGTTTATATCATTGATTACTTAGAAAGAGAGGGAAACTCCCAGTGTATAGGTCTTGTTCAACGGATACATACGGCCCAGGTCATCATCGGGATGCTCAGGGTCAACGAACTTCACGCCTGTGAAAGTCAGCAGGTTGTAGGCATTGGCATAGACACGCAGGCTGGCATTGGGAATCTGCTTCAATTTCGGGAAGGTATAGCCCAACTCGATGCTCTTCAGACGGAGGTAAGCAGTACTTACGCGGTTGAAAGCGGAATTGGTTCTTGCCCAACGACCTGTGTAAGCGTAGTGACCGGAAGTCCAGACGGCAGAAGGATCATAGGGATCGGCTTGGGGGGCTACGGGATGCCAGCGGTCGAGGAATTGCGTCAACGCACCACCGCCATTCTTACCCCAAATTTCATGCAGAGGCTCTTTGTATTCCATAGAACCCAGTGCAGAACCTTGCAACAGCATATTAAAGTCGAAGTTCTTCCATTGCAGGCCGGCATTCAAGCTGAATTGCAACCACGGAGTCTGGTCAAAGGCAAACGGATGTTCGTCCTGACCGTTAATCTCGCCGTCGCCGTTCCAGTCTTCATACTTATAATCACCCGGCAAGACATCGCGTTCCTTGAAACCGTAGTAATTCCAAATGTCGTTCCAACTGGTGTAACGACCGGCAGAAGTATAACCAAACTGTACACCTTGGTAACGGTTCGTCAGATTGTCGTTGCGCCAGCGATCATACGAGTTGGCCCAAGGTCCTTTCTCCGAAGCAGTCATGTATTTCTGACGGGTAACGGTAGCAATACCCTTCAGGTTATAGCCTACTTCACCAATCTTATTGCGGTGGGTCAGCTCCAGTTCCATACCGAATTGGCGGTCGCTGTCCAGATTTTCACGCGGAGCGTGGCACCTACCACGGTAGGCAGGGCACCGGTACGGCGAGCGAAACGGCCGGTACGCAAACGGTTGAAGTAGTCGAACGAAACACCCAGCAGACCGTCCCATCCTTCAAAGTCGAAACCGATGTCGAATGTCTTCGATTTGAACCAAGTGATGTTTTCGTTAGGCAATGCCATAGGGCTGGCCGCGCTGATAAACTTGCCACCGAAGATGTAGCCCGGCGAATAACCGTTGTAGTCGCCGTTGGCCATGTTGCCACTGGTCGAAGGGTAGGTGTACCCCATAGCCCAGTCATAATTCAGGTCGCCGTCGTCCCCCAGTATACCATAGCTGGCACGCAGCTTCAACTGATTGACGAACTTCAGCGCATCGATACTCTTGAAGAAAGGCTCTTCGGAAATTCTCCATCCAGCCGATACGGAGGGGAAGAAGCCCCACTGGTGTCCCTTGGCAAACTTGCTGGAACCGTCGTAACGGAACTGTGCTTCCAGCAGGTAACGATCGGCAAACGAGTAGTTGATACGACCTATCAAGGCTTCGTTGGCTTGTTCATAGAGGTCGTTATTACCGGTCTGCATGGCACCAATCTGACCTTCGGTCACACCTGCCAGCAGGTAAGGCATGGAGAACGCCAGGTCGCGGACAGCGTAGAAGTTGTCACCGTTGCGCTTCTGCACCTCCCAACCGATAACACCGCCCACGTGGTGAACATCGTTAAAGGTTCGGTCGTAGTTCACTGTGAATTGTCCCAGCATCTGCGACTTGTCATAGAACTCGCGGCGCATGTTGCTGGGCGAACTTCGTTATAGACCTTCTGCTTGTAGGTACCGGTCTGTTCGTCATAAGCATACTGATAGTACTCTTTACGGAAAGCCTCGTTGTTGTCGGCACGATAGTCATAACTGAACATGGCTTTGGCAGTCAAGCCTTCAACACCGGAGTGTATTCACCGAAGTCGGCCGTCAAAGTAGCCGAGGACTGGAAATATTTCTGCTTGTACTTCTTGTAACCGGAAATGTCGGCCGTCATCATGGCCACAGTGTTCTGTTCCATATCCAAACCGTTGTAGTTCAGCATCGTTCCCTCGGGGTCGGCGTATGCCGGATAGAGAACACCTTGGCGCCAGTAATTACGGATGATGTCTTGTGAACTGGTGTAAGGCGTGTTGCGTTCGTCGGAGATACCGCTCACGCCAAGTTCGAACTTTATACCTTTAGCAATTTCAGTCGAAATGTTAGAGCGCAGGTTGAACTTATTGTAGTTCAAGTCTCCTGAACGGAAGATACCTTCCTGATAGAAGTAGCCCATGCTGATGTAGAACTTCGTCTTCTCGGTACCACCGGAAATACTGATGTCGTGTTGCGTTTGCGGAGCCACGTTAGAGATAATCAGGTCGTTCCAATCCGTTGTACGACGCGTGCCGTTGCGGAATGCTTCGAAACTCTCTTCGCTGAAAACCCATGAACCGCCGTTGATGTTGTTCATCGACATTTCGTTGAACAGTGTCATGGATTCATAAGGGTCACACAGTTCGGGCATACGTGAAGGTTGCTGGAAAGTGTAGGAACCGTTGTAAGAGAATTCCGTTTTTCCTGCTCCTCCTTTTTTAGTAGTCACCAGCACTACACCGTTGGCGGCACGTACACCATAAATAGCGGCTGAAGCGTCTTTCAACACAGAAATGTCATCAATATCCATTGCATTCAAACGCTGGAACTCTTCCGTGCTCCGGGGAATTCCATCGATGATAATCAATGGAGCACCCATACCGCGAACATCGAAACTGTTGTTGAAAGTTCCGGGTTCAGAACTCTTCTGCCATACACGCAAACCGGGGATACGCCCCGTCAGCATGTTCTGCGGATTTTCATTCTTGGTCTTTATCATATCCTGACCTTTTACGGCAGAAACGGCACCCGTCACCGACCCGCGGCGCTGTGTTCCGTAACCTATCACCACCACTTCGTCTATCATCTTGGAATCGGTTTCCATGATGATATTGATAGTGGTACGTCCGTTCACTTTCTCTTCCTTGTTTTTCAATCCTACATAAGAGAAGCTGAGGATACCGTTCGCGGGAGCACTGATGGTATAGTGGCCGTCAATGTCGGTAATGACACCGGTGGTAGTACCTTTCACCATGACGGCAGCACCAATGACAGGCTCGTTGGTATCGTCCATGACTATTCCCGAAACGGAAATAGAGTTTTGTGCGAATATATCTGCCGGAACCAGCATCAGAAGTAGTGCCATAACCATGCAGGATAATCCTTGTCGCATCTTGCTAAAATTCTTCATAGTCCATTATTTTTAAAATTATTTTTTGCTCCATTCATAATTCGCCAACACTGCATACTCGGCTGCAAAAGCAAAAGTGAACATGCCTTCACGTTGTTCTTGGTCCTTTCGGCTTTATTCCAGCCCACCAGCAGGTTAGTGGGAAGCATATGCTTGTATTGATAGTTTTCGTAGGCATAATCCAGGTTGTTCTGGAAGGCCTCGATACTGCTTGCGGCGGCAGCGTGGGCTGAATAGGCATCCACATACCGCGCATCAGCACACCGTTGAACCAGTTACAGAATCCGCTGATATCGAATGCATAGCAACCCGGTTTTGTGGCATCGGGCTTGGCAAAGTAGGCAAAGCTGTTATCAGTCAATTCAGCCAGGTCTGTCCGGTAGGCAGCATCGCCCGTAGCCCTGAGGAGGTCGGCGGCACCGGAAAGCATCGTACCGCTGTTGTAAGTGATGGCCGGACCTACGCGGTCGCGCAGTTTGGAACCTTTCCGATAGCGTTCGCCGTCAATGGTGACATATTCTATGTCGGACGACTCGGAACCGCCCATCATGTCATCGTACACTCCGTCGGGTCTCAGCAAATATTTCTTTTGCCAATCATAAACGGCTTTGGCGAAGTTCAAGTAATAGTCGGACTTCTTCTCCGTACGCAGCTTGCGGCTGTTGTCGGCAGCCACGTAGCCATAGGTCACTTCATCGGACTTTCCTTTGTAAATTTCGTGAAGCCACACCAACGGACTGACAATGGGACCGTTGCTGCAAGAGTGCTTGGTGAGGTATCCGGGTCCCCATGTGATGCCTCCCAACTGATTGCCTTGTTCGTCAAGGGTGCAGTCCCAACCGTCGAGCACGTATTCCATCAGGTATTCCGCCTTTTCCAGATAACGCTGCTCACCGGTGATATGATAGGATTCCAACAATTCACGCACCAGCCACATCTGGTCGTCATAAACATTGAGGATGCCTTCTACCTGTGCAGCTCCCTTGTCGTTTCCACGGTTTACGCCGTATACAGTCCACTGCCTGGTCTGTGTATAAGAGGTCAGCGTAAAGGTACCTGCATAATACTCCAGATTGTCATAGAGTTGAGACAAAAGCTCCTTGTAACGGTTAAAGTGAGAGTCATAAAGAGCCGCCTCACCCTTTGCCTGCCCAGTCTTCATGGCTTTCATCGCAGCATTCACAGCCTCAATGGAACTGGTGTACATCCACACACTGCCCACCTCGCTGGAACGACTTCCGGTATAAGGGTTATAATAACGTGACATAGCCATGCCCGTTCCGGTGAAATAGCACTCCACGGCATTGTCAATCAGTTCGATGGCACGCGCCACGTTCTGCACCGGCAGATTGCCCGGAACTTCCGTCCCCCCGTTGCCCGGCTTTTCGTCAACAGCAGAGTCATTGCTGCAAGCCATCAACGTCCATAAAAGTAATATCAGTAAAGTAAATAGATTTTTCATTCTGTTCATACAATTAGTTTGTTATTCCATTGTTATGCCACGCAGCACCAGTTTGTTCTCGTCGCCGTTCTCTTCTCCCTTGAAGACACCGATGGTCAGCATCACGTCTTCCCCGTTGAACTGAGACAAATCGTAGACAAAGTCGGCATACGCGTCCGGGTTGCCTTTCCTCCGGCCTCATGGATAAACTTCCAGCACCGTCGGCGGCAGCCTCGGCAAACTGAGCCGTATTGGATGCTGGTGCCAGGTGTATGGCAGTTCCATCCATACGGATGCCGTCACCTTGAAGAAGGTGGCATTCGTTCCGCTGAAATTGCGGGTCTTCAATGTCATCTTGTTACGTCCGGATGCAATGGAGAACTTGGCATAGAAATAGGATTCGGGCACGGTTGTGCTCACATTGTTCCCACCACGTGTCTTTATCAGATAACCTTCGGAAGGGAATACCTCAGGGTCTTTGCTGAGCGGCATATACGACCACTCGGCACAAACATGGTCCACCTCGCGCCATGCACGATAAGCGTCCACATAGTTGTCGCGATTTCCTTCAATGGGACTCATACCCGTGAACTGCGACTTCACGTGCGGCATGGTAGAGCGTACCATTTCCTGAGTCATCTTCCAGCCGTCCAGTTCTTCGACTGCCGTTCCCGGCAACCATCCCCAACCTTCAACGACTTCCTTGGCAAAAGCGATGCGGCGCAATACCAGCTGCTTCCAATAGTCGCCCGTCTGGGCACGGAATGTACCGATGGCAATGATTACTTCCTTGCCGATGTATTTGCTCAAGTCCACCGGAACAGAGCCGTAGTCTCCCGAGGCATAGGTTCTGACGTCGCCCACCATCTCTGCTTTCGGTTCAGCCGCGGCCAGGTCTACCACCTGCACGCCATAGTAAGCCGGAGAAGCTTCGTCGGCACTGTGCGTACGAATCTGCAGGGTCATCATGTAGTTGTCTTCTGTAATCAGTTTGCTTCCGAATACAAAGGAATCGAACATTTCCAAGTCGGCGGGATTCTTGCGGTCGTCTTCATTGTTGCGGATGCGGAGAGTGGTTCCTTCGTTCTGCTCTTCCCAGTCGCCGCGGAAGTCCATCGTACACATGTAGTTGCAAGCCCAGTCCCAGTGGGGATAGTTTTCGGCGTTTCGTCCGCCGCGGTATTCGTTATAATACCATTTTTCGGCAGCCTTCAAGTCGTCGAGGGTCAGTCCGCGCAGGATTTCCGATCCACCCATGCGCACGTCTGCAGTGGCAATACCATCCACAAAGTCGGCCATAGCCACTTTCTTCACGATAGAGGCATAACCATCTTTCGTAAAGGTAACGGTATAGTCCGCCAGCGGCAAATTGCCGATTTCAAACGTACCGTCGCTTCCGGTGGTGGTAGTCTGTGTGGAGCTGATGCTGACCGTCACTCCTTCCAACGGAGCACTTCCCTTTCCCGCATCGGTCACTTTTCCCTTGATTTTTGCAGCTGCGTACTCCATCTTAGGACTGACTTCGGCCACTTGCTCTTCGTTGAATTTTCCTGCCACAACGGTAACGCTTACCGTCTGGTAATCGGCTTTCGTAAATGTAATTATATGTGTACCTATTGAAATGTTTTCGAGTGTATATACACCCTGTGAATTTGTCGTGGCCCGAGGGCCGTCCGGTGTAGCCGTTATACCGGAACCATCGACTTGAACCGTTACCCCTTCGAGGGGAGAAGATAAATCGTCCGTGACGACACCCGTCACCTTTCCATAAGATAAAGCCCCTCCGCCCGTGTCATCATCCGAGCAGGAGCTTAGCGCGAACACCATACTTATAAGCATGGTCATCAGTCCGAAGACTTTCAGCTTTCTTGCCTGTTTCATAGTTTAAATTATTATTAGAAGTTAATATAACAAAGGAGCCGATGCCAATCGCCCACATCAGCCTCAGGGCTTGCAAAGCGCCCCCTCGACCACAAATTTGATTTCGCATGGGTTAATTTTAGGGTTAATTTGCGTATAATGGAACAAAAAAAACATTAATCCGAGCTATTTTAACCCATAAAAGAAAGGACTGACTGCACTTGACTCTTTAAGTTTCGAAAGGGAAGACGTGAGTCAAACAATTATCGCACGGTTCTACTAAATACCCATTTCCAAGAGTCCATTTGTCCCCTTTTATCAATGCCGGAACCTTATTTTTTAAAAGACTGATTATCAAAGGTATTATAATAGCTCTATCTCAGTATACGACTGAGGTACCCTGAATATGCGGCTGAGTTCAAAAGTGTTTTGCTTTGTAAACATTTATCAGCCACACATGAAACATAACAAGAGTTATCGGACAAGCTGAAAGAGGCAGACCGAAGAACAAAAAGAGAAAAGACTGAAAGTAGCGGATGCAACGTGCCGGGGAACTAACTCCAGTAAAGACTGAAAGGATTAGGATAATCTTCCCCCGTGTGTTTTTTGTATTCCGCCACAAATTTCTGGTAAGTGCCAATAGCGGCATTCTCATGCTTGAGTATGAAAAGTGACTTGAGGCAACAAGACAAGGCTGTCTCGTTCACCGGTCGATATTGAATTCCGCTTCGGCCAGGCTCACAGCTTCCGCATAATCCTGCGCCTCGAAAGCCTCCTTCATCAACTGCAAGACAAGCACTTCCAAGCGGCACTCCACATCCTGCTTGAAACCGTCGAACAACGGATCGTCCATAAAGCCTACAAACTTGCCACGCCCCACGATATGCAGAAACTCTTGCCGACATTCCTCTATCCGGTTCTCGGTGACTATTGCCTTAAAACGCAAGTAGTCGCAATAAAAACCGGAGGACAGTGTGAAACGGAAACATCCTTTCTCGTAGACCAATTCTATACCGTCCAGTTCTTTCAGAATCTTGCGCAAGTGGTTGATGGCTACACCACGAGAGTTTTTCACCTTATCCTTCGGCTTGTCGGGCCATATCAGGTCACTCAATTGTCTGGAAGAAATTCCGTCGGCATCGCTATAACGCAAAATGAGACAGAATATCTGCTTGATACGCAAGGAAAACATATAGGAGATATTACGCCCGTTCCGGTCGAACACGGAGAAGTCACCGAATAAATACATCGAATTGGCAGCTCCCATATCTACCGCCATCTTCTCTGCCTTTGCATCAGAGACATCAGAAAGCTGTTCCTTGTCTTGTCGCACAGCTTTGCCATCCTTGCACTTACCGGAGTTTCGGCACCACTTGCACACTATCCACACGCCCCCGCCAGCTACAGCCACAACCGCGACTACCAGTAACAGCCACACATGTGAAGCATTTCCTCCACCGTTATTTGCAGTATATTTTTCAAGAGAAACCGATGGGAATAGCAACGAATAGACAGAAAATTTGGAAGACACGTCGTCTCTTGTTTCCTGCACAGTCACAAAAAGCCTGCTTTGACGCTCGTTGTAATAAAGACGAGCGTTCGTCATGATTTTGTCGGAGTAAATGGGAATGGAATCACCCAATATATGACAACTGCCATCTTTTACAGAAAAGCGGTAAAGATGCAAAAATGAGTTGGACACACTCTCGGGATAACGCAAGACATAGAAACAAGAGTCATTCAGTATAACCATATCCTGCGCCGGAACCATATTAGGCTGTCCTTCTGAAATGTCCCAAAGCTTCTGCACACGCATTTCTTGCAAATCCACCTTATAAAAATCGTGAAAATAACGACGGCCTATCACCTGGTCGCCCGATTCATTGCCCATACCGCCGAAAATATAGACAGAATGATTACTGTCCAGATAACCAACCGAAGAGAAATAACGCGGACAAGAAAATCGCCGGACAGAGAACCCAGCGTATCCCAACGTTCCTCCTCCGCATTGAACATATAGAACTTATTGCTGTAGTACATATTGCCGAAGCCGCCGAAGATGGTGTAACGTTTGCGAACTGCATCATAATAGGAACAGTGATGATGCAATTGCATACTCAGCCGACTGTAACTCTCCACCTCAGCCAACGTATGCAAGTCCAAACTCGCTATCATAGGCTCTGAATCTCCATTCTCGGTATACACCTCGTAGGCATAGAGCCTTTCACTGCCACTATCGAAGAAACTGCCGGCAAGAAACAGCTTCACAGGGCACCGTTACGGCAAAGTTGGCAGAAGTGCTTCCCGTCTCCATATTGTAGACGAACAACGAATCACGGTTGAAATAATAAATCTCGTTTCTGTCGGCATTGTAGCAAGAACCAGCTTCCGAAGCCGACGCAAAGCCACCCTCTTTCCTCCAGTGATAGGCCTCGTTAATCAACCATATCGGGTTCTCCACTTTTCCATAAAGAGTACCCTCTTGGTTACAGACAGATTCTCCGTCCGCCTCATCCAAGGGAAATGTGTAAGTATGCTCAGCATTCACAACCAGCTTGTCAACAGCTATCTCCGGAACGTCAATGATGTGGTCGCTCTTACCGAACACGATTTTCGGACTGAACTCATCAGAGAGCAACACCCCCTTACATACCTTTTCTTGATCGTGAATCTTGAGAGTAATCTCATCCTGCTTCAGATTGAAAGCTATCTTCACCTTAAACCAATGGGATTTCATAGCCCCGGCCTTACTGACTGGCAAGGCTATCAACACACACTTCCCCTCCTGGTTCAGACGGAACAAGATGTCATCACCACGAAAATCAAAGAAAAGATTGAAAATCTGTCCTTCGTCACCCCCCTTCACTCGCAACACATAACCGACACTTTCTGTAGAATACAGAGCCATATTGAATTCCAAGTCAAAGTAGTCTTTGAAAGAGGGACAACTGTGGGCAAACACATCATAGGATGTCCTTTCGTCGATAGGGCTGCTGCGCCACGAAATCTCAATCCGTATGCGGAAACCATTTGGGTAGTGCAAAGACTGATTATTAAAATGATATATCTATATAAATGTACCATTAGGTTTTCATTTAAGGTTATGCAATGCCATCATAAAACATTAGCCAACATTTATTAAGAATGATGGGAAGATTGAAATGCAAATATATAAAATATTAATGAACGAATAATATTTTGCTAAAATAAAGTAAGTTCCTATACAGCTATTATAAAAGACTAAAAGTCCGTATCATCCTCGCTCCTATAGAAGCGGAAGATGTACGGACTGGATGAGAAGTAGATACGGAGAGATTAGGAAAGCAGCATGGAAAAGTTATGACGTAGGTACTCCCGTCACAATTCCCCGGCCATGTGTCCCTATATAAACCCGCCCATATTCCTGCATATCACCGCAGATATGCAATACCAGGCCATATTGATGGGCATCATCGTTGATACGTACCCAAGAGTTCGCCGCATCGTCAGAACGGAAGAAACCATATTGCCCGTTGACTACGCCTATCAGGTAGATGGCAGGATAATCATTGCCTGGCTTTGCCTTGCCAAAACCAAAAGCATAGATGGTACGTACCTTATCCAAAGCACGGAAATCAAATTTTTCTGAAGCAGCAGAGCGGTACAAACCATCATAAGCTGCAATCCACAAATCTTTTTCATGACCGGGAGTAGCGTAGATACGGTCTTGCCCTCCACGCGGATCTCCTCTTCGTACGGCGGCACCGGCATTACCCCGTTGGAACCGTTTAACAGTTAAATTCAATGTGTCGGCATGAAAAGTCGCCCCACCATCTCGCTGCTATACAATATTTCGGCCACAGCATCTACAGCATAAAAACGTTGGGGGTTCACCTTGTCTGCAATGACGCGGATATTCTTAGGCAAACCACGACAAGATTGCCAAGAAGCCCCTTTATCACGAGTCAGATAAGCCTCCGAGCGGTCGGGTGTCCAAATCCAAGAAGAGCCGTCTGCTGCCACGCGATATGCCCATTACGAGATTTTTCAGTCGGAACAGTGGCACACATAGTCCAGTGCCTGCCTCCATCTTCTGAATATGAAATAGTCTTTGCACCCGGCTGATGGCCGAACAGTGTACCAACCTAACTATCAAATCCTGCTTCAGCCAGGCACCCGTCACTCCATTCGTATTTCCGAAATGAGGATTGGCATGGCTGCCCAACGGGTCGGGCCGATTGAGGTCGAAATGCGTAAAGCCACCATAATCACCGATACCGGAAATCAGACACGCCCCTTTTTCGGGAGCATAGAGTTCGAGAGGCACGGTCTCTTCGATACCGGCAGACATGATACTCCATTTCACCGGTTCCCCACGTTCCACGGCAGAGAGGTTGAAAGTTTCCCAACCGCCGAAACCGGTGGTAAACATGGCATGTTCAGCGTCGGCAGGATCTATCTCAATATCGAACATCCAGTGCAGAGGGGCTACTTTTGTATAGGGAGCCTTAGAATAATCATACTCATATCCCGTCTTGAAAATCGGTTTCCAGCTCTTGCCACCGTCAGTCGTACGGAACATCTCATCACTTTTATAACCGTGCTTACCCCCTAGACTGTGTGTACTGGCAATCAGATGCTTCGGATTACGAGAATCTACAGATACGGCTGCATAGCCAAATCCTGCCTTTTCGCCATCTGACAGTCTGACGGGAGAAATGTCTGTCCATTTGCCTTTACGGGTATCGTATTTCCATACGCCTCCATCCCCCATCTGGCTTGGACCGGGAGTATCTCCATACGTCAGGACTAATTGCCCGTCACCGGTCAAGACCATATGCGTGGGGCGATACTGCACCGGCTGCCCCCCGACCGGCCGCCAGCTTTCACCATAGTCGTGGCTCACGAACAGATTTTCCCTTCCCATCAATGAAGCCGCCACATAAATGTCACGGGTACCACGCCCATCGCGGGTGCCTTGTGCATCATAGGCAACACAGACGATGCCACTGCCGCGATTCCCCCATGCGGCACGGTCGGCGGGATTAAACTTCTCGGAGACATCCGGGAAAGACACCACCCGTGCCCAGCTCCGCCCCTTATCCGTACTGCGCCACAAACCATGCAAACGGGTTCCCATATAAATGATATTCCCATTCTGCGGGTCTACCATCATCCGTTCCCCATTACCGCGCCCGTTCTCGTTGCCGCCCATCGTAAAGGGCACATCGACACGGGTAAAGGTTCTACCGCCATCATAAGAACAAAGTATGGCCCCATTAGAGCTACTGGTATACGTACCACAGGCAATATACACGTTCTGCGGATTCTGCGGGTCGATGGCAATGCTCTCCACCCCCTGCAGATTACTTTCATCCAGACTTATCCAGTCCAGCAAAGGCGTCCATTGGTTGGAAACAGCGTCCCACCGATAGGCTCCTCCCATATCGGTGCGGCAATAACGGACACCAGGAGCTTCTGGGTGAAAAACGATACCGTCCACAAAGCCTCCTCCCACTATCGGTACGCTCTTCCATTCGTAAGAAACGGAATTCACCGGAGATATATCTTGAGCAAGCATCGGCATGCGCCCAACATCAAACTTATTCCTGCTAAAAACAACTGTCTTTTCATAAGCATCAAGGTCCTAAAACAAACATTCTTTATATTGCTTCCAAAGATAAGAATATTTCATTGATATTTCAGGCTGAAACATTTGACACTTCGCATATACAATACTAATAAGCAACATATTAACAAAAACAAGAAACTAAATCAAGCCATAAAAAGATTAAAATAGTACCCATAAGAACTCTCCTCTCCAACAGCTTTTGTAACAACAATGCAACATATATGACACAAAAACACAACACGCATGTCCGAACTTGCCGCCGACAAATCATTCGACAACAACAAATCATGAAGAAAAGCGTATTGACAGTACTGATTGCCCTGCTGCCACTGGCCGCAATTGCCCAGCCCCCTTCCATCAACGAGGACGGGAAAAAGATGGAAAAGGAAAAGATGGAAACGAAAGACTACCTGCCGGAAGTCCACGGAACCATCCGCGCCAAATACGAATATCAGACCACTATGGGTGCAGGACGTTTCGAGGTACGCAATGCACGTATCAGCGTAACGGGCAACGTACTGCCCATTGTTGCCTACAAAGCCGAGATAGACCTCTCCGACGAAGGCCAAATCAAGATGCTGGATGCCTACGCCCGGCTTTTCCCGACAAAAGGACTGACGGTCACCGCCGGACAAATGCGTGTTCCCTTCACCATCGATGCCCACCGCTCACCGCACCAGCAATACTTCCCCAACCGGTCGTTCATCGCCAAGCAAGTGGCAATGTACGGGATGTAGGATTCACAGTAGGATATACCCTGCCCACCGATGTACCTATCACCGTGGAAGGAGGACTTTTCAACGGTTCCGGACTGACCAACCAGAAAGAATGGCACAAGGAAGTGAACTACTCCGCCAAAGCCCAGTTCCTCTTCACCAAAGGACTGAACCTGACACTGAGCGTGCAGAGCATCCAACCGGAAGAAGTACGTATGCAATCCTACGACATCGGTGCCTACTATGAAACCGGCCGTTTCCACATCGAAGGCGAATACTTGTACAAGCAATATTCCGACAATGCCTTCAAAGATGTACATGCCGTCAACACTTTCATCAACTACGATCTGCCGTTACGGAAAGTATTCAACAAAATGTCTTTCCTGCTACGCTATGACATGATGACCGACCAGAGCGACGCCAAAACCGCCGATGAGGAAACCGGCAGATTGACAGTGACCGACTACAAACGCCAACGCCTAACGGGCGGCATCACCTTCAGCCTCAGCAAGGCATTCCGCACAGACCTCCGGCTGAATTACGAGAAATACTTCTATGCCAAAAACAGCATAGCGAAGGAGTCGGAACAAGACAAAATAGTATTGGAATTGATGGTACGTTTCTGATATTTCTTGGCTTCCCCTTGTTTCTTTCATTCCAAAAATGTATATTTGGAATAAATTATTCCGAGCTATGGCAAATCCAATCATACCCGGTATACCGCAGACTGAACAAGACTTATTGTATAGTAAACTGAATGCATACAATCAAGGGAGAGCCTCTTATAAGGAAGTAGGCGCCTATCTTGTCGTACTGCCCCGGCCGGAACATCCCCAATATACTTTGTGGGTTTACTCTCCACTGCCCGGAAGACAGTCCATCTTCTACATTTGCGACCTTTCCACCGACATTCACGAAACGCTACGGATGGCAAGCACGCTATGCTTCTACTCGCCGCGCAGCCTGCTGCTTGTGGAGTATAATGCCAAAAGAATGCAGAGCAAAGGGGACGACATTATCTCCATAGGCAAATACCACGGCCACTTCCTGCACGAAATTCTCCGTATAGACCCTGCCTATCTCACGTGGATAGCCTTCAAATTCCAGCCTCGCATCCCCAAACAGGAACGTTTCGTACAGATTGCCAAGATTTACCATTCGGTCTACCTCGACATACAACGAAGAAAAAACGTACCAAACCAACGGCGGACGTTTTCTGGGGAAGGAAGGGGAAAGAGTGGAGAACCTGACACTGACCGTACTCAGCGTACGACTGGAAGACAACCCCTACAAGACACAGCTCAAAGGAACCACTCCTTATTTCTACGTACGCCAAGTGTTGAAACTGAAAGACTCCGTCGGCAACTTCGTCAGCATCCGGATGAACGCACGCACGGCAAGCCGGAAATCATGCCAACTGCCTGCCGTGGAACATGCCTACCAAGTAGGGGAAATCATGGAAATAGCATCGGCACGCATAGCACGTACCTATATGATAGGAAGCAGCAAATATACCCGGCTGACACATGTGAAGTTACACGTCCCTACCGGGTAAAGGATTTTCTATCAGATACGAACCACACGCTGCATACGGCTGCTTTCCCAGGCTGCCTCTATCAAGCGGATGACTCCGATCACCTCGCGGGCATCGCTCTGCAAAGGTTCGCCGTGGCGGATATGCCGATAGATATTCTCGTAAAAAGCAGCATAATTACCGGGAAGGCTCGGATAGGACTCACGCACGACTTTGCCGTCCCTTTCAGTATGAAGCAGCCCCCAAGAGGACTCATCCTCCTCGCCCCAGTGCGGAGTGCCAGGCAATACACCCTCGGTCAAGGCCGCTTCCTGCGGGTCGAGGCCATATTTCACGTAAGACCCTTCCCTGCCGTGAAGGACGAAACGGGGTTCGTTCTCGCACATCAGATAGCTGGATTTCAGTGTTATCTTCACTTCAGGCGCTTTTGAGGGACACAACAAATGGATAATGAAATAATCATCCACCTTGCCGTCCTTGCGCAGCGTGGCAATATCTGCAAAAAGGGCTTCGGGCATCCCGAACAGTTGCACAGCCTGGTCTATGACGTGGGCGCCCAGGTTATAGGTCAAGCCGCCGCCATCTTGTCCGGTTTCCTTCCAAGTATTCGGCTTGATGAAATTACGATAACGGGGAAAGGTGGATTCAAACTCCACCAGATGTCCCAGCAAGCCCTTGGACAGTATTTGCTTGACTGTCAGGAAATCACAGTCCCACCGGCGGTTCTGGTAAACGCTCAAGGTCAGCCCCCGGCTTGCGGCAAGTGCACAAGTTCCTCAGCTTCTGCTACGGTGGTGGTGAAAGGCTTCTCCACAACCACATGCTTACCTGCTTCGAGGGCGCGGCGGGCATACTCATAATGAGTGCTGTCCGGTGTGTTGATGACAACCAAATCCAACCCTTCAAGTCCGATAAGTTCCTCAAAACTCCGCACAATACAAGCGTCGGGATACTTCTCCCGGGAGAGTTCCTTACTGCGCTCCGTAACGGCAGTCAATTCAAAATGAGGGTTGGTGGAGATGAAGGGAGCATGAAAAACACGTCCCGACATTCCGTAAGCGGCTAATCCGGTTCTTATCTTGTCCATATCGTTCTTTTTAAGTTCACCCTTATTCCGTCACCAACGGACGCTTACGCCAATCGTCCTTCATATAGCTGTCGGGGTAGACCGTCTTATCAATGATTTCGCCACCTTTCAAACGAATCCAGGTGGTGAAAGTACGGGCACCTTCCTTCATCACAATGACACGGGCACCGTTGGACAAATGGTTGTACTCGGTATTGCCACCGGTGAAACGGCCGTAAGCCAGCAGAATGCCTTTCCACATTACGGCATAATCGTTGTCATGGTCGTGTCCGACAAACATACCCATCACATCACCGGCCTCTTTCATGGCAGTGAACATGCCCGTATTCAGCTCCGGAGCGCAAGCCTTTTCCATGCGGGTACCTATCAGTATGGCGTTCTCATCGGAAGCGGCTTCGTTATATTCCGGCAGAGGGATGTGGAAGAATGCCAGTGCAGGCAAAGGTTGGCCACCGTTCTTTGCTTTATAAGCGGCACTCTGCCGACGGTACCAGTTCACCTGGTCGAAAGTGAGCCAGTCGTACCCCTTTACGTCGGGCAGTTTGGAGTAGGAATGGGAATCCATGCAGTAAAGCAGGGCTGCATCCTTCTTGCCATCCGAGGATTTCAATGTGAGGACATAGTCGGGAGATTCTACTCCGCCACGGTCGGGCTGGATATTGAAAGGCATGGAACGGATAACGTCATAAAGCTCGGCACGTGTTTTTCCTTGCTCGTTGTCATGGTTGCCAAAGGTTACGACAAAAGGAATCTTACGGTCCGTAGCATAGGAAAGCACCTTGCGCATGGCTGTATCGGCAGGTGCGGCATAGACCACATCGCCGGTAAAGACTACTAAATCGGGGCGCTCGGCATCGAGCACCTCGCCAATACGCTTCAAAGCAATATCCGAAGCCGGATTGCCATACTTGAAGTGGATGTCTGTAAACTGGACAATTTTAAACTCTCCGTTCTTGTTGAACCGTAAAGGCGATACTTGTGCCGGGCTGAACAAGAAGGATAAAAATGCCAGACAAAAGGTCAAGGAGATTTTCTTCATATAAGTGGATGATTAAAATTAGTCGGTATCATTTCAGCATAGTATTATTCTTTCACTATCAGCACAGTGGCATAGGCAGATATACCTTCTTCTCTGCCCGTAAAGCCGAGTTTCTCCGTGGTAGTGGCCTTGATGGAGATGTCGTCCTCGTCTATGCCCATCACAGTGGCAAGCGTGCGCTGCATTTCGGGAATATGTGCTTTCAGCTTAGGACGTTCGGCACAGACGGTGGCATCAATGTTGCTCACCGAATAACCTTTGGTAGCTATCAGTTCTATTGTTTTTTTCAGCAGAATCTTGCTGTCTATGTTCTTGAACTCACCGGCAGTATCGGGAAAATGATAGCCGATGTCGCGCATATTCGCCGCACCCAGCAATGCGTCACAGATAGTATGGATGAGCACATCCGCATCCGAATGCCCCAACAATCCCTTTTCATGTTCCAAGCGAATACCGCCTAGCCAAAGCTCGCGCCCTGCCACCAGTTGGTGGACGTCAAAGCCAAAACCTACACGTATCTTCATATCGTTGCTTCTTTAAGTTGACACGAAAGTACGGAAAAAAAGCGAGGTAACAAGAAAAAACAAGACGAAGATAATCAGCGGATATTGAAATCGAGCACTTTCTCCTCTCCAAGATAACCCTGCAAGTGCTGTCCGATGCTGACAGGGCCTACTCCACAGGTGTACCCGTAAACAGCAAATCACCGATTTTCAAGGTCATGAAGCGGCTGACATAAGCAATGATTTCATCTACCCGGAACAGCATGTCCGCTGTATGACCGCGTTGCACCTCCTTATCATCAATCGTCAGATGGAAGTCCAGATTTTGCACGTCTCCACCCGCCTGCTCCAACGGGATGAAGGTGCCGATGGCTGCCGAATTGTCGAAACCTTTGCAAAGCTCCCACGGATTACCCGCCTCGCGGAACTTGCGTTGCAAGTCGCGTGCCGTGAAGTCGATGCCCACCGTCACCGCATCGTAATAGCGACGAGCAAAGCGGGGAGCAATATTCTTGCCTAAACGGCAGATGCGCACCACCACTTCCGTCTCATAATGCACCTCATCAGAAAAATCAGGGATAAAGAAAGGCTTGCCATCTTTCAGAATGGCCGAATCGGGTTTCAAGAAAATAACCGGTTCCTTATTCTCGTGTGTATGTCCCAGCTCTTTGTTGTGCAGAGCATAGTTCATTCCTACAGCAATAATCTTCATTACTTGATTTCGTTAAAGTTCAGTCTGTTAAACATCACGGCCAGATGGGCATAAAGGGAAGTGTTCTGCACGACAATGTTTTCGGGAACACGGATACGGAACGGGGTGAAATTCCATACGGCCTTGATACCGCCCTCTACCATGGAATCCGTTATCTGCTGGGCTATTTCGATAGGCACCGTCAGCACGCCTATATTGACATCGTACTCCTGCATCTTCTGCTTGAACTCGTCCGAATGATAGATGGGGATGCCGCTCAATGTCGTACCCACCAATCAGGCTTCACATCAAAAGCAGCCACTATCTCCAAACCGAAATGGCTTAGGCCCGAGTCGCGCAACAAGGCACCTCCCAAGCTTCCAACACCGAACAGAAAGGCTTTGTGTATATTGGTAAATCCCAAGAAATCCTCCAGTACAGCTATTAGTGTGTCCACCTCATAGCCCACACGCGTACGTCCGGAGATGTTGACATACGAAAGGTCTTTGGCAATCTGTGAAGCATCAATATTGATTTCCTTGGAAATCTGGGTGGATGATACGAATCGTTCCCCCTTTTGTTTCAGCAACTTTACATTGGAAAGGTACCACGGAAGCCGGCGCAAAGTAGGTTCCGGCACCTTCATGGTTTCTTTTTTCTGTAACGGATTGCTCATAGTTTCTTATTTAAGTTCTCAATATTGCGATTGACAAAAGTAGTGCTTTTTTTCTAATCAGTAACACGGATGCAACAAAAGCTTAACATAATTTCTAATTGCATAATTCCACATAATATCGTACTTTTGGGAAGTTTTTTAAAAAAAAGTATGAAGAATAATGATTGGAAAGAACGGTTGAATATAGTCTATTCCACCAACCCGGACTACAAATATGAGATGAATGACGATGAGGAGCAAGCTACCCTCCCCCCTGCACAACAACGCTTGCGCGTGCAGCTGGACCGCAAGAACCGAGGCGGCAAAGTCGTCACTCTTGTCACCGGTTTCGTGGGCACCGACAATGGCCTGAAAGAACTGGGCAAATTGCTGAAAAGTAAATGTGGAGTGGGTGGAAGTGCCAAAGATGGAGAAATCATTGTGCAGGGCGACTTCAAACAGCGTGTCATTGACCTGCTGAAAGCTGAAGGATACACGCAAACTAAGCCCGTAGGATAAACCAAACCATCATCCGTCTCACTGCAACTGTAGAGGCATAAAAAAGTGACCGTTTAGGAATTCAACTCCATATACGGCCACTTCTTTTTATAGAATCGTTTCTAAGCGGAATTATTCAGCGCGCAAAGTAAAACGCTTGAAGTCAACAACCTTCAATTCAGGATCAGCTTCTTTCAAGACTTCTCTAACTGTCTTCTTGCCATCCATGATGTCTTCCTGGTTCAGCAAGCAAACTTCTTTCAAGAACTTGCCAAGACGACCCTTAGCAATATTCTGAATCATTTGTTCAGGCAGATGTGCAGCCTTCTCAGCAGAAACAGTAGCAATGATTTCCTTTGCCTTTGCCACGTCTTCAGCAGTAATCCAGCCCTTAGCCATGTTGCTTTCCATGTGGTCTTCGCTGTCCACGTGAGCCGGTTGATACCAGCCTTCTTCAAAGCGGCCTCAACAGCCTTCTGTACCTGTTCAGCTTTTGTCTTCTCTATAGCAACATCTATTTCCTTCTGCTTGATTTCTTCAGATACACCATCTTCGTCTACCGCAATCGGATTCATGCAGCAATCTGCATGGCAATCTGCTTAGCCAGTCCTTCTTCAACAGCCTTGTTGAAAGCAACAATAGTGCAGAGACCGTTTCTGTTCATGTGGTTATAAACCACAGTGCTTGCGCCTTCTACAGTCATGTAACCATCCAGCTCCATCTTCTCGCCAGTGATACCGCTACGGTCTGTTACAGCATCCTGTACAGTACCGTTGCCCATCGGCAGAGCTTTTACTTCGTCCAGAGTCTTGCACTTGTTAGCCACGGCAAGGTCCAGAATGTCCTGAGTCAATTTCACGAAATCAGCATTCTGAGCCACGAAGTCAGTTTCGCACTTCAGAGCGATGATAACGGCAAAGTCACCCGTAGTCTTAGCCAGCACACAGCCTTCAGAAGCCTCGCGATCTGAACGCTTAGCTGCAACAGCTTGTCCCTTCTTACGGATAATTTCCATTGCCTTGTCGAAATCGCCTTCAGCTTCAGTCAAAGCATTTTTGCAATCCATCATACCAGCACCGGTCATCTTGCGGAGCTTGGTTATATCAGCCATACTTACAGCCATAATATCTTTTTATTTTAATTGTTAATAATATCCTTATAAAGTAATTGAGAGTTGAGAATAGAGAATTGAGAATTGCCGTAAAGTAACTCTCAACTTTCAATTCTCAACTCTCAACAGTATGATTAAGCCTCTTCTTCCTTCATGAAAGCAGCAGCCTTAGCGGCATTGATTGCTTCCTCGTCGGACTTGTCGAGTCTTGCTTTTGTAGCTTTCTTCTTACCTTTGTTGGCAGGAGCTTCACCGGCAGCTCCATGTCTACCTTTTCGGCCTTACGTTCTTCCAGACCTTCCTGCATAGCAGCGCAGCAAGCATCAAGAATAACTTCTACTGACTTAGTAGCGTCATCATTTGCCGGGATTACGAAATCGATATTCGTAGGATCGGAGTTTGTATCAACGATACCGAATACGGGAATCCCCAGACGGTTAGCTTCACGAACTGCGATGTTTTCCTTCATTACGTCGATAACGAACAGAGCAGACGGCAGACGAGTCAGGTCAGCGATAGAGCCCAAAGTCTTGTCCAACTTTGCACGTTGACGTGAAATCTGAAGAATTTCTCTCTTGGAGAGGTTTGAATAGGTACCGTCGCTTGTCAACTTGTCGATGGTAGCCATCTTCTTGACAGCCTTACGGATAGTCGGGAAGTTAGTCAACATACCACCCGGCCAACGCTCGATTACATAAGGCATATTTACAGATGCAGCCTTATCGGCAACCACCTGCTTAGCTTGTTTTTTAGTAGCAACAAACAGGACTTTCTTTCCTGATTTAGCGATTTGCTTCAAAGCTTCAGCAGCTTCGTCAATTTTAGCAACCGTCTTGTTGAGGTCAATGATGTGAATACCATTGCGCTCCATGAAGATGTAAGGAGCCATTGCAGGGTTCCACTTTCTTTTCAAGTGACCGAAGTGGCAACCGGCTTCCAATAATGTATCAAAATTTGTTCTAGACATTTTCTTTTAAATTAATCGTTTACTTTCTTTTTTGTTTCTTCTAAACCAACCGCCGGGTAGTCTGAATCTGAAGACGTCCGGTAGTTAGATACTAAACGCTTTTTCAGTTGAGAGTTGAGAGGTGAAAGTCGAGAATTAAGCAACTTGTCCGCCCCAACCGTTCTCCAACTCTTAACGTTTACTGAACTGGAATCTACGACGTGCTTTCGGTTGTCCCGGTTTCTTACGTTCAACAGAACGAGGATCACGAGTCATGAAACCTTCAGAACGGAGAGCAGCCTTGTCCTCAGCATTGATTTTCACCAGTGCGCGGGCAATTGCCAAACGCAAAGCCTGAGACTGGCCGGTGAAACCGCCACCGCAGAGATTAACTTTGATGTCGTACTTTTCAGCAACACCCAGCTTATTCAACGGCTGTTTAACTACATACTGAAGAATGCTTGATGGAAAGTACTCTGCGAGGTCTCTCTTATTAATAGTAATCTTTCCAGTACCTTCGCTTACGAAAATACGTGCAATTGCACTTTTACGTCTGCCTAATGCATTTACTACTTCCATTATCTCTTATTTAAGTACGTTAATATCAATCATTTTCGGGTTCTGAGCATCGTGTTTGTGCTCGCTGCCGGCATATACATACATATTGCCCAGCAATTTTGCGCCCAACTTGTTCTTAGGCAACATACCCTTTACTACTTTTCTCAGTAACTTGTCATCACCGTTCGGTTTTGCCTGCAAACGGGCAGGAGTGATTTCTCTCTGGCCGCCGGGATAACCTGTATATGACAGATATACCTTGTCATTCCACTTGTTACCGGTTAATTTTACTTTGTCGGCGTTGATAATGATTACATTATCGCCACAATCTACGTGAGGGGTAAAGTTAGGTTTATACTTTCCTCTCAACAGTTTCGCAACTTTTGCGCCCAGACGACCCAATACCTGGTCTGTAGCGTCAACAATGACCCATTCTTTAGTCACTGTAGCTTTGTTTGCAGAAATGGTCTTGTAACTTAAAGTATCCACTCTTAATTGTTTTTTAAAATGTTACTACTAAAATGTTTTTCTTCACCGCAAGCCAGTCATCCCGGACAATGGAAGATTAACTCGCTATGAATTAAATGCTTATCCTTTTGAGATAATAATCGGCTTGCAAAGGTACGGTTTTTCTTAGAACTGGCAAAAGTTTTCCACTTTTTTAGAGAGCCACTTGGCTGATATACAACAGACAAAGTTATCCTGCGGAGAAACGAAAGAATCTCCGCTAGAACAACTCTTTATGATGCGGCCTTCATCGGCCAATGCCGTCATAGAAGACCTTCAAAGCTGCATTGAGAAAGAAACGGGAAAGAGAAAGAAATATCAACGGACAAGGTCCTCGGGGAATTTCGCGGGCATGCCACCCGCTTCCATGTTTCATGGAACCATGTATTCAGTTCATTCCCATTCAAGTCCTTAGCTATAAAATACTTCAGGTACATTACCCCGTCGTCCCCTATTTCAAACTCCAATATATTGTCTTTGTGGTCCAACATGGGCAGATGGATGTTTTTCTCAATACTTTCCTTATAGGAATTATCCGTCAGCTGCTGATAAGTCCCATACCCCGTGATGATGGCATCCTTGCCAGGAATCATTGTAAAGTTGACAATGCGGCCGTCATCACTCAGCACTTTAAAGGTATTACTCGGTTTCAATATCCCGGGAACATCCGGGATTTCGGACACATAATGACATAACTGCCAAATTCCTGCCAGTTCCGCAGGCCTAAACTCTGCGCTCTCCTGCGCATTGGCTCCCGCTACCGCAAGCAGCACCGCTGCCAGCATGGTAAAGAAATAGTTCCGTTTCATATTCGTATGATGTTGGTTAACGTTATGTCGTTCCGCTAGACACAAATATAAAGATTTATTTTGAGATTATAACATTTTTGGGTATAAAAAAACCGCACAAACAACAGAATGTTTGTGCGGATGATTTTATCCAGTTTGTATATTCCGAAACTTAGAACTCGGCGTTGCGCGGCGTACGCGGAAACGGTATGACATCACGGATATTCGTCATGCCCGTAACGAACAGCAGCAAGCGCTCAAAGCCTAAACCGAACCCGGAGTGGGGACATGTACCGAACTTACGGGTATCGAGATACCACCACATATCCTTCATCGGGATGTGAAGTTCGTCAATGCGCGTCATCAGCTTGTTGTAATCCGATTCACGTTCGGAACCGCCAATGATTTCTCCAATCTTCGGGAAGAGTACATCCATGGCACGCACGGTCTTGCCGTCTTCGTTCTGCTTCATATAGAACGCTTTGATTTCCTTCGGATAGTCAGTCAGGATAACCGGACGCTTGAAGTGGTCTTCCACCAGATAGCGCTCGTGTTCGGAAGCCAAGTCAACTCCCCAGTACACCGGGAATTCAAACTTATGCCCTTTGGCAACAGCCTCTTCCAATATCTTGATACCTTCCGTATAAGGCAGGCGCACGAAGCTTTCTTTCAAGACACCTTGCAGACGTTCAATCAAGCCCTTATCAAACATGTCATTGAGGAACTTCACATCGTCGGCACAGTTGTCCAAAGCCCACTGTACACAATATTTGATGAAATCTTCCGCCAGGTCCATATTGTCCGTAATATCATTGAACGCCACTTCCGGCTCAATCATCCAGAACTCTGCCAAGTGGCGGGGAGTATTGGAATTCTCGGCACGGAACGTAGGACCGAATGTATAGATGGCTCCCAATGCAGTAGCGGCAAGTTCGCCTTCCAACTGTCCGGAAACAGTCAGGCTGGCCTGCTTTCCGAAGAAGTCATCATCGTAAATAATGGAACCGTTCTCATCTTTCTTCAAGTCGTAAAGGTTCTTCGTAGTCACCTGGAACATCTGGCCTGCGCCTTCGCAGTCGGAAGCCGTGATAATCGGAGTATGAAAATAGAAGAAATCCTCTGTCATGGAAGAACTTGTGGATGGCAATCGCCATATTATGACGAATACGGAACACAGCCCCGAACGTATTGGTACGGGGACGCAGATGGGCTATCTCACGGAGGAAC
>ENA-OQCP01000007-OQCP01000007.1-human-gut-metagenome-genome-assembly--contig:-NODE-7-length-76558-cov-8.134343_pt1 | contig 76558 bp, 78 predicted proteins | sample MGYA00242760_ERZ504583 | MGnify/ENA primary metagenome ERZ504583 (study PRJEB26092, sample SAMD00036308) | human gut metagenome | host: Homo sapiens | study: EMG produced TPA metagenomics assembly of the...
TTATCAGCAAGATGATCATACCTGCAATATACATTACTGCAAATAAAGCGATTGTTATCAGAAGCAGGAAGCCGTTTCCTGTCATTTTCTTTTTCTGCATTCCATTTGCTTTCATTACTTCTGACCTCCTTCTACTGCCACACTCTTTTTAGCTTTTAAGCCGGCAATATATTTTTTTAAATACATCACTCTGCAGAGTAACGATGATGACTACCACGATTGCCTTATAAACAGGAAGCTGGTCAGCCTTTACGTTCATTGCATAAAGTGTTGTGGTCAGAGCCTGAATAGTATAAGCACCAATTACGGAGCCGATCAGACTGAATTTACCACCGCCAAGGAAGTTTCCACCAAGTGCTACAGCAAGGATGGCATCCATTTCCAGGTTAAGACCAATATTGTTTGCATCTGCGGAATAGATACGGCTGGATGCTACGATTCCGGCAATACCAGCCAGCACACCACAAATAACATAAGTAAGGAATTTAATCATTGTGGAATTTAATCCAACAAGGCGGGCTGCCTTTCCATTAATACCAACGCTTTCAATGTAAAGACCAAGTGCTGTTTTCTTCAGAATCAGGTAAACAATTAAAACTGTAATGATTGCAAAGAAAATAGGAGTTGGGATCGGACACTTTCCAATGTAACCACCTGCCATCTTAAAAGAATCCACACGAATATAAGTAATCTGTCCATTTGTTACAAGCTGTGCAATACCACGTCCGGCTGTATAAAGGATCAAAGTTGCAACCATCGGCTGAATATTCAGCCTAGCAACCAGAAATCCATTGAATGCACCACATAATGCAGATGCAAGAAGTGCAGCAATCACTGCAATAATAATCGAGTTCTGATACTCATTTACAGAAACCTGTCCACCGGAAAGGATCTGACAGCAAACAGCAGCTGCTACAGCCATGATCGCACCAACACTGATATCCTGTCCACCGGATGCTGCTGTTACCAGCGTCATACCGATTGCAAGAATAACCAGCTCTGAAGCACGATTGATAACGTCAATGATATAACCATAAAGTACGCCGTTTCGGATCGATACATTAAAGAAGTCCGGTGTCTTGAGCACATTTAGCAAAAGTACGGCGATGAGACACACGATAGGAAGAAACAGACGCGCACTTGTTATTTTCTTTAATTTACTCTTATTCATTATTTATCGTCACCTCCGGCAATAGCTTTCATAACTCCGCTCTGGGAAAGTTCATCCTCTTCCAGCTCACCAACTTCTGACCATCACGAAGGACTGCCATACGGGAACAGGTACGGAGCATTTCCTCAACCTCTGAGGAGATAAATGTAACTGCCATTCCCTGATCTGCAAGATCAAGAACCAGTTTCTGAATCTCAGTCTTAGTACCGATATCAATGCCTCGGGTTGGCTCATCCAAAATCAGATAATCCGGATTTGTCAGAAGCCATCTGCCAAGGATAACCTTCTGCTGATTACCACCAGACAGGCTCTTGATTGGTGTCTCGCGGCTGGCTGTCTTAATCTGCAGCAATTTAATATACTTATCGGCTGCCTCCTCCATTTCTTTTTTACTTAATGGATGGAACATACCACGTTTAGCCTGGAGCGCTATAATAATATTTTCTCTTACAGAAAGGTCTGCAATGATACCTTCTGCTTTTCTGTCTTCCGGAAGATATGCCATACCAAGTTTCATGGCATCCAGAGGACTGTTGATCTTTGCTTCTTTTCCCTTTACCTTAAGGGTTCCTGTCTCAGCCTTATCTGCACCATAGATTGCACGAACCAGCTCTGAACGTCCGGAACCAAGAAGTCCGGTAAGACCGATAACCTCTCCTTTGTTAATAGTAATATCAAAGGGTTTAATGGTTCCCTTATGTGAAATTCCCCTTGCTTCGATAACAGGTTCAGGTTTTTCCTGTCTCTTATCTTTGTGCTCACCCTTGATGTCAGCAAGATCATCAAAGTCTTTACCCATCATCTTGGCAACCAACATAACTCTCGGAAGATCCTTTGTCTCATACTCTCCTACCAGTTCACCGTTACGAAGAACTGTGATCCTGTCGCAGACTGCATATACCTGTTCAAGGAAATGGGTAACGAAGATAATACCTACCCCTTCATCACGAAGTCTTCTCATAAGTACGAACAGCTTCTCAACTTCGTCATCATCAAGTGAAGAAGTTGGCTCATCGAGGATCAGCACGTGACATTTCATATCAACTGCACGGGCAATTGCGATCATCTGCTGGATAGCGATGGAACACTCTTCCAGCATCTGTGTTGGCGGCACATGAATGTCCAGGCTCTCAAGAAGTTTTCCTGAGCGCTCATTCATCTGCTTCCAATCAATCATTCCGAACTTTCTTGGCTCTCTGCGATAAAGAGATTTTCGGCAACAGTCAGGTTCGGACAGAGGTTTACTTCCTGATATACAGTACTGATACCATTTGCCTGTGCCTCCTGCGGAGAATGATTTACAATTGCATTACTGTTTCCAGCCATATGAATAGAACCGCTTTCAAATTCATGAACACCGGTCAGCACCTTGATCAGTGTTGATTTACCTGCACCGTTCTCCCCCATCAGTGCGTGGATTTCACCTTTACGAAGGGTAAAGTCCACATGGGAAAGGGCACGGACGCCAGTGAAATTTTTGGAAATATCACGCATCTCCAATACTACATTTTGTTCCATAATCTTTCCACCTGCTTTCTATACTGGTTTTTACCCCTCATCACTGAATATTTTCAGCAAAGCGGGTTAATTCATGGCATAAAGGTAGCGTGGTCCGCAACCCGGGTTTCTCCGAATTATGAACCACGCTCCGGATTTTACTGATAATTAATATGCACGTCCATCAATGATGTCCTGAGTAATAGTTGTTACTTCATAATCAGCGTCTTCAACTTTAATAGATGTAACTGTATCATCAGCTGCAAACATTTCTTCTTCTACATATGCCTGTTTGTCAACATCTTCGCCTGCTTCCAGTTTCTCGATGATTTCCTGTACACGCGGTCCGTGTAATGGGTTACACTCTGTATCCAGTGTGATTTTTCCGCTTAATGTATCTGTAAGACCTGCGTTTGTTGTATCGAAGGACATTACAAGGATCTGACCTTCTTCTCCACCAACTTCATAACCAGCAGCCTCGATTGCATCAATTGCACCGAATGCTTCGTTATCGTTCTCGCAGTAAACAACGTCGATATCATCACCGCTCTGTTTCAGGATAGATTCCATAACTTCCTGGCCTTTAGCCTGTGTAAATTCACCAGACTGCTGTGCAATTGTGTTCCAGTTGTCATGAGCTTCTACAGCTTCATCAAATCCTTCTGTACGTCCGATCTGAGCAGATGCACCGATTGTTCCCTGGATATCTACAAGATTGATATCTTCATCTCCACGTCCTTTTGCTTCCAGATATGCATCCAGCCATGCCATAGCTTTCTGACCTTCAAGTTTGAAGTTTGATCCAACCATGCTGTGTAAAGGCTGTCATCAGATACATCAACCATACGGTCTACGATGATTACAGGGATTCCTGCATCTTTAGCTTCCTGAAGTACTGTATCCCATCCTGTTTCTGTTACAGGAGCAAGTACGATATAATCAACTTCCTGCTGGATGAAGTTACGGATTGCTGTTAACTGGTTTTCCTGTTTCTGCTGTGCATCGTCGAAGATTAAGTTGTATCCGTTCTCTTCGCTGAATGTGGATTTCATGGATTCTGTATTAGCTGTACGCCAGTCAGATTCAGCACCTACCTGTGAGAAACCAACTGTGATTGTGTCGTCCGCTGCTGCTACACCCACTGCCGGAACAACGCTCATACCGCATACCATTGTTGCTGTTAATAAAGCTGACACGATTTTTTTCTTCATTTTGTAAATCCTCCCGATTCATTTAAGATGTCTTTATTATAGTAAAAATCCAGGAAAATTCCATAGAATATTTTCCGCAAAAAGTTTATTCTTCTATCATATTTTGTTCATAATTTATACAAAGTTTATTTTTTTATTGCGGAAGTTGGATTTTTTATTGTGCATTATAAATACAGAAATAAATTATCAGCTTTCTTTTATATTCACTTTGCACAATTCAGCATTAGTCGACATAATTCATACATTCCATTATTTGGCAGACCTCGTAAGTCTCTATCAGCAGGCCATAAAACTGTTATTGGATATGAATAAACAATAAAATAATTGACTTTATCCACCTGAATACATAACAAAAGCTGCATATCTGTTAAGATTCTTAACTTCATGCAGCTTTTTCTTTGTTTATCTTGAATTGTTATCCAGGTTAATTTTTTTCGCCATATACACTTCCATAACCGTACCTTCTCCCTCTGTAGAAGAAATCTTCAGTCCATAACCCGGACCATAATAGAGTGCAATTCTCTCTGACACCGCAGCAAGTCCGAACCCGGCACGTTCACCGGTGCGGATGGCTTCCTGTACTTCATAAAGACGTTCCGGCGTCATTCCCTGACCATTGTCAGTTACTCTCAGCATCATATCATCTCCCAGATTGAATCCTTCAATAAGAATCTTACCTTTTCCACGCTTATTCTTAATACCATGGTATAATGCATTCTCAGCAAGCGGCTGTAGTGTAAGCTTCGGCACCATCACTTCATCCAGTTCCGGCGGAATATTAATCTCAAATTCCATAATATCCCTGTATCTTGACTGCTGAATCTCCAGATAGCTCAATGTATGGCGTTTCTCTTCCGACAGCGGAATGATATCCTTCCCCTTCGAAAGCGAAGTGCGGAAAAAAACAGACAGACTCGTGATCATATCCACTGCATCCTGCTGCATACCACCCTCCACCAGCCACACAATAGTGTCCAGTGTATTATACAGAAAATGCGGATTTACCTGTGCCTGGATCAGCTGCAGCTCCGTCATATGCTGTACCTCCTGCTCCTTACGCACATTCTCAAGAAGCCCTTCAATCCTTCCTGCCATCTTTCTGGTACCGGCATCAAGCTCCTGGATTTCAACACTGTCGGCAGATACTACATTAATAGTTTTGTACTCTCCTTTTCCAACCTTCTTAATATTATGGAGAATTTCAGAAATCGGTTTGGTAATGCTGTATGTCAGACGGAAAGAACGCCGCAACAGAATAGCCGTAGCAACCAAAATCGCCGCACACATAGTGATGATCGTCAGACGTACATTTCCAGCCAGTTGAGACTCTATCTGCACCAGTTCCGTCGCCTCCTGATAAATATAATTCTGCATTTCTTTCTCAAAGAGCGTGGTCAGGATTTCTGTATTATTTGCCACAAATTCCTGTCGTTCCTGATAATTCTTTATCTCAAGAAGCTGATTCATCCGTTTCTTAAGATTCTCCAGATAGTTAGTCAGATATTTCAGAGAACGCAGGCTTTCCTTCTTTGATGTGGTTTTCTTCAGACTCTCCACAGTACTGATTGCCTTGTCTACCTGCTCTGTCGGCAGCCCGTCCTTACCTTTTCGCCCGATAGTCACATAATAGATATCCATATCCACTTCATCTTTAAAGCTCATATCATTATTGGAATTTCTATAGTTTGCATTATATTCCGAACTCACCGCCAGATTATTAGACAACTGATTATATTCATTTGTATAATGCCAGAAAAAAACAAGAAGCACTATGATCAGAATTGTCATAGGGATCATAGTGCTCAGAAGCATCCACTTCATCTTTGTTTCCAGCTTGTCCTGTTTCTGCTTCATGAATCAGACTTCTCCTCTCGTCTTACGATACTCACTCGGAGTCATTCCCTGAGTTTTCTTAAAAAGATAGCTGAAGTAATGCGCATCCTTATATCCCACTTCCCCTGCAATCTCACTGGAACGTTTGGAAGTACAGCGAAGCAGCTCCTTTGCCTTGTCCATGCGAAGCGAAGTCAGATACTCAATAAATGTCTGTCCCATATTCTGACTGAAAAGCGCACTGAAATGATTGGCACTCACATTCGCCGCATGCGCCACTCTATTCAGAGAAATCTCTTCATCCATATAATGTCCATCTATAAAATCTATTGCCTGCTTCAACACACTTCTGTTCTGACTGCCTGCATTTTCATCACGGATTGCAATGGCCCGTTTCAGGACTTCCTCTGCATATGCAACAGAAGCTTCTGTAGACTGACTTGTCTTCTTCACAACATCATCTGTCTCTTCTCTGGACAATTCCGTATCATCATATCCAATTTTCTTAAGAAATGACAGTACAGAAAAACGCACATTCAAAACCACATAATTACGGAACACCAGTGATTCCATCGGTTCCCTGCCAATAGCATGGAAATAATCATGGACAAAACTGTCTACTTCATCTTCCAGACCACTGCTTAAAAATTTCTGAAGGATTTCCGGATTCAGGGCATTGATATTCACATTCTTCAGTTGAACAGCTTCTGTTTTTGAAGTATCTGCTGAATTCTCCTTTACCTGCTCAAGCATATTGTAATAAAGAATATGCCCGTCATACAGATAACGGAATGCATAAGTTCTTGCAGCCGTGTGATAACTCTGCTTAATTCTGCTCAAACGGTCTGCCTCCTCGCCGACTGCCACAAACCAGTCCACATTTGCTCTGGTTTCTTCCATGATCTTCTGAATTGTTTCCACACATTCGCATGTATTCTTCTTTATCGTATCTCGCTGCCCCTTGACCAGAATCGCATAACTGAACACCTGATGTCTGAAAAGCATCGCAACCGGATGACTTAGGAAATAATTCTCAATCTTCTTATGTACTTCTGCCTCCCAGTCTGAATATCCTTCCGACGAATTATAACTGCTGTCTGAAGCATCCGGTGTAAAAATCAGAATATTATAAGCCTCTGCCACAATATCAAGATTTAAACGATCTGCTCTCCGATAAATCTCTTCCAGATCAAAGTCCGCTCTCACCAGAGATTCAAAGAAATCACGGCTCGTATTCCTCTCATACTCCTGCATCTCCAGTTTGAATTTCTCATAATATTCCTTCTGCGTCTTCTCATGTTCATAACGATTATGAATCTCCTCCAGACGCTCAATAAATGCATTCTTAGTAATTGGCTTCAGCAGATAATCCTCCACACCAATATTGATTGCCTGCTTCGCATAGTTAAAGTCATCATAGCCACTAAGAATCACAATCTTAATGTCCGGCAACTCCTTCTTCACCAATTTACATAATGTCAGACCATCCATAAACGGCATCTTAATATCAGTGATCAGAAGATCCGGTTTGCTCTTTAATATCAACGGCAGTGCCATCTCCCCATCAGATGCTTCTCCTGCCAGTTCAAACCCATACTGCTCCCAGGGAATCATCTTCTTAATCATCTCCCTGATCACAACTTCATCCTCTACTAAAAAAGTTTTTAACATCCCTACCACTCTCTCATACTAAAAAATCTACAGCCATCCTCTTAAATACATTATTTACGAGAACTTCTACATATCCATCATACAGGTTAACACCATAACTTTAATACATGTCGCACACTCAGGCAAGTTATTTTTTTAATGCTTCACACACTTCCTTTCACAACCAATCAACAGCGCGAAGCCGCATCTCTCTTCGGGTGAATTACTTATCCCCCGGAACTGAACCCGAAAAGAGATGCGGCTTCGCGCGTCCCCTTTCAAAGACGAGAAAGTTCCCCATCCGGACAGGGGATGACCGGACAGGGAACTTTCTCTGATAACTTTGGCTAAATTTTGAGTTAATATTTTTTCTTATTATTAAGTTACTTATTTTTTACAGGAAATAATTCCTCTGCTTTCGGTGCCCAATGCTCTGCATAAGCATCACACTTCGCACAAAGATGCTCCACAGACTCCGGTGATTGCAAATCTGTAGACTTCGCACCGGATTCTTTAACCATCTTACGAAGCTTCTGCGGATTCTCAAGCATCGGGCATGGACGAAGCATATTTTCATTAAACGGCTGACCATCATGATATGCCATGAAAATCGGGCTCTTCAATGCTTCCAGCAGAGTATTTTCATAAATATTTGCATTAGAATAATGGATAAATACACATGGGTCTACATCACCATTCGCATTGATATGAAGGTAACGTCTTCCTCCTGCAATACATCCACCTACATACTGCGCATCATTCTGGAAATCCATTCCAAAAATAGCTTTTGTAGAACGATACTCTCTGATCTTGTGATACATCTTCTCACGCTGCTGCGGATTCGGCATTAATTCTACTACAGCATCATTGCCTGTCGGCATATAATGGAAGAACCATACAAATAATGCACCACAGTCAATAATGTGATCAAAAAATTCCTCGCTGCTTACACTGTCCACATTTGCAGAAGTATAACAGGTAGATACACCAAACGGAAGTTTATGAGCTTTCAGAAGTTCCATTGCATGCATAACTTTCTGATATACACCTTCTCCACGACGTCCGTCGTTTGCTTCCTCAGAACCTTCCAGGCTGATTGCCGGAACAAAGTTCTTAACACGAAGCATTTCCTGGCAGAATTCTTCGTCGATCAGTGTACCATTTGTAAAGGAAAGGAACTCGCAGTCCGGATATTTCTCGCAGATACGCATCAGGTCTTTCTTACGTACCAGCGGTTCACCACCTGTATATATGTACATAATAAGTTCCCATTTTTCTGCCCTGCTCTACAATAGAACAGATGGTGTCAAAATCAAGATTCAGTTTGTGACCATACTCTGCTGCCCAGCATCCTGTACAGTGCAGATTACAGGCACTTGTAGGATCAAGAAGGATTGCCCATGGAACATTACAGTTGTTCTCTTCTGCTGTTTCTTCCTGAAGTGCACTTCCCTTTAAGCTGGCATTGATAATAAAGTTTGTAAAGAATGCTTCACGTACTCCCGGATCCAGCTCATAAATCCTCAGGATCAGTTTATACCAGTTGCTGTCCTTATTCTGGATTGCATTACGGATTGCATTTCTCTGTGACTCATACCAGCCATCCGGTACAAATTTATCTACAAGTTCCATCAGTTTCGGTATATTTACTTCCGGGTCCTTCTCCAGATATCCCAGACCTGTTTTAACTGCTGCTGCAAGTGCAGCCTGTTTTGCTTTGTCCATTAACTTCATGTGATTGCTCCTCCTTGTTGTAATGTGATATATATAAACACCTGTGTATCAGGTATATTTTTATTATTTTATCAATATTCATCCATATCTATGATATCCTGTTTCTGGTTTTTAATAATTTTTACAGTGTAAATCGCCACACAAAGATTCAGAATTCCCTCAAACAGAACCGAAACACCAACCAGGATCATCATGATCTCTGCTGCCTCAAACGGCCTTATCAAAAGTAAAAATCCCAGAACACCGGTCAGAATCGCTACCAGGAGAATCCTCCACCAGAGATTCAGCCCGAATTTCTTTGCATCTATCGACATCTGAATTTTAAATAATGCATCCGCAAGGATCAGAAGTCCAAAGATTCCAAAGATCAGATTCACCACTACGTTCCTGCGTACTATAATAATAATTCCTACTGCTGCCAGCAGCACTCCAAAGGCAAGATCAAACTGAAATGCCAGACAATAGATATCTCTGGAAAAATATCCCAGAATCTTTATCAATCCGTATACAATAAGCATAATCCCTACTGCTGTACAGAAAACTGCCATCGAACAATCCGGCCAGATAATCAGACAGGCACCCAGAACCATAAATAATACAGACATAATAATATAACCATTCTTGGCTAATTTTAACTGCTTCAGTGCATCCATCCTATTGCTCCTCCCTTCTGAAATATACCCGAACCTGTGACTGTCAGGCTCTTGTTTTCATCTCTTTATGGCTGCTATTATAGCTGTGATTTTTTTAACAATAAATAGACAAAAAAAAGCCCATGTCCAAAAAACAGACATAAGCTTAATTTTGTATAATATGAAAATTGAAGGAATTACCTATAACACTTCTCTCAGATAAAACATTTAGGAGAATTGCTATAATAAATATCAGGAACAACAGGTATTTTCACTCTATTCTGATCTGTTCAATACCGCATGTAGCTCCGGGTGCTTTTCAAAAAGCCGTGAAGCCTGACGCATTTCTTCTCCAAGATCAGATTTCAGATTATTATCCAGCCACTCCATCAGAAATCCCATAAACAGACACTTATAATATTGAATCAGAATCCTGATTTCTCCCTCATCAAGATCAAACTGATCTGCATTTTTCTGAAAATATTCCATAATAATATAGTTGGAAATCTCATTCATGTAAAAAAGGAACGTATCTTTTTTCACTGATCTGTAAACATTAAGCATAACCTTTCTGTTATTTCTCACCAGATCTGCCATTCTTCCATACATTCCAGAATAGAGGCTCTGTCCTGTGGGTGTTCCAGAATCTCATCCCACTTCTTTTTCAAAATAAACTCCACTACATCCGGAATATCCTTAAAATGATAATAAAAAGTATTTCTGTTTACACCACATCGTTCCACGATATCCTTAACCGTAATCTTAGACATCGGCTTTTCATCCAGCAATTCCGTAAAAGTCTTTGCAATAATTTCCTTTGTAAAACCAGACATATTATCTTTTCCTCATCACTCTTAACACTGTTCTAATCATCAGTAACACTTTTCCTCTGAACAGCCCGCTCCGCATTAAAAAAGTCCACAGATAACCACTTTTATAAAGCAATTATCACTCATCTTTCGCAGGTTCTGAGTATTTTCATAATTATGCCATAAAGGATATAGTTTTGCAAGCGTTTCTAAAATTGGTCTTACCTATTCGGAGTCAGCACAATTTCTTTAATTTCAAGATTATCCGCACCATAATAAAATTTGATATAGTGATTATGACCAAATCCCATATTCAGGATGCGGCTTTCTTCTACCCATTTTCCATTGGTTCCCTGTACTGAAACAGTCATCTTATGAATATTATCCAAAAATACAGAAACCGGAAGCTGAGCCAGCTCACCAAGATCAGATTTCAAAGTAAACTTCATTGTGAAATCACCCATGAACTCGTTAGTCACAGCAATCACATCTGCCTTTCCCTTTGCAGGATGTAATAATGCACCGTCAATTACAATTTTCTGTGTCACCGAATCACTTTCAATACTTACCAGACTTCCGGCATCCACATCGTCCTCTTCCTTTGTATTCATAGCCTCCAGCTCTTCTTTACATATTCTGTCTGTCAACAATAAAACAGAAGGACTTTTTAACAGAAATCCCAGGATATTGGCAGCATTCCTCTGCAATTCTCCCACAGTAATTTTTCCTGCATGAAGCATTTCCTCCACATCGTCATTCTCCGGATTGGACTTCGCATCACTCACTACCATATAAATATCATTCTGGGCAGCTACCATAGGAGCTTTCGCAGTTACCTCTGCCTGATGACCCTCATAATTGGACTTCGCCCACCAGTCAGTCATGACAATACCCTGAAATCCCCACTCTTTTCTCAGAATAGTTGTACACAGATCATAGCTACCTGCAGTCCAGAGCCCATTTACACTTCCATAAGTAGTCATTACAGAACGTGCACCACCCTCCTTTACTGCAATCTCAAATCCCTTCAGATAGATTTCTCTCAGACATCTCTCAGACATAACAGAATCAGAAGTACTTCGTCCCACTTCCTGATTATTTCCACAGAAATGCTTAATCGTACTTCCAATTTCGGATTTAGCCATTGCCTTCACCTGAGCCGCACAAATTCTTCCTGTGAGAAGCGGATCCTCAGAAATATATTCAAAATTTCGACCATTCAGTGGATTCCTGTGAATATTCATACCTGGTCCCAGCAGGGAATCAATCTTATTCAGTCGAAGTTCCCTCCCTGTCATTTCATACAGCTCACCCACAAGCTCCGTATTAAAAGTACAGCCCAGCAAAGTTCCATTTGGCAGAGAAAACGCTTTCGTACCGCAATCCATACGAATCCCTGACGGCCCATCCGCGCAGCATCCCACCGGGATTCCAAGAGCCTTCAAAGACTCTGTCACACCGCCAAATGCAGCTGCAGTTCCAGCAGTGACCTTTGGACTGCACATTCCTTCACCGCGGAACATGGCAATCAGATCCGCCTCACTGATCTGTGCCACAAACTCATCCATAGAAACTTTTTTATCCAGTACATCTGCCAGCTTATAGCCTTTATCTCCCGTATACTCCAGAGTCTTCGGCATTCTTTCCTCTCTGCGTTTATGTGGATCTGCTGTGCGGACAGGAACCTCTTCTGTTACTGCCTGATAAGTTCCATCCGCTCTCAGAACGGCTTTCATTCTCCGAAATTTCTCAATCGGTGCATATGCCTCCTGTAACTGTTCTATTACACGTAATTCTTCTTCGTAAATTCCTGCTGATTTCGCACTTCTTACATCACTGCCTGCAAAAATTTCATAAGTTCCCTCTTCCAGAACATAACAGGATTTGTGTCCTGTCACTCCACTGTCATCATAAGAGGCCATATCATATTTGGGAATGATGATAACAAGTTCTTCTTTTTCACCCGGTGCCAGTTCCCGGGTTTTTGCAAATCCGATCAGCTTTCTTGCCGGATTTCCAAGTTTACCCTGCGGTGCTTTTACATAAACCTGTACAACCTCTTTGCCCCTCACATCACCGATATTGGTAACCGTCGCAGCCACTGTGAGTTCATCCTCAGTATTCTTAAAAATCTCCGCCTTTGTCTCAAAATTCGTATAGGACAAACCATATCCAAACGGATACAGCACCTTATCCTTCGCAAATGTCTCAAAATAACGATAACCCACATAAATATCTTCCTTATAATAATTCTTATATGGATCACCAAAATTCTCCGTAGACGGATAATACTCAATCCTCTCAGCAATGGTATCTGTCAGCTTCCCACATGCACACACTTTACCGGTCAGCACATCAGCCACACCATTGCCACCTTCCTGACCACCCTGCCATGCATACAGCACAGCCTGAGGATGATATTTCTCCACCCAACTCATATCAATAATATTTCCAACATTCAGCACCACAACTGTGCACTTACTCACCTCACAGACCCGGCAGATCAAATCCTCCTCCGTCTCCGTCAGACAATAGCTTCCCAGATTCGTATTATTATCCTGATCTTCACCTGCAGTTCTTCCTATAATAACAAGCGAAACATCGTTGCTACGTGCGCAGTCCAGCATTTCCTCTGTAACTTCCATCTCTTTCTGAGACCACGGAACACGACCCCATCCCTGACCTTCATCATAAGGATTCTCTTTAATCCAGTTTGCATAAATACCCAGCAGTTTCTCATCCAGTTGAATCTCTTTACACTCCTTCAGCGCATCCAGAATTCCCACTACATATCTCGTATTCACCAGACCGCCGGAACCAAGTCCGCTTTTATAATAATGAAATGCCATGCGGCCAAAAACAGCCACACTCTCTCCCTCTCTCAAAGGAAGTGCCTGCTTCTCATTCTCCAGAAGTACACATCCCTCTGCGGCTGCCTGTCTCGCCAGTGTTGCATATTTCTCTAAATCCAATTTATAATCGTTCATGTTTTATCCTTTCTTTCTGAGAACAACATCTCTCAAGCGATGCAATGATCGTTCCGACCGTTTTTCCCCAATACTTTCTATTCCCCATCTTATCAGAAAAAATCTTTGCTGAAAACACTAAATATTTACAGGAAAATAATCCACCTTTCCTTCAAAACATCTTCAGCCTTTTACGGCACCAAGCGCGATACCTTTGGTAAAATATCTCTGTAAAAACGGATACAGGCATAAAATCGGTAGCATTGCAACAAACGCTATTGCCATTCTGACAGATGCAGATGGAATATCTGCAATTGCAACAGTTGACGCACCAGAAGCATTCTGTGTCAGTGCTGTCAAATCTGAAATCATCTTATTCAGAAGGTTCTGAATGCCATATAACTTCGTATCTCTAATATAGTACAGACCATTTGTCCAGTCATTCCAGTATCCTAATCCGGAAAGCAGACCCATGGCAATAAGAATGGGTTTACCCAGTGGCAATACAATTTTGAAAAAAATCTGGAATTGACTTGCACCGTCAATCTGAGCTGCTTCAAAAAGTGCATCCGGAATACTGGTCGCAAAGAATGTACGAATCAGCATAACATTCATAGCACTCATCAGAAGTCCCGGCACAATATATGCAAGCAATGTGTTATTGATATGGAAAATTCCTGTATACATGAGATATGTAGGAACCAGTCCACCATTAAATAACATGGTAAAAAATATGTAGAAATTCAGGATTCTTTTTCCTGGAAGATTTTTCAGGGAAAGCGGATACGCCAACAATGCAGACATTGCCACATTAATACTGGTTCCTATTACAGTGACCAGTATTGTAATTCCATATGCCCTGAATACATTTGCAGCATTATCCCAGATAAACTTATAGGCATGAATACTGAACTCTTTTGGAAAAAAGGAATATCCATCTCTAACCAGAGCACTTTCAGAGGTAATAGATGACATAAATAACAAGATAAACGGCAATACAATACAGATTGTAACCAGTATCATGACCGTATGTGCCAATCGTTCAAATCTTTTTGCACTTTTGCTTCTAACCATTTTTTACCTCCTAGAACATTGCATTTTCAGGGCTTAATTTGCGCACAACCACATTTGCCAGCAGTACACAGGCAAATCCGACAATGGACTGATAAAAGCCTGCCGCTGAAGCCATTCCGATATTTCCGGACTGAAGCAGTGCCCTGTATACATAAGTATCGATTACATTGGTGGTATCATAAAGCTGACCGGAATTTTGTGTAACCTGATAGAATAATCCAAAATCAGAATAGAAAATTCTTCCAATGTTTAACAGTGTCAAAGTGATTACAGACGGCATGATCGATGGAAGTGTAATGTATCGGATCTGTTTCCACTTTGAAGCTCCATCCAGTTCTGCAGCCTCATAAAAAGAAGGATCAATTCCGGAAATACTGGAAATATAAATCAGGCATCCATATCCTACACCTTTCCATGTATTTACGATAACCAGGATCACAGGCCAATATTTGGATTCTGAATACCAATTAATTGCTTCTTTCCCGAAAAACGGAAGAATTGTCTTATTCAGCATTCCATTGTCCCCACTGAAAAAGGCAAAAGTGATATAACTTACAATTACAATAGACATAAGAAACGGCAGTAAAATTGCACTTTGATAAATTGTTTTGCATGCCTTGCTCCGAATATCACAGATAAAGATGGCAAATGCAATTCCCAGAATCAGGTTGATGATAATAAATACAATATTATAAAGCAACGTATTTCTTGTAATCGTCCACGCATCATTAAACAGATAAGTAAAATTGCTGAGACCGGCCCATGGGCTGCCAAAGATTCCATCTACCACGTTGTAATTTTTGAAAGCAACCACAAGTCCTGCCATCGGCATATAATTATTGATAAAAAGATAAATCAGCCCCGGTGCCATCATCAGATAAAGCGGTACCCATCTTTTAAATTTTGCTTTTTTCATAAATTTTTCCTTTCAATTATCTGGAATATAACAGGGGATGCATAGCGGCATCCCCTGTCTGTGTTATTTATTCTCTTCCAGCCACTTGTCCAGCTGTTCCTGTTTGGTGCTGATCACTTTCTCAATTCCTGCTTTCTTCAGTTCTCAATAAATTTCGGAAGTGTTTCTTCAGGATCTACTGTACCAGAACCAAGAGCAGCTGCATATTTTGCTTTTACATTACTCAGTGCAGCCAGTTCGTTTGCAACACTTGTAGAATCATAGGTAAATCCGAATGCTTTTGATTTGATTGCACTCTCATTCAGTGCCTTTGTTTCATCCCAGATATCTGGTGAATCACCCTCCCAGATATGCATTTTAAACTGGTCAAATAACTGCCATCCTTCTGCCAGATGATACGTGTTGCTGTCATCTTTTCCATCCGGATAGTTAATGATATTATTTTCAGCATCTACAACTTCGTAATCAACACCTTCTTCCCCCCAGTTCAACAGGTTCAGAATATCTGCATTTCCATATAAATAATCCAGACACTGCATTGTTTTATCTTTATCAGCAGAACTTGAACTGATGCCATAAGTCAGGTAAGAAATTTGTGCAGTACCAGCCATGGTTCGGAAATCGGAGCAATCTCCATCTCTGTTCCGCAAAGTAAAGCGGCACGGGTATCATATCCTGGTTTGTTTGGTGCAAGGTAAGAAAAAGCGGCACCTGCTTTTACCTGATTCTCCGCACTCTCTGTTGTGGTTGCAGCATCTTTGGACAAATAACCTTTTTGCTGCCAGTCATACATTGTTTCTACAAACTCTTTATATTCATCTGTCTCATAATAATCTACAACTGTCGTATCCTGACCATGATCCATCAATACACCAAATCCATCAGTAAGTGTATCATTCATTTCATATTTGGTATCCGGTGTTGCACTGTTATTGCTTGCCATCATGACCATATCTGGATATTTTTCTTTCACAGTTGCATAAACGTCAGTCAAATCTTTATAATCTGTGATAGAAGATACATCAATTCCACACTCATCCAGAATATCTTTTCGCATAATAACAGATGACTGGCAGAACCATTCGCGTCCTGTTGTCACACCGTATACATAATTTCCGATATTTGCTGCTTTCGCAGTATCACCAAGCAGTTCTTTAATATTATTGCCATATTTGTCGATATATTCAGACATGTCAATAACCTGCTTCGCATTCACCATGGAATTAACCTGTTCCACCAGGATTGGTACAATGTCCATCTTTTCTCCACCGGATAGAATCAGCTTCATTGTTTCCGCATAGGCACCCCAGCTGATCGGTTCGATATCGAGTTCCATATTGATATCTTTCTTCATAATCTCATTGATTTTCTTCTCGATGCGATCTGTATCTTCCTCCTTATCTCCAATATAAGCCATTGTAACTGTATAAGTCTCATCAGAAGAATCTTTAGCCTCTTTTGAACCGGAATCGCCACAGGCAGTCAGCCCCATAGAAGCCAGTACCATAGCCATTCCCGCTGCAATCACTTTCTTATTCATCCTTTTACCTCAATTCTTTTCCTTTTTAATTTTTTTTGATGTATACATCTCTCTGTCTGATGTTTCTCATTATACAGATTTTCCAGTATTTTAATAGTAAAATAACGACCTCACACTTTCCGAAATCCGATTTCTTTTTTCATAGCTTGTCTCTTTTGTTGTATCAAAAGGTCGGAATATTATTATCTTTTTATCGGATTTTTGTTATAATTGTTTTCATCATAATGATTTTATAATATTTCAGGAGGTATTTATATGTATTCCAGACATCGTGTTGCCGGATACTCCATTGATCATGTCATAAAATTTTTGTTTTTTCTGCTGGTTCCGGTTGTAATCCTGGATATCATGATCAGCTGTTTTGTCATTTTTTCCATGCGTTCCCAAAGTATTCAGTCCCTGCAAGATACAACATCCCTTTATGCTTCGCAAATCGACACCGCACATATTTCCATCAATCGCTATTTAATCCGGCTCCTGACTGAAAATGACGATGCAGATACTCTGTTGGAAACACAGGACAAACTGGAATTCATTTCATCCGCAGAACGAGTTCATAATAATATTGATATTTTTCTGGAATCTTTTGAAAAAGGATATCAGATTTTTCTATATAATTCAGAGAATGAACGGATGTATCGTCCTACAGAAATTTTTCAGACACTTACTCAGAATCAGCTCGTACTGCTGAACAAGCATCTGATCCAAAAAATAACTGCGCCCAAAACAAGTTTCTACACGGATGCCTGGGAAGTACTAATGTTCGGAAAGAACGTATATTTTTACAAATCCTTTCATACAGGCTCCCACTACGCCTGCTGTTTTATTCCTGCTGACAATATCATTCAGCCACTAAAAAACATAATTAAAGAAAAAGACGGTTTCATTTCTCTTACCTCGCAAAACGGAACCGTACTTACTAATAAAGAACTGCTGAAGCAACACCATATTGAATTTTCAAGAAAAAGCAATTCCGATTCTTACGAGACTTATAATAAGGGAAATAATCTGATTATCAGCGGTGCTCTGATTATGGGTGCTTTTTATCCTCAGATTATTCTCAGCAAATTCAGGGCTTATGAAAAAATAATCCTGCTTCAGTTTATTCTTGTACTGGCAGTCCTTCTGGTCGCAGTTATCCTGTTTACTTCCATTTTCTATATGAAGAAACACGTTCTGACTCCGATCAAGCTCTTTTTAGAAAATCTGGCACATCTGGATGATTCTGCAGAAACCATCAGTTTAAAAGACACCAATCTTCTCGAACTTGAGCAGGCGAACTCCCAGTTCAAAAATCTGATGCGCCAGATCAAAAAACTGAAAATTGACATTTACGAAAAAGAACTGGAAAAACAAAAAACAATGATGAATTATCTTCAGCTACAGATCCGTCCTCACTTTTTTCTGAACTGTCTGAATACCATTTACAGTATGGCACAGACGCAGCTTTACGAAGAGATCATGAAAATGTCTATGATTACTTCCAACTATTTTCGATATATTTTCCAGAACACCCAGGATCTTGTTCCTGTAAAAAATGAACTGGAACATATAAAAAATTATATGGAAATCCAAAAGATGCGTTACGGAGATACGTTCTCCTATGAAATTCACGCAGAAGAAGGTACAGAAAACATACGAATCCCACCAATTCTGATCCAGACCTTTATAGAAAACGCCATCAAACACTCCAATACTTTTGATGACCCCATAATCATACGCACAGACATCGCTGGATGACTGCCGGCGGAAATTCACATGAAAATATTCAGATTCAGGTCATGGACACTGGATGCGGATTCTCGGAAGACATCCTGCAATCCCTAAATTCTGCTATTCCTCTGGAACCTCAAAATGGTCACCGTATTGGAATTACCAATGCCATCCAACGTCTGAATCTGCTGTACGGTCAGGGAGAAGCGGTCATTACTTTCTCAAACCTCCCGTCTGGGGGTGCCTGCGTAACCATCCTTCTCCCTGCAATCTGATCCAATTCTCTGCCTAATTTATGAAAGGAAAGTTTTATGAACGCATTATTAGTTGATGATGACCGCTTTGTTGTAGCGGCCCTTGAGAAAAAAATAAACTGGGAGCAACTAACAATCACAGAAGTACTCACTGCTTTCAATATCCGTCAAGCTCAGAAAATCATAGAAAAAAACTCCATCGATATCTGTGTTTGCGATATCGAAATGCCCGGCGGTTCTGGTCTTGATCTTCTTTCCTGGGTCCGGGAATCAGGAAAAGAAATACAATTTATTTTCCTGACCAGCTATGCGGATTTTGATTACGCAAAAAAAGCTATCGAACTGTCCTCCCTCGATTACCAGCTAAAACCTATAGACTTTGATACTTTATTCCATATTCTGGAAAAAGCAGTTTCTAAAGTCAGAAAGAATGCTGCGCTCACCCAGACAAAAGCAGACAGTCAGAAATGGAAAGATAATTACCGCTATATTGTAGATTTATTCTGGAAAGAACTTTTTGCCACCACTCTGTTTCGTGAACCTTCTCTTCTTGAAACAGAATTAAGAAAAAAAGATCTTTCCTATACAGCAGATGACCTCTTCATTCCTGTTTTGTTCCGGCTTTATCCACTCTCCGGCCAGATAATGCCCATGGAGTCTTCCATGGTAGATTTTTCTTTCCAGAATATTACAGCCGAAACCTTTCAGAAATCCTGCATTCTCTATGAGTCTATAGTGATACTGAACACCTTTGAATACGTTGTCATACTTTCTGGATTGCAACTGGAACAAATCCGTCAGCCATTTACAGAAAATCTACTGACACTGTTCAAAAATCTTCAGAGTTTTCTGCACTGTGAAATTGCATGCGGCATTGCACCAGAGGTTTCCCTGACAGAACTGCCTGAAACTCTTACCAGACTACGTGAAATGAGAGAATCCAACCTTAACTCCGTAAATAAACCACTTTTTCTGCAAGATTTTGTTCCCAGCACAACTTCCTACATCCCTCCATCACTGGAAGTAATCAATACTTTTCTGGAACAAAAACAGGCAGACGCAGCTTTACAGAATATCGAAAATTACCTGTCCAAATACATTCAGGCCAGTGGTATCACCAAAAATTTTCTTCTGCATCTGAGACTTGATATCGAACAAATTGTTTTTTCCTATCTACATAAAAACGGAATCGAAGCACACACTCTATTTTCTTCAGAAGAAAGAGACGAACTGATCACAAAATCTCTGGACGCTGTACCATATATGTTTAATTATCTGCGCTATCTGATACAACGCGCCGTAGAATACAATAGCTTCATCAACGAAAAAGACTCCGTCGTTGATATTGTACTCAACTATATCCATCAGCACTACTCCGAAGATATCTCACGTACCATGCTGGCTGATATGGTTTATCTCAATCCAGATTATCTGGCACGACTTTTCAAAAAACAAACGCAGACCTCTATCATCAATTACATCACCACCTATCGGTTAGAAAAAGCAAAAGAGCTTCTGCTCAACCCTGACATCCCGGTGGGAACAGTTGCTTTGAAAGTCGGCTATGGAAATTATTCCTACTTTTCCAAACTGTTTAAAGATGTGATCGGCTGCACCCCCAATGAATATCGAAAAAAATAAAAAGGTTCTTTCTACGGTATAATTTAGAGGGGCTGTCAAACTGACATCCCCTCTGTATCTATTCTATTTTATTCCTTATGCACTTTCAGAAATTTCATAGTAATTTCCGTTCCACTTCCTTCTTCACTTCTCAGCACAATACTTCCATTCAAAGTGCTGACCGCATGCTTCACAATAGAAAGTCCCAGTCCGGTACCTCCAATCTCTTTGGAATGACTTTTATCCACTCTGTAAAATCTCTCAAAAACTCTATCCTGATCTTCCTTTGGAATTCCCACACCTGTATCCTTGACTACAATCTGTATCTCATGTGCAGTCTGAGTCAGAAAAATGCTTACACTTCCATCATTTCGGTTATACTTAATGGCATTATCGCAGACATTATAAACTGCCTCTTCCAGAAGTGTCCGAACTGCTTCCATCTTCATACTGTCCCCACAGATATAAAGATGCACATTCATGCTCTGTGCTTTCTCCTTCAGACTTTCAAAGGCATTCTTACAAACCTGATAAACATCCACCAGTTCCCAGGTGTAGGATGTTTTTTCCTCGTCAAGCTGGGAAATCTGGATCACATCCTCAACCAGCTGAAGCAGTCTCTGGGATTCCTTATAAATACGCCCTGCAAACTTGGGAATATCCTCACATTTCACCAGACCGCCCTGCATGATCTCCGCAAATCCTGAAATAGAAGTCAGAGGAGTCTTCAGCTCATGAGAGACATTTGCCGAAAACTCTCTCCGCAGATTCTCCCTCTCAAGCTTCTCTGTCACATTCACAAGCAGGATCACAGCACCTTCTGTTTTTTGTCCACGTACCACAGGATTGGCAATCAACTGGATATCGCTTCCATTTAATTTCAATATCAGTTCCGCATGTTCTCCGCTGAGAACCTGCTCGATCGCATGTCTGAAATCTTCCGCACGATCCAGACAGTAAACACTTTCTCCCTGACATACTTTATCTACCCGGAACAGATTCCATGCACTGGAATTGGCAGAAAGAATCATGGTATACTTATCAATCACGATCAGACCTTCCTGCATATTTTCTGTAATAAGAGAGAATTCTTCCTGCTGCTGTTTTGCCAGTTCCAGCTGCTTCTGGATCTGCCGGTTCTGTTTATGGATTTTACCTAAAAGCGGAGAAAGCTCCTCGTAAATCTTATTCTCCTCCGGATGTTCCAGATCCAGCTCATTCACAGGTTTTACGATCCTTTTTGATATCACAGATGCCATGATTCCTGATAGAATCAGCATCAGAAATAAGAGTCCACATAAGGGAAGAAGAAGATTTTCAACCAGTGCCAGCACAGAATCCTGAGTGTCTGAAACTCTCAGCACAGTTCCATCCTTCAGACGCAGTGCATAATAAATTGTTTTCTCAGAAAGTGTATCCGAATACCTGGAACATTCTCCTGCACCATATTTCTCTGCTTTCTGAAATTCAGTTCTGTTCTTATGATTTTGCATTTCATCTGCATCAGCCTTATTATCAAAAAGCACAGTTCCATCCTTATTAATATAAGTAATCCTTGAGCTCTTATCCTTTACATTCTTCAGATAATCTGTTCCCTGCTGTTCTACACCATATGACAGATAAGCAGCTTCCTTTGACAGTTCTTTCTTCATCTGTCCGTCAAAATTACTGTAAAGAATCCCCATCACAGCAGCCAGTCCTACAGACAGAACCAGTACACATACTAACATTGTAGACTTAAATATTTTTTTTGTCACTTCTCTTCACTTCCCTTTACATATTAACACTCAAATATCCGCAAACGGTTCCCGCCTGCGGATATAAAACGCCCCTGCACACTCTCACATTATCTGTGATAAGGGACTTCATTTTTTAATTATTCAGATAATCCTGATGCTCATTATTTCTGTGCTGTCCTGTGATGGAATATTCCACCCATTCAGCAATATTCACTGCGTGATCACCGATACGTTCAAAGTACTTTGCAGTCATAAGAAGATCCAGCCTGTCTTGGCATCCAGATTTCCCCCGTAAATCATATCTGCAAGCTTCTCTTTGATCTCGTTAAACGCATCATCCACCACATCATCTCTGTCAATGACATTTCTGCACAGCTCCAGATCACTCTTTACAAAAGCATCCACGCTCTCAGTTACCATACGCACAGTATCTTCCGCCATCTGTGTGATAGTCTCCGGGATCGCAGTGGTATTCTTTGCAACATATAAAGACAGATCTGCAATATCTGCTGCCTGGTCCCCGATACGTTCCATATCAGAAACCATCTTCAATGCTGCAGATATCTCTCTTAAATCTCTTGCAACCGGGTGCTGATGAAGCAGAAGACTCAGGCACAGATTCTCAATCTCTCTTTCTTTGGCATCAATATCTCTGTCCGTCTCAAAAACCTGGCGGGCAATCTCTTCATTCTGTACCTTCTGGATTGCTTTTGCAGAGAATGAAATTGCTTTCTCACAATAGCTTCCCAGTGTGATAAGCTGAACGTGCAGTTCCTCCAGTTGTCTTTCGAAATACTTTGACATAATCAACCAAACCTTCCTGTAATGTAATCCTCTGTACGCTTGTCAGAAGGCATAGAGAACAGTTTATCAGTATCATCAAACTCAACTACTTCTCCCAGAAGGAAGAAAGCTGTTTTATCAGAAATACGTGTAGCCTGCTGCATATTATGAGTTACCATAATAATGGTATAATCCTTCTTTAACTCCATCGCCAGCTCCTCGATCTTGGAAGTTGAGATAGGGTCAAGTGCGGATGTAGGCTCATCCATCAGAAGTACCTCCGGCTGAACTGCCAGTGCTCTGGCAATGCAAAGTCTCTGCTGCTGACCACCGGACATACCCAGTGCGCTTTTCTTTAATCTGTCTTTTACTTCATCCCAGATTGCCGCGTCACGAAGAGATTTCTCCACAATATCATCCAGTTTAGACTTGGAACGGATTCCATGGGTTCTCGGTCCATATGCAATATTATCATAAATGCTCATAGGGAAAGGATTAGGCTTCTGGAATACCATTCCCACTCTTTTTCTCAGGAGATTCACATCCATATCTCCGTAAATATCTTCACCGTCAAGCTGTACCTTACCGGTGATCACACATCCCTCAACCAGGTCATTCATTCTGTTTAACGACTTCAGCAGAGTAGATTTACCGCAGCCACTCGGTCCGATAAAAGCAGTGATTTCTTTCTCCGGAATTGCCATGTTTATATTCTTCAGTGCATGGAATTTTCCGTAATGTAAGTTCATATTTTCAACTGTTATTTTTTCATTTCCACTCATTTTTCTTATCCTTTCGCAATTCGTTTGGCAACTGCTCCGGACAGGAAATTGATTACAAGAACAAATGCCAGAATAACAACTGCTGTCGCAGATGCCTGATTCATATGAAGACCTTCACCTGACAGCACATACATATGAAGTGCCAGAGTACGTCCGGAACCCATCAGATTCTTCGGAACCTCTGCAACTGTACCTGCTGTATAGATCAGGGCTGCTGTCTCACCGATCACACGTCCGATGGCCAGGATCACACCTGCCAGAATACCAGGTACTGCTGATGGCAGAACAATGGTGAAAATGGTACGAAGTTTACCTGCTCCAAGTCCGAAGCTGGCTTCACGATAAGAATCAGGGACAGACTTCAGGGCTTCTTCCGCAGTACGCATGATCAAAGGAAGAATCATGATCACCAGTGTGAAAGCACCGGACAGAAGGGAAAGTCCCCAATGCAGTGCTGTTACGAAAAACAGCATACCGAAAAGACCATATACAATAGAAGGAATTCCTGAAAGTGTTTCTGCTGTAATACGGATCACATTTACAAGCTTACTTCCTTTTTTCGCATATTCTACCAGATAGATGGCTGCAAAGATTCCCAACGGTGCTGCGATTACAAGTGAAACGATCGTCAGGATGAATGTGTTGATCAGAGAAGGAAGTAAGGAAAGATTCTCTGAATTATAAGTTAAACTGAACAAGTCTGTTGACAGATACGGTACACCCTTGACCAGAATATATCCGATCAGAAAGAACAGTAATGCAAATGTCAGGACTGCACCTAAAAGGGTAAGCAATGCAAGAACACCTGATCCCGGATGCTTAATGTATGCCTTCATCTGATCTGAGAAAGAAGACTCATTCTGCTTTTTTTCTTTGGACAAATCAATTGCCGCTGCTGTATCAATTTGCATGTTCTGCCCTCCTGTTCAGTAAAGAAAGACTCAGGTTAATGATAAGGATAAAGATAAATAACACAACTGCTGTTGCGATCAGAGCTTCTCTGTGAAGACCTGTTGCATAACCCATCTCAGTGACGATATTTGCAGTCATTGTACGGACACCTTTCAGGATTCCCTGTGGCATTCTCGGCTGGTTACCTGCAACCATTACAACTGCCATTGTCTCACCGATTGCACGACCGATTCCAAGCACTACAGCTGCCAGAATACCTGACTTTGCTGCCGGAAGCATGACAAAAAAGATGCTTCTCTCCTTGGTTGCTCCCAGTGCCAGTGAACCTTCGTAATAACTCTCAGGTACGCTGCGGATCGCAGATTCCGTAACTCCGATGATAGTCGGCAGGATCATCATTCCAAGCAGAACACAGGCTGCCAGCATACTGGTTCCTGTTCCGCCGAAAATCTGTCTGATCAGAGGAACAATGAGAATCAGTCCAAAGAAACCGTACACAATAGAAGGTACACCTGCCATCAGTTCAATTCCTGATTTCAATGGTCTGTAAATTTTCTTCGGGCAGTAACGTGCCATAAAAACAGAGGTAAACAACGCAATAGGCACCCCCAGAAGAATGGCACCTGCAGTTACATAGATACTTGCTACGATCATTGGAAGGATTCCAAAAATATCATTTGACGGCTTCCACTTTGTTCCCAGCAGGAACTTCAGCGGACCGATTTTCCCGATAGCCGGGACACCATTTGCAAACAGAAATGCACAGATCAGAAACACTGCCAGCACTGAAGTACAGGCTGCAATCAGAAATACACATTTCATTGCTTTTTCTTTAAAGTGGTTCATTCATTACACCTTTCTTTCCCTGTATCAAAAATCATAACCTGTCACTTTTGCAATAATTCTCAGAATATGATTTTCAACATGCAAACAGCCCGCCTGCTGTACTATTTCATTCACAGGCGAACTGCTCTGAAACTAAATCTGTTACATTATTTAGCAAGATCTTCCCATGTAGTAGTCTCGCCTGTGTATACAGCCTTTACCTGATCGCTTGTAAGTTCATCAACATCATTGTCTTTGTTTACAATAACTGCGATACCATCTCTTGCGATAACTGTAGCTGTAAGACCAAGGTCTTTCTCTTCATCCTTCAGGTCACGGGATGCCATACCAATATCTGCTGTTCCTTCTGCTGCCATGTTTACACCTGTTGTGGAATCACTCTGCTGAACTTCTACAGTTACGTCTTTGTTTACTGCTTCATAGCCTTCTGCAAGTTTCTCCATAACCGGTGTTACTGAAGAAGAACCTGCAACTACTACTTTACCGGAAACTCCGTCTGCTGCTTCATAAGCCTTAGCATCTGCTGCTTCTTTGATATATCCGTTGTCCTCTACGATCTTCTGTCCGTCAGAGCTCATAATGTAGTTTACGAAATCCTTTGCTGCATCGCTTTCTTTATCAGATGTAAGGATGTTGAATGGACGTGCGATCTTGTAAGAATCATTGGAAACATTATCTACAGTAGCTTCTACGCCGTCGATCTTAACTGCCTTTACTGTATCATCCAGAGAACCAAGTGAGATATAACCGATTGCATTTTCATCACCTGCAACAGTTGTCATCATAACAGATGTGCTGTTTGTTACACTTGCTTCATCTGTAGTCATATCTACTTTCTCACCGTCTTTTTCTTCTTCAATTCCAAACAGTTCTACGAATGCTCCACGTGTACCGGAACCATCTTCACGGGATACAACTGTGATGTCTCCGCTTGCTGCACTTACGATTGTTGTGAAAGCTGTTGCTCCGATAACTGCTGCTGTAAGGATTGTTGCGATTTTTTTCTTCATGATAATTTTCTCCTCTTCCCATGAGCCATGTTTTTAATATAAGGTGAAAGACTCATTTCCTTTTTAATATTTTTATGTTTTATAACTTGTTACCTCATTTACAAGTGCTATTATAGAAATCCAAAGTTAAATGTAAAACCACGCTAAAGTAAAATCTTTGTAAATTGAAAATTTTTGTGAAGGTTGTAAAAACAGGCGTCAGGTGCTATCATAAACTATATCTTCAAGTCCCCACCCACTGCTTATTACTTTTCGCAAGTCAAACAGGGGACTTACTTGATTCAGTTAAAATTTATACACAGGAGGATTTTATATATGGAAAATTTAAGATGTGAAAAAGCAGTAGAAAAGAAACATAACGGCTATAACTGTGCACAGGCTGTGGCCTGTTCTTTCTGTAAAGAGGCATCTATGGATGAGGATACACTCAAAAAGATCACACAAGGATTTGGTGCAGGGCTTGGCACTATGGCCGGTACATGCGGAGCAATCTCCGGTGCTGCAGTTGTAGCTGGACTTATTAACCAGGACAAAGCCGGAACCTCTCAGACTGTTCGCTCTGTCATGAATCAGTTTAAACAGCAGAATGGAACTGTAATATGTAAAGACTTAAAGGGTGTGGAAACCGGAAAGGTAATCCGCTCCTGTGATGACTGTGTCAGAGATGCGGTGAAATTCCTGGAAGACGCATTAAAATCAGAAAATTGATTTAAAATTCCTGTTGTCCAATACATAAATCATAAATACTGAAAAAGGCAGCTGCATCCGTTTATCGTGCAGCTGCCTTTTGGGCAGATAATTATTCTGTTACAAGTTCAATAGCTTCTTTTGTCATTTCTCTGATTCTGTCAAATTCTCCGGCATTGATCAGAGCATCCTTTACCATCCAGGTTCCGCCACATGCGAGAACTTTATCGAAGGAGAGGTACTCTTTTACATTCTGAGGATTTACACCGCCAGTCGGCATAAACTGCATCATATGATACGGTGCCGAGAGTGCTTTGATCGCAGGGAGTCCGCCGTTTACTTCTGCAGGGAAAAATTTCACTACATCAAGTCCCAGTTCTAATGCCTGCTCAATTTCACTTGCAGTTGCTACTCCGGGAAGAATAGGAATATTTTTTTCCTGACAGTATTTTACTGTCTTTGGATTCAGCCCCGGGCTGACGATAAATTTAGCACCTGCTTCAATTGCTGCATCGACCTGTGCAGTTGTAAGTACTGTTCCTGCGCCTACCAGCATGTCCGGATATGTTTCCAGCATGTTCCTGATGGATTCTACTGCTGCATCTGTACGGAAAGTAACTTCTGCGCATGGGATTCCCCCTTCTACCAGAGCTTTTGCAAGCGGTGCTGCGTCTTTTGCATCATTGAGTTTTACTACAGGTACAATTTTCATTGCATGGATTTTTTCTTTCATTTCTTCCATTAATTTGCTGGCCAATTCTTATTCCTTCTTTCTTCTTAAAGCAGTAAATATACCTTTTACCAGTGTGCTTTTGTTGCTGTTTCGTTTGCTGTATGGTCTCTTCTGCTGAGAAGCAGGCAGAGCGCATCCAGAGTAATATGAAGACTCTGGTCAAAAAGGGAACTTAAGAGCTGGATGGAACCTCTTGCTTCCCCTGTATCTCCTTTTACAGTTCCAGGGATCACAAGTACTGTTTTTGCAGCTTCCGCAAGCGGGGATTCCGGTTTGCTTGTCACTGCGATCACAGTAAGTCCTACGTCTTTTGCTTTCTTTGCATCATTTACCACGCTGGCACTCTTTCCGGAACCGGATACTCCTATAAATACATCTCCGGCCTGCATCGCCGGTGTGATAGTTTCTCCAACAAAATATACTGTATATCCGATATGCATCAGACGCATGGCAAATCCTCTTGCAGAAAAACCGGAACGGCCCTCTCCTGCAACAAATACTCTCCTGCTCTTGTCAAGTTCTGCCATAACCGCCTGTAACTCTTCGTCTTTTACTTTATCAATGACATCTTCGATTTCCTGCATAATGTCCTGTAATACTTCTACCATTATTTCTGCCTCCTGATTTCCTGTGCAAATGCCTCTGCTGCTTCTCTGATATCTGCTGCTTTGCTGATTGCACCGCCGACGATCACTGTATCGATTCCATAACGTTTCATCAGGTCAATATTCTCCAGTTTCACGCCACCTGCTACTGCAATCTTTTCTACACCTGTCAGTTTCATACACATATGTTTTACAAGTTCTTCAAGTCCAACACCCTGATCATCAGAGGGCAGATGTACACAGAAGATTGCCTCCGGAAATTCTTTCTTCAGAATTTCAAGCTTGTCATCAGATACTTCCAGCAGATCGATCATGTACTCTTTCTCGAATTCTTCCGCTACTTTCTGGCATGCTTTTAATGTGGAAACGGAAGAGAATCCCATGATCGTAGGGATATCTCCACCTGCTTCATAAGTTTTTCTGAATTCATATTCACCCTCTCGCAGGTCTTAATGTCTGCCAGAATACACTGCTCCGGATATTTCTCTTTCAGAACTTTTACACTGCCTGCAAGTCCGTAATCCTTGATCAGGATGTGCCAACCTCAATGATATCCGCACATCCATGAGTCTGATCTATAATCTCTGCCGCACGATCTACTGTCACACGGTCTATCGCTGCCTGCAGTCTCATTTTATTTTTCCCCTTTCATATAAGCATCCAGTTCTTCTTTTGTCGGAAGTCCCTCATTATCACTTGCAACAGATACCTGGATAGACCCTATAGCATTTCCTCTGTCTACCATTTCCGGCATCTGCAGACCTTCAAGCCATGCGCTCAGGATTCCAACTGCAAATCCGTCACCTGCTCCCACTGTATCTACAACTTCTTTTACTTTATATCCAGGATAAAAAGCTTTCCATCTTCCCAGTCTGCATAAGCACCAGCACCGCCGGCTTTAATGATTACGGCTTTTGCTCCGTTCTTACGGTAGAATTCTGCGATTTCCTCCGGTTTATCACTTCCCATAAGAATTTTTCCCTCGCCAGTTCCCGGAAGTACGATGTCTGCTTTGGATGCGATATCATTGATCGTCTGAATCATCACTTCCTGACTCTCCCAAAGAGTTGGCCTGAGGTTTGGATCAAAACTGACCAGCATGTTTTTTTCTCTCGCACGTTCGATCAGACGGTAAGTTGCTTTACGGCAGCTCTTGGAAAGTGCCGGTGGGATTCCTGTAATGTGCAGTACTCTTGCTCCTTCCAGATCCACCTTCTCAATATCTTCTACAGAAAGGCATGATGCTGCGCTGTTTCTTCTATAATAGAATACTTCAGGATCCCCCTCCATTACTTTGCCTTTCAGCTGATAACCTGTGAATGATCTTCGTCCTTTGAAATCTGAACATCAAGACCTTCTGATTTCAGTTTATTCTCAATATAAGTTCCAAACGGATCTGTTCCAAGCTTGGTTACATATGCAACAGAATGTCCCAGGCGTTTCAGTCCGATTGCTACATTTACCTCTGCACCGGCAAGCATTCTTGTAAATTCTTCTACTTCATATAATGGTCCGCAGGTCTTGGCTACGAACATTGCCATTGGCTCTCCAAATAATATAACTTCTGACATAATTTCCTTTCCGGCTGGATTATGTCGTCTCCCTCACTACCAGTTCCGGAAGAACGATCAAAGAAGCAAGTTCTTTCTTTTTCTCCAGAACATCCAGAAGCATTCTTACTGTCAGCTCACTGAGCACTTCACCTTTATTGTTTACTGTGGTAAGTGCAGGGCTGCATACATAGGAATATTCCGAATTATTGCATCCGATCAGGGAAATCTCTTCCGGGATTTTCACCCCGTCTTTTTTCCACTGATTCAGAGCTCCGACTGCTGTCAGATCTTCTCCGAATACAACTCCGTCATATCCTTTCTCACGTAAAACTTCTGCAATCTGTGCTCCGCCCTCCAGTCCATAGGAAGTGTGGTAAACATCTTTTTCAGGATCCTCATATCCAAGCCTTTTCATTTCTCTGAGAAAGCCTTTCCGCTTTCTGTCAGCGGCATTAGTATCCTTATCGATCACATAAGCAAGTTTTCTGCGTCCTCTTTCATATAAATGTTCGGTGGCAAGTTCCATTCCGTATGCTTCATCAACCAGAACTGCATGGATATTGTCCCTGTCAATCTTTCCGTTTGCCATAACAATCGGAATGTCACTTAAAAGATTCAGTGTCTCTTCATCACAAAGTCTGTTGAAGATCGATCCCACCAGAATGATTCCATCTACATGACGGTTTGCAAGCATACATAAATATTTCCTGCAGTCCTCTTCTTTCTCACCGGTATTACATACCAGAACCATGTATCCCTCATCAGATAACCTCTGTTCCATAATATAGGAAGTCAACGCATAATGGGGAACACGAACATCCACAACAACAATTGCAACTGTTTTCATAGATCCCGAAACAAGACCTCTTGCAATGTCACTTGGATGATATTCATTTCTGTCAAGTACATCCTGAATCTTTTTTCTTGTCTTCTCACTGACGTATCCCTTTTTGTTGATCACACGGGATACTGTGGTTATTGAAACTCCCGCCTCCTTGGCAATGTCATATATATTCATATTTTTCCCTTGTCTTTGTCTCCTAATCGTTTCTGATGTTACTGTTTCCTTTGTATCCAATAACTTTCTCTCATCTAATTCTATAGATATTATACACGATGCGGCACTTTTTTCAAGATTTCAGGGAATCCGGACTTTTCTTTACCTGCTTTTTAAACGATTTAGTCTACTTTTACCTTTACTACGATTTTCTTTACTTTACATGGTGCTTTTCCTATACATCTCGGCTGATGACCATCATCCGGAGATACTACTGCAAAATCACCTTTTTTCAGATGGATTCTTCCGTTTACTTCCGGAAACTGTAGAATTCCAGATCTCTGGTTTCATCATATCCTGTATCCTTTTTCAGCTCTTCGAGAGGAATAAATCCGAAGTATTCTTCGCCCTCTGCCATATACTGAATATCAAAATATTTCTTATGAGATTCAAATCTGCATTCGTTTTCCGGTTTTGTCACATATTCCTGAACTTCTGCAAAAATGTTCTCTCCATCTATCTCAACTTTTCCCTCTGAAAGAACGGAGAAATCAGTATCTCTCAGAAATGCAAATGCTTTCCTGAAACGTTCTCCAAGGTAATTGTATTTCTCTGCATGATCAATTGTTGTTGTTAACATTCTTCTTCCCTTTCTCTGATCCCTGCTGCTTCAAGGATTTCCTCATATAAAGCAATGGCTGCTTCTTCGTTGTAACAATACATGAGAAGCACATCTAGCACATATGGGGAGCAACTGATCCCTGTCATACGCTTTGCAAACGCCATTGCTGCCATCTCACTTAAACATAAGATTTTTGATTTATTGGAAAACGGGCGTCTCCACAATTCAATCTTCTCTGTCTGGGTAAAAATCTGCTTCCTTTTTCTGTATTCAATTACATGAAAAAGTTCATGTGCCATTAATACATCTTTCAGATCTGCTGCCGGAAAGAAACTCTGAAGCTTTTCTTTATTTATCAGTTTTTCTGCTTTTTCAATACAGTCCATAAAGACTGTGATCTCTTTTGGCTCCACATACTGCGCAAAGAGTACATGTCCGCCACCTGTAGGAGTATCCGGAGTTTTTACGGTAAATCCCAGTTCTCCGGCGATTTCCTCGATACTCTCTTCCGGATATTCTGACAGCAGGCTCTCTGCTTCCTCTTCACCGCATTTGTTTGCAAGACGGGTATAATCCTCCTTCTGCTCCGGAGTAAATTTTCGCTCCAGAGGTTCATGATAGAAAGCATATCCACCCCACTGAAGGTCTGTCAGTCCTGTCAGCTCTTTCATCATTTCTCTGATTGTATACTTCATTGTTTCCTCCTTTCCGGCTGCTTTTATTCTTCTTTATACCTGGCTTTTTGCGCTACGATCACTACTTCTGTATTTGGATCCAGACTCTGCATTTCTACATCCATCAGCATGAGTACCTGTTCCAGTTCACCGGAACCATTAAAGTCCATTACTCGTGCACCGGCACAGATATAATAGTCTGGTCTGAGGATCGCATCTGCTTTGTAAACTGCCAGTTCTTCCCATAACTTCGTTACAGCACTTCTATAAGAAGCAACTTTTGCAGTAACTGCGATTCCGTCTGTTCTCTGTACTTTGATAAATCCTTTCTTATCAAGGATACGGATTGGTTTTCTGTCTTTCTCTGTTGTCTGATATACATAGAAGTTTGGAATCTGGCAAACCAGCTCAATCTCGTTCTCTTTCTTACGCATGTCTGTTGCAGTAAGAGATCTGGCTTCTGCTTCTGTACACTCGTTCATCAGATCTGCTGTCTTAACTTCTGTGGATCCAAGTGCGATTGCTGTTAGCTTGGATGTCTGAGCATCAATCTCGATATGTACCTCTACAGTATCCGGTGATGCACCGCTCTCCACTGCTTTGTCAATTGCTTCTGCCTTGATGCTGCGGATATCCTCTGCTGTCGGATTCGGAACAACTCGCTCCACAACATCTCGAACCATTGCAAGGGCAACACCGATAGAGGAAATAACTTCTGCATTTTCAGGAACGCTGTAATTGATGTTCATCTTCTGTGCACAGAAACCTATCAGAGAGGTGGCACCTCCACCTACACCTACCAGAGAGATCTGGTCATGTTCCAGTTTATATTTATCTGCCAGCTCCAGGATAACCGGCTGATTTTTTCATATGCTCTTGTAAGAATCTGGGTTGCAACTTCTTCTACTGTTACACCAAGATAATCTGCGATCGGCTGCATTGCCTTTCTTGCTGCATTTGCATTACCATAGGAGAAATGTTCCGGTTTTACAAGTCCAAGTACATTGGCTGCGCAGGAATTTGTGATGGTGATTCTCTTTCCGCTCTTTAATTTAATCGCTACATAATCGGATGGATCGCCTTCTTTTGGGGAGAAAAGTTCCAGCTGCGGATCTACGATCTCTTCTTCCGGGGTAAATACTGCATAATCAAGACCAGCGATATGTGCAGAACGAGGACCAACATCTGTGACTCCGTTTTTGCTCAGACGGATCATACTTCCACCTGCTACGCCAAGTACTCGTACATCCAGAGATGTGATATAAGTTCTGTGACCGCCTACTACAGAATAATCAATAGCAGGACGTCCGTTCTTGATAACACCGATGTTCGTAGTTGTTCCACCTACTTCGAAATAAACACCATTGGATGCACGAAGGTACATCAGAGATCCCATTACAGAAGCTGCCGGACCGGAAAGCATGGTAAGCACCGGACGTTTCTTCATTTCATTGATCTCCATAACACCACCGTCACCACGCATGATCATAAGCGGAACTTTTACTCCTGCACCACGTACAGACTGTTCTGTCTGATTTGCTGTGTTGAGCATCTTGGGAAGAATACTTGCGTTGATCGCTGCTGTTCTTGTTCTTCTGGTCAGTCCATACAGTTTGGTGATGTCAGAAGCGATACTTGTTTCCATTCCCATCTCACCTTTTGTTACATCGTAGATTTCTTTCTCAGCACTCATATCATCTACACCGAATGCTTCAGATGCTACGAAAACCTTTGCACCCTCTGCTTTCAGTTTCTCTGCTGCACTCTTAATAGTATTGTGATTCAGATCTTTTTCTTTGATAAATGCATTGCAGATCTCAATCTTTCTTCCTGAACCAAGGTCAATGTTCTTTAATTTTGTCTGTGCTTTTGCGAGGACACCCTCAAGCCCTCCCTGGGAGGTTCCGATAACACCGACTTTTGCTACGTCACCTTCGATCAGAGCATTGGTTGCCTGTGTTGTACTGTGTGCTACGAATACAACATCTTCCGGATCAATATTATTCTCTTTCAGGCAGTTCTGGAATGCCTGGACAACTCCGGCTGCTACACCGGACTGGTCGTCATGAGTTGTTTTTACTGAAGATTTTCCAATAATTTTCTGTGTCGCATTATCAATTGCCACCGCTTTTGTATGGGTACCTCCAACGTCGATTCCCATTCTCACTTTTCTATTACCCATTGTTCTTTTCCTCCATAAATCCTGTACGGATTAACCAAACATTACGTATACCATTGCCTGCAGAATAATGCAGATGATCCATCCGACTACTGCGCTCAGTTTCAGGTATTCTTTTGTAGATACTTTCGTGTAGTTAACACCCCATACGATCCAGGACTGAGTGATACAGCAGGATACGTTCATTACTGTACTTGGGATGATGATCAGCGGTGCAAGATATGCGGTTGAGAATCCGATACCTTTTAAGATGCCAAGTGTTGCAGCTCCACATCCAAACAGTGTGAATGGTCCGCGGAACATTCCAAGTGGTGCAAGTACTGCAAATACGATACTGATGATCAGTGTATTGTTCGGAATGATTCCACCGAGCAGTGCGTTGAAATATGGTACGCAGAGCTCTGCTGCTTTGTTAAACATAGGAAGCATAAGGAGGAATCCTACCAGCGGTGCTGTATCTACAACGCCATCAAAGAAGTCTTTATTGACCATACGGCAGGTCTGTCCCCAGCTTTTGATCTTTCCACAGGTAAATAATGCATAAAAGCTGCCAATGATAAATCCGAGAATGATCGGAACCTTAAGCACGATCAGAAGTACAACCGGAATAATCGGAGCGATCAGTGCGATTCCCGGTGCATTGTCGCCACGACGTTTCTTTGTGGAAGATGGCGCTGTAGCTGCCCAGCTGTGAACTTTTTTCTCTCTGCTGAGTACAACAACCATGATGATAACAACTGCAACCTGAATTAAGAGTGCGTAGATTCCCCATGATACATGCTGTTCATAAGGATATAATGTTTTTCCGTCCTCTCCGAGGAAGAATGCGGAATACTGTCCGTAAAGAACCGGGTTAACAAACATTCCGGCTCCGACGCTTAACATAAATGAACATGTTGCCAGAACTTTCGGAATACCAAGAGACATAAAAATCGGAAGTACAATGACACCGATTGCTACAACTGCACCAGCTCCGAAGATAGATGAGAAACATGCTGTAGTTACGATGCAAAGTAAGATACATGTGATCGCAGGTTTGTCACCGCCTAATTCTGTTGTGGTACGAATTAATGTGGAAGCAATTCCTGTTTTCATAAGAACTCGTCCAAACCATGCACCAAACACTACATTTACCAGTACAGGTCCCCATCCTTCAGGACCGCTCTGGAATACCTTCTGAAGTGCATCTGTCCAGCTGATACTGATCGCATCTTTATTTGCTGCTATAAAATCCGGATTTGTAACAAACATATTGCCAATCATTGCAGAACCGTCCATATAATACCCATTACAAAAATCCCCAGCATCAGGTTTCCGCCACGTACTGCATATACAACCAGTCCGAAGAAAGAAACCAGTAATAAAATTCCTATTACATACTCCATAATAAACCTCCTTATACTCTTTTTCATGTTTTCTTAGTTTCATTTTCTGCAAGCGCTTTCATATTTTCGATTATACTTTTTCACCAATAAATGTCACTAGTTTTGAAGATATTAAGTGCATTTTTACGTATTATACAAATTTATATATTTGTTTTTGTGCAGAATTTAAGTTTCTGTTTTTTATTTTCGTCAGTTTTTATAAAAGCGGTAACATATTTTTTGCAGAATTTCCAGATACAATTTTTTGTAGTTGATGCAATAAAAAATACAAACTATTTTACACTACCTTTTATACTTTTCAGATTCAGAAAAAGAGTTAAGCCTATATATTGTAATATACATAGACTTAACTCTTTTCTATCATAGATTTCCCAGTTCCATATTAACTTTATAGCAGTAATTTTCTTTTACTATCTGTTCGCAGTCATCTGTTGTTCCTGAACTTTTTTTATTTCCTCCAGAGGCAGGTTCAGCATCTCAGCAACCTCCTCCGGAGTTTTTCCACTCATAAGAGCACCCAGAATCATTCCCTCCTGACGGCCTTTCTGCTCACCTGTACGCATTCCTCTTTCGTAAATCCTATCTCCAAATCCTGTCATTTTACCTGCCTCCTTCCAAAATGGCTCTGACCATTTTATATGTGAATATTTTTGTATCCTTTTTATATCACCGTCAAATATTCCATTCAAATACTCAAATATTCCGTTCTCTTCCGTTTCCTTTCCCTGTCGGATTATAATTACTGTTAAGAGATCATAATCTTCCTCAGGTTCATCTGCTACTCCTATGATATCCTTCTTCGAAAAAGAATATTCCGTCAATGTATTTTGCAGTTTCTTTGGCACATCCTCCGCACAGATCCATATGGAATAACATTTCTCCAATTTTGAATAATCCGTGGTCTGTGTAATCATACTTAGCTGGGAGGAAAGGTCTCTTGCTACATAATATACTGCACGTTTTAATATAGGATATGACGGGTTACTTGGACGGTAGCTTTTCTGCGCTTCCATATCAATATGTAAATTCACCCTTATCTTCTCTGTGGACAACTTTGGATTTATTATCTTAAACCGAATATCAAATCTTACCAGTTTCTCCACAAGAGATGAGAGCTCACTGTCTTCTTTGGTTAATCTCAGATCCTTTTCTATATCTGGTATATCACTTACGAAATCATCTTTTGTAATAGAAGAAATGTCCAGACATTCCAGAATTTCTTCCTGTGAGCACGTTTTAAACTCCGGCACCGTCATCTGCAGGATGGGAACAAGAATCTCTTTATTACTCATAAGCTGTTTCATTCCTGCATCATACTCTGCGCCTGTCACTCCGGACGTATATACATCCATCTTCGTCTCATCACGCATGATTTCTCCTCTCCTGGGAACTGGGACTGTTTTTTCTTTTGTATATGGATATATTAACATGAAAACCTGAACCTTACAATTCTTCCATAACATTCTCTTGCAAAATCGCCCTTTACAATTTATGTTATATCTATCTAGAACAATAATGGAGGAAATAATTACCTGTAAATAGTTACGATAAATCTATACGAGGAGAATGTCTATGAAAGTTTTAGGACTATAAGCAGGAATCCTCGGCAATTCAATTACCGAAATGAAAGCACAGCATTGTGCGTATCCGCACAAAAAATGTAACAACAAAAATTGATTTCTTATATCTCCTGATTATTGTATTTGTTTTCAGAAAAAAGCAGGTCGAATTTGCATTGAAAAGCAAGAGCATTTTGTGCTATGCTGTAAGCATAGTAAAAACTATGAATCAGAAGGAGAATGGAGATGCTGCTGTCACATAAAACATCCATAAGGATCAGTCAGGAATATTCCAATATCATAGGGCATATGTGTTATGCAGCCTCCAAACTCTGGAATGTCTGCAACTATGAACGCCATCATTATAAAGAACTGGGACTGGAAAAATATCCTGACTGGTACTATCAGAAAAGGGCACATAAGGGAGATCTGTGGTACAGACAGCTTCCGTCACAGACAGCGCAGGAGATCTGCAAACAGCTGGATAAAGCATGGAAATCTTTTTATGTCCTGAAAAAGACCGGAGGGATTAAAGATCCCAATCCGCCCCGCTTTAAACAGGAGAATATCCCGGTCACATATATGCAGATGGGGATCCGACATGAGAAAGGTTCAGACCAGCTACGGCTGTCTCTGCCAAAGGATCTAAAAAGTTATATAGAGGAAACTTACGGGATTCATGAAAAATTTCTATATCTTGAAAATAAGATTTTCAGGAACATGGCTCGTATAAAACAGCTGCGGATCTATCCGCCGGAAAATGGAACATGTGACCTTATCGTTATCTATGAGATTGAAGAACCAGAGCTGCTCTCTCAGAATGGACATTATTTATCTGTTGATCTTGGGCTTCATAATCTGATGACCTGTTATGATTCCAGAAATGGAAGGACTTTTATTCTGGGAAGAAAATATCTTTCTCTGGAAAGATACTTTCATAAAGAAATCGCCAGAGTGCAGTCTGTATGGTATGCGCAGCAATCGAAAAGAGGAATAAAATATCCGAAATCATCGAAACATATCCAGAGACTTTACAGAAAAAAGCAGAATGCAGTGAAGGATTATCTTCATAAAGTGACCAGATGGCTTGCAGAATATTGCAGAAAGGAAGATATCCGCTGCGTGGTTGTGGGAGACATCCGAAATATCCGTAAAGAAAAAGATATGGGACGCAAGACCAACCAGAAGTTTCACGGACTACCATATAACAGGCTGTATATCATGCTGGAATATAAACTGAAACTGTATGGAATACAATTGATAAAACAGGAAGAAAGCTATACCAGCCAGTGCAGCCCGTTATCCCCAGAAGTATCAAAAAGATATGCAGAAGCATCAAATCGAAAAGAAAGGGGCATGTATAGAACCAATGGAGTAAGATTTAATGCAGATGCAGTAGGCTCATTTAATATCCTGCGGAAATATCTTTCCATATCCGGAAAAGAGAAAACACTGTTCGTAACCGGACTAAAATATCCAGAAATAATAAAAGTAGCTGTATAGCCGAAAGGTAAGCAGTATTGGTGTTATGGACGCACCCTGAAAAAGGCGGTATCCCGCCAGATTTCAGATGCTCTGGTAACTTGTTGCCGAGTAGTTCACTTTACCGCAAATGCAGTACCTGCATGAAAGCTCTGAAATGGCTGGATGAACACAATATCAGTTATGAAGAACGGGCTATTAAAGAAGAAAATCCTACCTATGAAGAATTAAAAGAATGGTACACCAAAAGTGGGCTTCCACTGAAGAAATTCTTTAATACAAGTGGGATGCTCTATAAGGAAATGGGATTGAAAGATAAGTTAAAAGATATGTCTGAAGATGAACATCTGAAGCTTCTTGCCACAGACGGAATGCTGGTGAAACGACCGTTGGTAATCGGGGATGACTTTGTACTTACCGGATTCAGGGAGAAAGAATGGATTGAGGCTATGCACGTGTGATGTGCATAGCCTCTCCTTTCATTTTCTGATTTATATTTATCTATGTTCTTTCTGGATATAATTTTATTTAAGTTTCCCACGGATCTTTGGTCCTGCCACCTGGATCATGATCACGATCAGCAGTATCATTCCCTTGATTGCATTATTGATCAGAGAGTCCATCTTCAGGCTGACAATAATCTTATCGATAACTGTATAGGACATCGCTCCAAACAGAATCCCCAGGCATCTTCCTTTTCCGCCGGACATGCTGATGCCGCCGAGAACAACTGCTGCGATGGCGTACATCTCATAGCTGGTTCCTGTTGTTGCCGGGTCGCAGGATGCGTTCATGGCAATCCAGAGAAATGCTGCTACACCTACCAGTGCACCACAGATTGCAAATACAGAGATCTTCATGGCCGCAACATTGATGCCTGCCATTCTCGCACCTTTGAGGTTGCTTCCTACTGCATAGACTTTCTTGCCATATTTGGTACTTGTAGTAACAAATACAAACAGGATAGTCAGCACGATCAGAACGATTCCCACATACGGGATGCTGGCTGCTTTTCCATTTCCCATGTTGTAGAGCATCTGATAAGAGCTCTTGTCAGATGCCATCTTATACACAGAACTTCCATTTCCAATGAGTACTTTATCCACATGCTGGCAGAAATACTGTGCAAAAGAACGGTACATCAGCATAGTTGCCAGAGTTACGATAAATGCTGGCATTTCCACCAGACCTACCATCACTCCGTTTACCAGACCGCAGAATGCACCAAACACGATTGCAAATAAAAATGTCAGCAGGATACTGTCTGTCATGTTAAAAATAATAACAGAAAATCCACCGTCCAGTGCCAGCATGCGCCTACAGACAGATCAATCTCTCCTGTCAGGCAGACCAGTCCCATACCAATTCCGATAATTCCGATAACTGCGGAATGGCGGAATACATTCATAACTCCGCTCCAGGTAAGTCCGCTGGATGTAAAAGCATATACGATAAAGATTGCAATAAATACCAAAATATAACTGTATTCTCCGCAGAAGCTCATGATTCCTGCAGAAGCTGATTTTTTCTTGTTCATTATGATTCTCCCTTCTGCGCTGCATTTGTGGAATACAGCATTACTGTTTTTTCATCAATTTCTTCGTGCTGCAACATCTTTATAATCGTCCCTTCATAAAATACAGCACAGCAGTCCGCCACTTTGGCAAGTTCCGGGATTTCCAGTGTGTTGATCAGGATTGTTTTTCCGGCATCTGCCAGTTTCAGAATCAGTTTATAGATTTCTGCTTTGGCTCCTACGTCGATTCCCTGTGTCGGATTGTCCAACAGGAGAATACCTGCCTCTGTATTTAACCAGCGGGCAAGAAAAACTTTTTGCTGGTTTCCACCGCTTAATGACGTGATCGGATCCTTGGAATCTGCGGCTTTTATGGAAAGCAGCTTTTTGTATTTCTCATAACGCTCTCTTTCTTTTCCGGCAGAGATTAGTGGTTGTCGGGCAGACAGAACCTGTTCTGAAAGATACATATTTTCCAGAATGCTTATATCCGGGATCACGGAATTCTCTTTTCGGTTAGAAGCCAGCATGGCAATTCCTGCTTTCATCGCTCCCTGAATACTATGTATTCTGCATTCTTTTCCAGAAACTTTCAAATTTCCGCCTGTCACCGGTACTGCTCCGAAAAGTCCCTGAAGCAGTTCGCTGCTTCCTGATCCTTGCAGTCCTGTCAGACCTACAATACTGCCTTTTTTTACTGTAAGATTTACATTGGAAAATCCATGTCCGGACAGCCCATTTAACTCCAGAACGTTTTCTCCCAGCTCCCTTTTCTGGTAAACCTCCTGATGTGAAAATTTCTCTCCAACCATCAGACCAGTTACCTCTTCCTGTGTAATTTCTGAGAGCTTTCCGCTTTTTATAAACTCACCGTTTCGCAATACTGTATATCGGTCAGCAATCCGGAAAATTTCCGGCATCTTATGGGAAATAAATATAAATGCTGTGCCTTTCTCTTTCAGACGGCGAATAATCTGGAACAGGTGCTCTACCTCATCATTATTCAGTGAGGTAGTCGGCTCATCCAGGATCAGCAATTTTGCCTGGAAAAACAGTGCCTTGGAAATCTCCAGCAGCTGTTTCTGGCTGGTCTTCAGATTTTCAACCTTTTCTTCCGGTTCAATCTCCACTCCGAGTTCTGTAAAGAGCTGCTGTGTTTCCCGGATCATCCGCTTCTTGTCCAGTATCCCTGTTTTCTTTTTGTATTCTTTCATAAGAAAAATATTCTCATAGACTTTCAGGTCATTGAACAGGTTCAGTTCCTGGTGAACGAATGCGATCCCAAGTTTTTCGGACTGCTGGATCGTCATTTTTCTTATCTTTTTTTCATTAAATTCAACTTCGCCGCTGTCTGCCGGAAAGACACCGGCAAGAATGTTCATCAACGTTGATTTTCCGGCACCATTTTCTCCCAGCAGCGCATGGACTTCCCCTTTTTCTATCGTCAGCTGTACCTGCTTCAGGACGGGGATCCCGTTAAATGATTTGCAGATATCCTTCATGCACAATAGGCTCATTTTTTCCTCCTTCACCCCTCAATGAATAATAAGCAACTGTAAACGACTATATGGGACCGTCCCATTAAGGGCGATTAAGGGACGGCCCCACTGTGTTAAAAAATATGACTTGGGTTTTATGATATCATCAATCTGTTGTTTTAGAATGATGGATAATCCTTTACATTGTCAGAATTTACGATCTCGCATGCGATGACATGATCCTGCTCTACTTCTTCACCGTCAAGGTGATCTACCATATCCTGAATTGCAGTCTGGATCATTGCAGGGCTGTAAGTTACGGAAACAATTCCACCGCACTGCTCTGCGATATCCTGGAAACTTTCACCTCTCATTACTGCATACAGTTCGTCAAGTCCGCCGCATCCTGTAATGTATGGTTTGTTTCCAAGGAATGCTTCTTTCGTAGCGTCATCGATTCCGCCACCCTGAAGTGCTTCCAAGATTCCCATTGCAAGTTCATCATCTTCTGCATAGAACCATTTAATATCAGCATTTGCACTGTCACCAAGAAGAGATTCAAAAGAAGTCTTTGTATCAGAACGGCTCCAGTTCATTGCTCCGGAATAGGTGATGGATTTTAAATCATCCTCTGTCCATTTCTTGTCATCTGCGATTGTTTCACCGTCGTATTCCAGTTCACCTGTCAGGTATTCTGTGAAACCACTGTCACGAAGAGAAGTTACAGAAGAAGTGTCTCCCTCATATACATAAACTGCTTCGCCCGGTGTCATTCCTTCGGATACGAAGTATGCTGCTGCGGCAGCTCCGATTCCCTCATTGTCACCTTTTACATTGGAAACTGCACTTGAGGAAACGCCGTCAATGATACGGTCAAATGCAACATAAGGGATTTCTGCGTCTACTAACTGCTGGATTGCAGACTGAACTGTGTCATCGATTGGCTGGATAACAACTGCAATATTGTCTTCTCCGGAAGCTACGATATCTTCGATATTAACAATCTGCTCTGCTGCATTTGCAGATGTGATCAGTTCTGCGGTATATTTGCCGTCGTTGTTTACTTCTTCCACTTTCTCTTTCGCGAAGTTGCAACAGAACCTGTCCATCCGTGGTCTTCCGGTGCTGTCAGTACATAAATATGTGTGGCGTCATCTGCTGCATATACGCATACGCCTGCGCTAAGACTTCCTGCTGCCATTGCAGCTGCTGTTAAAATCGCTAATGTTTTTCTCTTCATGATTATTTTTCTCCTTTTCTTTCAAACTCTGTTATGACCGGTAAAACGGTCTGTCAAATAGATAACTGTTTTCTTAACCTACAAAGTTTCTTAGATATTTTGCACTTAAGTCAAGCGGATATTCGCAATTGAAGCAGGGGACTTACTTGATTCGGTTAAATAAATGATGATTCTTTAATCAGTTCTTATCAAGTCAGCTTCCTAATCCATTTATAACTTCTGAATCTCAGGAACACAGGCACACATTTAAACAGCTGATCCGACTGGACAGCTACAACTACCCATTCCACCGGAAGTTTCCATACAAACGCAGCCAGGAAAGACAGGGGCATTACAATTCCCCATGTTGAGATCAGATTCATATACATCTGGAATTTTGTATCTCCGCCGCCCTGAATAACACCTACAGAAACCGGCATCTGATAAGACATTCCCACCATGACCACACTCATGACTATCATCAGATGGTCTGCAAGGATTGTTGCCTCTTCTGTGAGATTATACATAGACAGCAACGGTTTTCTCAAAATAAGCAAAACTATTGCCAGTATAATTCCTATGGAAATATCGATCACTGACAACGTCCGTCCAACAGCCTTCACTTCATTTCTGTCGCCCTGACCGATAGACTTTCCGATCACTACAGAGGAAGCAGAAGCGATCGCTACTACTATTACTTTTAAATACTGAAAGAACGTTGTTGCTACGGAATTTGCTGCAATCGCATCTGATGAAAGATGTCCCAGTATTGCAGTCTGCATAGGAACCGAAATTGCCCAGACCAGTCCGGAAAGGATGACAGGGTGGATACTTTAATAAAATCCCTGCACAATTTTCTGTTCTCAGCTGTGAATGTTCCTCTTAATAAGCCACCATCAAATACCCGGACTTTCTTATCAATCTTTGCCACATAAAACAGAACGATCAGAAACTCCAGGCTTCTGGCTGTCAGTGTTCCTATTGCAGCACCTTTAATCCCCATTTCCGGAAATCCAAAATGCCCGAAGATCAATGTATAATTAATTCCGCCGTTTACAATCAGAGATATCACAGAAACAACAAATGAAATCTGTACTGTCTCCACACTTCTCAGCATGGAGATCAGAAGATTACTGATCAGGAATAAGACAAACGTCCATTTCAATATCTTAAGATAAATCTGGCCTTCCATGATAATGTCCGGTGATGTTGTGAACAGACCAAGCAATTGTTCCGGAAATGCCGAGCATATGACAAGGATGATCATCGCTGCCAGCAGACTGAATATCAGTACAATTCCTGTCAGTTTCCTGATCGCACAGGTATCTTTTTTCCCCCAGTACTGGAACTCATTACGATCAGGGCATTTCCGATCGCAATGGCAAGCTGATTTACAACAAAGAAAATCTGGTTCACAGTGGCTGCCCCGGAAAGTGCATTCTGATCATAGCTTCCAAGCATCATATTATCCAGCATATTCACACTGTATGCCACCAGATTCTGCAGCGCCACAACCAACATTAACCTGAAAAACACCTTATAAAAATTTTTGTCCTTTGTAAAAAATGTCTCCATATTTTATAATCCCTCATTAAACAAAAAAGGTCAGAAACCTTTATCTGATTTTTGACCTCAAAGACTATACCTTATTATAACTTTTTTTCCAAGTCTAGAGCGTGTTTGAAAAATGCTTTCCGCAAGATGCGCGTCATAATTTGTGGGAATGATTTTTCAAACACGCTCTAAGACTATTCTTATACTAACGCTAAAAGACAAGTCTTACAATTCTTTTTTCGGTCTTCGCAGAAATACTGAAACCAGTCAAGCTGCTGTTTACACACCACTATCCCGAGACATACAAGCTAAAATTCCATTGCCGCAGGCAAACTGGAATGAATTTTGGCTATGTTACTGAGAACGGAGTGAACAGTAACGATTAATGAACATCTACCCATGTATGAGTTTGTGCTGATTTAAGGATTGCATCTGAAATCAGTTCTATTTCATATCCATCTTCAAAATTCGGGCTTGCCTGTGTATCGTTTGCAATAGCATTGAAGAAATCATAACATTCCACAATTTTAGTTTCTGTATAACCAATACCAAGAGCAGGAATTGGCCACAGTCCATTTCCATATGGATGATTTGGTCCTGTATAGATCGTTCTGAATCCTCGACGATCGTCCGGATCACTGGCAAAGCATACCTGCAGCTCATCTCGACGTTCATAATTGAAATATAAAGAGCCTAATGTTCCATGGATTTCAAATGTAATATAATTATTTCTTCCCCATGCATTTCTTGTTGCTTCAATGCTTCCAAAGGCTCCATTTTCACATTCGATCATAAACATACACTGATCATCTACATCTACTGCTTTTTTCGGTGTATCCTTGTTAAGACGTGCATTTCCAAGACTATCGGTAAGTCCGCTCTGAACCGGACGTTCCGGAATATAGGTTGCTGTTCTTGCATTTACCTTTTTAAAGTCTCCTACCAGAAATCTCAGCATATCTACCACATGAGTTCCTATATCACCAAGAGCTCCGCTTCCGCAAATATTCTTCTGGAATCTCCAGGACAGCGGAGATTCCGGATCAGCTGACCAATCCTGTAAATAAGTTCCTCTGAAATCAAGGATCTCACCAATAGCGCCTTCTTCAATATATTTTTTAGCCAGCTGAACAGCCGGTGTTTTTCGATAGTTGAAAGCTACTAATGTTTTAATATTATTTTCTTTTGCAGTAAGATACATTTCTCTGGCCTGATCAACAGTTAATGCCAGTGGTTTTTCACAGATAATATGTTTTCCTGCCTTTGCAGCTGCAATTGCAATTTCAGCATGAACATTATTCGGAGTGCAGATATCCACAACATCAATCTCCGGATTATTTACAACATCATGCCAATCTGTAGAATAAGATTCAAAAGCAAACTTATCTTTAGCTTCTCTGGCAATTGCTTCATTCATATCAACGATCATTTTTTTGACCGGAATGATTGGTGCCGGCCAGAAAAACATAGGCATACCAGCATATGCAATGGAATGAGCTTTAGCCATAAATCCTGCACCAATCAAACCGACATTCATTTTTTTAGGACTTGCATTATTCTGATCCATTTTTATTCTCCTTTCCGTCCGGCTGCGAAATCAACCAACGAAATTTCTTAAATATTTTGCTGACAGCTTCACTGCTTTTTTAGCATTATCAAGACTGCCTTCAAAAGCCTTATCTTCTACTTCAATTACACTGTAGCCCTGATAACCAATGTCTGTTAATGCTGATACATATTTGCCCCAGTCAACATCTCCAAGACCACATAATTTCGGTGACATGTATTTCAAAGGATATGCCATAATACCAACATCATTTAATTTATCCTGGTATATTTTGATATCTTTGTAATGCACATGGAAAATCTTATCTTTAAACTCGTAAATTGGTTTAATGTAATCAATCTGCTGCCATACAAAATGAGAAGGATCATAATTTAAGCCAAGATTATCGTACGGAAGTACTTCAAATACTTTTCTCCAGTTTTCCGGAGAAGTCATCAGATTCTGTCCTCCCGGCCATTCGTCTGCAGTAAACCACATAGGACAGTTTTCAATAGCGATTTTTACGCCTTTTTCCTTCGCATATTCCAGGATCGGAGGCCATACTTCTTTTACAATTTCCAGGTTTTCTTCAACATTTTTGTCCGGTACTCTTCCAAGAAATGTTGTAACCATATTTACATTTAACATACTGCTGGCATCTATCAATGCATAAATATGATCAATATACTGTTTTCTCTTTTCCAGATCCGGATCAAGTGTATTTGGATAGTATCCCAGAGATGAAATCTCTACATTTCTCTCTTTACAGTACTGGATGATTTCTTTAGCTTTTTCTTCTGTTAATGCTTCCGCATCAATATGACATACACCAGCATAGCGTCTCTTAGCCCCACCTGTATTTGGCCAGCAGGCAACTTCAAGACATTCCAGCTGATTCTCTGCTGCAAAGTCAACTGCTTCTTCAAATGTTGTACCTTCAAGAATTGCTGTTAAAAGTCCAAACTTCATAGTCAATTTCCTTTCATCAAATATTTACATCAACACTCTGATTTGTCTCACTTGAAAGCCTGGCTGCCTCCAGAATTTTCATTTGACGTATGGTATCCTCCGTTTTCACCAGGAACTCTCCTTCTCCCTTCAATGCAGCAATAAGACTATTCCAGAAACACATAGTCGTATCGCCTTCATTTGGCAGAGGAATTTTCTCTTTATAAAGATTGTCCAGAGGTGCTAACGTCAGACTGGGCGCAACGCTTCCCCTTTTCGATAACTCTTCAACATCTACTTCTGTTTTCAGACGAACAATGCTTCCGTTTTCTCCTGTCATATCATCCAGACGCAAAGTTCCTCTGTTGCCAAGTGCAAACCATCGCGGCATTTCACATAAAGCAAATGTTGTCAAGACGATTTTTGCATATACATTATTTGAGAATGTTAAATTTAATTCCACATAATCTTCGACATCTTCTACAAGAATTGATCTCAGCCTGCATTCGATGCGAATCACCTTTCCTCCGGAAACAACTGTAAATATTGGTCGATCAGATGTGTTCCCCAATCGTTCAATAAGCCTCCACCGGATTTTTCTCTGCCACGCCATCCGAAAAGGATTCCTCTTTCTCCATGAACACGTGACTCTATGGTATGCACATCACCGATCACATGGCTGTCGATCACTTCTTTTAACATCAGATAATCTCTGTCAAAGCGTCTCGGCTGATGTACTGTGAATTTTTTTCCTGTTTTATCAGATATAGCAATTATCTCTTCAAGTTCTTTCATATTCATGGCCACCGGTTTCTCACATAAAACGTGGAAACCGGCAGTCATTGCCTGAGTGGCATAATATGCACGTTCTTCGATTTTAGTTGCCACGATGACAAGATCCATAGTTTCTTTGAAAAATGTTTCCAGCTGTCTTTCCGAATATACATGATATCCATCAGACAGACCTTCTTCTCGTCGTCTTTGTTCTTTATCAAGAATTGCAACTACACTTGCCTGACCACTTTGAACTATCTTTTTTTTATGGAACTGGCCCATATAGCCATATCCGATTATTCCAACTCTTATCATCGCGTTTTTCCTACTTAATTACGCACATTTATTTAACTTTAACCCAGGAACCTGTTTCATTGGACTCAAGAATTGCATCACAAACTCGATCCAGTCTGTATCCAACACCAAAGTTAGTAGATGGCTGATATCCTTCCACAATTGCTTTTCCAAATTCATACATTTCAATTGCTTTTAACTCACCATATCCAATATTCATACCCGGAATGTTCCATGTTACATCGCCATGTGGGTTTGCAGGACCTGTGTAGATTGTTTTAAATCCTCTTTCTCCATCCTGATCTTCCATTCCATAGCATACATTCAGCTCATTCAGACGTTCATAGCACCAGGAAATGCTTCCCTTTGTTCCATGAACCTCTAATGTAATATAGTTGTTTCTTCCCCATGCCATTCGTGTCGCTTCGCAGCTTCCGATAGTTCCATTTTCAAATTTCAGAAGTGTTGTTACCTCGTCGTCAACATCAACCGGTTTTCTCTTTGCATCCGGTCCTAATTTTACAGTACCAAGAAGGTCAACTCCGCCCTCCTGTACCGGACGTTCAGTGATATATGTTTTAACAATAGAAACAACTTCAGAAATATTTCCTGCAAGATACTGAGCAATATCCAGTGCATGTGTAGCAATATCACCAAGTGTTCCTGCTCCGGCAGTTGCTTTTTCAAATCTCCAGGATAATGGAGAAGATGGATCTGCAGACCAGCTCTGAAGATACTGAGTTCTGATATTTGTCAGCTCGCCAAGTCTTCCGGATTCAATGATCTTTTTCGCTTCATCAATTGCAGGTACACGACGGTACTGGTAACCATTCATGGAAACTATACCTTTTTTCGCTGCCTCTGCTGCTGCTTCAGCCATTGCTTTCGCATCTTCGGTTGTGGATGCGATCGGTTTTTCACAGATTACATGTTTTCCGGCTTTTAATGCTGCAATGGAAACTGCTGCATGTTGATTATTAGGTGTACAAACACTTACAATATCGATTTCAGGATCATTGATAATATCCATCCAGTCTGTACATGCTTTTTCAAATCCATATCTTTCTTTGAAATCCTCTGCGATTTCAGGAACAATGTCGCATACTGTTTTAAATACAGGGATAAATGGTGCATCTGTAAAAAGTTTTGGCATGTTTGAAAATGCTACCATGTGTGCTTTTCCCATAAAACCAGCGCCTACTAAACCAATGTTCATTTTTTTCATGATCTAACCCTCCGTAATCATATAAATATTTTTTTATTTTAATTACATATATCAATCTTTACTTTTATAAATCTTCTTTAATTAATTTGATTTCTTTCTCTGCGCCAGGTTGCTAAGTGCAACTGCTGCAATGATAATAAAACCATTTACCATCTTCTGCTGTGCAGATGAGAGGTTTGCAAGAATCAAAGCATTGCTGATCATTCCCATAAGAATAGATCCTGCAAGAGCTCCAATCATAGAACCACTTCCACCTGCCATAGATGCTCCACCGAGAACAACCGATGCGATTACAGACATTTCGTCACCGTCACCAAAGGAATATCTTCCTGACTGCATACGTCCTGCATACAGAACACCTGCAAAAGCAGAAAGTGCTCCGGATAACATAAAGACATACATCTTGATTCTCTGTACTTTTATTCCTGAATACTGAGCAGCCATCTGATTTCCACCTGTTGCCAGAGTATGTTTTCCAAATGGTGTTCTGTTGAAAAGTATATAACCTAAAATGTAGAATAAAATAGTCCAAAGGATCAGAACAGAAACAGGTCCCACAAATCCTGTACCGAATATAGTATTAAATACTGTATTTGAAATCGGCACTGCCTCTGTATTTGTAATCCACATTGCTGCACCTCGGATCACCTGCATCATTCCCAAAGTAGCAAGGAAAGCAGGAAGTCCTAATCTGGTTACAAGCAAACCATTAATGACACCTACTGCGACACCAAAAATCAGGGCAACAATAAGAGCAAGGAAAATATTGTTGGTAGACTTTAAAACCAGAGCCACTAACATGGCACTCATTGCTGTGTTAGAACCAACTGTCAGGTCAATCTGGCCTGCACTTAACACAAACACACCGGCTACTGACATAATTGAGATCATAGCTGTCTGTCTTAAAATGTTTAAAAGGTTCTGTGTGCTGGCGAAACCGTTATCTCTTAATGTAATTGCGAAGAATACAAATACAACTGCCAGAACGATATACACCATATATTTGCTCATCTGTATTTTTTTATTATTTCCTCTGGATTGCATGTTGCAGTTCCTCCTCTTTCATAAGTTCTTTGCGGCCTATTCTTCCTGTGATCTTTCCATCAAAAATTGTTATGATGTCATCACAGATTGCCATCATTTCTGCTAATTCGGATGAAGCAAAAATTACTGCGCCACCCTTATCCGCAAACTCTCTGATAATAGATATGATCTCACCTTTCGCAACGATATCAACACCTGCTGTAGGCTCATCAAACATAAAAATTTTAGGATTGGAATTTAACCATTTTGCAATAACAATCTTCTGCTGGTTTCCACCTGAGAGCAACCTGATCTCCTGATTCATATTGTCAGCTACAACTCCCAGATCCTGGATATTTTTTTCAACGATATCATGTGCTGCCTTATCATCATTAAATATCCCATTTTTTACCAACTGGGCAGAAATCGGAAGAATAGCATTTTCTTTAATGGTATGCGAAAGTACCAGTCCTTCTTTTCTTCTGTCTTCCGGAACCAGTGCAAAACCACAGGCTACTGCATCGGAAGGATTTTTGATTTCAACCTTTTTGCCTTCCAGTTCAATGCTTCCACTTACAGCCTTTCTAAGACCAAACAGAGTTCCATGATTTCCGTTCTGCCGGCTCCCATCAGACCGGCCAGACCAAGAATCTGGCCGGGTTTGATGCTAAAGTTGATATCATCGATTTTGTCATTAATTTTTAAATGTTTTACAGTAAGAAGATCCTCTGCGTTGCAATCATACTCTCTGGGAACATACTCAAACTTTGTTTCTTTTGCTTCATTTCCCATCATTTGAGCTACGATCTCTTCCATTGTCAGATTTTCTACTTTTTCTGTAATTACCTTTTTCCCATCTCGAATAACTGTTACTCTGTCACATATTTCAAGTATTTCGTTCATTCTGTGAGAAATATAAACCATGGATACGCCTTCTTCTTTCAGCTGACGGATCATCTTAAATAAGAACTCCGTTTCTGAATCAGATAAAGCTGCAGATGGCTCATCAAAAACCAAAATAGATGCATTCTTGGAAACGGCTTTGGCAATTTCTACCATCTGGCACAAACCAACACTCAGTTCTGAAACCGGTGTACCCGGATCTAAATCCAGACCTAATCGTTTTAAAACCTTCTCTGTTTCCTGTTTCATCAATTTAACATCTCGCATACCATGCTTTTTCAGCTCATATCCCAGAAATATATTTTCTGCGATCGTCAGGCTCGGAACCAGGGACATCTCCTGGAAAATCATAGCGATTCCATTTTCTTTTGCATCATTTGTGCTTTTAATTTCTTTTTCTTCACCCTTTATGATGACTTTTCCACTGTCTTTTGTGTAAACACCGGTCATAATCTTCATCAGAGTGGATTTTCCGGCTCCATTACCGCCAACAAGAGCATGCACTTCACCTTTTGCAAGATCAAAATCAACGCCTTTTAATACGTTTACTGCACCAAAAGATTTTACAATCTGCTCCATTTTTAAAATGCTTTGGCTCATTTTGTTCCCCTATCTATTATTTGAAATTGTCTTACTCTACATAAGCTTCTTTTAACCAGTCTGGTGTTTCAACATGATATACATCTGTATATGCTTCCAGTACATTCTCATGAGTAACTGTTTCAGCAGGAACAGCTACATAAGAAGGTGTTTCTTCGCCAAGAAGTGCCAATGCTGCCAGTTTTGCCTCTGCAACACCCTGATCATATGGCATCTGAGCACCACCACCTGCAATATTTCCGGATGCGATCTCACGCGCTACGTTATTACCAAGGTCATTACATGCCAGAGTAACTTTTCCTTCCATACCAGCTGCTCTTACAGCGGAAAGAACACCTTCCATAGGCACATCCCAGCTTGCATAAATACCATCAATGTTCGGGAACTGTGTAAGAATAGCATCTCCCTGTTCAGCACAGCCGGATTCATCTGTGAAGCCCTGCTCTGTTACAATTTCAATATCCGGATAATTTTTCATTGCATCGCGGAAACCTTCATCACGCTGGTTTGTAGGAGCAAAGTTTGCATCATAGTAAACCATTGCAACTTTTCCTTTTCCGCCTAAAGCATCTCCAAGAACAGTTCCTGATGCATATCCATTACCATAGTTATCTGCAGATACAACGCTTACATAGTCTTTTCCTGCTTCCAGACCATTAGCTCTCTGATCCATGAAAACAATTTTAATACCAGCTGCTGCTGCCTGTTTGTAAGCATCTGCTGTTGCAGTAGCATCTGTAGGAATTGAAACGAGAATATCAGGTTTTTTTGCCATAACTGTTTCAATATTAGATACCTGTGTTTCTGCTGAGAAGTTAGCATCTGTTACAGCCACAATTTCAATACCAAGTTCTCCAAAAGTATCTTCCAGTCCCTTCTGCTGAGAAGTTGACCAGTCGTTTCCGCCATAGTGCAGACAGATTGCAGCTGTATATCCGCCTTCTTTGATCTGTGCGATCTGATCATCTGTCAGTTCAATAGTGGAGGCATCTACTGCCGCTTCACCATCCGGTCCCACAGAACGGATTTCTGCAGCCTGTACATTCCCTGCTAATGCCATTGTTAATAAAGTAGCTGTTGCAAGCATTCCTACTAATTTTTTTTTCATTTTGTTATCCCCCAATTAAAATTTAAAATAATAAACCTTTTAAGTATTCATAAGACTGTTTACAATCCGCAACCGGATCATTTGGCCATGCATCACATTCTACTAACCAGTCTCCATCATAGCCTTTGCTCTTTACATATTCGATGACACCTTTGTTATCAACATTTCCTGTTCCAAGAGGTGCAAATGTACCATTATCATGGAGATCTTTCAGATGAATGAAAGCAATTCTGTCATAGTATTTTTTGATAAAGGTTAACGGATCATAACCGCCGGCTTTTAAGTGTGCCAGGTCCGGACAAACCTTGATATCAGATGCTGCAAAGAGTGCATCGATCTCTTCCGGTTTCTCAGCGATAGATCCAAGATGAGGATGGAAACATGCTACAAGTCCATACTCTTCTGTAATTTCCATTGCTTTTGAAAGGCCTTTTGCGAGAAGTTCCACATCACCCGGCTGGATTCCTTTTCCTCTGATAGCACCACCACAGATTACAAAGTATTTGACGCCAACCTTTGCTGCCATTTCAGCAACTGCTCTTAAGTGAACCATTTCGTCTTCCAATGCGTCCTGATAAATGAAATTTGCTCCTACACAAACACTCATCATATCCGCACCGTATTTGGCCAGCATATCAATTAACACCTGTGGATCATCCGCATAATTTGTAAGATTGCCTTCCAGAACTTCGATACTCTTAAATCCAATCTTGGTAATCTGCTCTAATGCAGCCTCATCATCTGTCATTGTTACGTAACGAATATCCTTCACACTAGTTACTCCACCGCCGGCACCAACAAGTGGTCCAAAAGCATTTGTCATATACCCAATTTTCATTTCTGCACCCTATACCTTTCGTTTTTCTATATTTTTCTGATTGGTTAAATTTACGTAAATTTATTGTAGCTTTACTATATCATTTATTCCTTTTGCTGTCAATCCTAAGGTGGTCATTATTATTCACTTCGTCACTTTTCACATTTATCCCACCCTGCTTTTGTTTATTTTTCTATATTTAACTATATTTTTCTCAAAAGTAAAAAAACAGGATCTGACATTCTATTTTTAACATCTAATAGAAGTCGATCCTGTTTCTATTTTCTATAATCGTCTTATATTTTTCTATATTTCATTCAGGCAAGTCCAGTTTAAGGCTTGTTTAATCTCTTCAGGCAAAGGCTCTTTATATGACTTCTGCCATACTTTCTGCAGATTATAACGATCCACATACACTGGTTCCACACCAATATAGGATGGCACCACTTCATCCAAAAGAGCTTTTACTGCAACAGTCGCAACAGCCTCTCCCTGTTCATAAGGCATCTGTGCACTGATCGCTTTTACCATTCCGCCCTTAGCCAGGTTTAATGCAATGTTATATTCCAGGTCACCGGTTGATACAATAACATCTTCTCTTCCCATATCTGTCAGAGCATTCAATACATATTTTGCCGGTGCATCCCAGGAAACATAAATTCCCTCGATCTGAGGATGTTCCTCTAACATTTGTTTGGTTAGTTCATATGTTTCTTCTGCCTTGACAAAAGTTCTGGTATCGCAGATTTTTAATTCCGGAAATTCTTCCACAATAATCTGCTCTGCAGCACCATCTCTCTGTCTGGTGGCATAGAAATCTTCTGATTTATGTTTCATCATGCCCACATTTGTCAAATGCATTTTTCTTAAATTTTCACCAAGTCCCCGGCCAATATTTCTTCCATGAGAACGCTCATTGACAGAAATACAGCTTACATAATCATTCGCCTTGAAACCATTTGGTATATTAGACATAAATATCATTTTTGTTTTTCCACTTGCAATCTCATGATATGCCTGTGATGTGATTTTTGTGTCGGTTGGAATTGAGATCAAGATATCCGGTTCCAGAAGCTTAAGGCTTCTGAGCTGCTTTGACTGCAATTCCGGATCAAAATGAGCATTTACAACTGCAATAATCTGAATATTGAATTTATCAAATATATTGCGGATTCCTTCTTCCAGAAGCAGAGAATGGGATTTTCCTGAATAATGAAAAGACATTGCCGCAGTAAAAGTATGTCTATGACATTCTTCCTGCTCTTCCTCTGTCAACACTAAATCTGATATATCTCCTGCCCTTTCACCAAAAGGTCCTCTTCCAATCCCGCTGGTAGAACGTCTGACGCAAAGCTGATTAGGAAGCAAAATAGTCTTCGCTTCACTTTTTTCTGACTGCGTTTGAATTTCTTTAATTCTATCCTGAATACACAAAAAGGCCTCTTTACAGATCTGATCTACATCCTGTTTCACAGTAGTAGTCGGTGGATTTATCAGGGTTGCCCAGGAAAAATCATTAAAGCACACAACCGAAAGATCTTTTGGACACTCGATTTCATGCTCGGAAATATAATTATAAACATGATATATGGTATCCAGATTAGCCACAAAAATAGCAGATGGCTGGTGTACATCATTCAAAAGCTTATCCAGGGCAATCTTTACAGATACTTTACCTTTCAGATCATCAACAATATATTGATCCTGAATCGGAATCTGATTATCCCGCAATGCCCGTTTATACCCTTCAATCCGCTCACGATTAAATTCCCTGTCTTCACTGCCGCACAAAATCGCAATATTTTCATGTCCCGAACGGATCAGATGCATAGTCGCCTTATAAGCACCCTCTTCATTCGCAGTGCTTACCCTGTCACACGCCACACCCGGAATGCTGTTTCCAATGATCACAACAGGCACAGAAACTGAATTAAGTATTTCACTAAGTTTTTCTGTTGCTACAGAAGCAGTAACAAAAATACCCTTCATTTTTGAGGAATTAATCAAACTGCAGGTTAAAAACTCCAGCATTCCTTCACTTTCTATGCTTACACGAACCAGTTCACATCCCTGCTCCCCTGCCAGTTTACGTAATTTCTGTTCAACAGAACTGTCAAAGTGGGCAAAAGGAGATGATGTAAGATAGAGATAAAACTCCGGTCCTGCATCTGCTACAATTGCTTTCTGCTCCTCCATCAGCATCTTATTTTTTTTCCGCTCTTTTTCCTGCATTTTCTTTTTTACTACAAAATTTGGAGGAGTTTCTGCATTTGCAATCGCTTCTTCAACTCGTTTACGTAATTCAGGACTGACAAAACGTGTATTATTAACAACATGCGATACCGTTGCAACCGATACGCCTGCCGCATTTGCAATATCTTTAATAGTTGCCATATTTTTTCCTCTTATCATTTTATCTCTTAGCTATCATTTTTATTATAAAATGTCCTACTCAAAATAGCAACTATTATTCTGTTTACAAATTTCATAATATTTTTCTTCCTGTTCACTTCGCTCCAGGCAACGTAACAAAGTGACGGGAAAACCCGCCACTTTTATGTCCGTTCATTTTCGTATATTTTTTTATTTTTCCCGCTACCTGTTGCAGTTTCTGAGCACGATGACCGAAGATTCTCAATGCCAGATCTCCGGTTGTGAGACGGGTAACTCCGCCATCTATTTCTGAATCTTCGTCAAGGATCTGCCAGATTTTTTCCTGAAGTTCCAGATTGATTGTTGAATCTGCCGTTTTGACAGTTCCGGATTCCTGACTGCAGTTTTCATCATCTCTGCTGCAGATCTTAGAAAGAAACAGGTTTGCCATATGTGTGTAACCCTCGTACATTCCGATTCCTTCCATGGGCATTTTGTCCGGTTCGTAGCGGGTATTGTCGCGATAGATCAGTTTGTCTCCTCTGTACAGCAGGACTTTTGAGGAGAATCTGCGGTACTGAAAACGTTCGTCATGAGCGTTTCGACCACAAGAGATGATCTCCAGCAGGAATAAACGGGAGGTTTCGTCTTCCAGATGGATAGTCATTTTGCTGTCGAAAGCTGACTGTGCGAAAGGAATCACCGGCTGGGGATAATAGTATAATGTAGCGTTTTTGTCTACCTGTACTTCGATGGTCCGGGCGGCTGAGCTTCGTCCATTTTGTGGATTTTCTCAAAGGACTGGGACAGGACTTCCAGGTCTGCGCCTTCCTTTACATGATAGGAAAATTCTTGGGAATCGCCTGCCATAATTCCTGCGGAAGCACAGAGCGGCATGATCTGGATCCCACCGTTTTCTTTTTCGAAAGGCATCATGATCTTGTATGGTGCTGTAAAAGACAGATCTTCCAGAATAGTCCTTCCGTCTTTTAAGGCTGCGCAGGCGCTGATGCGGGATATTTTTCCGAATTTGTTATCCATAGGCATTTTCCTTTACATTCCTTCTAAGAGTACGTTCTTCTTGATCCACTCTACCACTTTATCTACGTTCTCATCTCCGCGAATATTTGTAAACTGGAATGGTCTGTCACCACGCATTTTTTTGGAGTCTCTTTCCATTACTTCGAGACTTGCACCTACATATGGAGCCAGGTCTATCTTATTAATTACAAGAAGATCAGAACGTGTGATTCCAGGACCGCCTTTACGCGGAATCTTATCTCCTTCTGCTACATCAATGACGAAGATTGTTGCATCTACCAACTCCGGACTGAATGTTGCAGACAGGTTATCTCCGCCGCTTTCGATGAAAAGAAGTTCAATATCAGGGAAGCGTTCCATCATCTCATCTACTGCTTCCAGATTCATGGAAGCGTCTTCACGTATGGCTGTGTGAGGGCATCCACCTGTCTCTACACCAATGATCCTCTCTACAGAAAGAACGCTGTTCTTTGCAAGGAACTGGGCATCTTCTTTTGTGTAGATATCATTTGTGATGACACCAATACTGTAATCCTTTGCCATCTTTCTTGACAGTGCTTCAATAAGTGCTGTTTTTCCGGAACCTACAGGTCCGGCAACTCCGATTTTTACGTATGACATACCGATTTCCTCTTTTCTTTCTTACGACATATATAATCTGGAATACAGCTTCTCATGCTGGATTCCTCTGATATCAAATCCGGGTGCAGAGAGACATAAATCCTCTTCACTTCTGTTCATGACATCTTTTAATATCTCATCAAATTCCCCATAGCATCCACTCAAAAGCTGCTGCCCGGATGTCTGGCTGAGGGGGATTGTTTTTACACAATTGGTGACGATTGCAGATGTCTGGGCATATAGATAATGTGTCAGCGCCTCATCCAGAGGAATCTGCATTTCTGCACAGAAAACTCCGTAAATACAGCAATGATTTACTGCTTTTCCCTTTCTCGCATCCAGATATTCTCTGAAAATCCCTGTTTCACTGATGGAAAGTCCAAGCTTTTCAATGGTCTTGGCAAAACGGGAACCCATTTTTCTGGCAGCTTCTCTCTGTTCCATAGGAATTCTGGATGCTTCCAGAAGTTCTTCCAGGTACAGAAGTTCCTGCAGGTCTTTTTTCTCTGCAGCTTCGTATGCAAGTCTGGCTGCCAGAAGTTCTGTATACGCAAGATTCCATTTGATTTTGTGAGTGATGTACTCTCTGGCTGTGTCTACATTGTAGACAATTCCACGCTGAATATAAGTCTCAAGTCCCTGGGAATGAGAATATCCTCCGATGGGAAACAGCGCATCATTTACCTGTAGAAGATAGAACTGTTTTTCTGACATGAAGAACCTCCGTTGTTATTAATGATGATGATTATGAATACTTGCAGAAATTCTCTTGTCAAAGTCAAGCTTCAACACTTCTTTCTCTGCCTGAACTCCATGGATTTTCTGAAGCATAACAAGCATTGGCTCATTATAAATCGTGATAAACGTATCATTCTCTCCCCAGAAAAGCGGTGCGTGTCTGTTTCCGATTTCGTAGCAGATTTTTGCAGACATTTTCTCATGTCCGGGAGTCAGAGAAACACGGATAACTTCGCATGGCGGTGTATTTACCACTACAAGCTTCTCATCATCTGCGTAGATCACATCATCCTGATACAGACCTCTGGCGAGAATAGAATCATCCATGCGGATTCCCACTTCTGTTCCTTTGTCTGTTGTTTTTTTATGTATTTTCTTGAATGCTTCGTGCCATTCGATATCTACATATTCTATTGTTTTTCCTGTAATATCAAAATCATGAAGCTTTCCTAAAACCTGTTCACACAGCATTATTTTCGACCTCCTGAATCTTACCAAATCTGAAGCAACATCATAACTCCAGGAACCCATGCAGTTACGATTCCTTCAAATACCTGAAGATATGGAACGAATTTTCCCAGTTTTTTTCCGCAGATATCTTCTACAAAAGCAGTTCCCCAGAGAATTGCCCACAGATACCAGATTGCTGCCCAGCGCAGATCCGGTGTGATTCCCAGTGCAGTGCTTCCTGTAAATCCCTCGATTGTACCGAAGATCACCGCATTGATGGCTACAAAAGTAGAAAACCATGCAAATGGGATAGGGCTTGCTTTCAGGAATTTACTCAGGGCTACGAAAAGATAGGTAAAGCAGAACAGTAATCCTGTTCCTGCTGCATAATAATTGCCCTGCACCAGATTGACAAAGTTAATAAATAAAGAAAGACCACCTGTAAAGATGTTCATAATGGCGGTTGATTTTCCGTCTACATTGTATAAAGAACACATACCGTTGTTGATCAGTACGATTCCTACGAATAAAAGACAAACTCCTAACATAATATTCTCTCCTCTCCTGCTTCTTCAGTATATTTTTCTGTTAAATCTGACAGGACTGTCATTATATTGTTTGGTAAGTTCTTATAAAAGTTCTCACAAAACTCCATAAATAACAGTCCTGCGAATATCATTTTTATGATCAGATAACCAGAATGTAATGGTTTAAAGTTGTTTAGAACAGACTGTAAAGCTGTGTCAGCGGAAGCTTCTCTGCCGGTTTGGAAGTGATCTCTTCGCCGTCAACAGTAACCTTATATGTCTCCGGATCTACTGTCAGTTCCGGTGTTCTGTCGTTAAATACCATATCTTTTTTGCTGATATTTCTGCAGCCCTTTACAGGTACTACAGTTTTCTCAAGACCGTATTTTTCTTTTACATTCTCATCCATAGCAGCCTGGGATACAAAGGTCAGGCAGGCTTCGTTCCTAGCTTTTCCATGAGCTGCAAACATTGGCTGATAGAGAACCGGCTGTGTAGTCGGAATGGATGCATTTGCATCGCCCATCTTAGATGCAATGATCATACCGCCTTTGATGATAATATCCGGTTTTGCACCAAAGAATACAGGATTCCAGAGAACGAGGTCTGCGAATTTACCTTCTTCCACAGAACCCACATACTGGGAAATACCGTGTGTGATTGCCGGATTAATGGTATATTTGGAGATATAACGTTTTACACGGAAGTTGTCATTGTCATGTCCTGCATCTTCCGGAAGTGCACCTCTCTCATCTTTCATCTTACTTGCTGTCTGCCAGGTACGTGTGATAACCTCACCTACACGTCCCATAGCCTGAGAGTCAGAGCTCATCATACTGAAGATACCCATATCATGAAGAACATCCTCTGCTGCGATTGTCTCAGGACGGATTCGGGAATCTGCAAATGCTACATCTTCCGGGATTCTCTTGTCAAGATGATGGCAGACCATCAGCATATCCAGATGCTCATCCAGAGTGTTTACTGTATATGGCATTGTTGGTTTGTGGAAGATGGCAGTACGTTCGGAGCTGCTGCTGCGCGGATGATATCCGGTGCATGTCCACCGCCTGCACCCTCTGTATGATAAGTGTGGATGGTTCTGCCGCCGATGGCTGCAAGTGTATCTTCCACACATCCACCTTCATTTAATGTGTCTGTATGGATGGCAACCTGTACGTCATATTCATCTGCCACATTCAGACAGTGATTGATAACTGCAGGTGTTGCGCCCCAGTCCTCATGGATCTTCAGTCCCATAGCTCCAGCCTTAACCTGCTCAATGAGAGGAGCTTCGTCTGAGCAGTTACCTTTTCCAAGGAAACCTAAGTTCATCGGGTATTCCTCGGCTGCCTTTAACATCATTTTTAAGTTCCATGGTCCAGGTGTACAGGTAGTTGCGTTTGTACCGTCTGCAGGGCCTGTACCACCACCGATCATAGTAGTTACACCGCTGTATAATGCACAGTCGATCTGCTGCGGACTGATGAAATGGATATGGGTATCAATTCCACCTGCAGTTACGATCATTCCCTCTCCTGCAAGTGCTTCTGTAGATGCACCCACTGTCATTCCGGGTGTCACACCATCCATGATGTCCGGATTTCCAGCTTTACCGATTCCTGCGATTTTGCCGTCTTTGATACCGATATCTGCTTTTACGATTCCTGTAGAGTCTACGATCAATGCATTGGTAATTACCAGATCCAGATCTCCGTCTTTGCTGCAGGTTTTTACAGACTGTCCCATACCGTCACGGATTGTCTTGCCGCCGCCGAACTTTACTTCGTCTCCATAGGTTGTATAATCTTTTTCTACCTCGATCACAAGGCTTGTATCTGCCAGACGTACCTTATCTCCTGTAGTCGGGCCATACATTGCCGCATATTTGCTTCCGGAAATTTTTGTACTCATTATTGTCCCTCCTTACAGAAATCCTTTTAATTTCGCAGTTTCCATGGATGCTGCTTTTGTATCGTCAGTTGCCTGGGCGCGGGTAAGATCATTCAGTCCGAATACTCTCTGTCTGCCGCCCATTTCTGTAAGCTGAACCTCTTTTTCTTCACCCGGCTCAAATCTTACAGATGTTCCTGAAGGAATGTCCAGATGATATCCATAGGCTTTTTCCCTGTCAAAAGAAAGGCATTTATTTACTTCAAAGAAGTGAAAATGAGAACCGACCTGAACCGGTCTGTCGCCTTTGTTTGCCACTGTTACTGTCACTGTTTTCTTGCCTTCATTAAGTGTGATCTCACGATCTGCGGCCATAATTTCACCAATCTTCATGCTCATTCTCCTCCTTACTGAATTGGATTATGTACTGTCACAAGCTTGGTTCCATCCGGGAATGTTGCCTCTACCTGAACTTCACCGATCATATCAGCAACACCGTCCATTACGTCATCCTTTGTAAGAATCTTGGTTCCAAGCTGCATCAGCTCTACTACTGTTTTACCATCTCTTGCAAGCTCCAGGAGTTCAGAACTGATATACGCAAGTGCCTCCACGTAATTCAGTTTCAGACCTCTTTCCTTTCTCTCTTTTGCAAGATTTCCTGCCATATGAAGCATTAATTTTTCCTGTTCTTTGGGATTCAGCCTCATGATATTCCTCCTCTCGAATTGTGCGGATTATAATATGCAAAAATCTGTTACTGTTCACTCCGTTCTCAGTAACGTAGCCAAAACACCTCGCGGGATAGTGGTGTGTGAACAGTAACAAAAATCTTCGTAGTACGCAAAAAAGAGCAGTCAATGGGATTCTTTCTCAGACCCCATTGTCTGCTCTTTGCACGAAAATTTTTATATAGGGGATTATAACTTGTGTTTCTTTGATGGTCAAGATGTTTTTTGTGAACTTTTTGTTTCTTCTTCTATTTCCATTATTCTGCTACAAGTCTGACCAATTTCCCAGATATCTTTGTTTAATTCTCCCCTTGACGATAAGCGCCCCCAAAGGTGTATCATAGTTTTGTGTTAAAGGAGGTAAACTATTATGTTTGAAACATTAGGAGAAAAGGCTGAAGAAAAAGCAATGGTGCAATTCCTTGAACGCTTTACGGACTATCCATTTCTGGTAAAGTTCAAGAATTCCGAATATCCAATCGGAGAGGGAGAACCCACATTTACAGTAAATTTTAAGGAAACAATTCCTCTGGCCGAGCTGCTCAAAAGCACTTCCCTGGCATTAGGCGAGGCTTATATGCGGGGAGATCTGGATATTGAAGGAAATCTTTACGAGGCACTGGATCATTTTCTGGGACAGATGAGCAAATTTTCTACCAATGAATCTGCTCTGAAAAAGATCATGTTCAGTTCTACATCCAAAAAGAATCAGGAAAAGGAAGTCACCAGCCACTATGATATCGGAAATGATTTTTATAAATTATGGTTGGACGAAACCATGAGTTATTCCTGTGGCTACTTCATTCATGACGATGACTCTTTATATCAGGCACAGGTCAATAAAGTAGATTATATTCTGAAAAAATTACACCTGGAAGAAGGTATGAGTCTTCTTGATATCGGCTGCGGATGGGGTTTTCTGCTGATTGAGGCTGCCAAAAAATACAAAGTACATGGTACAGGAATCACTTTAAGCCACGAACAATATACAGAATTCCAGAAGCGTATCAAAGATCAGGCCTGGAAGATTATCTTACAGTGGAACTGATGGATTACCGTGATCTGCCGAAACATAACTATCAGTTGACCGGGTAGTCAGTGTGGGAATGCTGGAACATGTTGGCCGTGACAATTATCAGCTCTTCCTTGACTGTGTAGAGAAAGTTCTGAAACCGGGCGGATTATTCCTGCTTCATTTTATCAGTGCACTGAAAGAACATCCGGGTGATCCATGGATCAAGAAATATATCTTTCCAGGCGGAACTGTTCCCAGTCTGAGAGAAATCCTGAATCATATGGCAGAGGACAATTTCCACACTCTGGACATTGAAAATCTGCGTCTGCATTACAATAAAACTCTGCTCCACTGGGAAAAGAATTTCCGTGAGAATATAGAAAAGGAAAAGACCATGTTTGATGAATCCTTCCTGCGTATGTGGGAACTTTACCTGTCAGCATGTGCTGCAACCTTCCATAACGGAATTATTGATCTGCACCAGATTCTGATGACTAAAGGAATCAATAATGATCTGCCAATGACACGCTGGTATTAAAATAACTGCCTGGATTTTTATTTTTGAAATCCAGGCAGTATATATATGATATTCCAGTACAGACCAGTAATCCATAGCAAGGGTTCTGAGCTGAATTTCTACCAGTTCATTCTGTCTGCTCCTCTTCCTTTTTCCTCGGAACCGGCTTCTCACTCTGCTTATCCTGTTTTTTATTCTTTGATTTCTTTTTATTCATGATAGCCTGCACTTTCTGAAAATATTTGTATTTTTTATAATATATCATCTGCAGAGTATTTACATCAAAATCTATGTGATATGCAGGCAAAAGTTACTGGTAAATAAAGCCCGGTATTTACTCACTATTTTAAGTTTTAAGTATTAAGATTTATTCTATTTACAGGATTTTTGCCAGAAATTCTTTCGTTCTCTTATTTTCGAATCCGACGTTTTCAGTGAACAGTAATGAATCATCACAAAATTCATACAAAATGACACAGGATTCCATTGTTTCGCTGCATATCTACATGCTACACTAGAGTGTATCTGAAAAATCATTCCCGCAATCTGCACGCCCCACTTTGCGGTATATTTTGTCCGAATTCGGTTGTCGTAGTCCACTACGACGCCTCATCCGAACAAAATCTCCCACAAATTGTGACGCACATCTTGCGTAAAGCATTTTTCAGACACGCTCTAGATTACATATCTTATGGGCATTTCGCCCGCAAACAGAAGGATTCAGGCCAGAAGGCCGGGAGGTTTTTATAATGATTATTTACGTTGATGCATCCGTGATCCAGACCGGAAACGGAACAAAAGAAAATCCATTCAAAACTATTCAGGAGGCCGCTGCAAAGGCACTTCCGGGAGATGAAGTCATCGTTGCACCGGGATTATACCGTGAAGCTGTTAATCCGATTCACGCTGGAACGGCAGACAAGCGTATCACCTACCGTTCTGCAATAAAAGGACAGGCGCACATTACAGGAAGTGAAGCTGTCAAAGACTGGGAAAATGTAGAAGGCACTGTATGGAAAGCAGTCATTCCGAACGGAATCTTCGGTGATTATAACCCATTTACTACCCTGGTATCCGGAGATTGGTTTATCGCTACATTTATTGCTCATACAGGAGATGTATATCTGAATGAAAAATCCATGTATGAAGTAACCACTCTGGATAAAGTTAAAAATCCACAAAAAAGTACTATCTCATGGGATCCTGATTTCTCTGTATATACATGGTATGCAGAACAGGATGAAGCCAATAATCAGACAATTATTTATGCAAACTTCCATGAAAAAGATCCCAATAAAGAAAATGTTGAGATCAGTGTAAGAAGAAACTGCTTCTATCCAGAAAGTGAAGGAATCGGATATATCACTCTCTCCGGTTTCCGCATCAGTCAGGCTGCTACTCAGTGGGCTCCCCCTACCGCTTATCAGGAGGGAATGGTCGGTCCTCACTGGTCCAAAGGATGGATCATCGAAGACTGTGAAATCTATGAATCCAAATGCAGCGGTATTTCTCTTGGTAAATATCTGCAGCCTGAAAATGATAACAAATGGTTAAAGTGGAAATACAAAGACGGAACTCAGACAGAACGCGACTGCATCTGCCAGGCTTCCTATGAAGGATGGGATAAAGAACACATCGGTTCCCATATTGTGCGCAGATGTGAAATCCATGACTGCGGTCAGACAGGTATTGTAGGACATCTTGGAGGCGTATTCTCTGTTATTGAAGACAACCATATCCACCACATTAATAACAAGCAGAATCTGGCAGGAGCAGAGATTGGCGGTATCAAAATGCATGCTGCTATCGATGTTATTTTCCGCCGCAACCATATCCACAACTGCACCCGTGGTCTGTGGCTTGACTGGCAGGCACAGGGAACCCGCGTTACAGGAAATCTCTTCCATGACAATGCTCTTCCTAATGACTTCGAGGCAGGGGATGACGCTGTCACAAGCGTAGGAGAAGATATCTTCGTTGAGGTTTCCCATGGTCCGACATTAATCGACCACAATATCCTGCTGTCTGACCGTGCACTGAAAATTGCAACCCAGGGTGTTGCCCTTGTACATAACCTGATCTGCGGTGGCTTCGTTTCTGTTGGTATCGGTACAGACAACGGTGCACCTGATATTCCATCTCCGAGATATACTCCATATCACACCAAACACGGAACTCAGGTTGCAGGATTTATGACCATCCTTCATGGAGATGACAGATTCTACAACAACATCTTCGTTCAGAAACCGATCCGTCCTTGTATGCAGGATCTGGCTGATCTTATGGGTAACAATGGAAATATGTGGGATGACTGCAATGTGATCACAGGAACTTTCAAATTTAACGGATATCCAACCTTTGATGAATGGAACAGACAGTTCGAAGGTTACTGCGGAATGGGTTCTGAGACAACAGGCAACTGCTATTATGATCATCTTCCTGTATGGGCATCCGGCAATCTCTATTTCAATGGAGCACGTGCATGGGAAAAAGAAACAGATGCAGTCACAGATACAGAACACACTGTAGATATCTCTGTTGAAGAGAAAGAAGATGGCTGGTATCTGAAGACCAACCTGTATGATATCATCAAAGAAGAAAACGACGGTATCATCTCAACTGAAACACTTGGTATGGCATTCGAACCGGAGCAGAAATACGAAAATCCTGACGGAAGCCCGATTATCTTTAATCAGGATTTCTTTGGAAATCACAGAGATGTCAAAACTGTCGCAGGACCATTTACGGATAAAAAAGCATCTGAGCAGAAGCTCTTTTAACCTGATATCCATATAGTCAATAGCTTTACCATATATAAACCATACATAAAAACAGCTATGAAGAGTACAGATATTTTTATCTGCTGCTCTTGCATAGCTGTTTTCTTATTTTGTCATACTTTTATTATAACAGTCCTAATAAATAATGCATTTAAGACAGTTCAGCAGAGTGCGAAAAACAAGGAAGATATCTGCAGACACGCTCTAACGCACGGCAAAGATATATGACGCAGAATTTCACACTCTGATGGGCTAGATTATGATGCATTATTTACTCGAACTGCTATAGATGCAAGCATTTTTGTAGACTTTCGGATGCACCACAGGCATGTCGGAAAAATATAGCAGGTTGCTGTGATCCAGGCAGTCTGGTCAGCGAAGCAGATGGCTGTGAAGCCAAAAGTTCCTACAAATCCAAGACAGACAACTGTTCTGGCGATCATTTCTGTTACGCCGGAGAAAACGGCTCTGCCTGAATATCCAAGTCCTTGAGTTACCATACGGGCGACATTGAGAATACCAAGACTCCAGTAGAAAAATCCCATACATCTGAGGTATTTGGCAGAGGCATCCAGAACTGCCACCGCACTCTTTCCAACAAACAGCATAGAAAGTGTACGCCCTGCAAAAATCAGTAAAATTCCTGCCGCAATACCATATCCTACTCCCACTGTAATACCACAGCGCAATCCTTTCTTAATCCTGTCAGACTGTCCTGCTCCAAGATTTTGGCTGCAGAATACAGAAGCAGAGGTTGCGATAGCATCAAATGGACACATGGTAAACTGCTTGATCTTCATTGCTGCAGTAAAAGCTGATACATATGTACTTCCAAGCCCGTTGTTCGCAGACTGCATAACCATACTTCCGATAGCTGTGATGGAGAACTGAAGTCCCGTAGGCATTCCCATTGCCAGAAGTTCCTTTACTACATCCCCTTTTATTGTCCTGTTTTCTTTCTTGAGCCACAGAAGTTTCATTTTGCGGATAATAAAAATAAGGCACAAGATTCCACTGATCGCCTGTGCGGAAATGGTTGCAATGGCAGCTCCGGCACATCCAAGTTTCAGCACTACGATACAGAATAAATCCAGAAAAATGTTCAGAACAGCAGATAACGCCAGAAATATAAACGGTGTCCTGCTGTCTCCCACTGACCTCAAAATACTGGACAGATAGTTATATAAAATCGTAAAGGGAATCCCCAGGAAAATGATTAACAGATAACTATATGCATTGCCATAAATGTCCTCTGGTACAGATAAAATATGCAGAATCTGAGGACATAAAACACTGCATAATGCTGTCAGGATCACTGCGATTCCTGCACATAATACAGTTCCATTAAAGATATAATCCCGCATTTTTTCTATTTTCTCTGCACCGAAATATTTAGCTACAGGAACACCAAAGCCTGTACAGCTTCCCATGCAGAATCCCAGTACCAGAAACTGAATACTGCTGCTGGCTCCTACACTTGCCAGTGCTTTTGCGCCAAGAATCTGGCCTACGATCGCAGCATCAATAATATTATAAGTCTGTTGCAGCAAGTTTCCTAACAGTAAAGGAAACGCGAACTGTAACATCAGTTTCAGCGGATTGCCTTTTATCATAGATGTAGTCATTTCTATTTATCCCCATTTCTATATTTCTTTAACAATTCCAGCCGATAAAATTATCTGCTTTACTATTGATTTGATTGAATTCCCATTAAAATACAAATATCAATTTCAACAAAATCCCTTCATTATCATAACATTCATATTTTTAGTTTCAATAAGAAATTTTGACATATTTTTACACTATTTTATCTTGAAGCCGAGTGTTTTCATAAGTCAGGCGGATATTGCAATTGCATCAGGAGACTTTAATCTATTCAATTAACAAAAAAAGCCCTACAAAACGCCATCCAAGCGCATTGTAGGACTTTATATATTGACTTAGCCTTTAATACCGGAAGATGCAATACCTTCTACATAATATTTCTGCATGAAGATGAACATGATGATCATTGGGATTGCAGAGATTACCAGTGCTGCCATGATTGCACTGTAATGTACAGGCTGTGTTCCGAAGAAGGACTGAACTGCAAGCTGAATCGTACGCTTGTCTTCACCGGTCATAACCAGGAATGGCCACATAAAGTCATTCCAGTGAGCAACGAAATCAAGGATAAATACAGTTGCATATACAGTCTTGGAAATTGGCATAACAATCTTGAAGAAAGTTCCTGCCGGACGACATCCATCAATTGCAGCCGCCTCGATCAGATCATCTGGAATATCACAGAAAAACTGACGGAACATATAGATGGAGAAACATTTTGCTACAAAAGGAATTACCAGTGCTACAAGTGTATTTACCCAGCCAAGCTGTGACATTTCAATATATAACGGAAGCATGATTGCTTCCATCGGAAGTACCATCAGAGCTACTACCAGGTTCATGATTGCGCCCTTTCCTTTGAACTCAAATTTCGCAAGCGCATAACCACACATGGAGTTTACAAGCAGATCAAGAACCAGGATGAGTGCAATGTAAAGCAAGGTGTTCTTAAATACCTGAGGAAGATTCATTCTGGCAAATACTTCTACATAGTTATTAAAAGAAGCCGATACCGGAAAGAATGTTTTCAGTGAGTTCATATTTGCAAAAATCTGAGATTCCGGTTTCAGAGACGCGGAAATCATCCAGATCAGAGGAGAAACAAAGATAATACCTATGACAATATTTCCAAAATAAAACATAAATTTGGAAAAAGCCGCAGAAAATTTCATTGATGATTTTTTCATTTTCCTGTCCTCCTTAATCAGTTGCAGTAGTTACTTTCTTCATTAACAGTGACATTGCCACAACAATAACGAAGAATACAGTTGCGATTGAGCAGGCATAACCAAAGTTACCTTTCTGGAAGCCCTGTGTATAAATGTAATATACCAGAGTTTTGGTGGAGTTCTTTGGTCCGCCTGTGTCATGATATATGGCTGTGTGAACAGCTTCATTGCCTGGATCATAGTGATCATAATAACATATTTTATAGTTCCTTTCAGTCCCGGAAGTGTGATAAACAGGAACTGATTCCATTTGTTTGCACCATCTACAGATGCTGCCTCATACTGATCTTTCGGAATTCCCTGAAGACCTGCCAGGAAAATCATCATCTGATAACCTGCGCCCTGCCATGCAGACATGAAGATAATGGAGTTCATGGCTGTATGCTCATTGCTCAGGAAATTAATAGGATCCATTCCCAGTGATACCAGCAGAGAATTAATAAGACCAGTGTTTGGATTTGCATTGTAAAGTACTGACCACAGAACAGAGATAACAACCATGGAGGTTAACTGTGGACTAAAATACATTGTTCTGAATATTGCGACTCCGCGGAATTTCTTTGAAACCAGAAGCGCCAGTCCAAGTGCCAGTATACACTGTACAGGTACAACAACTACTGTGAAATATACAGTATTTTTCAGAGCCATCCAGAAGTTTTTATCCTGGAACAGTTTCTGATAGTTTTCAATACCAATCATCTTTATGGCATCCGGTCTCATAATCTGATATTTAAATCCGGAATAGTAAACGGTATAGATCATCGGTACAACCAGAAATGCGATCAGAAGGATAACTGCCGGAGCAGTAAATGCATATGCAGTGATTCTCTCGTCACGTTTTCTGCCTGTCAGCTTCGTCTTAGCCATAATCCTTTCCCCCTTTTAACAAACTTAAAACGCCGCACCGCACCGCAGAAGCGATGCGGCCAGGTTTCTATCCTGATTATTCAGCGTAGTATGTTTCGTAATCTTCTGTGAATGTTTCTGCTACTGTATCAAGTTCAGACTGGATATAATCATCATCAACTTCTCCGTTTGTAGCTGCATCAGAGAGGATATTTGTCATTGCTTCAGCATATGCAGAAGAGAATGTTGCATAGGAAGGTGTTCTTGGACGCGGAACTGCTGTGTTGTTCAGCTGTTCAACCATAAGTGCACGTGATCCTTCTTTGTAATCAGCCATTGCTTCTTCATCATAAGCAGAGTTACGTGTTGCAGGTTTTGCGATTGCATCTGCATAAGTTGCTACATTTTCGCTGTTCATCAGCCACTGAAGGAATTCGCCTGCTGCATCCGGATTCTCACAGTCCTTGCTTACTGCTGCTGCCCAGTCACCACAAGGAGAAACTGCTGTACCTGTTTCAGATACCGGATAGTATGTTACACCCCAGTCAAAATCTGCATTTGCTTCCAGAGTTGCAACTTCCCATGAACCACCAAGCATTGTTGCACATGCACCGTTTAAGAACTCATCTGTGATCGGCTCAATGTTTGCATATCCTTTTGCAATAAGATCTGCAAGGTAAGAAGTTGTTTTTACTGCTTCTTCGCTGTTTACATATCCGTCAGCTTCCTTACCATCCTCGCTGATGTAGTCTTTTCCTTCAGAGATATACATTGGCTCTAATGCATATGGAAGACCTTCACCATGATCCATGATAATGTGTGTTCCCACATAATTATCTGTTGTACACTTTTCAGCGATCTCTGCCATCTCATCCCATGTGATCGGGTTGTCTAATGTACGGGAATCAAGGTCATCTGTATCAACACCGCACTCTTTGAGGTAATCTTTATTGTAATAGAATGCTACGGAAGATTCTGTTGCTCCGATTGCATATAACTGTCCGTCATAGGTATTCTGGGCAATGGATGAAGGAACGAAATCAGAAAGATCATCCTCTGTAAAATAATCATTCAGCGGAATGCTGATTCCGTTTGCTGCATAGTAGGAAACCTGCGGTCCGTCTACATAGAAGATATCCGGAAGGTCATTGGATGTTACTGCTGTAGCAATCTTGTTGTCATATGCGTAGGAATCGGAACGGTCGATTGCTTCACGTGAAACCTGGATATTCGGGTTTGCTTCATTCCACTCTGCAATCTTCTCAGTCCACCATGCCTCTACCTGTTCTCTGTCTGTCGGGCTCCAGATTGTAATGTTTACTACATCACCATCTTTTGCCATTGCCGGTACTGCACTGAACATTGTAGTTGCCGCCATTGTGAGTGCCAGAATTACGCTCATTCTTTTTTTCATGTTTCTTTCCTCCTGATAAAATGTATTGGTTGTTGATGTTACATCTCCTTAATCTCGTTCGGGAAATGTTATTTTTATGAAACCCGTTCCATGTATTTCCTTTTTTAACCACAGCTATTTTGCTGTGGTTAAAAGCTTTATTAGTCCTTTTGTGGAACCCGTTTCATATGATGGTTTTATCATAATCTCTCTTGCCTTATTTGTCAATATATTTTAACTTAAAAATCCTGTTTTTGCATCAATTCGTATATTTTCACAATATAAGTTATCTGTTTTTATATATTTTTCACAATCATATCTGGGTTTTTTCTTTGCTATATTTATATTAAATTTCCTATATTCCGTTATTTTTTATATGTTTCCAAAAAAGAGAGAGGGAAAATAGAATTCTCAATTTTCCCCCTCTTCTTTCTATTTATTTTTTCATTTTTATGGAACCGTTACCATTTTTTTACTGCCGGCAGATATATGGCACATTGCTTTAAGCAAATATCGTTACTGTTCACTCCGTTCTCAGTAACTTAGCCAAATATCTGTATTCTGCGGATTTATTTCCAGATGGATTTCATTTCACAGATTTTAACCTGCGCTTCTTTATCACTGTTCAGACAGAAGATTCCCTGGCTGCTGCTATTGTAAAACAGTCTGGTTCCTGCATCTTCTCCATCATTTAAATATACCTCAATTGTTCTTCCGTCTACAAAAATTTCTGCATTTCTGCATTTCTCCACAGAAGAAACAAACTGTACCTTATCGCTCTTCACACCTGTCATTTTGAAGAATACTTTTCCCCCTTCTGCAGTCAGACTGATGGATTTATCCCCATCCTGACCAAGAAGAATGTTGAAATCTCCTGTTTCTTCAAATGATACAGATGCATAATATCTGTTATCTGAAATGGAGCCGACTTTAATCTCACTGCCTGTGCCTTCATATACTGTATCACCCAGAAGAGTATAAACTTCCTCTACAGGTTTTGTATATACATGTTCATTCTTCACATGGAGCTCTCTTGGCAGAGTCATGCTTCCATAAGCTCCCGGCTCTGTAGCAATATGCTCTCCATAGAAATCACTGATCCAACCGATCAGGATCCTACGGTCTTCATGCTGAAAGCTCTGCGCTGCATAGCAGTTGCTTCCAAAATCCACCCACTGCTGTGTATGGACATCCATTGCATCACCGTTCCAGTCTCCCACATAATATCTGCACTGCTGGAATCTTCCGTATTCATCATAATGGCTCATCCATGCGCCCATAGCTACATATTTATCATCCAATGGGAAAAAGTCCGGACACTCAATGGTTCTGATCTTTGTTTCCTCTGTAATCAGAGGACATCTGTATTTCCAGTTCTCTGCATCTTCAGATTCGTACAGAAGAAATGTTCCTTTTTCATCTATACATGCACCTAATACAATATAATACTTCTTACCGATCTTAATTGCTTTCGGATCGCGGAAATCATAGTTAGTACCTTCCGGTTTCTCCCTGATAATCTCTTTTTCCGGCTCAAAATGGATCATATCACTACTCTTTGTCATTGTCTGATACTGAACAGTGTCCCATCCGTCATCCTGAGGTCCGATATGTCTTGTGAGATAGAAGTATACCTCGTCTCCCATCGGAAGTGCGCTTCCGGAGAAAGCACCACCTTTGATTGCAAGATTATCCAGGATTTCTTCCTGAGGCTCTAACGCAACCGGAAGATGTGTCCAGTGCATCAGATCCTTGCTTGCTGCATGTCCCCAGTACATATTATTCCACTCCTGTCCAAAAGGATTCAGCTGATAGAAAAGGTGATAATAACCCTTAAACCAACAAAGTCCGTTCGGATCATTATTCCAGTTCACAACCGGTGAAAAATGATACTGTTCTCTGTATGGAGTATCTATAAAACGAAGGAACTCTTCTTTATTCATCTCTTTATAATTATCTGTAGTATCCAGCACACAGATTCCATTTTCCATAATGTTTTCACATTCACTTAAATAAGCAAATGTTATTGTGCAGTCCTGTGTTGAGATTTCATATTCTGTATTTCTGCTTACCGGAAATTTGATCCAATTTCCATAGATATGTTTCAGTTCTTTTGTCTCTGTTGTGCTTTCTTTTACGTTTTTCAGGAGCACACTGCCTTTTTTGCCTTCATCCGATTTTACAAATAATTCCAGACATTCATAATTCCCTGTGTACATACGTAAATCCCCTTTCTGATATTTGTCATATTTATAGTAATCCTCGTAAATAATAGATATGGTACCCGTTCCATATACATTAAAATAAAAAAGCCCCTGTCTGCAGAGCTTATCATGTATTATGAAGACTTTATGAAATACTATCCGAAACATAATAAAGCATAAGTTATTGATACTTTATATGTGGTACCCGTTCCATTTATATAAAGTATATGATGTAAATTAGATTTTGTCAATATAGTATTGCTTTTTCCCTAAATTAGACAAAAAAAAGAAGAGATCTTTGTGTATTTTTATTGATACTCAAATCCCTTCTTTTTTATACAACACTCCATAAACGGTCAAATAATAGTCTATATGGCCGTATCTACAGGATAAGTTGTCTGTCCCTGATACAATTCTACAGGATGATCTGCTTATTCGGTACAGGTCTTCGGTTTTCTATCAGATCAACTACAGAATTAGCACTGAGTTCTGCAAGCATCTTTATATTTTGCCTGATGCTGGTAGCTTCCGGATAAACCAGTCTGGATATATCCGTTCCATCATATGTTACGATTTTTAACTCTTCCGGTATCTTTATTCCTGCTTTCAGTGCCAGATGCATAATATTGAGCACAGGCTGATCAGTTCCAAACACACCATCGATTCCATCAAAAGTTTCCATTACCTTTCTGGCACTTTCCCAGTAATCCTCATGGCCAAACCTGTTCCACTCCAGAATCAGATCTACCACTTCAATTCCTTGTTTTTCCAGAGTTTTTTTCAGTACTGTATGTTTATCATTTGCCACAATATTTGGCGACACACCGAATATATTTAGTACTTTTTTACATTTATTCCGAATCAAAACCTCCGCTGCCAGTCTGCCGCCGGTACATGATCCGACCCGATCATCGGGATTTCCGGTCCGAAATCTCTGTCAAAGGAGATGATAGCATGTTTTCTTTTCAGATATTTCTCTCCTTCCAGTGTATGAGAGCCGGCAATAATGCCATCTACCATATTTCGATCCAGCATATCCAGAAATTCTTCTTCTCTGTTGCTGACTCCTATAGTACTTGAAATCAGAGTCTTATACCCAATTCATACAAAGCTGCCTCTGTCTGTCTCACATAACTTGAAAAAAACGGATGATCTACATCCGGCACCAGTATTCCTACAATTCCTGTTTTATTACGAAACAGATTTCTCGCCAGTTCATTTGGTGTATACTCTAATTCTTCAATTGCTTTTTCAATTTTCTTTTGTATCAGCTGATACATACCCATTTCCATTTATAACTCTGGAAACGGTTCCCACCCCTACGCCTGCTCTGCGCGCTACATCTCTTATACTCGCCATACTTACTTTTCCTGTTCTGTTATTACTTTTCACAGTCACATAATAGTTACTGTTCATATGCCTGTCCTGCAAGGTGTTTTGACATGCATATACCAAAATTCCATTGCTGCAGGCAATCTGGAATAAATTTTAATAAGATAAGTATAGCACTGTGCATTTGTTCTTACAATTAATAAGTTGCCGAAAAGTGGCCCTTTCTTTCGTCAAACTGGAACATGTTCCAGTTATGTATCCAGGCAATCCTGCACAGACTGCCTGTTTTTCTGACTTTTATGCCATTCCATTCACAGTTTTATACTTATACAGCATCTCCGCATGATTCTGCTCCTCAATCTGGATATCTGCCAGCAGTTTTCGTACGCCACTGTCACCAAAGACGAATACATCATCATTGTATGTTCCTGACACCAGCTTCTCTGTACCAATACAGTCTGTTGCAAGAAACGCATCGTGCTCTTTGTCTTCCGGTGAACTCATAGCTGTATAGACCGCTTTTGGCTGATAATCTTTGCCTGATCTGTCATTACAGTTACATTCAGGCACACTTCCGGAAAGAATCATTGACAAAGACTCATAATGCTTCTGTTCTTCCTGCTGGATATTCCGGAAAAGATTTTTAAGCTCCGGGTCTCTGGCCTGTTCTGCGTATTTTCCATACTTTTCCACACAGCTTTTCTCTTGTGTCTGAAGATCTTCGATTACTGAACGTTCCTTTTCTTTTAAAATCATAGTCTGTTGTCTCCTTTTTTAAGAAATACTGTATTTTGTTACATGAAAATAGTATGGATAAAAAATGCTTTTTTATTCTCTGTATCATGACTTATGACAATTTCAGAGAATATTTTGTGTTACTGTTCACATGCCACTGTCCCGCGAGGTGTTTTGGCATGAATATGCCAAATCCCGAGACATACAAGCCAAAATTCCATTGCCGCGAGCAATCTGGAATGAATTTTGGCTACGTTACTGTGAACGGAGTGAACAGTAACCCGCTTTCCTGACAGCACAACTGTAAGATCAGTATATATTTGCAATAAGACCGGCAAAATGATATTATGTATAA